>ENA-OYXX01000471-OYXX01000471.1-human-gut-metagenome-genome-assembly--contig:-NODE-471-length-18573-cov-8.404903_pt1 | contig 18573 bp, 15 predicted proteins | sample MGYA00243976_ERZ653434 | MGnify/ENA primary metagenome ERZ653434 (study PRJEB26926, sample SAMN06165112) | human gut metagenome | biome: ENVO:00009003; feature: ENVO:2100002; material: ENVO:00002003...
GTTATAAATGATATTTATAAGGCCTTGACGGCCTCTTTCTTATCAAGTACCGACGTTATTTTCTCCACCACCTGTTCCGGCGTGATGTTCCTCATACAGGCGAAGTCGCCGCGCAGACACGGCTTGTTGCCGTAGATGCTGCACGGACGGCAGGGCAGATCTGCCTGCACGGCCATATCCGGAGTCTGGTTCCATCCCATAAATCCGGCAAAGGGGTGTGTTGCCCCCCAAATGCTTATCACCGGCGTGCCGGTGAGCGACGCGAGGTGCATGTTGGCACTGTCCATGGACACCATCAGGTCGAGGTGGCTCATGAGTATCAGCTCCTGCTGCATATTCTCGAGTATGGCACCCACATTGAGACACTGCTTCATGTCAGCACACCATTGGCCGAAAGCATCGTCTTCGCGCTTGCCGCGTCCGAAGAGGAATATGCGTGCCTTTGGATATTTTTCTATTGTCTTCTCTATCACCCGGCGCATGAGTTCAGGCGGATACACCTTTCCCTCGTGGGCGGCGAACGGGGCTATGCCTATCCATTGCTCGAAGTTTTTCTTGGGTCCCACGGCGGCGGGCAGCAGGTTGAGATTGCCGCCCTCTTCGGGGAATATAGAGCGGAAGTTTATTTTTACGGGATATCCCAATTTGGCCAGCACATCGGTGTAGTTTTGGAACGACGTGGGCTGTTGCACCATTTGCTTGTTCTCAGATGCCACGAGCCGTTTTTTGCCTTTACGGTGTTTGTCGATGTGTGCCACATTGTATTGTCCGATGAAGAATCTCATGCGCAGGTAGTCTGACCGCAACACATTGTGGAAATCGGCCACGGCAGTGAAGTTTTTTGCCGTCAGGCGTCTGTAGAGTCTGTTCAGGCCTTTCACTCCGTGATACTCGTTCTTCAGGTCGGCTTCCATGAAGCTGACATTGGGTGCAAGATCTTCAAAGAACGCCCGGGCATATTCACGGCTCAGTACAGTGATTCTCACATGAGGATAAGTCATGGCGAGCGAATAGACCACCGGCACCGCCATGGCCACATCGCCAAGTGCCGAGAATCGTATTATCAGAATATGCTCTTTCTTCATTTTTTTATTTCTTGTTGTAGAGTACAGGATTTGTGGCCGGGTCGTTGTACATTTTCATCTGTTTGTACACTTTCATATATTTGTGTCCGGTCTCAATGTCCTCCAGCAGTTGGTCGATGGCGAGCGAAAGGTCTTTCTGCTGTTCCAGCAGCACCTGCAGCTTCGCCTCGCACTTGTTTCTGTGCTCTTCAGATGCGTCGGTGCGGTTGACCTGTTCCTGCATGTGGTATATCTTCAGTGCCAGAATGGACAGGCGGTCTACGGCCCATGCCGGACTCTCGGTGTTCAGCCGTGCTTCGGGCAGTGGCTTCACGTTGCTGTACTGCTGTCTGAACCAGCTGTCTATCTCCTCGACAAGGTCGGTGCGGTCCTGATTGCTGCGGTCGATGCGGCGTTTCAGCGACAGTGCCTCATCGGGATTGATGTGCGGGTCGCGTATTATATCCTCAAAGTGCCATTGCACGGTATCTATCCAGCACTTGGTGTAGAGATGGTAATCTATCGAATCCCTGTCGTAAGGATTATGGATAGGTGTGTCCACATTGTCTGTCAGGTGATAGTCCCTTATTGCCTGATTGAAAATGTTGTTAGAATGTTCTGTAAATGACATTTTTCTTTGTTGTGTTATGTTTTCTGTCTGCAAATCTAAGTAAACTTTTTCAATTATCCAACGAAATTATCAGAATTTCATATCATTAATAATCTTTTTATAATTGATTTTGTGTATTTTTGCCCGTGCAATGAAGATAGTTATAGACGATAAGATTCCTTATATCCGTGAGGCTGTGGCATTTGTCACGGATAATGCCGTGTATATGGACGGCAGTAAGATAACGGCTGCCGACGTGCGCGATGCCGATGCGCTGATAGTGAGAACACGTACACGGTGCGACGAACGGCTGCTCGGCGGCAGCAGTGTGCGCTTTGTGGGAACGGCCACCATTGGGTATGACCATCTTGATACGGCGTGGCTCGACAGCGTGGGCATATGTTGGACTAACTGCCCCGGCTGCAATGCGGCTTCGGTGGCTCAGTATCTGCGTTCGGTATTGCTCTTGCTTGCCCGCGACTACGGTGTAAGTCTGTCTGACACGACGTTGGGCATAGTGGGTTGTGGCCATGTGGGAGGGCTTGTGCGTGATGCCGCCCTTTCGCTGGGCATGCGTGTGCTCGTCTGCGACCCGCCCGTTGGGGCTCCCGGATATGTGCCGCTGGACGTGATAGAGCGCGAAGCCGATATAATAACGTTTCATGTGCCGCTTGTTCGCGGTGGCGACAATCCGACATGGCATCTTGCCGACGAGGCGTTCTTTTCGCGTTTGGCACGCCGTCCGTTCGTTATAAATACAAGTCGCGGCGCCGTTGTTGACAATGTGGCTCTGTTGCGGGCTCTTGACGATGGCAGGGTGCGTCAGGCCGTGGTGGACACGTGGGAGCATGAGCCGGAAATAAACAGGGATTTGCTTGAAAGGGTTTATATAGGTACGCCGCACATTGCGGGTTATTCGGCCGACGGCAAAGCCAATGCCGACAATATGGTGATGGAGGCTTTGTGCCGTTTCTTCGGCGTTACGCCGCCGCCACCTGTGGTTCCGCCGTCGCTGCCGGCCGACTTTGTGTATACCGGCGACCCGCTGCAGCTTTACAATCCGTTTGATGACAGCCTCCGGCTGAAGGCTGCACCCGACATGTTTGAGCATTTGCGTGGGGCGTATCCCCTGCGTCGTGAGTCTTTGACATAAAGACATATTTTTAGACATAAAGACATAAAAGACATATTGTAGTTGTGTGGATAAAGACATGTTTTTTTGACATAAAGACATATTTTTAGACATAAAGACATAAAAGACATATTGTAGTTGTGTGGATAAAGACATGTTTTTAGACATAAAGACATATTGTGTTATTGTAATTAAGACTACACGCGTTGTAAAAGATAAAAAGAGTGTGATATATTTGGTAAGTTCGGCCAATCTGACTAATTTTGCCGAATAAACAAACATGCGCCAATGGTACTCAACTATATTTGGATAGCGTTTTTCGTCATAGCATTTGTCATCGCCTTGGTAAAACTCGTGTTCATGGGCGATACGACGGTTTTTCCGGCTATGATGGACTCCACATTCGCATCATCGAAGACGGCATTTGAAATATCGCTCGGACTTACGGGTGTGCTCGCCTTGTGGCTCGGTATAATGAAAATAGGCGAACGCAGCGGAATGGTGAACGGACTTGCCCGGTTGCTCAGTCCGGTGTTCGCACGCCTGTTTCCCGACATACCAAAGGGGCATCCCGTCACGGGAAGCATATTCATGAACATTGCCGCCAACATGCTTAACCTTGACAACGCCGCCACGCCGCTCGGTCTGAAGGCTATGGAGCAGTTGCAGGAGTTGAACCCGAAGAAGGATACGGCCACAAACCCGATGATAATGTTTCTCGTGCTCAATACGAGCGGACTGACACTCATACCTGTCAGTATAATGGTATACAGGGCGCAGATGGGGGCGGCACAGCCCACCGATGTGTTCATACCGCTGTTGCTGACAACATTCTTCTCCACGCTGACAGGCATCATCGTCACCAGTCTCTACCAGCGCATCAATCTCATCAACCGCACCATGCTTACAACACTCGGTGTTCTGTGTGCCGCCGTGGCCGCGATAATATGGGCTTTCAACCGGATGGACAAGGAAACGATGGACGTGGTGAGCACGAGTGTGGCAAACGTGCTGCTCATGACCATCATCGTCGGATTCATTATCGCCGGAATGAGGAAACATATCAACGTATACGACGCTTTCATAGACGGGGCGAAGGATGGGTTCAACACTGCCATACGCATCATACCGTATCTTGTAGCCATACTCGTGGCTGTGGGCGTGTTCCGCGCATCGGGAGCCATGGACGTGATAATCAGCGGAATACGCATGGGCGTAGAGATGTGCGGTCTGAACAGCGACTTCGTGGAGGCCATGCCGACGGCACTGATGAAACCACTCTCGGGCAGCGGTGCGCGGGGCATGATGGTCGATGCCATGACCACATACGGTGCCGACTCGTTCGTGGGGCGTCTTAGCTGCATATTCCAGGGGTCTACCGACACCACATTCTATATCCTCGCCGTCTATTTCGGCAGTGTGGGCGTGCGGCACACCCGTCATGCCGTGACCTGCGGACTGTTGGCCGATCTTGCCGGCGTTACGGCGGCAGTGGCTATGGCATATCTGTTTTTCTCGTAGGAAAATTCTGTGGGGGACAGCGATGGCTTGTCCAGAAAGAGAAGCCGGCTTGTCATGTCGCAAAAGAGAAGGCTGAAAAGCCTTGTCGCAAAATTAAGATTAATCCTATAAAACAATATGTATGGATTACAGTCAAAAGAAAATAGGCAGCTATGAAACCCTGCTTGTCTACAAAAAATCGGAATGTGTGTTCGATATAACATACTATTTCGTAAGGGCATTTCTCAACCGTTCCGGCGACCGTACTGTCGACCAAATGCAGCAGGCTGCGCGGTCCTGCAAACAGAATATAGTGGAGGGATATAGCGACGCTGAGGGTTCTACGGAATCGGAACATAAGCTGACGGTCATCGCAAAGGGCAGTCTGGAGGAACTGAAGGAGGACTACAGGGATTTTCTGAGAAACAACAATCTCGAAATATGGGATGTTAATCATCCTAAATATCAGGCTTGCCTACCACGTTTCCGCCGCCACAACGACAGTGCGTACTACCGGCGGCAGATAGAGGGGCGCAACGCCGAGGACATAGCGAACATCGCGCTGATAGTCATTCATCAGACTCTGGCCCTGCTGCGCGGGCTCATCGACAGGCAGGACCGCCTGTTCCTGCAAAACGGCGGAATAAAGGAGCAGAGATATAAGGCGAGGCTTGCTGCAAGAGGAGAGAACAATAAGAAAAAGTAGGATTAGTAGGTGAGGTAGGGTGAAGTAGGTATGATAGGTTTTGTAGGTGCGGTAGGTAAAGTAGGTAATGCACCTACCACACCTACTAAACCTACAAAACTTACAAAACCTACCCCACCTAAAAAAAGAAAAAAAACGATGTCAAACTTAAAATCATTAGTAAAAGACACAGCCATATACGGCCTGAGCAGCATTGTGGCGCGTTTCGTTAACTATCTGCTTGTGCCGATACAGACGGCAAGATTTACCGCCGACGGCGGACAATATGGTGTTATAACGAATGTATATGCCTATACGGCACTGCTCATCATCGTGCTCACGTACGGCATGGAGACCACCTTCTTCCGTTTCATGAACAAGGAGGGGGAAGACCCGCGCCGTGTGTACTCCACGACGTTGCGCATGGTGGGAGCTACGTCGCTCCTGTTTTGTGCGATGGTGGTGGCGTTCAGGCAGCAGATAGCCGCACTGATGGGTTATGCCGACCATCCCGAATATGTGTGGGTGCTGTTCGTGACAGTGGGCATCGACGCCTTTACGGCCATTCTTTTTGCATATCTGCGGTGTTGCCACCGCCCTGTAAAGTTTGCAATGCTGAAGATTGTGAACATCATGCTGAACGTAATTCTCAATGTGCTCTATCTCATTGTTCTGCCGGCGCTGCAGCTCAACCCGCTGGGTATATACGATGAGGCGTTCCATCTTGATGTGGCATGGGTGTTCTACATCAACTTCTTCTGCACGGCGGCCACACTGCTGATGCTATACAAGGAGTTGCGGGGCATATCGGCCGGTTTCGACAGCGGCATCTGCCGGCGTATGCTCGGTTACGCATGGCCGATACTCATCATGGGACTGGCAGGACAGCTCAACCAGTGCATTTCGCAGATAATCTTCCCCTATCTCTACGACGGCACGCCACAGGAGGCGAGCACGCAGCTCGGCATTTATGGTGCCTGTATCAAGATAGCCATGATAATGGTGATGATAACGCAGGCTTTCCGTTTCGCCTACGAGCCGTTTGTATTCGGCAAGGCCAAGGACAGCGACAACCGCGCTACATACGCGGCGGCTATGAAATACTACGTTATATTCACCCTGCTGGCGTTTCTCGTCGTGATGGGATATATCGACGTGCTGCGCCATATCATAGGAGAGAGCTATTGGCCCGGTCTGAAAGTTGTTCCAGTGGTGATGGCCGCCGAGATAATGTTCGGTGTGTTCTTCAACCTGTCATTTTGGTACAAGCTCACCGACCGCACCATCTGGGGGGCATGGTTCTCGGGAATAGGCTGTGTCATTCTTATCATTATCGACGTGTTCCTCATACCGCGGTTCAGTTATATGGCCTGTGCGTGGGCCGGTTTTGCCGCTTATGGCACATCAATGGTGGTGTCATATTTCGTCGGGCAGCGTTATTACCCTATTGCTTATCCCATGCGTGACATTTTCGTTTATGTAGCCCTTGCCGTGATGATATTTGCCGGCATGACCGCCGCCAACGCCCACTTGCCTGTTGGTTTTGCCGTCGCCGTCAATACACTGATGATTGCCGTGTTCGCTGCCGTAATAGTGCGCCGTGATTTTCCCCTCTCCTCGCTTCCGGTGGTGGGCAGGTATTTCCGTCGTTCCAAGTAAAGGATAATCCAAAAGAACAAAACAATAAAAAACCAAATTAATAAAAACAAACAATGAAAAAAGTAACATTAGCACTGGCATCACTTCTTGCCGTAGGTTCAGCAAAGGCTGACGAAGGCATGTGGATGCTCTACAACCTGCCGCAGGCTGTCTACGAACAGATGCAGGCCGAAGGTTTCGAACTGCCCTATGACGGGCTTTACAATGGCAAGGACGCCATCATGAAGGCAGTGGTCAACTTCAGCGGCTACTGCTCGGGTGTGGTCGTTTCGCCCGACGGTCTTGTTTTCACGAACCACCATTGCGGTTTTGAGGCCATACGCAGTCATTCCACCGTAGAACATGACTATATGCTCAACGGATTCTATGCCAAATCGTTTGAGGAAGAACTTCCCAACAAAGACATGTTCGTGAGCTTCATGGTAGAGCAGAAAGACGTGACCAAGCAGCTCGAAGACATGGGTATAGCCGGCATGACGGCAACGCGCCGTTCGGAATTTGTCGACTCGATAGAAAACGCCTGGTCGAAAGACGTCAAGGCAAAAGACTCGACACTGCGTCTCGAGATAAAGCCCTACTACGAAGGCAACCAATACTATGCCACCACCTACCGCGACTTCACCGACCTGCGCCTGGTGTTCACCGTGCCCAAGTCGATGGGTAAGTTCGGAGGCGAGACGGACAACTGGATGTGGCCCCGCCAGACATGCGACTTCTCGGTGTTCCGCATTTATGCCGACCCGAAGACCAACGGTCCGGCCGACTACAACGAGAAGAACGTGCCCTACCATCCTGAGTCGTGGGCTCCCGTGTCGCTTCAGGGTTACAAGGACGGCGACTTCTCTATGACCATGGGATATCCCGGCAGCACCAACCGCTACCTCTCGTCGTACGGCATACGTGAGCGCCGCGATGCCATCAACGAGCCGCGTGCACAGGTGCGCGGCGTGAAGCAGGAGCAGATGATACGCCACATGCGTGCCGACGAGGCCGTACGCATCAAGTACGACTCAAAATACGCCCAAAGCTCCAACTACTGGAAGAATTCCATCGGCATGAACAAGTGTATCGACAGTATAGGTCTTGTCCGCCAAAAAGCCGATTTCGAGCAGAAGATACGTCAATATCAGGAGTCTACGGGCTATCTGAAGGACAAGCTTGACTTTGACATGATGAAACGTCTCTACGACGCCCGCCTCGACGTTCGCAAGGCCTACACACTGTTCACTGAGACCTTCTTCCGCACCAACGAACTGACCACGCGTGCCATCCGTGTGCACAACGGCATGAAGTATCATGGTCCGGACAACAAGCCGAAGAAGCAGTATATAGAGTTCAAGGACAACAGCGACGAATGGGATGAGGCCACAGACAAGGACGTTTACTCCGCACTGCTGAAGAACTACCGCGAACAGGTGGACGCAAAGTATCTGCCTGCCTTCTACAAGACCATTGACGAGAAGTTCGGCGGCGACTGCGCAAAATATGTTGACTACATCTATGCCAACTCCATTCTTATGAAGAGCGGTGAGAAGCTTTACGCCAATAAGAAGAGTTTTCTGAAAGACTGCGGTGTGGTGATGGGAATGGACATAACCGAGATAATGCACATTCTTACCAAGAGCCTCAAGAGCAGCATGGATTCAATAGACGAACAGGAGAAGTATCTCTGTGCCGCCAAGCTGCGCATGGAGGAGGACATGCCGCATTACAGCGATGCCAACTTCACCATGCGGTTGAGCTACGGACAGGTGGGCGGATTCCTTCTCGGAGGCAAGCCGTCCGGCTATTATACCGCCGCACCGAGCATAGTGAAGAAGATGAAGACTGGTGACAAGGTGGTTGACTACTATGCCGAGCCTGTCATGCACGACCTGTTCTCGACAACAGATTTTGGAAAATACACCGACCGGACAACCGGCGACATGCACCTCTGTTTCCTCACCAACAACGACATAACGGGTGGCAACAGCGGCTCGCCGATGTTCAACGGCAAGGGTGAGCTTATCGGTCTGGCTTTCGACGGAAACTGGGACAGCCTGTCGAGCGACCTGCTTTTCGACTCCCATCTGGCACGCTGCATAGGTGTCGACATACGTTACGTACTCTACATGATGGACCGTTGGGGACATGCCGACCGTCTGCTGAAAGAAATTAATGCGAAGTGATGAACCTCGGCTCCGATAGCAGGGGCTGTACAAAGATTTAAACATGGTAGGGACATGTTCTTGTATCTGACGGACAAATACAAGAATATGTCCCTACTTGCATGAATAGAGGGTGTTTCAAAATGAATACAAGTCGTTTCTTTTGCATTTTGATACACCCTTTTTTGATGAAAACCATACTCAATGGAACATTTATTTAAAACATTCTCCTGAAGATACCGTTTTCTCATATTATTTACGTATATTTGTCCCTGTCAGTTGAAAACAATGTTTATACTTTGCTTAAAGCCTTAAGTCGAGTAGAACCTTTTGATAAGCCTGAGTGTCGGAGACATCAGGCAAACCGGTGTGTCATAACATATTTTCTAACAGTTTTAATACATAATCAGCATGGCAAATGAAATATCGATAATGGTTGTCAACCGTTATAATGACAGAGGATCAGTGTGTGAGAGTTTGTCGGAGAAGATAAGTGTGGATGACGTTTCCATCCGCGTTGGGGAGGCTATTCCCGGATGGAAGTGGAAAGACGACAGTGGAAATGTACCGGTGGTGACATATTATGACGGTGAACATCTTGACCTGGACTTTTACGGCAAGTCGTACAAGCTTTCCATGAAAAAGAGGGCAGACCTGCTGGAGGTAGGGTGTGGGGGTAACATATATGTGCACCAGACCACCGTGATAGCCGTCATGGTAGAGAAGGCGGGAATACCTCTCGAGTTGCCTTCGTGGGCCGAGATGCACCGTAGAGGCTCTGTCAATGCCATTGCTGTCAACGCCATATACCTGACGGATTATGACGAGATAGCCACGTTGTGGTTTGCCAGGGCTTTCGCTCCGAAGATAAACATGTTTATGTTGTCGGCCGAAACAGTAGGCGTATTGGAGAAATGTGCCGATGAAGGCAATCCCTACGCTCTCTTTGCTCTCGGCCGCTTCCATTTGTGCACCCAGCGTGACGAAGACTCCATGGCCAAGGCGTATGCCTATTTCACTCAGTCGTGGGAACAAGGTGTGGCCGAGGCGGCGGTGAGTCTGGCCATGGGTTACGATTTCGGTGAATTCGACATCGTCGACCGACTGCGTGCCAAGACATTGCTCAACAAAGCCTTTGAAGCCGGCTGTGAATATGCCGCCGAATATCAGATAAGAAAGATGATATACGGCATGAAGGGCACACCCGTTGACACGCAGAAGGCCATAACTATTTGTGAAGGGCTGATGGCCGAGAGCAAGGAAAAATACGGCGAGGAGAATGTCAATCCGCGGTGGCGTTATTTCAGGGGCTGTGCCGAACAGCAAGCCTTCGGATACAACCGTGGCAAGGACGATTTTACCTTTGCTGCCAACGAGGGTGTCGTGGATGCCTGGCTGTGTCTGGCCTTTGCCTGCTCATGCGATGAAAAGGGTGAGACAATCGACCAAGACGCCTATGATGCTATAGTAAAGCAGGGTGCCGAACACGGATGTCCCACCTGCATGTATCTTGTTGCCACATCGAAGGTGGATGAATATGAAAATCTGGAGCCCTATGCAAAGTATATGTTCCTCAACAGTCTGGTGATAGACCTTAAAGAGGCTCTTGAATGTGGTTCGTGTGAAGCGGCGGAGACATTGGGCGACATTTATTTCTTCGGCGATTTTGGTGCTATAGAAAACAACGACAAGGCTTTCCAATATTATTCGAAAGGGGCATTGATCAACAGTGCCGAGTGCTATGAGAAGGTTTTCGACATGATACACAACCATTACATCGACAAGCCGCAGGAGTTTAAAGATATGATTGCTCTGTATGGGGCGCGTAAAGACTCGAGAAAACTGCTCAATGAAACGGTTATGGCCTATACCTACGGTCGTCTGACCGAGTATGCCGCGGAGATAGAACAATACTATGTGCCGGTATTCGACAAAGAGGAGGATGACGGTGAATACGAGGTTGGCGGCATCACGGACAGCGCGGATGGTACCGACAATGATGAACGCGACGATGACGGCCGTTTCGACGCTTATGTTTAATTATAGATGACAAAAATACAGCGATTATGAACCGATACCCAGAACAGATACAGGAGTCAGTGCAGCTGCTCAAGCAGATGCGGCAGAACTCGCATGATTTCAAGATAGGGGACAACGTGTGCCTTGCCCGCAGAGTTGTCCGGTTGTTGGACGATATTCCCGACAGGGGCGGGCACCACACTCCCTACGACAAGATATTCCTCTTGGATGTATTGACCGACAACATTCCGTGTTCTGACGTTCCGAGGTTTGCCCTGTCGGTATACAGGCGCATGCTCGCGCTGTTTGATGTGGTGCAGCCGTCCGACATGGAGGATTATGACGACCCGATAGAGCGGAAATGGATAGAAGGGGCTTGCCGTAAATGGGCAGACTATATCGATATTGACAATGTCACCGACGAAGAGTGGCGCAAGCGGTATTCCCGCCATCTGCGCTTCGACCCGGTAGAAAGAACGGAGCGTTGGGAAGCGTTGTATGAGCAGGTGGAGGCGGAGATAAACGAAGAGATGGACCCTGACATGCCGCGCGGAATGGGCTTCTGCTTCTATTATTGGAGTGCGAAGCGGGATGTGCTGATGCGTCACGGCATAGACTGGCGCAGTCCATCGGCGATGAATCCCGGAGTTATGTTCGATTAAGATTTACCAGATTTGTTATGGCCATACAGATTATTACAGATACAGCGAAAGGAAATCTGGTGTCGAAGAGTCATTGGTGGGGTTTTCCCGATTTGCCGGAGGGGGTGAATTACCCCTCCCTACAAAACCTACCGCACCTACACCCACTACCATCTGAAGAGGATGAAGATTTGCTCACCTTCATCTGCCAAATCGACCTTGCAGACATTTCTCCTTATGACCCTGAAAACCAGCTGCCACACCGGGGCATGCTCTATTTCTTCGCGGCACTTGACTATTTTCTCGGCGATATGGATGCCGAATACGGTCATATAGGCTTTTGGGAGGAAGACAGATACAAGGTTGTCTACACTCCAGATACGGCCAACCTTCACACCCACAAGGTGGTGTGGGATGACGGGAGCGACGCCTGTCTGCCTGCCGAGGCGATATGTTTTGCGAAGACGGGCGAATGTGACTACAACCACAAGCTTCTCGGGCTGCCTTTCTACGAAGAAGTGCGTGATGAGGCTCCCGGATATGTCTCGTTGCTACAGATAGACGAGGATGACCGTTGGGGACTGCGTTTCTACGATTGCGGCATGCTTAATTTCCTCATTTCAAAAGAAGACCTCGCCGCCCGCCGCTTTGACCGGGTCAAGCTGTATTTCCACAGTCTGTAAATCGAAAACCGCGCTACCGTATTATCAGCGTGGTCAGCCTGTCTGCGGCGAACATATCTTCTGCCACCTGCCTTATCTGTTCGGCCGTGAGAGCGTCTATGCGGTCAAACAGTGCCGTCATGTCTTTCTTGATGCCGTATTTCAGATAAGTCTTTCCGAAGTCGAGGGCAAAGTTCTCGCGGTTGTCACACGCCACCGCTATCTGTCCCTTTATCTGTCGTTTGGCCGCATTGAGCTGTGCCGGCGTCAGTGTGTGTTCCATCATGTGGTCGAGTTCGTGCCGCACCAGACGCCGGCAGCGCTTCACGTCGTGCGGGTCGCACCCGAAGTAGACGCTCCACATACCGGTGTCGGAGTAGGACACCATGCTGCTCTCAACGGTGTATACCAGTCCGTGACGCTCGCGTAACGAGAGGTTTAACTTCGCGTTCATGCCCGGTCCGCCGAGTATGTTGTTGAGCAGAAAGAGAGCCGTGCGGCGCTCGTCGCGTGCGCTGTAAGACCTGTTGCCAATCATGACATGAGCCTGATGCGTGTTGCGTTCTATCGTCATCTCACGCGGCGCATAATCGGGCATGACCACCGTGTTGTTCGTATTTCCGTCATATAAAGTTCTTTCCCCGCAAAGTAGTGCGTCCCCTCCGTCTGTAAAGACAGCTCCGCAGGTGTCGCCCGCGGCTTTGCGCAATGCCGCCACGAGCTTGTTGAAATTCAGGTCGCCATAGGCGAAGAACACGGCATTGTCCGGACGGTAGTGACGGCGCGTGAAGCGCACAGCGTCTGCCGTGGTGTACGTGCGCAGCCGTCCGGCCTTACCGAGGATATTGTGCCCTAAGGGATGACCGTTGAAAATAAGGTTCTCAAACTCGTCGTATATCAGTTCGGCCGGCGTGTCGTTGTAGCTTTCTATCTCGTCGCAGATTACCTCCACCTCCTTGTCTATCTCATGTTGTGGATAGTTGCTGTGGAAGACGATGTCCGTCAGCAGGTCGGCGGCCTTCGTAAAATGGTCACGCAGTATGGCCGAATAGTAGACGGTGTGCTCCTTGGTGGTGAAGGCGTTCAGTTCGCCACCCACACGTTCCAGACAGTTTATCACCTGCAGGGCGCTGCGGCGTGCGGTACCTTTGAACGTGATATGCTCGCAGAAGTGGGCCATGCCTTCCTCTTCTGCCGTCTCGTTGCGTGTGCCGGCATTTACGGCATAGCCGCAGTATACCACCGGCGATGCCGACGGACAATGGATTATGCGCAGTCCGTTGGGCAGTGTTGCTGTATTGTAGTTCATGTTCCTGTTCGTTTCCGTTGTTTCTTGCTGCGGCGTTATCCGGGTTGTATGATATTGCCGGAATGTCGCTTATATTTAAAAGATGATGCAGCTTCTGTCATGCAAAGGTAATCACTTTCGGCGAGGAATGGAGATTGTGTGGCAAAGAAAAGCCGCCGCGGCCGCAATTTCTTTATCTTTCGGACTTCGTTTTTCGTATGAAATATGTAATTTTGCAACCGGATTTTTTATATATCATTCTATGCGCAAGGTAATAGGAATAGGCGAGACAGTGCTCGACATAATATTCAAAAACGACCAACCCATCGGCGCGGTACCGGGCGGCTCCGTTTTCAATGGCATCATATCACTGGGACGTGCCGGAGTAAACACCACATTCATCAGCGAGGCCGGCAACGACCGTGTGGGTCGCAAAATAATAGACTTCTTGAATGAAAACGGTGTCAACGCCGACAATATCAACGTGTATCCGGGCAGCAAGTCGCCCATATCGCTGGCTTTTCTCAACGAGAACAACGATGCGGAGTATGTATTCTACAAAGACCACCCGCACGACAGGCTCGACTTCGTTTATCCCGACATACAGCCCGACGATGTGGTGATGTTCGGCTCGTATTATGCCGTCAACCCCGTCATACGCCCGCAGATGGTGGGATTTCTGGAGTATGCCCGCAACCATGGTGCAATACTCTACTACGATGTCAATTTCCGTGCGTCTCATCAGAACGAAGTGATGAAACTCACGCCAAACATTCTTGAAAATTTGGAATATGCCGACATAGTGCGCGGCAGCAGCGAGGACTTTGAAGTGATGTTCCGCAAGACCGACCCCGACGTGATTTACCGCAGTCAGATAGCCTTCTACACCAAGAAGTTCATCTACACGCAGGGTGTCAATCCCGTCGAGCTGCGTGCCGAAGGCGGACTGAAGAAGCAATATCCCGTGATAGAGACCGACACCGTGAGCACCATCGGTGCCGGTGACAACTTCAATGCCGGTTTCGTTTATGGTCTTCTGCGTTACGGCATCACACGCGAGACCATTGACAACGGTCTCACCGAACAGCAGTGGGACAGCGTCATAGCATGTGCACAGCAGTTCTCCGCCAACTGCTGCCGCAGCATCAGCAACTCGATAGACAAGGAATTTGGGGAGGAGATGAGGTTTTAATCATTTTTTTATGAGTTTTTCTTAGGAGTTAAGGAGTTAAAGGGAGTTATCGCTCCCTGCGGTCGCTGGGGAGTTAAGCCGATACCGGCATAAAGGCCTGCAATAACCGGTGTAAAGTCACGAATATTTAAGGTACAGAATATATTTTTATTTACTGGCAAATACAACATTATGAATATAAATAATACTTTATGTGGGTATTGGCTTAACTCCTTAGCGACCGCAGGGAGCGATAACTCCCTTTAACTCCTTAACTCCCAAGAAATACTTCTCAAAAATTAATATTATGCAACAGATAACAGACAACGTATTTTACGTAGGCGTTAACGACCGCAACAAGAACCTTTTCGAAGGTCTTTGGCCGTTGCCTAACGGAGTTTCTTACAACTCCTATCTTATTGTTGACGACAAGGTATGTCTCGTTGACACCGTCGAAGTGGATTTCTTCATGGCATACATCAAGAACATACAGGAAGTGATTGGTGACCGCCGTATAGACTATCTCGTCGTAAACCACATGGAGCCCGACCATAGCGGTGCCATCGAGCTTATACGGAAGTATTATCCCGACGTGCAGATCATCGGCAACAAAAAGACGTTCGATATGGCAGGTGGCTTCTATGGCATAAACAGCAACTGTGTGGAGGTGAAGAACGGAGGTGCCGTAAGTCTCGGCCGACACACCATGAAGTTTGTCATGACACCCATGGTGCATTGGCCCGAAACGATGATGACAGTGCTTGAAAGCAACTCCGGCAGTGGAGAGGCCACAGAGCGGATACTTTTCTCTGGCGACGCTTTCGGCTGTTTCGGCGCGCTCAACGGCGGCATCATCGACTCGCAGATCAACTGCGACGGCTTTTGGCTCGAGATGGTGCGTTATTATTCCAACATAGTTGGCAAGTACGGCGTTCCCGTCCAAAACGCCCTGAAAAAGCTCGCAGGCGTGCACCTCGACTATATCTGCTCCACCCACGGTCCCGTATGGCATGACTATATAGAGCTTGTGGTGGCCATGTACGACGGTATGAGCCGCTATGAGACCGAGGAAGGCCTGGTAATCTGTTATGGCACGATGTACGGCAACACCGAGCGTGCCGCCGAGGTAATAGCCCGTGCGGCCAGCGATGCCGGCATAAAGAACATCGTTATGTACAACGTGTCGAAGACGCATCACTCGTACATCATCCGCGACGTGTTCCGCTACCGCGGTCTCATCGTCGGCGCACCCACATACAATGCCGGACTGTATCACGAGATGAACGTGCTGCTCGACGAACTTTCCAACCGCGACATCAAGAATCACCTCATAGGATGGTTCGGAAGTTATGCGTGGGCGGGCAAGGCTGTAGAGAAAATCAGGATGTGGAACGACAACCACCTCCATTTTGAACCCGTTGGCACGCCGGTGGAGATAAGGCAGAGTCTCGATGCCGACACCACGGCACAGTGCATGGCGTTGGGTGAAGCCATGGCCCGAAGGCTGAAAGAGTGAGTTGCGGGCAGTTCACTGTCCTGATAATTCCTAAAATTTAACATTTCTTTTTTCTCGAAATAGAACGGCGGTAAGGTCATTTTTGCCTTATCGCCAACCCGTTTTTATGCCTTTGGCTTGCCTTTAGGGCCTCCTTACACTCCGTTTACGGCGTAGTTGCGTTGCGGTTACGGCCTAACCGTGATGCAACTACGGCCTAAACGGAGTGAGAAAAGGCCCTCTCTGCTATATTGACAAATTAACATCTCTGTAACTCGCTGACTGTCAGCGTTTCCCTTTTGAGCGAAAAATCGCGTATTTCGCGTCGTAGTGCGGAAACCGTGGTACGGTTGCTCTTTAACATACGTTAAAGTAAAAGTAATTCAGCCTCCTCATACTCCCCCAAAGGGGGGAGTGGCGGGGTTGGTGAAGGTAAAAATTGGCAAATCTTGAATTATGATTACCCGTTGGCGGAATTATTTGTAATGTAACCGTTCACTGTAGGAGGGTGTATCAAAATAAGGTTCATGCACATTGTAGGGACATATTCTTGTATTTGTCCGCTCGTAACGTATTGATATTCAATAAATATCTGACGGACAAATACAAGAATATGTCCCTACAATGTGCTTCCCTTGCATTTTGCCTCCACTACCGCTCAATAAATATTTTGCAGTCTGTCTCAAACAAGTGGTTAGTGAATATAGGTCCAGTTTCTTCACCTTTATATTTTGCAACCGCATAGTCTCTGATGTGCTCTAAGGTCATCGGCATGGTGATGTGGAATGTCAGTTCGTGGTATTTCTCGATAGGCTCGGTGGCGAATTTTAGATAGTATTGCGGTAGAAGCCAGCCTTCATCTACTAATATTTTTGTCAAGTTTGACGGTTTCTCTTCATCGTAATTATAAAGCATTTTGGGGCTTTCTATACCCACCGGCAGGCATCCTATGGGTTTGACATTGATGAAGTGCTCAATCAGATTTGTACCCGGAGTCTTGCCCCATAGTTTTTTGTTACAGACAATGGAAACTTCGCCATTGACGTACGCTGTATATATGTTGTTCCAAACTGTCCACTTCTTTGTCATGAAGTTTTCTAAAATAAACCCGCCCCTTTCTTTCTCATATTCGTTTTCAATCATTTTGATGCCATCCCTTTCTTCCTTGTCAATGGGCTCATACGTCTGGCCGGAGCTGATTATAATCAGCTCCAATGTAACTTTGGAATAACTTGTGAACTTTTGCGTCCTTTTATAATAGTCCGGCCACGCATTAGCTGTATTTGATGTGTTTTGGGTACCATACAAACTGATTCCGGTAATACGACCTCCATCAATCAAATAACCTTCTGACGGCATTGGGCCAGGAAAATCACACCAGCCGGGATCTATAGTCTCCTCATCCCCGCATGAATTTAAGCAGAGGCCACAGATGGCGCAAAGCAATATTAATATAAGGTGTCTCATAATTTGTGGTTATTTAGTTGATTACTTGAAAATTATAAATTCAGGACGGAAAGTGGACTGTCGAAAAGGCAGGTGTAAGTATATGTACCGTTCTGACAGGTGTATATTCTTTCTATTTCCACTCAAACAATATCTTGCAGTCTGTCTCGAACACTTGGTTCGTGAATATAGGTCCAGTTTCTTCGCCTTTATATTTTGCAACGGCATAGTCTCTGATGTGCTCTAAGGTCATCGGCATGGTGATGTGGAATGTCAGTTCACTGTATTTCTCAGTTGGCTCGGTGGCGAAATTTAGAATGTAACTCGGTAGAAGCCAGCCTTCGTTTACTAATATTTTTGACAAGTTTGATGGCTTTTCGTCATTGAAATTATAAAGCATTTTGGGATTTTCTATACCTACCGGCACGCATCCTTCTAAATTTATATTGTTGAAGTGCTCAATCAAGTTTGTACCAGGAGTCTTGCCCCAAAGTTTTTTGTCACAAACAATGGAAACTTCGCCATTGATGAACGCAGTATATATATTATCCCATGGTGCAAAAAAATTCTTCATGTAATTTTCAAAAATAAAGCCGCCCCTTTCTTTCTCATATTCATTTTCAATCATTTTGATTGAATTCATTTCTTCCTTGTCATCGGTTTCATCTGTTTCATATTTGGAATAAGGGCTATTTATTTCCAAAATCAATATCACATCGGAATAACTTGTGAACTTTTTATCAAAGTTCTGCCATGCCTCAAATAGATATGATGCTTTTGGAATGCCATACAAACTGATGCCAGAAATACGGCCTCCATCCCACAGATATCCGTATGCCGGCATTGGAGCGGGAGAATCACCCCAGCCGGGATCTATAGTCTCATCATCCTTGCATGAATTTAAACTGAGGCCACAGATGGCGCAAAGCAATATTAATATAAAGTGTTTCATAATTTGTTGTTATTTAGTTGATTACTTGAAAATTATAAATCATGTGTCTGGAAATATTCCAATTATAGTACATGCCATAATGGCAAAAACCTGTCTCTTATA
>ENA-OYXX01000475-OYXX01000475.1-human-gut-metagenome-genome-assembly--contig:-NODE-475-length-18439-cov-5.341329_pt1 | contig 18439 bp, 11 predicted proteins | sample MGYA00243976_ERZ653434 | MGnify/ENA primary metagenome ERZ653434 (study PRJEB26926, sample SAMN06165112) | human gut metagenome | biome: ENVO:00009003; feature: ENVO:2100002; material: ENVO:00002003...
ATATATGTCAATCTTTTTATTAGTATGAAAAAGCTGTTACTATTACTCACGGCTGTCATCACACTTGCGCTGAGCGGTTACGCTCAGGACCGCACGGTCCATGGCGTCGTGGTTGACTCCGAAACCGACGAGCCTCTCGTCGGCGCGACAGTTATGCCAATGGGTGGAGGTCAGGGTACCGCCACCGACATTGACGGTAAGTTCACACTGCACATTCCGGCACATGTCAAAGACATCAATGTGTCGTATGTGGGCTATGCTCCCTCCAAAGTGAAGGTCGCTCCTGAGATGACTGTAAAGATGGTTAACAATAACCTTATTAAAGAGGTTGTTGTCACGGGTTACGGCTCGGGCAAGAAACTCGGTTCGATTGTCGGCGCTGTCTCGGTTGTCGGTGAGGATGCCCTTGAGAATATCCCTACAGCTACCTTCATCGACGCTCTTCAGGGCCAGGTTTCGGGTCTGTCAATCTACTCGGCTTCGGGTGACCCCTCGAGTGTTGACAACTCAATCCGTCTGCGCGGTGTCAACTCGCTGAACGCCGGCAACACGCCGCTGTTCGTGCTCGACGGTGCCCCCATCACCCAGACGGTGTTCACCACCCTCAACCCTAACGACATCGAGTCAATTACAGTGCTGAAAGACGCCGCTTCCGTAGCTATCTACGGTTCGCGTGCCGCCAACGGCGTTATCGTGATCACCTCTAAGAAAGGCCGCTTCGGCGAACGCGCCAAAGTGTCTGTACGCGCCAATGTCGGTTGGAGCCAGATTGCCTCCGACAAAATGGACATGATGAACTCAGCAGAGTATATCGCCTATCGTAAAGCCATCGGTCAGGAAGTTTCTGAAGACATGCGCGAGGCATGGGAGGTTTATGGCATCGACACCAACTGGCGCGACGAAATCTTCAACAGCCACGCTCCCACATATTCAATCGAGGGTGCCGTACAGGGCGGTTCGGAATCACTGAGCTACTATATCTCTCTCAACCACTATGATGCCGACGGTATCATCGAGCAGTCATCGATGCGCCGCGAGAGCCTGCGCTTCAACCTGAACGCACGCATCAACAATTGGTTCCGCATCGGTTTCCAGTCAAACCTCGGTTACACCAAATATGAGACCAACAACGAGTCGAACGCCGTCTACAGCGGTTCGGGTATCTATGTTACCAACCCGATGGTGTTTGCCCGCAAGGCTCTGCCTATGGACTCTCCTTACTACTGGACAGTCGGTGAAGACGGAAAGATCAACTTCGGCGAAAAAGCCCGTATCCTCCACTTCTCACAGGTGCCCACCCCCGCCCTCAACCAGGAAGGCCGTCAGGTATGGCGCAACCGTCTGACCATCAACGCTACTCTTAACGAGCAGATCAATCCTATCGCCGGTCTGACCATCCGCGCTCAGCAGAACGTTGACGCCTATGACAGCCGTCTGAAAAACATCGGCTTCCCCAAGACTCCGTTTGAAACTCCGATGGGTGACTCATGGGACTTCCAGGGTCAGACCGAAGGCTACAACCAGCAGTCGTTCAGCCGCTACTATCAGTTCACCTACACCAACACCGCCGAGTATACCCGTACATTCAATGATGTCCACAACGTGACCGCCCTTATCGGTCAGGAGGCCATCATCGCCAACAGTGAAGGCTTCGGCCTGATGGCAGAAGGTTATACAGACCGCCGCACAATGTTCCTCGGTCAGGGCACAACCGCTGTTCCTGTCAACAGCTTGAACCAGAGCAAGGCAAGCGAGACATTCAACTCGATCTTCTTCAATGCCAGCTACGACTACGACAACAAATACTTCATCGAAGGTACCTACCGCCGTGACGGCAGCTCGAAGTTCGCTCCCGGCCACCGCTGGTCAAACTTCTGGTCACTGGGCGGTATGTGGAACATGAAGGCTGAGAAGTTCCTCGCCCCCTATACATGGCTCGACGACCTGAAATTCCACATCAGCTACGGTACAACCGGTAACTCGTCAATCGGTAACTATGCATACTTCGGACTCGTAGGCGCAGGCGCTCCCTATAACGGACAGCCCTCAGCCGGTATCGCACAGGCCAAGAACTCAGACCTCTCATGGGAGACCGTCCGCTCGCTCGACCTCGGCTTCAACTTCGGCTTCATCAACATCTTCTCGGGTGAGGTTGACTTCTACCGCAAAGAGACCGTCGACATGATTCTGTCAGTGCCCTGGTCATACACCACAGGTTTCGGCTCAGGCATCTCGAACATCGGCGCAATGACCAACACCGGTATTGACTTCGACCTCCGTGCCGACATTATCAAGACCAAAGACTGGAACTGGGCTCTCCGCGCCAACTTCAACTACAATAAGAACAAAATCACCAAACTGTTCGACGGACAGGATGAGGTTAAGTTCCCGGATGCAAACGTGATGTACAAGGTTGGTCACATGGCCGATGCCTTCATGTATGTTCCCTATGCCGGCGTTGACCCCCGCGACGGTCGCCAGATGTGGATTGACAAAGACGGCAACCTGACCAAAGTCTACAACCAGGAGCAGGACGCCCGTATCGTCGACAAGTCGATGCACGCTCCCTGGGCCGGCGGTTTCGGCACAGACCTGCGCTGGAAAGGCCTCTCGCTGAAGGTTGACTTCACATGGGCCGCTCAGAAATACATGCTCAACAATGACCGCTGGTTCTGCGAGAACAACAACTTCGCAACAGACTTCAACCAGACCACACACATGCTGAACGTATGGCAGAAACCCGGCGACATCACCGACATCCCGCGTCCCGGCGAAGCCCTTCAGTTTGACGACCGCTGGCTCGAAAACGCTTCGTTTGTCCGTCTGAAGAACCTGACTCTGATGTACTCGTTCCCCGCATCGCTGCTCAACAAGCTCTATATCCAGGGCCTCAACGTACACTTCACCGGCCGCAACCTGCTGACCTTCACCAACTACTCAGGATATGACCCCGAGCCCGAAACCAACGTCGTGGCTTTCTACTATCCTAACACCCGTCAGTATGAATTCGGTCTCGAAGTGACCTTCTAAGCCTTTTCTACTCAACAGAAACAAAAGACTTTACAGACAAAAACAATTATGAAAAAGATAATATATTCACTGCTCGGACTGGGTTGCATGGCGCTGACAGCGTGTGACATGAACCTCGAGCCGGAAGGCACGATTGTCGACACCGAGGCCCTTCAGAGCGCGCAGGACTGCTACCAGTTCCGCAACAGCTTCTACAATAATCTACGTGCGCTGTCGACAGGCGGCTACATCTCATACACCGAGATGCAGATGGACAATTTCATCGGCACACAGCTCAACGGTAACCGTCTGGGCGAACTCAACAACGGCTCCTTCACATCGTCAACAGGCGACATCGAGTCAATCTGGGGCGGTCTTTACGGCGGTATCGCCGACGTGAACTTCTTCCTCGGCAATGTACAGACTCTCCTTGACGACCCCAACAACAATCTCCAGGGCGACATCATCGAAGTCAACCGTTATGTGGCCGAAGCCCACTTCACCAGAGCTTACTTCTATTTCTGGCTGATGGACCACTTCTGCCCCGCCTATACCGAGCAGAACAAGGATCAGCGTGTCGGCATGCCTATCGTGACCGTCTATAACCCCACAGGCGACAAGTCGGTTTATCCCGAACGCTCGACTCTGGCCGAGACCTACAAGTTCATCGAAGACGAGCTGAAACTCGCCTACGACGGCCTCGAGGAATGGCAGGAACTGGCCGACCGCCAGTCTGACGCCGTTGACTCATACTCAAACACAATGAAACCCATGTCTTCATATCTGAACACTTGGGTTGTCAAAGCCCTCCAGGCCCGTATCGCCCTGCTTAAACGTGACTGGAACACCGCCATCACCCTCGCTCAGGACGTAATCAACAACGGCCCGTACACTCTGACACGTCGCATGGCTTATGCCGACATGTGGACAAAGGATACCTCAAACGAGCTTATCTTCCGCCCGCTGTCAACAGCCACAGAGCTCGGCATCAGCTCGACCGGCTCGGCATGGATTTCAACCCAGCGCACACTGGCCGACTATATCCCCGTGCCCTATGTAGCTACCGAAGGATCGCAGTACCTCTATGACCGCGTAGCCGCCGACAAAGATCAAGACATCAAGGCTCAGCGCGACGTCCGCTACACCACTTTCGTCACCACACGCACACTCATCGTCGACGGTGTCAACGTGAAAGCTCCCGTCTTCAACAAGTATCCCGGCAACTCGGCTCTGGTTCAGAGCTCGCCCAACCTGATGAACATGGCCAAGCCCTTCCGTCTCAGTGAACTCTATCTGATCGTAGCCGAGGCAGCCTGCGAGGCCAACCAGCCCGCACTGGCCAACAAGTACATCACCGACCTCCGCAACGAGCGTATCCAGAACTACGTTGCTCAGGACTACAGCGGTGACAGACTCCGTCAGGAAGTTCGCAAAGAGCGTCTGCGCGAGCTCATCGGCGAAGGCTTCCGCATGAGTGACCTCCGTCGCTGGCAGGTTGAATGGAACCGTGCCGACGTCAACTATCCCGGCTATCCCGGTGCAGGTTCAATCACCACTCCCTCGGGCCGTGCCGTTGTTTACCAGGCTACCGACTACCGCTATATCTGGCCGCTTCCCGCAACTGAGATTCAGGTCAATCCGAAACTTAACGGTCAGCAGAACCCCGGCTATTAATAAACATAATCTTATCCAACCAGAATTATGAAATCGCTTAAAATATTCGCCCTCGCGCTCGCGGCTCTCTCGCTGACCGCCTGCTCCGACGATGACGATAACTTCACCTACAACACCCTCGGCGGCGTGACCGTCGAGATGGCTGACCAGACGCTTCAGGTCAAAGAGAATGTCGGCGTCTATAACGTGCCTGTCAAGGTCACCGGTGAGCGCAACGGTTATGTCCGCGTGACAATCCAGTGCACCGAGACCGGCGAAAACGGTGCCACAGCCAACCGTCACTTCTATCTGACCTCTGAGGCCATCAACATCCCTGAGGATTCAAACACCGGCCTTGTTGAGTTCACCTCTGTCGACACCCGCGGTTTCGACGAGACACGCACCTACAACGTGACCATCGTGAATGTTGAAGGCGGCGAAATCGGCGCCAACAAGACTACGACAGTGTCAATCATCGATAAGGGATCGTCGCCCAACTACAACGACCTCGCAGGTTCATGGGCAATGACCGGTAAGCGCTACAACGACGCTACTCAGGCTATCGACATGGAATATGCCAACGACGTCAACGCCGTATGCGGCAAACCCGACGGCAACGGCGGCGGCCTGGTAACCTTCACAGGCGTGCTCGGTCAGTTCACCATGGAACTCGAGTATGACTATGACAAGGAAGAGAAATACGGTGAGCTCGTGCTCCACTATGGTTCTGAAGCCGCTCTATCGTCATACATCTTCCGCTGGGCCAACCAGTCGCAGCAGCTCGAAGGCACCCTCCGCGGCGTCTGGAACAGCAGCTACACCGGAGCAACCTTCGGCAACGACGATACCCTCATCTACATCCTCGCATGCGACGCCGAGACCAACGCTGTCCTCGGTGCAGCAGACATCATCGGTGGATTCACACTGCTTAAAGTCAACGAGGTTGAGGAATAAGTCCTGAACTGACAAACACAGAAATCCCGTGCGGGCGCCGGTCACTGACCGGCGCCCGCTGTCGTTCATCTCTCCGGGACAATGCGGTGCAGCCCGACCCGACTACTCCACTCGGCTCGGCGCATTTGTCGTCGCCTGACGCCTCTCAAAATTTGTCGGGGTCGATTGTCACGAATGACAGTAATCCGGTGTCTTATAGAAAAACGACAAAGGAATGAAAACTGTAGTATTCACGATACCGGCTCTGATGAGCGCATTCGGAGCATTGGCTCAGACAGAGACGGCAGACTCAATTGCCACCCGGGAGTTGCAGGAGATTGTTATTGAGGCTCCGAAAGTAATCCGTAAGGCCGACATGGATGTATATCATCCGTCAAAGAGTGCTGTCGATAACTCCAAAAACGGAATGCAGCTGCTCAACAATCTTATGATACCCTCGCTTTCGGTGAGCGACGCTCTGGGCCGTATCACTGCCGCCGGACAATCAGTGCAGGTACGCATCAACGGCCGTACTGCAACCATTGATCAGGTCAGGGCATTGTTGCCGGAGACCATCAGGCGTGTGGAATGGATGGATAACCCGGGACTCAGATACGGTGATGCAAACTATGTGCTCAACTTCATCGTCGCAAATCCCACGCTCGGAGGTTCATTGCAGTTGTATGCACGTCCTGCTCTGAACACGGCATGGGGCTTCTATATGGCTGACGCTAAATTCAACTTCGGCAAATCACAGTTTGAAATCGGAGCGAATTATAAACTCACCGATAAGATAAAGACCCATCGCGATTACACGGAGACATTCACATATCCCGATGGCTCGACACTCACGCGTAAAGAGACCTCGCGGGGAGGTTCGCTTGACAACACTCAATCGCGAGCATGGGCTTCGTATAATTACATCAAACCCGACACTACGGTATTCATGGCAGAATTCAGTCTTTGGCAGAATATATCCGACAAATGGCTATATCGGGGACTAATGTCGCTCAACGACGGTATAGATGACATTCTGATGACTGAATCACATGGTTCGCCCGGTAAAACTCCTTCACTCTCGCTGTACTGGCAGCAGAATCTTCCACGAAAACAAATGCTTGTCATTGATTTCAGCAGTTCGTTCTATTTAGGGCGCTCTTTTTCCGACTATCAGGAACAGATTCCGGATGTGACAGGATATCTGACAGATATACACACCAACATCAAGGACCGCAATCAGGCATACGGAATTGAAGCGGACTATATAAAGAACCGGCGCAGTTCGCGCTTCACCGCCGGGATATCATACACAGCCAACCGCAACCGTTCTGAATATGAGAATCTCGGAGGAGAGATATTCCATCAGCGTCAGGACAAGGTGTATTTTTTTGCCGAATATTACCGACGGTTCGGCAATTGGACGGCAACTGCGGGAATCGGCGCACAATACACCGCTTTTCTTTTCAAAGAGTCTGACCGGGGCAATCACTCATGGAGCGCGAGACCACAGGCTACAGTCACCTATTCGCCCAATCATAATCATAATTTCCGGCTTAACTTCACCTCATGGCAATCCACTCCGTCACTCGCCGAGACAAATGTCGTGGCGCAGCAGCTTGACGGCTTCCAGTGGCGGGTCGGCAATCAGAACCTCAAGACAGCCAACTCCTATATGCTCACGTTCCGCTATGGATTCAACCTGCCGAGGGTGAGCGGTTCGTTCGGCATACGCGCTTTTACGTCTCCCAACGCCATCACGCCTCTGCTGAAATGGGACGAAGACCGCCTAATCACCACATATGAAAACAGCCGGGGGCTGAAAAACCTGTCGTTCTTCCTTGCGCCGCAGATAGAGATTATTCCGCAGTGGCTCACCGTCAGCGGTTATGTGCAATATCGCATGGAGCGCATGAAAGGCACGGGATATGCTATCAATCATAACGGCTGGAGCGGAAACGCATCGTTGCAGCTCTCTCACCGGGGATTTGTCCTCAGTGTCGAATACCAGTATGCCCAACGCGACCTTTGGGGCGAGCAAATCAAGTGGGGCGAAGACCTGAATGTCATCGCGCTTGATTACAATTGGCGAGACTGGCAGTTCGGTGCCGGAATCCTGATGCCGTTCGGCAAGTATGACCAGGGTTCCAGGTCGCTCAGCAAATGGAACACCAATGAACAACACATGCGGCTTGACATGTGCATGCCTTTCGTGACCGTTGCATGGAATCTTCAATGGGGTCGCCAGAAACGCGACGTACAGAAAATCATCAACGCCGACGCCAACACAGACCGCTCAACCGCCGGAGGCCGATAACAGACGAGTATCCGTTTCTTGCAATAAGTAGCGGATTTCAGGAGTGGGCTATAAATTTGAAGCAAAAATTGTTGTTTGCAGTGGAAAATGCTTATATTTGCGCCTGAATTTTTGCCGCTTCTGGTTTTCTTCATCTCGTTAGACAATTACCAGAACTACTATCTCTTTGTCGATGAACTCAAATCCATCAAGGCATGCCTCGTCTACAAAGACGGTGACACCGAGGTGCTTTCCGAACCTGCAATCTATGAAAACGCCGCCATTGACGGCGTGGAAACTGATGCAACCGACGCCCCGTCGAATACTACAACCTCAACGGTGTCAAAGTCGTGAATCCCTCCAACGGAATCTTAATCCGCCGCTGCGGCACCGACGTCAGCAAAGTCATCATAAAATAAGCCGCCTGCCTAAACCGCACATCCCCTCTGAAAAGCGTGACGAACAAGCCCACCCGGCCTTCGTCACGCGTTCTTTCGTATTGCCCTAAAATGTTCGGTAAACCGCAAGGAAAACCGAAATAATTCGTTATCTTTGTGAATTGGAAAATGTCTGACTATGACCGTGTAACAGTCATCACAATATTTAATAATCTCTGTTTAATAATCTCTCCGGACATGAGAGCCCGGCGGTCGTGGCTATTGGCGGAGTTTCGTGCTCAAAGAATATGAAATTAAAGTATCTGTGCCTTTCGATAATCTCTGTTTTCGCGCTCGCGGGCTGCACTGACGACAATGCGCCCGGTGGAGGCGATATGCCGCAGTCGGGCAAATATCAGCTTTCGGGCAAAGTAGAAAAGGGCCCGTTTGTCCGCGGCTCGGCCATCAGCGTTCAGCCGCTCGATAAGACAATGACTGCCATAGGAACGGTCTTTAATGGCGAAATTCGTGACGATGCCGGTTCATTTGATCTTGGTCAGATTGAGCTCGCTTCACAGTTTGTGCGCATAGTCACCGACGGCTATTATTTTAATGAAGTGACAGGCAGTCTTTCAACGGGGCAGTTACATCTGATTGCTCTTGCTGACCTGTCAGACAGAAGCACCGTTAATGTCAACATTCTGACGCATCTCAAGTCGGGGCGTATTCAGACCCTGATGAAAGGCGGAAAGAATTTTGCCGAGGCCGACAGACAGGCACAAACGGAACTGCTCACGCAGTTCGGATTGCAGGCCTATGAATCAATGGCCGCCGAATCAATGTCCATCTCAGCGGGCACCGACGGTTCCGGCGTTCTGATTGCGATATCGTCTCTCGTCCTGAATGAACGGTCGGACGCTGAGGTCACTCAGTATCTCTCGGTTTTGAGTCAGGACCTTGCTGACGACGGTGAGTTCACCGACGACAATAAGCGCACAATCGCCCATGACCGCTATCATCTTCAGAATAATCTCGAAAATATTGCGGGAAACATTACCGCCCGATACCATGACCTCGGACAGGACGTGAGCGTTCCGGACCTCAGATATTTCTATGACTGGAACGGAGACGGCATTGCCGGTAACGAGATTGTCGACAACGTTGAAATCTCTTTGTCTCAGAATGAAGTGTCTTTTGATAAGGATGGCGGCACAGCAACCGTGCAGGTGACATCAAACATACCCCTTTCAATCGAGCCATATAAAGACCCGTTTGATATCGAACCATCTAATCCCGTTAATCCGGGTGACGAATTTTTCCAGGATATCTTTGTCAATACGGGCGACCCTATTAACTGCAATTACACATATGAAAACGGCATACTGACCATCAGAGTCGATAAGACGCAACGTCATGGAGCCCAGTCTTCAAACGTCTATCTCTATGACGCCATGGGGACTATACGCGCAGATGTGAAGGTTACACTCGCCGGTGACCCCTCGATACCTCTGGTTCTCGGAGAAACAGGCAGAAAATTCGTTTCTATTGGTTTCGATAGCTTCGTAAAGGCTCTCTCATGGATGTATTATGTGGAGCGCGGCTATACCGGTATGTATCCCTACTATGAAGTCAAGTGCCCGTTTAACGTATATGATATCTATAATAGCAGAGCCTTTAATGCGGCTTATTCGTCTATTGCGTTTAATGCCAACGTAATAAAATCTCTACAGTCATCAGACTACTCCGACGCGGCGCCCTATTTCATTCTCCTTAACGCAATCACCTACACGGAGATGGTTGATAAATGGGGACGAATAGGCATCTCCGAGCTGACAGCCGATAATTTCGAAGTGCCGCGTCAGGAAACTGTCGAAACCACCTTGCGCTATCTCGAAAATTCTCTCGACAGGATTTCTTCTGCTTTCAATGAAAAGAAAGGGCTTCTCGGCACGTCGCCCGACGATGTTTTCGATATGCCTAAGGATGTCTGGCGTCTGGCCAAAGCCAATGTTTATATGGCCCTTAACGAGCCCCAACGGGCCATGTCCTATCTGCAGGAGATTGTTGACAACCGAAGATACTCGCTCTCAGCCGGTAACGAATATGATGCCAACAGCGGCACGATTCTTTTCGTGAAGGTGCCTGACGAAGTCATGTCGGGACATACGATGAGTTATTATTCATATGCCGATGTGTTGCTTCTACTGGCCGAATGTAACATCGCGACGGGGAATGCTGCAAAAGCAACTTCTCTTGTAAACCAGGTCGCCAAGACGAAGAACATCACGGTCAGCGGCAACAATGTCAGTGATATGGAAAAACTGCGCAAACAGCTTTACTTGCCCCGTTACTTCGCTTTCCAGAAGCGCAATGGCTTTGGAGACTACGCTGCTTATCAGAAACTATGGCCGATTCCGGGCGATCAGATAGCTCTCTCTCCCGGATGGACACAGAATCCCGGCTATTGACTGCTGAGGGTGGGGTAAGGTTTCGCGGTCTGAGCGAAAATGGTTAATTTTGCGGGCTATGATTCAACGCATTTACAAAACCGAAGCCGAGCGCCTCTCGGCCGCTCTCTGCGATGCTCACGGACAGATGTCGATGGCGTCGCTCGAAACCCGTCTGATTGTCGCCGCAACACGTCACGCCGACGCGCTCGGCATCGGCTATCGCGAGCTTATGGCCGACCGCAATGTGTGGGTATTGTCGCGTATGTCAATCGAGATGGAACGCATGCCGGCCATTCTTGACACGTTTGTAATCGAGACATGGGTCGAGAGCTTCTCGCGCCATATCTCTTACCGCAACTTCGCCGTGCTCGACGGCGAGGGACGCCCGATGGGCTACGCGCGCAGTCTCTGGACCTGCATAAGCCTCGACACGCGCCGTCCGTCGACGCTTGCGCCGCTTGACTGCGCCGCCGAGGGACGGGAGTGTCCCATTGCGTCAATACCGCGCCTGACGGCCGTCGGAGAGCCTGTCGAGACGAGTGAGGTGACCTTCAGTTATTCAGATATAGACTTCAACCGCCACGTCAATTCGGCGCGCTATGTCGAGCGTCTGGCCGATGCTCTTGGCATGGAGTGGCATGACCGTCACCGTATTGTCAGACTCGACATTGCCTATCTCCACGAGACGCATTACGGCGACAAGGCACACATAGATATTGCGCGCAGTGACGAAGGCGCGCGTCTTGACGCGGACATCTCCGTGGGTGACACGGCTGTGTGCCGCGCCAGACTGACTGTTGCTCCGCGCTGACGGTTGCGTCAGCCAAGCGACAGATGGAAGTCGCGGATAAGATCTGTCAGTTTCGGATTGTTCTCGACCATCTTTTCGAGCACTTCGCGCTCGTTCCATGTCATGGCCGAGCCGGGACCTTCGTTAACTGTGATTTCGAGTGTTACCAGGTCATTTGACACGGCGTTGCGCAGCGAGGCAGTCAGCTGCTGGAGGTTGTCGGTCAGAATCCGGAGCTGTATGTCGTTTTCAACACTGATGCTCAGGCGGTTTTCGCCGACTGTCTGAGGCGACGAAGCCCGCATTGTGTTTGTCAGAATCTGCTCTTTGGGGTGTGCAGCCATGTAGGCCTCCCATGCAGCCTGAATTTGCTCCTGTGTGTAGGGCGTCGTGCGTTTCGGCCCCGCATCACATGATGATGGCGCGGCTGCCTCCTTATGCCCGAAGCCGCCACGCAGTGTGGGCCCCGTGGCGAGGTTGACGCGCAGCGAAGGCATGGCTGGCGGGGTTGCGCCACCGCTGCGGACACCGGGCTGTGGCTGCGACACGGGAGTAATGGTCGGCGTGATTGTCGGCGCCGGACGGTTCTGATGTGTCGGTGCCTGTGCGGGCGCCGGGCGTGATGGCGGCGCCGGTGTGGCGCCCTGAGCTGTCGGCTGAGTGGCGGCGGCCGCCTGTTTCGGGCGGTCGATAGGTTTCAGCTGCCCCTCGGGCTGACCGCTCTTAGTTGACCGGGGGCGTAATAGTTGGCATATCTTGGCGAGCGTGAGCTCCACAAGAAACTGTTTGTTGGAGGCTGTGCGATAGTTGAGGTCGGCGTCGTTGAGCAGACACATGGCGCGGTAGATGAAGTCAGGGTCGCACTTCTGCGCTTCTGACGTCAGAGCCTGTGCCGTGGCCTCGTCAGCGTCGAGCAGTGAGCGTGTGCGGGGCTCGCGTGCCACCATCAGGTCTCGCATATAGTCGGCGAGGCCGGTCAGGAAGAAGTGTGAGTCAAATCCGCGCGAGCGAACCTCTTTATATATCAGCCATGAACCCATCACGTCGCCCGCGAGGAATGTCTCGGTCAGACGCATGTAGAGCTCGTCGCCGAGCACGTTCAGGTTGTCGAGCGTGGCCTGATAGGTGATGTGGCCTCGGGTCGAGGCCGCCACCTGGTCGAAAATCGACAGGGCGTCGCGCATGGCGCCGTCGGCTTTGCGGGCAATGACGCCCAGTGCGGCCGGTTCGGCCTCGATGCCTTCGAGTGACGCCACATAGGACAGATGGTCCGTTATGTCCTGAATCGAGATGGTGTTGAAGTCATAAATCTGGCACCGCGATAGAATCGTGGGGATGATTTTGTGCTTCTCGGTTGTGGCAAGAATGAAAATCACATGGGCGGGCGGCTCCTCAAGTGTCTTCAGGAAGGCATTGAAGGCCGCGTTTGAGAGCATGTGGACCTCGTCGATGATAAATACGCGATAGCGCCCTGTGGCGGGAGCCACCATCACCTGATCGACAAGTTCGCGCATGGAATCGACGCCGTTGTTTGAGGCGGCGTCCATCTCGATTATGTTGAGCGAGTTGCCGGCGTTGAACGAGCGGCAAGATTCACATTCGTTGCAGGCTTCGCCGTCGGCAGTCGGATGCTCGCAGTTGATAGTCTTTGCAAAAATGCGCGCGCACGAGGTCTTGCCGACACCTCGCGAGCCGCAGAAGAGATAGGAGTGGGCCAGACGGTTGGTGGCGATGGCGTTTTTGAGCGTTGCTGTCAGCGCCTTTTGGCCGACGACAGAGTCAAACGTCGCCGGACGATATTTTCTGGCCGAAACAAGATAGTGGTCCATATGGGGCAAAGATAATAAAAAATGTCCATACCTCCCCCTCCTGTAACGACTAAAGAGGTGGGCGGGGTCCTCAGCTCATAAGGGTTATTCGGGCGCGTTTGGCCTTGATGCGCTCGGGGGTGACTGCGGCGAGCACTGCCGCGGCTTTGTCGCGCGGCACGGCCACGAGCGCACAGTGGTCGCGCAAATCTATGTGGCCGACCTCGTCGGCTCTGAGACCCCCTTTCTGAATCATGAAACCGGCAATGTCACCGCGCGAGATTTTCTCCTTGCGCCCCAGATTGATATAAATGGTGGCTTTCTCGTGCCAGTCGGGCTCGGTTTCGGGAGGCGTCGGTGCCCAGTCGCGTTCGGTAGTGACATAGGGAGGTATGTCATCGTCGTCAGAGGCTATTACGTAGACTGTGCCAGGCGCACCCTGACGCGCTGTGCGGCCGTTGCGGTGAGTCCAGCTTTCAGGCGAAGGGGGCATGTGATAGTGTATGACGGCATCCACGCCCTCGATGTCGAGGCCGCGTGATCCCAGGTCGGTCGAGACGAGCACGGGTGTCGATCCGTTGGCAAACATCTCGATGGCGTTCTCGCGCTCGGGTTGGTCAAGGCCGCCGTGATAAAGCCCGGCGGGGATATGGTCGGCTCGCAGTCGGCGCCATATGCGTTCGGCGCTCTCGCGGTGGTTGGCGAAAACGATGACGCTCTGAGGCGCGAGGGCCCGGACACCCTCTGAGAGGGTGTCGAGTTTGTCGCGTGCGGGACTTTTTATCATGACAAGGTCAGGACGTCCGGCGCGGACGCCGCGGGCCGAAGTGAAATCTACGGTGAGCGGCTCAGCCTTTAGCGGCAGCCAGTCGGGATAGTCGGCCGGTGGCGTGGCCGAGGTCAGCATCAGCCGTCTGACGGCTGTCAGACGGCGGCAGATGCGCTTCATCTCGTTTTCAAAACCGAGCTCGAGCTGTTTGTCATATTCGTCGATGACGAGTGTCGAGACTGTTGAAGGGTCGAGCGTCTGACGGTTGATATGGTCGAGCAGACGCCCGGGCGTGGCCACGACAATGTCGGGGACTACGGAGAGCGACTTGACCTCCTCGGCCATCGGGTGGCCGCCATAGAAGGCCACCGTCTTGTATCCGGCGGCTAAAGGGCGTATGACCGAGGCTATCTGAAGCACCAGCTCACGCGACGGAGCCATAACGACAGCCTGAATACCGTGTCCGGCCGGTTTCAGACCCATGAGCATAGGTATGGCGAAAGCCACAGTCTTGCCTGATCCCGTGGGGGCGAGCAGGATTGTCGACGGCGCTTTTATCTCCGACATGCGTCGCTGCATCTCGTTCAGGCGGCTGATGCCGCTTTTGTCGCGCAACAGCGCGAGAATTTCTCCAAGTATCATATTATCGGTATAACGCTCTTCGGAGCCTTTTGGCTGTCATGAGGACTGCAAAGTTAGTTTATCGCGGCCAAAAACTGATTATCCAGGAGGGTGAAAACGTCCTCGGACATCAATGCATTACAGCTTTTTTAGCAATTATTTTGCGTTTTATACGGTTTATATTTGGCGTTCGCGATAAAAGATGTTTGGGTAATGCTCGGTATATATCAGGACTGGAAACTCGAAAACAACAGATTTGAGAACGTCTACGCCAAACTGCAGCAGATCATTCCCTATCTCTACGGCAACTTCAAGATCGTTTGCCGGGACTCAGAGAAGGGCGCATCTCTGAACCATAACTGAACTAAACTGATAATGGCTGCGACCTCCAGGTGAAGTCGCAGCCATTCTGTTGTCGGTCGGGTGCTGCTTTGTCGGGGAATCAGGACTGCTGTTTCTCGCGGGCGCGTCCGGCGAGCATTCCGCAGGCGGCTGATATGTCCTCGCCGCGTGAGGCGCGTATCGTTGCCGTTATGCCGCGGTCGTTGAGATGGTCGCGAAACGCCTCCATGACTGCTTTTGACGAGGGCGCACCCTCAAATCCGGGTGTCCGGTGAAAGCGTATTAGGTTTACGCGAGCGTCGAGTCCGCGCAACAGACGGGCCACGGCTTCGGCGTGACGCAGATCGTCGTTGACGCCACGCCACATGATATATTCGACAGACAGGCGGCGCTGGCCGCTCCAGTCATGGCGTCTCAGCAGGTCGAGGACGGCTGTGGCGGGATTGGCGCGCTCGGCGGGCATGATGGCCGCACGGGCCGCCGTGAAGGGGTTGTGGAGGCTCAGGGCTAAATGTACGCGCGTCAGTTCGAGCAGGTGTTCGAGGGCGCCGGGATTGGCGCCAACCGTCGAAACGGTGATGCGCTTCGGACTCCAGGCGAATCCCCATTTGGCCGTCAGAATCTCAATGGCCCCCATGACGGCGCTGAGGTTGTCGAGCGGCTCGCCCATACCCATGAAGACGATATTTGTCAGTTTCTCGCTCTCGGGAATGGACAGAATCTGGTTCATTATGTCAGCCACAGTCAGGTTGCCCTGAAATCCGCCCTGACCGGTCATACAGAAGCGGCATCCCATACGGCATCCGGCCTGCGACGAGACACACAGGGTAGCCCTGTCGCCGTCGGGGATATAGACAGCCTCGACATCGCGGCCGCCCACTCCGGCGAATAGATATTTGACGGTGCCGTCGGTCGAGCGGGCCTCGGCCACGGGGGCGCGCAGCCCAACCTCGGCCACTTCCGAGAGTTTCTGACGGTTCTTGACCGACAGGTCGGTCATCATGTCTATGGACGTCGCGCGCTTCTGATAGAGCCATCGGGCAATCTGTCCGGCCGAGAAGGCGGGCATGCCGAGCGAGGCCACCAGGTCGCGCAGACCCGGCAGGGTCAGGCCTATCAGGCGTGTGCGTCGTGGTTGAGTGTTGTCTGATTGTGTTGTGTTCATACGCGTGAGCGAGATGTGGCCAGGGTCACTTCGCCGCAGAGATCGCGCTCCATGTCGCGCTTGACATCTTCGGCGCTAAGACCCATGCCAAAGAGGTGCATCAGTTTGGTCAGCGCCGCCTCGGTCGTCATGTCGCGTCCGGAGATGACGCCGGCGTGCTCGAAGCCCGTGGCCGCGGCATAGCGCGGATGGACGGCTCCGTTGACACATTGTGAGATGTTGACAATCACCAGTCCCCGCTGCTCCACAGCCTCCTTCATCAGCTCGGCAAACCACGGGGCTGTCGGACCGTTGCCGGCGCCATAGGTTTTCATGACCACACCCTTGATACCCGGGGTCTTCAGCAGATGGGCCAGGATGTCGCGGCTCATGCCGGGATAGAGGTCAATGATAAGCACTCCGGTGTCGAGCCGCGGCTTCACCTCGAGCGGACGGCGACGCCATGACCGCCACAGGGCGTCTTCGTTGAAGTGGACGCCCAGACCTATCTGTGCCAGCGGAGGATAGTTGTTGCTCTTGAAGGCATTGAAGTTGTCGGCGCTCATCTTTGTCGAGCGGTTGCCGCGCCAGAGATAGTTCTCGAAGAGTATGGCCACCTCCTGAATCATCGGGCGTGCGCCGTCAGTGGTGGCGGCAATCTGAATGGCCGTGATCAGGTTCTCCTCGCCGTCTGTGCGGACTTCGCCGATGGGGAGCTGAGAGCCGGTGATTATCACCGGCTTGGCCAGATTTACGAGCATGAACGACAGGGCCGAGGCCGTGTAGGCCATGGTGTCCGTGCCGTGGAGCACGACAAATCCGTCATACATGTCATAGTTCTCTTCTATGGCGTGGGCAATCTGCTGCCAGTGGGCAGGATTCATGTCGCTCGAGTCGATTGGCGGATCAAACTGTATGTGGTCGATTTCGTAATCGAGTTTGCGGATGCGCGGCACGTTTTCAATCAGATGGTCGAAGTCGAAGGGAACCAGCGCGTGGGTCTCCGGGTCTTCAATCATGCCGATCGTGCCTCCGGTATAGATTATCAGTATCCTCGGTTTCATGGTAGGTGTGGTCGTAAGGTGATGAGTAGTCGGGGGAGTGGATGTGTCTTGAGGATGGTTTTTGACGGGTTATTTGACCTGTGAGCCGGGCGCAACGGGGGCCGAGGTGGTGATGACGCTCAGCGTTCCGTCGGAGTTTTCGGCCGAAAGAATCATGCCCTGCGAGACGATGCCCTTGAGTTTGCGCGGCGGCAGGTTGGCGATGAAAACCACCTGACGGCCCACAAGTTCCTCGGGCTTGTAGTATTTCGCTATGCCCGAGACGATGGTGCGCTTCTCGAGACCGTCGTCAATCAGGAAACGGAGCAGCTTGTCGGCCTTGGGCACTTTCTCACACTCGAGGACGGTGCCTACGCGCAGGTCGGCCTTCATAAAGGTGTCGAAGTCTACGTCCTCGGCCTGAGGCGCGGCGTGCCATGCGGCGACTTTGTTGGCCTCCTTTGTGGCGGCCAGACGGTCGAGCTGGGCCTGGATGGCGGCGTCGTCAATCTTTTCGAAGAGCAGTTCGGGCTTGGCGATGGCTTCGCCGGCGTGGAGCAGGTCGAAACGGCCGAGCATCTGCCAGTTCATATCCTTGAGGCCCAGCATGTCGGCCAGTCTCTGTGACGAGAAAGGGAGGAACGGTTCGAAAGCCACGGCCAGATTGGCGCAGAGCTCGAGGGCGCGGTTGAGGATGGTGGCTGTGCGCTCCATTGAGGTCTTGGCGGTCTTCCAGGGCTCTGTCTCCTGAAGGTAGCGGTTGCCGATACGGGCAATTTCCATAGCCTCTTTGACGGCCTCACGGAAGTGGAAGCCTTCGAGAGCCTCGGTCAGGCGTGCGGCGGCGTCGCGGACGTCGGCCATCATTGTCTCGTCGACAGGCTCAAGTTTGCCCATGGCGGGCACGCGCCCGTCAAAATATTTGTGGGTCAGGACGGTGGCGCGGTTGACAAAGTTGCCGTAGATGGCTACCAGTTCGTTATTGTTGCGGGCCTGGAAGTCGGCCCAGGTGAAGTCGTTGTCTTTGGTTTCGGGAGCGTTGGCGGTCAGGACATAGCGCAACACGTCCTGACGTCCGGGGAACTGCTCGAGATATTCGTGGAGCCAGACGGCCCAGTTGCGTGAAGTCGATATTTTGTCGCCCTCGAGGTTGAGGAATTCGTTGGCGGGAACATTGTCGGGCAGCTGGAATCCGTCGCCATAGGCC
>ENA-OYXX01000477-OYXX01000477.1-human-gut-metagenome-genome-assembly--contig:-NODE-477-length-18402-cov-4.505205_pt1 | contig 18402 bp, 16 predicted proteins | sample MGYA00243976_ERZ653434 | MGnify/ENA primary metagenome ERZ653434 (study PRJEB26926, sample SAMN06165112) | human gut metagenome | biome: ENVO:00009003; feature: ENVO:2100002; material: ENVO:00002003...
CGAGATCTAGTACGGTCTCGTGGGCTCGGAGATGTGTATAAGAGACAGGTCTTGTAGGTGAAGCCGCTGATAACTTTTTCAATGTGCGCACCGTAGGCGATGGACTTGTCCTCGCAGAAAGTCAACTCCGGCGTAACGCGCAGATTGAGCGTCTTTGCCAGCTGCCCGCGGATATAGCCGGAGGCGGCGGCAAGCCCGCGCCTGATCTCCTTCGGGTCACCCTGCAGGTGCGAGTAGTAGATTTTGGCGTACTTGAGGTCAGGCGAGACCTCCGCGCCGGTGACACTGACAAACGCCTGATTCAGGCGCGGATCCTTGACCGTGCGCAGTATCTCTGCCGCAACCCGGTACATCTCCTCGTTGATACGGTCATGTCTGTATTTTGCCACGGTAATTTCCTCCCTTCGGATAGGTTGGTCGGAGCCGGAAAAGCGGGGGAAAGCCCGCAAGGAGCCGTTCCCCCGCTGTCCGCAGTCACTCCGGAGACGCGATTCAGCGGCACCCTTTAATGCGCCGCATCCACAATGGCGGTGAACTTGGCGGGAACCAGCGACGCGCCGCCGATCAGTCCGCCGTCCACGTTGGGCTTGGAAAGCAGGTCAGCCGCGTTTTTCTCGTTCATGGAGCCGCCGTACTGAATGGTGGTGGACTCGGCGACCTCGTTGCCGTACAGCTCCGCCAGCGCGGCACGGATCTGTCCGCAGGTCTCGTCCGCCTGCTCAGGCGTGGCAGTCAGTCCGGTGCCGATCGCCCAGACAGGCTCGTAGGCGATGATGACGCGCTTCATGTCCTCGGCGCTCACACCCGCCAGATCCAGCTTGGTCTGCATGGAGACGACCTCGCGGGTAATGCCCGCCAGCCGCTGCTCCTTGACCTCACCCAGGCACAGAATGACGGTCATTCCGGCGGCGAGTGCCGCACGGGTACGCTGGTTGACCGTTTCATCGGTCTCGCCAAAGTACTGACGGCGCTCGGAGTGACCGATGATGACGTACTGCACGCCGCACTCGGTCAGCATCCGGGCGGACACCTCGCCGGTGTAGGCGCCGTGGTCAGCAAAGTGGACGTTCTCGGCGCCGATGCGGATATTGGATCCGGCGGCAGCCGCCTGCGCCGCCGCAATGGTGACATAGGGCGCGCAGAAGATGACATCGCAGGCATCCTTGCCGGCGACCATGGGCTTGATTTCATTGATGAAAGCGGTCGCTTCGGCGGGGGTGAAGTTCATTTTCCAGTTGCCGGCGATCACGGTTCTTCTTTTGCTGTTCATAACGATTCTACCTTCTTTTATTGTGTTCCGGGAGTCTCCGCCTGTTCCGCCGACTGACCGTGCGGGTTACTTGCAGAGAGCCTCCCTGTATTCAGGGATTCCGGTGGAAATTCGGGACGCGGGGCTTACCGATCCATCAGGCAGGCGATACCGGGCAGCTCCTTGCCCTCCAGGAACTCCAGCGACGCGCCGCCGCCCGTGGAGATGTGCGTGATGCGATCCGCGAAGCCGAGCTGCTCGCAGGCAGCCGCAGAATCGCCGCCGCCGACGATGGAAATCGCATCGGAATCAGCCAGAGCCTGCGCCACAGCGATGGTTCCCTTTGCCAGTGTCGGGTTCTCAAACACGCCCATAGGTCCGTTCCAGACAACGGTCTTGGCGGTCTTGGCGGCGTCGGCATACAGCGCCATGGTCTTGGGACCGATGTCCAAGCCCTCCATGTCATCGGGAATCTTGTCGGAGTCCACGACCTTCACATCGATCGCGCCGTCAATGGGATCAGGGAAGTGATCCGCCACCGTGGTATCGACAGGAAGCAGCAGCTTGACGCCGTTCTTCTCTGCGGTTGCCATCATTTCGCGGCAGTAATCGATCTTCTCGCTGTCCAGCAGGGACTTACCGACCGAGTAGCCCTTGGCGGCAAGGAAGGTATACGCCATACCGCCGCCGATGATGAGGGTATCGACCTTGGTCAGCAGGTTTGCGATGACATTGAGCTTGTCCGAGACCTTGGCACCGCCCAGAATGGCGACAAAGGGACGCTCCGGATCGGCAAGCGCCTTGCCCATCACCGAGATTTCCTTCTGGATCAGGTAGCCGCAGACAGCGGGCAGACCGGCATACTGCACGACGCCGGCGGTGGAGGCATGGGCGCGGTGCGCGGTGCCGAAAGCATCATTGACGAAAATCTCGGCAAATGCCGCCAACTTCCTCGAGAACTCCGGATCGTTCTTCTCCTCGGCAGCAGTGAAGCGGGTATTTTCCAGCAGGACGATATCACCGGGCTTCATTGCGGCGACCTTTGCCTGCGCATCCGCGCCGACCGTATCGGTTGCGAACACGACGCCGCCGCCCAGCAGCTCATTGAGCTTATCGGCGACGATGGAGAGCGACAGCTTCTTTCTGTCCTTGGCAGCCTTCTCAAGCGCGGCGGCGCGGGCAGCCTCCTGCTCCTCGGCGGGCAGAGCCTCGATCTTGGCAATCTCCTTCTTGTTCAGCTTGAGTTTCTCGTCCAGCACGTTGTGAGGCTTGCCCATGTGGGAGCAGAGAATGACCATGGCGCCGTGTGCCTTGAGGTACCGGATGGTAGGCAGAGCCTCCACGATACGCTTGTCGGAGGTGATGACACCGTCCTTCACAGGCACGTTGAAGTCACAGCGAACCAGTACCTTCTTGCCGGATACGTCGATGTCTTCGATGGTTTTCTTGTTGTACGTCATACAGTTTTCCACCTTTCTTTACTATGGGGTTCCGCCTGTCGGCAGTCCCCACTATCACATTTTATACTATACCACAACCGGTTCATTTTTGCAAGGGGGTATTTGTAAATATCCGGTGCAAAAACATTTACTTTTTTCACCGGCGGCTGCCAAGCGGGGAACACCGCCCGCCAAAAATATAGAAACCTTAATAAATTTTCCGTAACCGCTTGACTTTCCGGTCCGGATATGCTATACTACCCCATGAGAGAATGAAAGTCGCGGCGTGTGCCGCGCGGGGAGGCAGTATGCAGGAATTTCGGGAGAGACTGGCAGCAGCCATGCGGGAGAAGGGGATCCGGGCATCCCGGCTGGCGTCCGAAACAGGACTGTCCCCCGCGCGCATCAGCCAATACCTGCACGGGGTGTACCAGCCCAAGGGCGATGCCATCCTGCGCCTTGCCGAAGCGCTGGGTGTGTCCGCCATGTGGCTGATGGGCGAGGACTGCCCCATGACCGCATCCGCCCCCGCCGGGGCGAACGCCGGTCTGCCGGATAACCTGCTCCCCCTGCAGTTGCGCCGCTACCCGCTGCTGGGTGATATTGCCTGCGGTAAACCGATCGTGGCACAGGATAACGGGGACAGCTACGTCAGCGCCGCCGACACGGAGGCGGATTTCTGCCTGATTGCAAAGGGCGACAGCATGGTCGGGGCACGCATCTACGACGGGGATGAGGTATTTATCCAGCAGACAGACATGGTGAACAACGGAGAGATTGCCGCCGTGGTGCTGGACGATGAAGCCACGCTGAAGCGCCTGTACTACTATCCGACAGAGCAGAAGCTGGTGCTGTCGCCCGAAAATCCAGCCTATGAGCCGCTGGTGTTCACCGGCGAGGAACTGAACCACGTCCACATTCTGGGACGTGCCGTGGCGGTGCAGGGACGCCTGCGGTAAAAGTCGCCGTGAATCGTAAATAAAAATGTAAGAAAAGGCGGGGCGTCCCCGCCTTTTTGCGTTCCGGAGAAAATTGTCGCACGGTTGCGCCCCGTCGGCGACAAAAAAGGATTGTCCTTGCACCGCTTCCGTGGTATGCTGTCATCAGGGATCACGGATCCGGGGGACGCCTCCGAACATCCCCCGCACGGCACATCGGCGGGGGATCGGATACGCCTCACCCGATCGGTGTTCCCCTTACGGAATGCGGCAAAAGACCGCAGAAAAGGAGGAGACTGTATGACCGGATACGGGAAACGGATGGCGGCATTACTTGCCGCGTGGCTGGCGCTGGCGGCGCTGGCGGGTTGCGCACGGCGCGACCCGGCGGGCGGTGCCCGCAAGGATACGGACTCGGGGCACGTATCGGCGGGCGATGCGACCGGAGCGCCGGAGCCTGGTGAAGGCATCGGGGGCGGGGACGGAGATCTGCGCACCTACTACGAGGAGCGGATTGAGGAAATGAAGCAGACACTGCTGAACGAGCGGCAGGAGCGCTACATATCCGAGTATGAGTACCGCGAGCGTCTGGCAAAGCTGGAGCAGGAGCTGCGATTGCTGACAGCCGGTGCCGAGCTGGATACGGCAAAGCAGGTAGCCGGTCAGCCGGAGACGGAGCGCCGGCGCGAACCGGGCAGCCTGCTTCCCCGCCCCACGCCCGAGCCGGTTGTCCGACCGACGCCGCTGCCTTCCGACAGCTTCCGGTACAGCATACAGGACGGGCAGGCGACCGTGACCGGGTATCTGGGCGGTGCCGGAACGGTGGCTGTCCCGGCGGAAATTGGCGGCTGTCCGGTCGTGGCAATCGGGGACGGAGCCTTCCGGGGTGCTGGCATTACGGCGGTGATCCTGCCGGACACGGTGGAGACGGTCGGCTGGTTTGCCTTCGCGGACTGCACAGAGCTGGCAAGCGTGACGGTGCCCGCCTCGGTGCGGAGCATTTCCTACGCCGCCTTTGAGAACTGCACAAAGCTGACTGTTCTGTGCGGGCGTGATTCCTACGCGGCGCACTGGGCGGCAAGCTACGGACTTCCGGTACAGTACATATGAATACGACCGACGGGGGCTGCCACGGCAGCCCCCTCTCTCTGAAGCAGGCGCCGACCTGTTTTACCCTCTTTCAAAACAGAGAAAACAAGAGGATTCCGGAGAACTCCGGAGTTTTTTATATATTTTTTTGAAAAAGCGGCGATTTATGACAGGAAAATCATGGCTAATTATAGCATATGACGAATTTTGAGTTTTTTTGAAAACCTATTGCATTTTTCTGCCGTTTCTGTTACAATATAGCCGATTTTGCGGTCAGTATGCACGAAAGCGGGCTATGCGCTTACCCACGCCGGAATACCGGCGCTTGCAGAAACGCAGAGACTGTCGCCCGCGGCGTGACGGGAAACGCGCAAAAAATTTTATGTGCCCCAAAAGGAGACTGTATGCGAAATGGAAAATCAGATTCTCATTCGTCTGCAAGGGGTATCAAAGGCGTTTGACGGCGAGACTGTTCTCGACAATGTCTGCCTTGATATCCACGACAAGGAGTTTATCACACTCCTCGGGCCGTCAGGGTGCGGCAAGACAACCACGCTCCGGATTATCGGCGGGTTCGAAACCCCGGATTCCGGTACGGTGTATTTCGACGGGAAGGAGATCAACGATCTTCCCCCCTACAAGCGCCTGGTCAACACGGTGTTCCAGAAATATGCGCTGTTTCCCCATCTCAATGTGTATGAGAACATCGCCTTCGGTCTGCGGCTGAAAAAGCTGCCCGAGGCGGAAATCAAGCGGCGTGTGCAGGAAATGCTCACGCTGGTCAACCTCAAGGGCTTTGAGCATCGCCGCGTGACCACCCTGTCGGGCGGTCAGCAGCAGCGCGTCGCCATTGCCCGTGCGCTGGTCAACCGCCCGCGCGTGCTGCTGCTGGATGAGCCGCTCGGTGCCCTGGATCTCAAGCTCCGCAAGGATATGCAGAACGAGCTGAAGAACATTCAGCGCACGACCGGCATCACCTTCATCTACGTCACGCACGACCAGGAGGAGGCTCTTTCCATGTCCGATACCGTCGTGGTCATGGCGGAGGGGCGCATCCAGCAGATCGGAACGCCCGTGGACATCTACAACGAGCCGATCAATGCCTTCGTTGCCGACTTCATCGGGGAGTCCAACATCGTGGACGGCGTCATGAAGGAGGATTTCGTAGTCAGCTTCTCCGGACACACCTTCGACTGCGTGGATAAGGGCTTTGCCAAGGGCGAGCCGGTGGATGTGGTTATCCGCCCGGAGGACGTGGACGTTGTGCCGGTGGAAAAGGGAATGCTGTCCGGCAAGGTGTTTTCCGTTACCTTCAAGGGCGACTACTATGAGATTATCGTCGATGTCGCCGGGTTCAAGTGGATGCTGGAGACGTCGGACTACGTCGGCGAGGGACAGGTGATCGGACTGCGCATCGAGCCGGACGCCATCCATGTCATGAAGCGCTCCAAGTTCTCCGATACCTTCGGCGACTACTCTACCTTCTCCGAGGAGATGGAGCATCTCTCGGACGTGACGGGGGAGGATGAGCAGGAATGACCAATGCCGGAAAGATCACCGGACGCACCCGCCCCGGCGGACGTCCGTTGTTCCAGCGCCTTGCCGCGGCGCCGCACATTGTCTGGGCGGTGCTGTTCATTCTGGCGCCCATGCTGTTCGTGCTGTACTTCGCTTTCACAGACGGAAACGGAAACTTCACGACCGATAACATCACGGCGATGGGGCAGTACAGCCATACCTTTATCCTTTCCATCGCGTTTGCCCTGATTGCAACGGTGGTGTGTCTGCTGATCGGCTACCCGCTTGCATACTTCATGTCCCGCACCTCCCCCCGCACCCGTAAGGTGCTGATGGTGCTGATCATGCTCCCCATGTGGTGCAACCTGCTGATCCGCACCTATGCCCTGATGGCTCTGCTGGACAACGGCGGACTGCTCAACTCCTTCCTGGAAAGCATCGGGATGCAGCGGCTGCCCATTGTCGGGACCGACTTCGGCGTCATTCTGGGCATGATCTACGACTTCCTGCCCTATATGGTGCTGCCCATCTTCACGGTCATGACCAAGCTGGACAATCGGTACATCGAGGCGGCACACGATCTCGGATGCAGCAACCTGCAGACGCTGTTCCGCGTCGTCGTTCCCATGACGGTGTCCGGCGTTGTGTCCGGCGTCACCATGGTATTCGTGCCGTCCATCTCCACCTTCTACATCTCGCAGAAGCTGGGCGCGGGCAAAATCGACCTGGTCGGCGATACCATCGAGCGCCTGTTCCAGAACACCAGCACCTATGGCGTCGGTGCCACCATGTCGCTGATCATGATGGTGCTGATTATTGTTTCGGTGTGCATCATGAACCGCTTTACCGACAACGAGGAAGGGGGCATGGTGATATGAAGGCACTCTCCCGTATCTATGTCGGTCTCATCTTTTTCCTGCTGTATGTACCCATCCTTGTGCTGATTATATTCTCCTTCAACGAGGGCGGGAGTCTCGCGTCCTTCACCGGCGTGTCGCTGAAATGGTACCGCGAGCTGTTCGCGGACGAGGAGGCGCTGACCTCCCTGCGCAATTCGGTGGTGCTTGCCGTCAGTGCGGCGCTGATCGCCACGGTCATCGGTACCTTCGGGGCGCTGGGGCTGAACACCATGCGCAAGCGCTGGCTCCGGGGCGCGGTGCAGACCGTGACCAATATCCCCATGATGAATCCGGATATCGTGACCGGCGTTTCCATGATGCTGCTGTTTGTCGCGGCGGCGACCATTCTCGGCACATCGAACACCTTCGGCTTCGGAACACTGCTGATCGCGCACGTCACCTTTGACCTGCCCTATGTCATCCTGTCCGTGATGCCGCGTTTCAAGACGCTGGACAGCTCGCTCTCCGAGGCGGCACAGGATCTGGGCTGTACGCCCTCGCGGGCATTCTTTGCGGTCGAGCTGCCTGAGATCGTGCCCGGCATCATGTCGGGACTCATGATGTCCTTTACGCTGTCACTGGATGACTTCGTAATTTCCCACTTTGTCAGCTCGCCGGACTTTCAGACCTTGCCGCTGTACGTCTACAACCAGACGGCGCACAACGTCAAGTTCAGTATGTATGCCCTGTGCGCCCTCATCGTGGTGCTGATTCTGGTGGTGCTGCTGGCTGTCAACTTTGCCGGCTCCTTCCGGACTGCGCGCGCCAGACGCCGGGAAGGGGGTGTCCGCGCATGAAGCACATGATCGGAACGAAAACCTCCGCCCTGCGGCGCGCCGTTGCGCTGTGCATGGTGCTGATCTGCCTGTGCGGATGCGCTCTGCCGCTCCTTACCTCCTGCGAGGAGATTTCGGGCAAGGTTACGACGCTGTACGTCTACAACTGGGGCGAGTACATATCGGACGGCTCCGAGGATTCGCTGGATTCAAACGCCGCCTTTGAGGAATGGTACTACGAGACCTTCGGTGAGCGCGTGCGCGTCAATTACTCCACTTTTTCCAGCAACGAGGATATGTATGCCAAGCTCGCCTCCGGGTCTGTTTCCTACGACGTGGTCGTGCCGTCGGATTATATGATCCAGCGGCTGATTGCGGAGGGACTGGTGCAGAAGCTGGATCACGAAAACATCCCGAATCTTGCCAATCTCCACGGAGACTTCTACGGAGAGAACGCCAAGTTCGACTACTATGACAAGGGCTGTTTGTACTCCGTGCCGTATATGTACGGCATGGTGGGCATCATCTACAACACGACCATGGTGGATCCCGACGACCCCAACATCGGCAGCTGGAAGCTGCTCTGGGACGAGCGCAACGCCGGCAATATCCTGCAGTTCAACAACTCGCGCGATGCCTTCGGTTCCGCGCAGTACCTGCTGGGACTGGACGTCAATTCGGACAGCGAGGCAGACTGGCGGCAGGCGCTGGAGAAGCTCAAGGAGCAGAAGCGCGTTGTGCAGGGCTATGTCATGGATGAGATCTACAACAAGATGGAGAACGGCTCCGCCGCCATTGCCTCCTACTACGCCGGGGACTTCATGACCATGTATGAGGAGAATGAGGATCTGGAGTTCTACTACCCGTCCGAGGGGACCAACCTGTACGTGGATGCCATGTGCATCCCCACCTCCGCCAAGAACAAGCTGATTGCCGAGCGGTACATCGACTTCATGCTGACGGAGGAACCCGCCGTCGCCAACGCCGAGTATACTTACTACGGCTCCCCCAACCGGCTGGTGCGGGAAAACGAGGAGTACATTGAGTACATGAACAGCATCAAGGACGGCGGCTTCGACCTCATGTACGACACCGACAACGTCCATGCGACCGCCTACGAGAATCTCACCCCCGAAAAGCTGGCGCTCCTGAATCAGCTTTGGGAGGAGCTGAAGTCGGATATCGACATCAGCACGGGCATCTACGTAATCTGCGGTGTGATCATCGCCGTGATGGCTGGCTTCGGTGTGTGCTTCGCCGTGCGCAGGAAAATCCGCAATATTTATTGATATAATCCGGGTTTGTCTTGCATTTCGGACAGCTCCGAAAATTTTTTCTGAAATCCCCGACATTTTTCGTTATTCGTTCGTTACCTATATAGACGGGGCGGAGAGCCATCGGACAGCGCACGGGTTCCGTGCTCTCCGTACCCGTGCCGGATCACTGAACCGAACCGGGCAAGTAAAAGTACTGGATAACGAAAAAGGAGATTTCCACAAATGAAAAAGTTTGCTATGATCGCCATCTGCGCCGCAGTGCTGCTGAGTGTTGCCTCCTGCAACACCAATAACGACTCGCAGGGTACTTCCACCGATAGGGTTACGACAACCTCTGTTGCGACCAAGAAGGAAGACCCCGCCACCAAGAAAGATCCGTCCACGAAGGAGGATCCCACTTCGAAGGAGGAGGCAACGTCCAATGAGGAGCCGACCTCGAAGGAAGAGGCGACGTCCAAGGAGGAGGCAACCTCCGCTGCAGAGGCGACCACCAAAGCCTGATCTGACACACAAATACAGGAAAGCCGCATCCGACCGGGATGCGGCTTTCCCGCATGGAAGAAGAAGCTATGCTCCGACCGGGTACCGGAGCAGCAGATCCGAACCAACACCGCAAAAAAGTGAATGCCGTCCCCCAACAAACCCTCCAAAATCCCTTGACAAACACGGCTGGTTTGTGTATAATAGATAGGCGTCCGTCCGGCTCGTGGCAGCGGACGGACGTTTTGCATTCAAAATCTGAGAATACGAAGAAGAGGAGGTGTTATCCATGAATCCTGTCATTGCAGCATTGATCGCAGGCGCGGTATGTCTGGTTTTGGGCGTGGGCGTCGGAATGATCCTGCGCAAGATGCTGGCGGAATCCAAGATCGGGACGGCAGAAAAGCAAGCCGAACGGGTGCGTGAGGAAGCCGAGAAGCTGCGCGAACGGGCAAAGGACATGGTTGCCGAAGGGCGGAAGCAGGCGGAAACGCTGAAGAAGGAAGCCGTTCTGGCGGCACAGGAGGAAGGACTCAAGCTCAAGAATGAGATGGAGCTGGAGATCCGCGACCGCCGGGCAGAGGTCTCCCGCACGGAAGCAAAGCTGAGCAAGCGCGAGGAAACGCTGGACAAAAAGAGCGACCTGCTGGATAAGAAAAGCGAGCAGCTGGACAAGAAGAACGAACAGCTCGACCGCAAGATCAAGGACGCGGACGCTATCCGCGAAAAGGCGGAGGGCGTGCTGACACAGCAGATGGCGCGTCTGGAGGAGATTTCCGGCTACACTGCCGAGCAGGCAAAGGCGGAACTGCTTGCCAACATGGAGTCCGAGGTCAAGCACGAAATGGCGCAGCGGCTGGTTGAACTGGAGAGTCGGTTCAAGGACGAAGCCGACGACCGGGCGTGCCATATCATGGCTCTTGCCATTCAGCGGTGCGCAGGCGATTTCGTTGCCGAATCCACCATCTCGTCGGTGGCGTTGCCCAGCGAGGAGATGAAGGGACGCATCATCGGGCGCGAGGGACGCAACATTCAGAAGCTGGAAACGCTCACGGGCGTGGAGCTGATTATCGACGATACGCCGGAGGTCATCACCATTTCAGGCTTTGACCCCATCCGCCGCGAGGTCGCCCGGCTGGCGCTGGAAAAGCTCATCGCGGACGGACGCATCCACCCGACCCGCATTGAGGAAATGGTGGAAAAAGCCAAGAAGGACGTGGACGCCGCCATCAAGCAGGCTGGCGAACGCGCAACATTTGAGGTCAACATTCACGGTATCAATCCCGATCTGGTGCGCCTGCTGGGACGTTTGCGCTACCGGACAAGCTACGGTCAGAATGTCCTGCAACACTCCATTGAGGTGGCTATCCTCGCCGGTATTATGGCGGAGGAGCTTGGGGTGGACGCAACGCTGGCACGCCGGGCAGGTCTTCTGCACGACATCGGCAAGGCGTTCCCCTACGATGTGGAAGGCTCCCATGTGCAGATCGGCGTAAACGCCGCCAAGAAGTACAAGGAGAGCAAAGAGGTCATTCATGCCATCGAGGCGCACCACGGAGATGTGGAGCCTCAGTCCGTCATCGCTGTGCTGGTACAGGCAGCCGATGCCATTTCCGCCGCCCGTCCGGGTGCCCGCCGGGAGGATATGGAAAACTACATCAAGCGTCTGGAAAAGCTGGAGGAGATCGCCGAGGGCTTCCCGGGCGTTGATAAGGCTTACGCCATTCAGGCAGGCAGAGAGCTGCGCGTAATGGTCAAGCCGGAGTCTGTCAGCGACGAGAGCATGGTGCTCGTAGCCCGTCAGCTGGCGGAAAAGATCCAGTCCGAGGTCAAATACCCCGGTCAGATCAAGATCAATGTTATCCGCGAGAGCCGCGTGGTCAGTTACGCCAAGTAAGACGCGCCCGTGATACCCGCACCGACATTTTCATTTCAAAACCCGTTTTTGTACCCTGTCGGCTGAGTCCGTTGACCGGCAGACTTATGCAACATCAAGGGATGCTGTAAAAAACCGGCGGTCATTTCCCCGGTGCGCTGTTGTCCGCCCAGCCATCCGCAGGCGGTTTCACATAGAGTTTTACATACAACCCCCATGTTCATAATTGCCGCGCCCTTCGCGCGGTTTGGTATATGAAAACCGCCCCCGCTCTCCCGATTGGGAGGGCGGGGGCGGTGGCATTACGGCACAGCTTTACAGGCGCGTTTTTTCGGAGCACAGCGGTACAGCGGCTCTTCTTTTCGATTTGGGCACGCTCCGGCTTGCCGGAGGCGCAGAAAGCCGCTCCCCGCCGGGTTGACGGAGCCGCACGGCAAGCCGCGGGACAGGGGCAAGCCCCCCGCAAAAGAAGTCCGTCCCGCGTCCCGGATTTCACAATTCCCCCCTTGCATCCCGCCCCGGTTTGTGGTATACTACGAGGGAGAATCGCTTGCCACTATAACGGGAGGAAAACCATGAAGCACAGATATACAGCGCTGACCGGAATCGTGCTGGGCGCCGCACTGCTGCTGTCGGCGATCGGCTGTACAGGCGCACCGGCGGGAAGCGGAAACGCAACATCCGCGCAGGAAACCCAGCCGGCGGCACCGGAGCCGGACACCCGTCAGCTGACCGACACCACTGCCTACAAGGCACGCCTGTCCAACAGCTTTGAAGGCATAGAGCCCGCCACCGCCGCCGAACTGACCTTCACGGCGGACGCGGACGGCGTGACAATCACCGGCTACACCGGCGGTGCGACGGTGCTGGTCATTCCTGCCGAGCTGGACGGGAAGCCGGTGGTCGCCGTCGGCGAGGGTGCCTTCCGGGGCGCAGCTGTCCGGGCGCTGAGTCTGCCGGACAGCCTGCGGCGCATCGGTTTCGGTGCGCTGGAAAAGTGCCGCGAGCTGGTCACGTTGCGCACGCCGCTGCTCTGCGCCGACGGCAAAGACTGGTTCGCGTCGCTGTTCGGTGCCGATTCCTACATGAGCGGCGCCACCGCCGTGCCGGCAAAGCTGACTACGCTGATACTCACCGGGGGAGCAGACCTCAGGACGGTTCCGGACTACTGCTTCTACGGCTGTACCGGGCTGGAGACGGTCGGACTGCCTGCCGGGGTGGAAACAGTGGGTGCCTTTGCCTTTTACGGCGCCGGATCGCTGGCGTACGTGTCCCTGCCGGACAGCCTGCGGCGCGTGGGTGAGTATGCGTTTGCCAACTGCCAGACCCTGCTGTCACTGTGCCTGTCCGCCGGAACCGAATCGCTGGGCGCCCACATGCTGGAAGGATGCGCACGGCTGGAAAAACTGGCGCTGCCCTTCGTGGGTGGGGCGGCGGATGCGCCGGAGACCGCATACCTCGGTTACCTGTTCGGTGCTGCGTCGCATACACTGACAGAGGGCTTCCTGCCCGCCTCGCTCCAGTCGGTGGAGCTTCTGCCCGGCTGTACCGCCGTGCCGGACAATGCGTTCTACGAGTGCAGTCGCCTGCGGGAGATCATCCTGCCGGACACGGTGACATCGGTCGGCTACCGCGCCTTTTACCGGTGCGCGTACCTGACCGCCGTGACACTGCCGGCTGGCTTGACGGCGCTCAGCGATGAGGCGTTCTCCGGCTGTGTGCGGTTGGAGACAGCGGATCTGTCCATGCTGGATACCACCGATGGCTGGGGAATCCAGACCTTCCGGGGATGCATCAGCCTGCGGAGCGTGACGCTGTCCGACAGTCTGAGCGGTCGCCTGCCCTCCGGTACGTTTGCAGGCTGTACCGCGCTGGAGGAGCTGCGCGGCGCGGCAGCGCTGGAGCCGGACGCTTCCGCATTCCGGGGGTGCCCGGTATACGAGCGAACCGCAGGCACCGGAACGGGGGCATGAGCGCGGCATGAACATTCTGCTTCTGTCCGACTCGCACGGGCACCCTGACCGCATCCGGGAAGCGGCGGAACGCACCCGCCCTGACTGCATCCTGTTCGCCGGGGACGGACTGCGCGACCTTGCCGGAGCACATATAGCGCCGGACGTGCCGGTGTACGCCGTCCGGGGAAACTGCGACGCGCAGTGGGATCCGCTGACCGCGCAGTATCCGGAGGAACAGATCCTTGTGCTGGACGGCGTGCGCATCCTGCTGACGCATGGGCACACGCTGGGGGTCAAGAGCGGAGCGGGGCGGGCGGTAGCCCACGCCGTCAGTCTGCAGGCGGACGTGCTGGTTTTCGGGCACACGCATGAGGTGTTTGAATGCGGATTCCGTCCGGATGCCGCCGCGTCGGCGTTGCAGACCGCCCGTCCCTTGCTCGCGTGTAATCCCGGCAGTATCGGAAGGTATCCGCACAGCTTCGGAACGCTGACGCTACGCGACGGACAGGTGCTGTTCGGCTCGGGCACTTTGTGAGCCGGACGCATGAAAATCCGGCTTTGTTGAATACTTTTTTGAATATAGCAGGCTATGCTGAATATTTATTCGCTTCGCGGTGCGCTTTACACAAAAAATACCCGCCGCCGGAGTGCAGGGGCACTCCGGCGGCGGGTATGCGGGGCATCACCTCCGGTGCGGTGACGCGCGTCCTTCCTATCAGACTTCGGCAGGGGCTTCGCTCTCCGCAGTCTCGGTCTCGGCATCTGCGGTGGCAGCCTCGGCGGCGGCATCGGCAAGCGCCTGATTGTACGCTTCGATCACTGCCTTTTCCAGCACACCCCGGAACTGGGAATTGATGGGGTGGACGATATCCCGGAAGGTCTCATCGGGGTTTTTCCGGCTGGGCATGACGATAAAGAACTTATCGCGTGCATTGATGACCTTGATATCGTGGACAGCGAGCTGTCCGTCAAACGTCACCGACACGATGGCCTTCATGGGACCATCCTCAAACAACTTTCTTACTTTGACGTCCGTGATCTGCATAACATGGCACCTCCGTTGCTATAATTTTCAGTGTATCCTTCGGACAACTACAGTATAAAACAGCATTGTGACCTGCATTCAACGGTTTTGAAATTTTTCTGTGAATTTTCATTCACTGCGCATCGACGGAAAAACAGGTGTTCTTCAATCTGTTTTCAGATTCGCGGCGCAGGAAAGGGCGGTAATTCTATGGCAGTCCCCAATACACACGAAGGTCCTGCCCGCATCGGAGCCGTAATGGACGGCGTCCGCTCGCGCGGCGGATCGGTATACTGCATCGGCATCGGCGGCGTTATGATGGCGTCTCTGGCGATCCTGACCGCGCGGGCAGGCTTCCCTGTCAGCGGTTCGGATCGCGCTTTTGCGGGCGGATGCGGCAGTCCGACGGCACAGCGCCTGACGGCAGCAGGCATCCGGCTGTTCGGCGACCACGCCGCCGCCCATCTGCCGCCCGACTGCGGTGCGGTGATCTACACCGTCGCCATCACGGAGGACAACCCGGAGTACCGGGCGGCGGCGGAGCGCGGCATCCCGCGCTTTTCCCGCGCGGACTACATCGGTTGGCTGATGACCGGCTACAGCCGGCGCGTTGGCGTGGCGGGGATGCACGGCAAAAGCACCTGTACTTCCATGTGTGCGCAGGTGTTTCTGGACGCAGCCGCCGACCCGACGGTGCTGATCGGTGCGGACTACCCCCCCATCGGCGGGGCATTCCGGCTGGGGGGGCGGGAGATGTTCCTCTTTGAGGCGTGCGAGTATATGGACTCCTTTCTGGACTTCCGCCCGACCGTGGCGGTCCTGCTCAACGCGGAGCTGGAGCACGTGGATTACTTCCGCGACCTTTCGCAGATTGAGGACTCCTTTTTCCGTTTCGCGTCGCTGACGGGGCGTGACGGCGTAACGGTCTGCAACGCGGATGACGCCTGCGTCAGCCGCGCGGCGGCGCGGGCGCTGGCAACAGGCGGCACGGGGCGTGTTGTTACATTTTCGGCACAGGGCACCGCGGCGGACGTGTGTGCCCACGGCGTGCAGCTGGAGCGGGGACTGCCGACCTTTACACTGGTGGTGGACGGCGAAGCATGGGGGGAGGTCTGCCTGCGCGTGCCGGGCATCCATCAGGTATGTGACGCGCTGGCAGCGGTCGCGGCAGCGTGGGTCTGCGGACTGGCGCGGGCGGATATTCTGCGGGGGCTTGCCGATTTTACCGGCGTTGCCCGTCGGATGGAGTTTCGCGGCGAGGTACGGGGCGGGCTCGTGTTTGACGACTACGGGCATCATCCGACCGAGATCCGTGCCACACTGGCGGGGGCGGCGGCGCTGGTCGGAACACACCCGGACGGAACGCCGGGACGCCTGCTTTGCGTGTTCCAGCCGCATACATACAGCCGTACAGCGCGCCTGTATGATGACTTCCGCACTGCATTTGATGCCGCTGACCGGCTGATCCTGCTGGACGTGTATGCCGCGCGGGAGACCGATACGCAGGGCGTATCCTCCGCGGGATTGGCGGAGGATATCCGGGCGCGGGGACGGGACGCGCAGTACGCACCGTCGCCTGCGGACGCCGCCGCCGCCGTACAGGCGTTTCTCTGTCCCGGCGATGTCGCCGTAATCATGGGAGCGGGGGACGTGACGCGGGTCAGCGACCTGCTCTGCCCGCGAACGAAGTAAAGGAAAGAAGAAGCATGGTTTTTTCGTCACCCGTATTCCTGTTTGCCTACCTGCCCCTGACGCTGGCGGTTTACTATCTCATGCCGTTGCGTTGGCGCAATCTGGCGCTGTTCCTTCTGAGCCTTGTCTTTTACGGCTGGGACAAGCCGATCTATATCCCGGTGATGCTGTTCTCGGTCACGGTCAGCTATCTTTGCGGATTTCCCATCGGGAAATACCGGGACCGCGACCGGCACCGGGCGCGGGTGTGGCTGGTGGTCTCGCTGGTGCTCAACCTGTCGGTGCTGGTATTCTTCAAGTACACAAACTTCATCATCGAAAACCTGCGGCTGATCCCGCCGCTCGCCGGCGTCCTGCATCCGTTGGAGTGGTTGGAGCTGCCCATCGGCATATCCTTCTACACGTTTCAGATCATGTCCTATTCGATTGATCTGTACCGTGGGGAGAACGAGACGCAACGCAGTTATATCGCCTTCGGCACCTATGTGGCGCTGTTCCCACAGCTCATTGCGGGACCTATCGTGCGCTACCGCGATGTGGACAGGCAGCTCCTGTCCCGCACGCACACGGTGGATCGGTTTGCCTCGGGCGTCCGGCGGTTTGCGGTCGGCTTTGGCAAGAAGATACTGCTGGGCGATGCGCTGGCGGCGGTGTATGCCTACCTGTCAACGGCGGCGGACTTTGAATTCACCGTACTGTCCGGCTGGCTGATGGTGGCAACGTATACCCTGCATATTTACTTTGATTTCTCCGGATATTCGGATATGGCAATCGGACTGGGGCGTATGTTCGGCTTTGAGTTCCCGGAGAACTTCCGCTACCCCTATATGGCGTCCAGCATCACGGATTTCTGGCGGCGCTGGCACATCACGCTGTCCACCTGGTTCCGGGAGTACGTGTACATCCCGCTCGGCGGCAACCGCCGCGGACGGGCACGTCAGTACTTCAACCTTGCCGTTGTATGGCTGCTGACGGGACTGTGGCACGGGGCTTCGTGGAATTTTGTCCTGTGGGGCTTGTTTTATCTGATCCTGCTCGTCGCGGAGAAGGCGTTCCTGCTCCGCGTGCTGGAGCGGAACCGCCTGACGCGCGTGCTGGGGCATATCGGGGCACTTCTGCTGGTAGGCATCGGCTGGATGATCTTTGACCACACCGACCTCGGCGAAGCCTTCCGCATCATCGGGGGGCTGTTCGGCATCGGGACGGCTGGCTTTGCCGCCGCCACCGTGAGCTGGCAGGCACTGCGCCTGCTCCCGCTGCTGGCGGTTTCGGTCGCGGCGGCAACGCCGTATCCGACGCGGCTCTGGAACCGGCTTACCGGACGCCGCCCGGCTCTGACAGTGCTGGAGCCTGTTCTGTTGGTGGCAGTGCTGGCGCTTTCCGTTGCCTGCGCGGTGCGGAGCGATTACAGCCCGTTCCTGTATTTCAATTTCTGAGGGGTGCGAACGTGAAACGAAAGCTGAATATTCTGATCTGCGTGCTGTTCGTGGGACTTCTATCCGGCTTCTGCATCGCCTTCTGGGTACTGCCAGACCGTGCCGTGTCCGAAAACGAGAACCGGACGCTCCGACAGCTGCCGACTCCGACGCTCTCCGGCTGTCTGAACGGCTCCTTCACTGCCGCCTTCACGGATTACTGCTCCGACCAGTTCCCCCTGCGGGACGAGTGCATCCGCCTTGCGGCAACGCTGGATCTGGCGCTGGGGCGCGGGGAAAGCGGCGGCGTACTGTACGGGCGCAACGGTCAGCAGGTGCGGCGGTTGTTCAACGCCTACCGGAGCCGCACCGAGCGGGCGGAGAACACGGATTACTACGATGAAGCGCACGTCGCGGCAAGTCTGACGGCGCTGTCGGCTCTGCGTGAGCGGCTGGAGGCGCAGGGGATCCCGCTGACGGTTCTGCTTGCCCCCCGGACGGTGGACGTCGCGACGGCGGCAGGCTATCCGTCCGTACTGTCGGACAGACTGCATGAGCAGGTCGAGACGGGGCTTGCAACCGTCCCGCACATTGACATGACGCCGGATTTCCGCGCGCGCTTTGCGGCGGGGGAGTACGTCATGTACCGCACCGACCACCACTGGACGACCGGGGGGGCATACCTGGCGTACCGCGCACTGATGGAAACGTGGGGGCGCGGGGATGAGGCGTTGTCTGCCGGTCTGTTCACGGTGCGCCGCGTGGAGGGCTTTGC
>ENA-OYXX01000481-OYXX01000481.1-human-gut-metagenome-genome-assembly--contig:-NODE-481-length-18376-cov-4.404399_pt1 | contig 18376 bp, 14 predicted proteins | sample MGYA00243976_ERZ653434 | MGnify/ENA primary metagenome ERZ653434 (study PRJEB26926, sample SAMN06165112) | human gut metagenome | biome: ENVO:00009003; feature: ENVO:2100002; material: ENVO:00002003...
CCTGCATCTAAATCAGACACTCATCATGGCTGGGGTGGCCGGATTTGGACCGACGCGTGCGGGAGTCAAAGTCCCGTGCCTTACCGCTTGGCTACACCCCAATAACAACGGTGACATTGTATCACAGTTTGCCGGCTTTGTCAAGATTTTTTGCTGAGTAATTTCCCGGCGGATTGCGGACCTGCTTCGACTGTCCGCAAACGTACCGAAAACACCGCCGCAAAGTGCACCCCGGAGTCGCGGAAAAGCGATTGCTTCCGCGTACCCACACCGCACTACACCTCAACGACCACCAACTCCCGCGAATTGAACAGGCGCGGAATCGGTGTCACGGTGTTGGACAGCCCGCGCGAGATGACCAGACGCCCCTCATGGACGCCGCTCGTATACTTGGGGAACAGCCCCTGATCCGGCGCGAACACGCCCCGTCCGAACAGGCGCCATTGCCCGCCGTGTGCGTGTCCCGCAACAAACAGGTCAATGGGATAATCCCGCAGGTAACGGTCAAAATACTCCGGCTGGTGGCAGAGCAGAATCCGGTAGCCTGGTGTACGGCAGAAACCGTCCAGCCAGTCGAGATCCGGCATTCGCCCGGGATTAAGCAAGCCGGAGCGCATACCGCCCAAAACCAGGCCGCGATAGACCGTATAGCTCTGATCCAGCAGGACAGCGCCACTTGCACGGATGATGTCCTGCCAACAGGGGAGGATCGACCGTTGCGCGACCGACTCCCGCATCGGTTTTCCCAGGTTGATGTGTCCTGCGCCGGTTTCGTGATTGCCCCATGCGTAAAAGGTCGGCGCAAGGGCTGCCGCTTCAGCCAGGAAGCCAAGCCCCGGGCGGTCAGACTTTCCGGACTCGTCTGTCAGCACCGTCAGATTTTCAGTCAGATCTCCGGGAATCAGGATAAGATCCGGCGCGATGCGGCGCAGAGCTTCCATGAGCTTTCCGTAAGGTTCATCATGCAAATCAGCGACCACGGCTGCGCGGAAATGAACGCCGGGGTGTCGTTCCTCCCAGCCTGTATGAGGCACAACCGCACCGCAGGGAAGCCGCCTGTACGTGATCTGCATGGAAAAACTCCTTTGTTTTTAAGAATACGTGCTGTGGCGTAGGCGCCGCACCAGTGCGCTGATGCCCCAAAGCAGGCACAGTCCCAGCAGTGCACCGACAACGTCAATCATGACGTCCAGCACGGACGCGCCCCGGTTCGAGAATATCTGATGAATTTCGTCAGAGGTGGCATACAGCAGGCAGAACACAGCCGGCACAGCCCAGCGGATGGCAGGGCGACGCCAGTTTCTGTCTTCCCATGCTACCAGCAGGGCGCCGAGCAGGATGGCAAGCACGGCATACTCCGTCATGTGCGCCAACTTGCGCACCGGCATTCCCAGACGCTCCACGATCTTCGTCTGCTCCTCGGCAGGGAGCTTTTCGTAGCCGGGAACGACAACCGGAGCGATAGCCTCCGTCACCTTGTCGCTCCGGTCGCCCGACTGCGTCTTGTCCTCGTTCGAGAACAGAAATATCATGACCATTTCGGCAAGAATGCCCAAAAGCAACAGAACGCATACGGTCAGACGTGCCGGGGAGCGGTGTACGCGGGGGCGCCGCACGGAAGCGTCATCCGGAAGGGGAAGGTTCATGGAAACTGTTTCTCCTCTCTTAACTCTTAACTCTTAACTCTCAGTTCTCAGCTTTCAACTCTCATCTATCGTCTACCTATTCTGTGTGACCGACAGCCGTTTCACTTCCAGCACCCGTCAGGTGTCTCCGGCAGGCGGCGCAAAGCGTCGTCTTGCCAGCCGCCACGGCATCTGCCGGACTGCCGCTGCGGACATCCTCCGAGCGGTTGATATGATAGCAGTTCCGGTCGGTGTGCGCAACCGTCCCACCCTCCAGCCAGTAGACCCTGCCCGCATATGCCGCCAGGACGGGATCTGCGACGGGCGGTTGGGTATCCGGCTCCACGGGATCCGTAAATACAGCAGCGGAAATCTCCCGCAACTTTTCGGGTGTCAATGTCTCGCCGCCAACAAATCCGTCCGGGATCCCGCGGCAACCCGCAAAAAGGCAGACGGCAACAGCCAGTACCGCGCCCGACAAGGCAGCGCGACGGATACGTGTCCGCCTGCGTGCCGCACGTTGCATGATGCTCATTCCGGCGTTCCCCTCCGCTTCTGCGTCAGATTCATTGATGAATACGTGTATTATAGCATGCCACAGGGCGAAAGTCAAGGTCACATCGGGCACTTTTTTCCGCCCTGTTTCGACACGTCCGCCGGTCATCCGCTCCGACAGAGCCGTTCAGAACAAAATCGGAGGCCTCCGCAGAACTGCGATGACCTCCCAGTCGGCTCCGCTCTCTCCTCCTGCCGGACGCGCACGTTGCGCCACCGACCGGGTACAGGTATGTCACAGAGCCAATGGACACCCCGCACGCCGGACGGAACCGTTCCGGAACGCGTCCTGCGCGGACGGGGAAGCCAAAACCGACTGTTGCAGTATGCTGCATCGATAAGAGCCATCTCGGACACAAACAAGACTGCACCCTTATCATACCACAAATTCGCGCCGCCGTCAAGCGTCAAATACAGGATTCGGCAAAAAATGTGAGGGAAGCGCGGATTTCGACGTTGCCTCGGGGTGCACATCTCCCCCGTTATATGTCATATTTGGATAGAATCTCACTGGGCGTGCGGCGCAGGAGCAGCATAGCAGGCAGCAGTCCGAACAGGATGCACGCCGTCAGGATGACAGCCAGCAGTCCACCCGCCAGCCACAGCGGGAAGTACAGCAGCTGATTGAAGAATGCCGCACCGGAGAGGTACATCATCAGCAACGACGCCACAAGGAAGCCGATAAACACAGTCAACAGCGTCAGCATAACCGTCTCTATCAGGAATCGGTACAGCAGATTCTTCCGGGAAACGCCGATGGCACGCAGAATGCCGACCTCGCGCACCCGGCTCATGAAGGACGAACGCATGATGAAAAACACGCACAGGCACATAAAGGCAAGTATGACCGTCAGCGAAATACCGGCGGTAACAAAGCTCTCGGACAGGTCGCCGGCATTCTGACGGAGCAGCGTGTCGCGCGTGACCAGCGCGTCCCCGAACTGAGCCCGCAGGTATTCTTCGGCGGCGGCACGGTCTGTGGCGTGTACCATCAGGTAAGCCGAGCGGTATGGCTGACCGTAGATCCCTTCCGTTCCGAACGGAATCACGCCCAACCGCCCGTCAGTCGTGCCTACGGAATACGACAGGGCGATGTAGTCCGCATCGCTCACCACCAGGGATCCTTTGCTCTGCGTATCGTCATACTGCCGTTTTATTTCATCGATATACCGTTCCTCCATCCAAGCGTGCTCACTCTTCCAGCTGTCGTACTCCACCGATTCCAACTCTTTCATCGTTGGCCAGCGCCCGTTTCCTTGCCGGAAGCAGTAAGCTTCCCACGCCGTCATGGCATCCGGTGCCATCTCGCCGATCAGTTTCGGCAAGCCGAATGCATTGAAATCACACCCATACAGGTAGGAATACAGCGATGCCATACTCTCCTTTTCCGCGTACAGCCACAGGGCGGAGTCTGTTGTCTCGGCGCCCTCCCGGAGAAATTCCGGCAGGTAGCGCGGGAAATACTCGAACAGGTACTGCCAGAGAAGCTGACCTTCAGACAGTCCGCTGTCGGACTGCGTCCCGATATAGTCCCTCAGCGACAGCAGGGTTTCGCCCTTGACCGAAAGGACATACTGCGGGTACAGGTTCGGATCCGCCCATGTCGTTATGATTTCCCGCACGGTGAAGTTGCGCCCGAGTACGGTCAGCGTTTCGCCCACTTTGAAAACGCCGTCCCCCAGCACCGCGACCTCGCCGTTCTTCAGCTCGCCCTTGTACCTGGTCTGCAGCGAAAGCGGGGTCACAGGCAGATCCATATTGTCGCGCAGAACGCGCCGTGCCGCCACAAGATCGGGAAGCAGGTACGCTTTCTCCGACGAACGGACAATGCCTGCAATGCTTAACAGTGCCGACGAGGTACCCATTCCCATATCCGTCGACTCAATCATGGTGTCCATATCTCCCGTCGAGCCGGCAGTCATCATCGTCAGCCCCAAAAGGTCTTCATAGCTCTTGATATAGCTGGCTTCACTGCTCGCCAGCAGATCATCTGCCATGGCGGTCGTGATAAGAATCTCCGAAACGCCCGCGACCTCTTTTCTGCCGCAGACCAGCTCCGCGTCCCGCAGCATGGACAGCGGCAGGGTGTATCCCTGCGCACTCAAAGTCGGCTCACTCTGCGCGGTCATGAACCCGGCGGTGCGGAACTGCACCTTGCCCCGGACGTTGTTCGGATGCGTGACCAGCTGTGCGCCGTTGATGCCGTTCTGTCCGATGGTATCACCCACCAACGCATTGTAGTCATACCCGAAATTGCCGGCTTTGTCCGCCTCGACCGGGATAAAGAACAGATCGGGATCGTACTCCTTCCGGGACGTGATATAGCCCTTCAGATCGACGGCGGAGGAAGCCGTTGTAAACACCATGACGATCGCAAGCATGATCAGACACACGCGGAGGAACCGCTTGCCCCTCTTGCGGCGTTGCGAGTAGTTCTCCCGCCACGCCAAGGAAAGCGCGTTGCGGAAATGGTACAGCCGCCCGAAGTGCCCGCCCTCAATCGGTCCCAGTGCCGACATATCCAGCGGCTTTCCGCCCCGGTTGGCGTGCGCCGTGTCCGCCGTAGTCTGGAAACTGCCCTCCCGCAGATGGATCTCGGAAGTCTCATCCAGGAAACGGACACCGGGGGTATCGCAGGCAAGGAACAGCCTCCCCCCCTCGCTGACCAGCCGGATGTGTACCGGGCGATCGGCAGGCAGGTCGCCGTAGGTTGTCAGGCTGACGCCGGGCAGATTATCCGTGCGCGTAGCCAGATCACCGAGAAAGATGTCGTTCTTGTTGCGCTGGACATATCCGGTCGCGCCGGTGTTGACACGGTCGCCGATGATGCGCCCGTCCGCCATCTCAATGACGCGATCGCAGTAATAATCCACCAGGTTCGCCTCGTGCGTGACCAGCAGTACCAGCCGCGTGCGGGAGATCTCCTTCAGGATGTCCATGACCAGCACGGTATTGTTCTCGTCCAGGTTTCCGGTCGGCTCATCCGCCAGGATAATGGCGGGCGATTTGACAATAGCGCGCGCGATGGCGACCCGCTGCTGCTGACCGCCCGAAAGCGTGTCGGGCGTGCGCTCACGGAATTTGTCCATGTCCACGTCGGCAAGCGCCGCCAGGACGCGCGTCCGGATAACCTGCTCGTCCTCTACGCCGCACAGGCGCAACGCGTCCGCAACGTTTTCAAACACCGTTTCCCCGACGTTCAGATTGTAATTCTGGAAGATATAACCCGTATACCGGTTGCGGATAATATCGGGATCATTCGCAAGGTTTTCTCCGAATATCTCGATACTGCCCGATGCGAGGCTGTCCAGTCCGCCGATGGTATTGAGCAGGGTAGTCTTACCGCAGCCGCTCTTGCCGAAAATGGCGATCATGCCGCTTTCCGGCAGGGACAGGCTGATGCCGTTCATGACGTGGATCTCGTTTTCGCGCCCACGGTTATAGTATTTCTGGGCGTTGTCTATTCTCAGGATAGCTTTCTCGCTCATGCCTTGTTTCCTCCCTTCAGCGTTTTCTTGACCGACTGGCTGAACATCTTGCGCACGTACCGGCGGGACAGCCGCAGTGCGACCGCCACCAGGAGCAGCGCCAGCAGGATATATTCCCGCGCGTGCAGGAAGCTGAACAGCTCATTGGTCTGCGGAAGCGAATATACCACGGTGCAGGCGACCGCCGTCACGAGTATGGCGGGAATCAGAGCAGTCAGCGTCTGCACGTAGATGCTGATTCGCACAACCGGCGTCGGAATGCCCATGGAACGCATGATGGCGATATCGCCCCGCGATGCATTCATGGCGTGCGAGGTGCAGAGCCCCAAAAACAGTGCAATGAACACAACAGCCAGCACCCAGCCAACCAGCAGGAATCCGCTCGTAATAACCTTTTCCAGTCGTTCCAGAACATCCTCATCCACCGTCTCATCGGACGGTACGGCAACGTATCCTGCCTCGCGCAGCTCGTCTACCTTTGCGTGCGCTTCGCGGTCGCTGTCAAAGAACAGGCTCGCCTGGGTATACGCTTTGGTAAAATACTCGTTCTCCACGAAGGAAGTCAGAATATCCGGCGCAATGACCAGCGCCATCTCGTCATATGTCTGCCGGAGAAGCACCGCCGTCTCCTTACTCACCGAGGTGACAAGCCGATAGCCGGAGAAATCCATATTAACGTCGCTCCGCTGCCCATACCCCGAACCGCGGAAGTCATCCGCATACCCTGTACGGTACCCGTACTGATTCTTCCGGTAGCTGACAAATGTGCCCGTCAGGGACACATCTGCACTGACATTCGCGGCATCGTAGACGGTATCGCCATTCACCAATGACGCCAACGTGTAGGTGCCCGGCTCCATGCCGAAATCCACTATAATGCCGCCGCCCTCCAGCCGGTATTCCCGTGAAAATTCGTTGCCCGGCTGGCTGGACTTCAGCCCGACCGAAACGGAGAAGTTATACTGCTGCTTCTGGAAGAATACCGCCGCAGTCGCCGTCCGGTAGCCCTCCTCCGTAAACAGCATCCGGGAATTCCTCGTGTTGTCGTAGAAGTAGCGCACACCGGTAACGGTGTAGTTGGTATTGCTCAGCACGCCGCCGTTATAGCTCGTATCCGATGACAGGACAAAAGGCTCAAACTCCTCGCCTGCCCCATAACTGCTCTTCATGAAAATCGGCAGTTCCAGAAGAACCTCGTTCGCAGTCTCCGGCAGGCGACCGCCGTCCGGCGTGACACCGTTCGCATAGGCAAAGCGGAAGTTCAGGTAGTGCAGACCGTCCTCCTGCCAATTCTTCCCCAAAAACAGTGTGACGGTCTGATCCATCAGGTAATCGTAGCGGACCGTGCGCTCCGCCCCGACTGTTGCTGCCAGCTTTGCCAGCTCATCCGCCGTCATGATGCCGCCGTCCGCCCGCGCAATGACGGTCCGCCCCTGCATATGGGTGAACATATAATTCTTGTCAAACAGTCTCTCGGCGGAGGAGGACAGCGACGTGACCACCGTCAGAACCAACGCAGTCACGATCATGAGCATACACAGGAACAGCGACAGCTTGGGCATGGCACCGAAGCGGACACGCCCCAGCGTCAGTCCGTTGCGCAGCTGCTCGCGCCGCCGTGCAAACGGCTTCTGCGGCTCGGTCGCCTCCGGAGGCGGTGCCTCGGTCGGGACAGGTGCGGGCTTGGAAATGACCTGATCCGATTCCACGGCGCCGTCAAAAATACGGATATGCCGCGTGGCACAGTGCTCGACCTGCTCAAAATTGTGCGTGACAACCACCACCAGCTTGTCGCGGGAGACCTCGCGCAGGAGCGAGATGATCTCCTCTGAGGTCTGGCTGTCCAGATTGCCGGTCGGCTCGTCCGCCAGAATGATGGGGCTGTCCTTGGCAAGTGCGCGGGCGATGACGGTGCGCTGTTTCTGCCCGCCGGACAGCTTGCTCCCCTTGTGGTGAATGAATTTTTCCAGTCCCACGCGGCGCAGAAGCTCCAGCGCACGCGCCCGGCGCGCCCGGCGGTCGGAGATGTTCATCAGCGCCAGCTCAACATTCTGCAGAACCGTGAAGCTTTCGATGATGTTGTATTCCTGAAAAATGAAGGAAATATACTGCTTTCGATACTCCTCCCAATCGCTCTGCAGATAGTGCGAGGTCGGTTCCCCGCAGATCAGCAGTTCGCCCTCCTCGTAGGTGTCCATCCCGCTGAGCACGTTGAGCAACGTGGATTTACCCGAGCCGGATTTGCCTGTGACCGCAACAAACTCGCCCCGGTCAAAGGACAGGTTCACCCCGCGTATGCCTACTGCCACATTCCCCTCGGACACGTATATCTTCCCGATATTTCTCAATTCCAGCAACGGTGTCGGCATTTTTATCTCCCTTCGTTTTCTGAATTTGCTTTCATATTGTATCACATCCCGCATCTGAATGCAAGAGAACGGCGCAGAATTAAAAAAATCTTAAGAAATGGGACGCGATGCTTGCAGGCGTCCGTCCGATGCACCGAGAAAGGGAGCGCCTGCCCGAAGGACAGCGCTCCCCTTCCCTGCTCAGTTCCCGCCCCGCGCGAAGCACTCCGCCGCAGTCAGGGTATTGCGCAGCAGCATGGTGATGGTCATAGGTCCGACACCGCCCGGCACCGGCGTAATGGCGGACGCGACCGGCTCGACCGATGCAAAATCCACGTCCCCGGTCAGCTTTCCGTCCGCGCGGCGGTTCATGCCGACATCCACCACCACGGCACCCGGCTTGACCATATCGGCGGTAAAGAAATCCGCGCGCCCGATCGCCGCGACCAGGATATCCGCCCGGCGCGTGACCTCGGCGAGATTCCGCGTGTGGCTGTGGCAGACCGTCACGGTGCCGTTCGCCTGCAGCATCAGCATTGCCATGGGCTTGCCGACGATGTTGGAGCGCCCCACCACAACGCACTCCTTTCCGTCGCAGGAAATGCCGTAGCGTGCAAGCAGTTCCATGATCCCGGCAGGCGTGCAGGGCAGAAAACTGTAATTCCCCGTCAGGAGCCTGCCGACATTGTAGGGATGGAAGGCATCCACGTCCTTGTCCGGACGGATGCGGAGCAGGATGCGCCCGGCGTCCAGATGGCGCGGCAGGGGCAGCTGCACGAGGATACCGTGGATGCGGTCATCCTCATTCAGTCTGTCCACCAGTGCCTCCAGTGTCTCCTGCGTTGTGTCGGCGGGCAGTTCAAAGCCCTCCGAATAAAAGCCGACCTGCTCGCAGGCACGGCGCTTGTTCCGGACATAGACCTGCGAAGCCGGGTCGTCGCCCACGATGACCACTGCCAGACCGGGCACAACGCCGGTGCGTTCGGTCAGGGCGCGTGCCGCCGTTGCGATTTCCCCACGCACCTGCGCGGAGGTTGCTTTTCCGTCAAGAATGACTGCCATATAGTTTACTCCTCGTTTCTTCAGTGCTTCCCTGATACTATGCGATTGCGGTATTCCCCTATGTTTCAGGCGGATATACCACCGCCAACGCGTACTGCCCCGGGCGGAAGGTGCAGCGGAACAGTGCCTCCACCTCCTCAAACGTAATCGAGGCAGCCGTCGGCAAAAAGTCAAACAGCGACAGCCCGTCCATCGCGTAGGACAGGAGCGAACCGCCGATGCTCTCGGTGGAGTCAAAGCCGGTCACGTAATCGGCATACTGGATGCGGCGACTGCGTTCAAAGGCGGCGCGGGACAGTCCCTCGCGCGACAGCCTGTCCACGCAGGCAAGAAAGGCACGGTAGACCGCATCGGGGTCATCGGATTCACCCGTGAAATCGTAAAAGGCGTACCCGCGCCCGATGGAGGTGCCGTAGGACACGCCCGGCGTGACCAGCCCCGACTCGTACAGTCCGTTATAGAAGTCTTCCGAGCAGGAGAACAGCATCTCGGACAGGATGCACATACACAGGTCACGCCGGAGCATTCCGCGTGGGTCGGGCGGAATATCCGCGTCCTTGATGCCCAGGGAAAACACCGGCTTGGAGGCAGACGCTCCGGCACCGGGATGTGTCCCGTCCGTAACCTGCCGCATATCCCGCACGGCGCGTTCCCGGCATACGGCGGCAGGCTCGCGTACCGGACGGGGAGCCGGCAATGTACCACCCTGCCCGCCCGGCTTCCGCGACAGACCGGGGCAGGCATCCACTGCCGCCAGCACCTGTTCCGGCGTGACCTGCCCGCAGACAGCCAGCGTCATGCCGCCCCGATCGTAGCGGGCGGAAAAGGCAGTATGCAGTATCTCTGCCGTGATGCGCCCGACCGATGCCTCAGTCCCGCAGATATCGCCCCGGATCGGGTGGGAACGGTACAGCGACCGGAGCAGCAGATTGGCGCACACCTCCCACGGATCATCCGCTCCCATGCGGATCTCCTCACGGATGATGCGCCGCTCCCTTCTGACCGAGTCAGGCGTGATGTGCAAACCCGAGACCATGCGCAGCAGAGCACCCAGTGCCCGGTCAAAGCTGCCGGCTCTGCCCTCCGTACAGGAGAACAGGTAGACCGTCCGGTCATAGGTCGTGTAGGCGTTGACCTCCGCGCCCAGCGCGGCAAACGCCGTCTCGGCATCCCCGCCCCGTGCCGTCTCAAACATTTTATGCTCCAGGAAGTGCGCAACGCCTGCAGGTTCGCCGCGGGCACGGTCGAAGGAACCGCAGGGTACGCCCAGCGCGGCATACGCAGTGGTCATATCCTTCGGGCAGACCAAGATGCGCAGTCCGGACGGGTGGCGCGTCTCGTAGTAACGCTCACCCAGCTCCGGGCATTCATGCAACCGGAATGATGCAGATTCCAATACTCAGTCCTCCTCGTCCTCGTCCGGGCAGTCGCAGTCGGACAGCCCATCGTCCTCCGCGCCGTGCGCCGCGCCGGGTTCGCTCCCCAAAAAGTACACCGTGTCGGGCACAAACCGTGCCGCCGCACGCATCAGCTGCCGCCTGTCCACCGCCAGCACCTGTGCCAGACGGGATTCCGGCGTGTCGGATGCGTCGGCAAATCCGGCACCCGCAGACTCGGTGCCGTTCAGCACCCGCCCGAACCACAGATTCTCCAACGCGCAGGGGCTGTCCGGTATCTGGCGGAAGGCATTCCCGTAGGACGCCTTTGCCAGCCGCAGATCATGCGCCGTAAAGCTTCCCGCCGCGACGCCCTCCGCCTGCGTGCGGATGGCGTTCTCTGCCGCCGTCCGGTTGGCAGGCGCGACGCCACAGGACACGGTCAGCACGCCCTTGGAACCGAAAAACGCCGAATCGCAGTAGTAGCAAAGCCCCAGCTCCTCCCGCACATGGCGGAACAGCAGACTGTCCTGCATGACGCCCAGCATCTCATTGAACAGGATGGCGGCTGGCAGCAGTTGCCTGTTTTCGGACTGGGTAATACCCGATGACCACCCCATACACAGCCGCCCCTGCGAGAGACTGCGCGCTTCGTCCACGCGGCGCGGCACAGGCGGCGCAGCATGAGGCAAGGTGGGCGGCAATGTGCGGCAGGCTGGCTTGAGAGCGGCAAACGCCGCCCGCCAGTGTGCCTCCAGCGTCTCCGGAGAAGCCTTGCCCACATAGAACACCTCCAGCCGCGCGCAGGCGAGAAACGACTGCCACAGCGTCGTCAGCTGCTCCGCCGTCACGTCCCGGATGTGCTCCGGGCGCCCGAACAGCGACACGCCGCTCGGCTCCTGCCCGTACAGGATGTGCCGCATCCGCCCCTCGGCGTAACTGCGCGCCTGATTGCGATCCGCCAGGATAGCATCGCACAGTGCCTGCTTCTCCTGCTCCACAGACCGCCGGCGCAGAACGCCGTCCTCATCGGTCAGCGGCTCCAGGATAAGACCGGCAAGCAGGTCGGCAACGCCGCCCAGAATATCCAGTCCCCGGTCGGCGGCAGGCAGGCAGGAGTCATCCAGCATCTCGGCGGTGAAACCGAGCACCTGCCGATCGCCCGCGTGGAAATTACGGATGGTCAGCGTCGCGCCATACAGCTCATCCAATCGCCGGTTGATGTGCAGTTGACTGGGAAACCGGCGGCTCCCGCGCCGCAGAACACCGAACAGCAACGTCATGCGCGGCGAAAGCACTTGATCCGCCGGCAGGATGGCGGAAATGCTCAGGCGGGCGGTTTTGAATCGCTCGGTTTGCAGAATGTGCAGTGTAACGGCATCACCCACGCGGACGGTATGGGGCGGAGACATCAAAGCGGCACTGCTCACGCCTGTGCTTCCTCCGGTGCGTGCTTGATGCCGTCCCACACGGCGTTAAGCTCTGTCATGGACAGATCCGCCATGTTCTGTCCGCGCGCCCGAACCGCATTTTCGACCCGCTCAAAGCGGTCAATGAACTTGTCCGTTGCGTGCATGAGGGCTTCCTCCGACTTGACGCCGAGCTTGCGTGCAAGGCTGGTCACGGTCAGCAACAGATCGCCCAGTTCCTCCTCTACCGCCGCACCGTCGCCGGATGCAGACGCCGCCCGCACCTCGGCAATCTCCTCCGCCAGCTTGGCATACACTTCATCCGCATCGGCAAAATCAAAGCAAGCTGCCTTTTTGCCGACCTTCTGCGCCCGCATGAGTGCCGGCTCCATGGCGGGGATCGCGCGCAACTGATCCGTCAGCGTGACACGCTCCGCCTGCTTTTCCACGCCCTTGAGTTTTTCCCAGTTTGACAGCACCTGCTCACTGCCGTCCACGTGCACCTGCCCGAACACGTGCGGGTGGCGGTATATCAGCTTCTCGCAGATGTCGTTTGCCACATCGTATACCGTGAAGCGCCCCACCTCGTCCTCTATGCGCGCATGGAACACCACCTGCAACAGTACGTCACCCAGCTCCTCCCGCAGATGCATCGGGTCATCCCGGTCGATCGCCTCCACGACCTCATACGTTTCCTCAATCAGATCGTTGCGGATGCTGTGATGGTTCTGCTCGATGTCCCACGGGCAACCGCCCGGAGAGCGCAGCAGCTCCATGATCAGCACCAGATCGTCAAACGTGTAGCTCCCCTTCTCCCGGGACAGCAGGTAGTCGATTTTCTCCTCACGGCTTGCGTTTTGCATATCAGATATCATGTTCGGTTTTCCTTCCTTTTTTGATGTATCGTCCGGCGGGCAGACAGACCGCCGCCGCGCCCGTACCGTACAGCAGAGCGGTGCCCCCTATGCGGCATAGAATATCCGGCACGCTGTCCCCGCCGAATCCCACGCAGGCGCACAGGCGCGGTGCCAGAGCCACCGCGGGCAAAGCCAGCGCAATAGGCAGAATAAACAGTCCCGCCAATGCCCGCCCGTGCGGCAGGATATCCGGCGCGAAGCGGGCAAGCAGAATACAGTTGCAGAGCAGGATCAGCGTGTCACAGCACAGAGAACTGACCGGTGCGGCAAGCATCCCCCAATCCGGCAGAGCCAGCAGTCTGTACGCCAGCACCGCCTTGACCGATGTGCCGATCAGCATGGAAACCACCGGTGCGGCGGCGTGTCCCGCCGCCTGCAGCATGGCACCCGTGACTGTAATCAGACACGCGGACGGCACCGCCAGCCCCAGCAGGCGCAGCCACGGCGTTGCCTCCGCGACCGCCTCCGGCTGTCCGCGGAACAGCAATATCAACACATCGCCGCCAAGCCCAAACAATCCGAGTCCGGCGGGAACGGCAAATGCCAACGTCAAGCCCAACGCCCCGGCGCAAGCGCGCCGCGCCTGTCGCGCCGCCTCCGCGCGTTCCCCGGCAGCAGTCCCCGTCCGGAGACGGCGGACTGCGCCGGACAGTACCGGCACCAGCGACATCGCCACCGAGGCGGACAACGAAGGCAGTATGTTGAACACCGGAACCGCCAACGTGGAGTAACAGCCATACAGTGCGTTGGCACGGTCGCCCGACACCCCCGCATCCTGCAGGCGGCGCAGGATCAACGCAAGATCCACGCATTTGGTCAGGCTGATGACTCCGGCACTCAGCGTCACGGGCAGTGCCACCGCCGCCAGCCGTCGCAGGATATGCCGGCGTCCCGGCAGAGGAACCGGCGGCATATCGACAGGCAGGGCGTCACCTGCGCGTCTGTCCTGCCGTGCCCGGCGGAACAGCAACCACGCCGCCGATGCAACTGTCCCGGCTGTCAGTCCCAGAACCGCGCAGGCAGCCGTCACGGGAAGCGGTGCGCCCCGCCGGGCGGCAAAATACGCAAAGACAAGTCCGAGAATCAACTTACCCAGTGCCTCGATGACCTGCGAAACGGCTGTCGGCTTCATGTCCGACAGCCCCTGGAAATAGCCACGCGCCGCACCTGCCAGGCAGACCGCCAGCACCGCGGGCGACACAGCCCGGATGCTCGCCGCCGCGTCCGGATTGCCCAGCATCTCCGCCCACAGACGGGCAGGCAGCAACAGTGCCGCCGTGCCCAGCACGCCGATGGTACAGAACACCGCCAGTGAAACACGGTATATCCGCCTTGACAGCGCCCGGTAGGCAGGCACGCCGTCCCCGCCTGCGAGCAGTACCGACATGGCAACCGGCAAACCGGCGGTGGACAGCACGCACAGGAGCGCGTACACCTCATAGGCAGTATTGAAATACCCCATCCCCGCCGTGCCGAGCACCCGGAGCATGGGGATCCGGTAGGCAAGTCCGATCACCTTGACCGCCACGGCAGACAGCGTCAGCAAACTGACCCCCGAGAGGAATTTTCCACCCTCGCGGGTGCGGTTGACAGCAGACTTCACGGCACACCTCCGGACAGCAGAACGTTACCTCATGGTATGCGCCGGGGGGCGGGGGTATGCAGGGAGGCAGGATTACAGACTGCTATCTGTCGGTTTCCAGACACATCGGGATAAACTCCCGGTACAGCGCACCAGCGGGCAGGTATGCGGACGGGATGCCCTCCACCGCGCGGAGTGACGCGAGGATATGCTCCGCCCGCACGGCATGACGACCGGTCACGGGGTAGTCCCGGAACAGGCGCTCCAGATACGGCTTGAGCATATGCAGTTCAAACGGCATGGCGGAATCAATCAGATAGTCGCATCCGTTGGCAAAGGGGAGGATTGATGTCTCCTCGTTGGCACGGACACTCTCCCACAGTGCCAGGGTAAAGGCGGGGGTCGCGTCCCGTACCGCCTCGTCCCGCACCAGTCGGCGCAGAAGGCGCAACTCCACCGGCGGAAAAATCTCGCCGGCTACCTCCAACCCGTGCAAAGCCGAAATATACACGCTGCGGGACGGGATGTCGGCAAACAGCGCCGTCACAGGCGGGTACAGTGCCTGTATCCCCTCAAACAGGAACACCGGCTTCTCCCCGGCTGGAACAGCCAGATGCCGCGTCCCCGCGCGGTTGCCCGTGGTGAAATTGAACACCGGAATGTCGGTCTCCCCCGTCCTCCGCAGCTCCCGGACGCAGGCTTCCATGGCACCAAGATCCAGCGTATCGGCGGAATCGTAGTCCGGCGTCCCGCCGCGCGCCCGGGCTCGCTCCTCCAGTTCCTGACGGTCCAGATAAAAATCGTCCAGTGAAATGGGATATACGGACAGCCCCGCCGCCTCCAGCGCCTCGGTCAGCTTGCCTGCCGCCGTGGTTTTTCCGGAGCAGGTCGGCCCCGTCAGACGCAGAATGCGGATGCCGTCCTCGGCGCACTCCCGGCTGACGGCGGCGGACAGCGCGACCAGCCGCGCTTCAAAATCCGCCTCCGCCGTCTCCACCGTCCGCCGCGCCTCCTCAGGCGTTCCCAGCGACGGCGGAACCGTCCTATAAGTCTGCTTGGATGTGTATCGGTTGAACAATCGGTTTCCTCCTTTGCCGGCAATACTGCAAGCCGTGCGGGCTCCCTCATTCCAGCAGTCCGCGCTCCCGGTAGAATGCCTCGATGCGGTCTGCCTGCTCTGCCATAACGGTATCCCCGTCGCTGTCCAGGTACTCGTAGGGATACTTGGGGTTGAACAGGCGGTTGATATACCGGGCTGAGCCGTCCGCCGGCGCGTAATCCACCAGCTTGGTAACAGCGCCCGCACCGACGGCAAAAATGGAATGAACCTCCTCCATCATGTAGATATTGTACAGTCCCTCGTAGCCGGGCAGAGCAAACCCGACGTTCTCGAAATTGCCGACTGTGTTTTTCTGCCGATACATATAGTATGGCACATATCCCTCGTGGATGCACTGTATCTGCGAATAATCCACGCATTTCCCGGTATCGCCGCCGCGCATGGGGTAGATATCCCCGCCGCCGCGCCGCAGGTCTGAGGAGCGCTTGACGCAGAAGGTATGCACCGTGATGTTCTCCGGGCGCAGACGGATGATCTGGTCAAAGGACGCCGAGAAGGTGGGGAACCGGTCGCCCGGCAACCCGGCAATCAGGTCGGTGTTGACGACCGGAATACCGGATGCCCGCGCAATCTCATAGGCGCGGAAGAACATCTCGGTGTCATGGGCACGCCCGATGCTGTGCAGAACCTCGTCGCACAGGATCTGCGGGTTGACGCTGACGCGCCCCACACCGAAGGACCGTGCCACCGCCAGCTTGTCCGCGTCAATGGTATCCGGGCGTCCCGCCTCCAGCGTGAATTCCTCCAATCGGCTGACGTCCGTCATCTCCGCCACCGTACCCAGCAATAGCCGGAGCTGGTCGGGATTCAGAATGGTGGGCGTGCCCCCGCCGATATAAACCGTGCGCAGGTTCAGTCCCAGCCGACCGATCAGGTCAAAGGTTCGCCGCAGGTCGCGGCACAGCCGCAAAAGGTAGTCCGGAATGAGCGACAGCAGGCGCTTGGATGTGTAGGACACAAAGGAGCAGTAGGCGCACCGCGTCGGGCAGAAGGGGATGGATATGTAGACCGAGCAGTCGCGCTTGCCGGGTGTTCCGATGAGGCGCGCCTCGTTGACCGCCACCTCGGTGGCAAGGCTTGCCTTTTTGGGAATGACAAAGTAGTCCCGCGCCAGTTCCTTTTTGACGCGCGTCTTGCTCATACCGCGCTGGAGCAGTTCGGTTGCCACCTTGGACGGGCGGACGCCGGTCAGCATCCCCCACGCGGGACGATACCCGCGCAATGTCTCACAGACATTGGTCACGGCGTCCCCGACTGCAATCTTCTCCATGCGCTCCCGCGTGTACCCCTCACGATACGGGTAACTGCGCTCCGCCTCCGCCTGCTCCCCCCGGAAGCACAGCTTTGCCCGGACGGTCACGCCCTCCCGCGGCTCGCCGCCCTCCTCTGCCCGGACGGCGTCCCGTTGCAGGGAGACCCACAGTGCGGGCGTTTCCGCGCTCGGCTCCTCCTCGTCCGAAAACTTCGCGCCGGGGAAAAAGATCATGCACAGCGTCTGTACATAATACTTGTTCACGGGTCCTTCAATGTAAAGTCTCATACCGGAATCCTATTTCCCTCACAATTATTTTGATGTGCCCGCGCCGGGCTTCAGCACCTCGGAATCCATCACGATGGTGACAGGTCCGTCATTGCACAGGCTGACCTGCATATCCGCACCGAACTGCCCGTGCTGTACCGGAACCGTCTCCGCCGCCCGTTCCAGAAACAGCCGATACAACCGTTCCGCCTCAGCCGGCGCCGCCGCGCCGAGAAAATCCGGACGGTTGCCGTGCCGGTAGTTGGCAAGCAGAGTGAACTGGGACACAACCAGCAGCCCGCCGCCGACATCCTGCACCGATCGGTTCATTTTACCGTTCCCGTCCTCAAAAACGCGCAGTCTGAGTATCTTGGCAAGCAGGCGGTCGAGATCCTCCTCGGTATCCCCCTGCGCGACGCCGAGCAAAACCAGGAAGCCTCTCCCGATTTTGCCGACCGTTTCGCCGCTGATATCAACCTGTGCCGCACTGACCCGCTGAAGCACCGCTTTCATGTACTGTACCCTGCCCCGGCGGGGCAGATCCTTTCTCCGATATCCGATAGCGGGATTCCCTGACTGCTCCGGCGTTCCGCCGGCTGCCACACGTGGCGCTCTGTCAGGAATCCCCCGCGATTATTCGCCTGCTTTGTCCCCGCCCTTGGCAGAGCCGGTAAAGCCGCGCACAACGTCCACCACGTTCTCCAGCGAACGCAGGCGGCTGACGATGGAATTGTAATGATCCACGTTCTTGCAGCTGACCTTCAGGTTCATGATGGCACGTCCGCCGCTCGCCTTCTGCGTGTTGACCGACAGGATGGACACCTTCATGTCCGCCAGCGCCGCCGACACGTCCGCCAGCACACCCACCACGTCCAGCGAGTGTATCTGGATCAGCGCCCCATACACACTGCGACTGTCAGAGGCAGTCTCCGGCGCCTCCCAGTACGCGCGCTTCCAGCGGTCTGCCTGATCGGGATTGCCCATGCCCTGAACCGCGTTGGGACAATCAATCTTGTGAACCGAAATTCCGTAGCCCTTGGTCACAAAGCCGACCACCTCATCCCCCGGCAGGGGATTGCAGCATTTTGCAAACTTGACCACACAGCCGTCTGCGCCGTCCACTACAATGCCGCTGTTGGAGCGCAGGTGTCGGAGCGGAGTGGTCGTGACGACCTCCTCCGGCGTCGGATCGGGGGCAGGCTGCGTATCCTCCGCCTCGTTGGATGCCGCCAGCTCCTCCAGTATTTTCGGCAGTATCTTGCCTGCCGACAGTTCCCCGTAGCCGATGGCGTTATACAGGTCGTCCGCGGTAGTGAAGCCGTTCTTCCTGTCTCTTATACACATCTCCGAGCCCACGAGACCGTACTAGATCTCG
>ENA-OYXX01000488-OYXX01000488.1-human-gut-metagenome-genome-assembly--contig:-NODE-488-length-18300-cov-4.297506_pt1 | contig 18300 bp, 15 predicted proteins | sample MGYA00243976_ERZ653434 | MGnify/ENA primary metagenome ERZ653434 (study PRJEB26926, sample SAMN06165112) | human gut metagenome | biome: ENVO:00009003; feature: ENVO:2100002; material: ENVO:00002003...
ACGAGATCTAGTACGGTCTCGTGGGCTCGGAGATGTGTATAAGAGACAGCGCGCCGACCCATCAATGAAGACCTGACGGGCGTATGGGTAAGTGACGAAATGCTGAAATATCCGCTGATGGCATCCACATACGGTTTTTCTGTAGGCAAAGCGCTTAATGTCATGGGAGGGAACAGCTACGCCGCAGCAGCCAGAGAAATATCTGAGGAAGATGCCATAATGACACTGAATATTATAACGTTCGGACAATTGCCGTCAGGCTATACTCTCACGAGTTGTGCAGATAAAAAATATGGTTTCATGTCCCTGCAAAAAAATGAATGTGACTATTATAAACTGAATGTTGATGAGCGGAGAATTAATCCGAAGAGCAAAAATCGTAAACCCAACTGGGTCTGTCATCCGATTCAGACAGTTACCGACAACAATTCTCGTTGGCTTTATGCCATTTGGGGCACTGAACAGTTAAAAAGGAATAATCCGGAGTTGACAGCCGCGCTCCGACAGTCCATACAACATACTCAGGCTCTTGTTGCCGGCCAGTATTCAAGGAGCCGGTATAGTCATGGCGAAGAATTATTGGCTAACAGTCTTGCATCGGGTTTCTCTGCCATTTCCAACGGAATAATCGACCATTTCAGCGTGTCTAAAGACAAAATTTACAGTGCCGAAATTAACCTGCAGCTCCAACACCCGGACAAACTTGTCGGACGCCTTGATATTATCAACGTAGAAGTTCGCTCTGACAGGGAAACACCAACCATTAAAGAACGCAACAACGAAGTGACTTATTATCGATGGACACCTGAGGATAACGTGTTTTTTCTTACGTCGTTTGAAACCTATGTGCCTTTATTCGAGCCGTCAAAATCCGAGAGCGAGCGTATGAAACATATTGTAAAGCAAGCCAAGGAATATTGGGAAATGTATGTAAAAAATAAATGGGACGGGAAATGGTTCTATATGTGGTTTAATGAAATTATGTTTTCCAAACTTCAGGCTAATGCCGACAGCGGAAAATTTCCGGATTCTGAAATCAGGACAATTCTTGAAATCTGACAAACTCAAAGCCAAAACAGATAATTACAAATCGAACTGAATATTATTCCTATGAAAAAAACAATCTTTCTTCTTATGCTGTCAGTCGCCGTGTCGGCCGGCGCACAGGGCTGGGTCTACTCGACGGAATTAGGCACAGATGTCTGGAGCAACCAAAGAAGCTCCGATGTCGAGTTCGTGGATTGCAATACCGGCACACGTTCAATTCAGGCAACGGCAACATGTATGAGACGTGACGTACAGTACGGTTTAAGCAATCCGACTTTTATAACATCAAAAATGACCAATACCAATGGTCTTTATGGCAAGGTGGCCCGTGGGGTAGCCGCCGCACAGCCCCGTCGGTCGGGTTACACCAAACCGACAAGCGCCAAACAGGCCCGGAGGATGGGTAAGAATTATACCCATCAGACTTCTGATGCACACCGTCAATGGTTGGAAGAGAAACGGGAACGACAGATACAGGCACAGCAAGAGGCTGCCGAACGTAAACGTCAGGAAGAGCTGGAACGCAGGATTGCCGACGACAATCGCGCAGCAGCCGTCACAGCTCAGACAAACGCCATGCTGCAACAACAGACCGACCGCCGTATAGCCCGAGACCATTACCATGCCAATGAGGGCGCCAAACTCGCCCAGCAACGAGCCCGCCAGGCACACCGCCGCGTGGGGCCGCAGTTTAATCAGGCAAATCCAAAGTCAACAGGCAAGGAAAAGGCCCGGATGCTTCGCGGGGAGAATAAGCCCCGGCGCATAATGTATCCACAGACTCAAAGACGCAACACTGCCCGTAAGCAGCTTGCTCAGGTGCGGCGTCAGACACTTACACCTGAACGGGCGGCGATGCTCCAAAAAGCGCTGATGGTACGCGCCGAGCTTCGCCGCCGCAAAAAAGCGGCACAAACCTATGCCGATTACAAAGGCATAAAGCTCGATGACAATGCCGTTTCAACTCTCGGCAAGGACTGGCACAGCGATGACTTCAAGACTCAGCCTCTCGCACCTCCGCCGGTGACCCGCGTGGAGATATCCAAAGATAATCTGCATGAGCTTATGATGGAGGAATTTTTCGGAATCAAACCCGTAAAGACCGATGTGTACAGACAACTAATTGACGAAGAAATAATATCAACACTATGAGACGGATGTTAATCGTAATGTGCGCTATAATATGCACATTGTCTTCTGTGGCTATCGATAAGGTTTTGCTGATTGGCAAAGAGGAGATGCGCGTTGACGGAGACGAAATACTTCATCTGTCCGGTATCGGCTTATGCCTTAAATGCGGCAACGACTCCGTAATAATGCTCGACAACCCCGAACTGGCGGCAATCAAATGGCTCGAGCCGAATGACGCACGTTCGATAGTCAGCTGCGGCAGAGCGATTTATGCGGCTGAAGGGGACAGCATTTATCGTATGACAACAGAGTCTATGTCACGCGCCTTTGTCGGGCGCCTTGATAATGAGCAGTTTACGCTTTATCCGGCCACTGACTCCACATTTTACGCATGCACGGCTGATGAAGATTTTTCGTGTGTATATGAGATAAATCCCGTAGAACGTACATGTATGCCTTTTATCAGTGTAAAATCTGCATTACTCAAAATATCGACTTTAGGAGACAAGACAATGGTCTGGATTGACGACCAAGTATTGCTTACATCTGACGACAATCTTGTGCCCGTGTTCTCATCCGAAACCATAACCGATATACAACTCACGCCCATAGGTCTGATAGTGGCGTCAGCAGACGGCCTGAACTGGCTGACAGGTCCCGGAAAGGGAGCCGTCCTTGACCCTAAGCCGGTGAGTCGTGTATGGTGGGACGATGCCGACATTCTTTATTATCTTACAGATGAAGGAGACTTGTATGCAGTGATTGGCTTTATGGAGACCTACATGGAATTGGTAACAGACCGTCCATCATTATCAGACAAGGAATAATTCAATCACTCACCATAAATTAATAATAGAACGGGGTGATGCGCGGCAGCGGACCTGTCGAGGATGCGGCGGCAAGTGTCGTTTCGACGGCTTCGGCTGCGAGGGCGCGGTATGACTCAGCCCGTCCGGCCTCGCCGGCGTCGTAGCGCAGAGCGGCGAGCGCCCCGTAGCCCACGGCGGTCTCAAGCGCCTGACGGACAGAGGCCGCGCGGTCGGCATCACCTGTTAATTCAAATGTTATGATTTCGTCGTCGGCGTCAATCTCAAAGCGCACGATGCGTCGACCGAGAGCGATGGCCGTGTCGCCGGCCGCGAGGGCGACAAAACGTCTGAGCGCCGCCTCGTCAGCACGTGTGACCAACCCCTCGTCGGCGCCCCGCAGGCGCCGACGCAGGGCCGAGGCCGCATAGACGGTCTTGAGCACCTCGGTCACAGAAATTGCAATTGTCATGGTAAGGAAATGTCAGTTAAAGGTCTAAAGGAATCGAGTTATCTGAAAATATCAAGCGGAAAGCGTCCGGAACGCTCGCGGCGCGGACGCACGACCGACACCACCTTAAAGTTGCGGGCGAAAATCGCCATAGCCAAACGCTCTGACATGTAAAAGCGACCGGGACGCTGATAGCCGAGCACATGGCTGACCGCTTCGCTGATGCAACGTCCCGGCCGTGCGTTCATACGGCGCTCGACACACGTGCAAAGATCATGCCACAAGCCGCGGCGCACATTCTGCGATGAATCAGTCGACGCCGGGCCGCATCCGCGGCGCACATGATGTAGAGCCGACTCATAGCTGACATAAAAGCCGTCGGGACGCTCGGCGAGCGCCAGACGCACTATCTCGCGCGGAGTGAATGATTTGCCCTGCCGTTTCATTTTGTTTATAAGCGCGCCGCAGCATCTCACGAAGTCGGCATCGCGCAAATCTGTCAATGTTGTCTGTTTTTTCATAATAGAAGATATCGAATTGTTTTACGTGTTGCAAAACTACAAATAAAAATTGTCAAAGTCAAGTAAAATTTCAATAAAAATTGGCTAAATACAATATTTCACTTTGCGGTCGCGCTCGTCACGCAGCGCAGCAAAAGTCTCGAGCATATCGGCAATAGCGATGGTAGAGTTACGGATCTGACTCTCATACAACTCTTTGCCCGTCTGTGGCGAGACATTGCGTCCGGCCAGAGCGTCGCCCACGCCCGAGATGGTGTCGAAAAGTTTCATCTGCAGTGACAACAGCTCGTAGGCGCCGTTATTTGACGTAGGAGTGACGACCTGAGTGGGCAGCGGACCCTCGCCGCGTATGGGCAGCAGACCGTCACAGCGCGCCCAGATGTCAGTGACCTGATCCCACGTCAGATTTTTGGGCAACTGCGACTGCGGGAAGAGCAAGACACCCTTGGCTGACCCGGCCATCATGTGGTCAATCATCACGATGAGGCGGTTGATATATCGCTGCTGGTCGATGACATCCTCGACAAACGAGTGCACCTCGCCGTCGGTCAGAGGATAGAGCCTGACGGCAAAAGGATGGCTGCGGTGAGCATAGGGCGAGTCGTAGTCAGCTATCACGGTGCCGTCAGGCGCAAACCAGCGGCACCGCCAGACGGTCTCGATGCGGCATCGGCTGTCGACTCCCGAGGGAGCGGCGCAGCCCGGCGGAACGGTGTAGACAGTCGCCCGGTCACGGTCATGAGCGAGCAGCCGCCGGCGCACATCTAACGTCCACACCTCAATCAGACGGCATTTGCCTGAGGGGGCACGATAGAAATCGAGGGATCCGTCCGAGGCCGAGCCGAGCGACTCGGGCGCGGCAAAGGCTGCATCGCCGGTGGTTGCCGCAAATATCGAGGCTAAACGGCGGCATAAAGCCGGGTCACCGCCGCCGAAACGCGAGGCTATAGCCGGGAAGGTCATGTCGTGGAGCATGCCTATCAGCTCAATATCGCGACCCAAGGGGTCTTTGAAGCTATTGACAAAGAACATGCGCGGGTCGACATTTGTGAGTACCGGCCGTCGGATACCTGCGGTCGCAGTGTCGATGTCGACACGCTGTATGGCCGCGCCCGAAATCAGAAACTCCTCGAGCATGCGGCAGTCGAGCTCGGCGAGCTCGCGCACGGACAGTCCGAGCGGATTGGGTCCGCGATATACGCCCTGCTCGTCGCAGACTGCGCGATAACGTCCGACGACGGTCTTGACAATCTGGCGTATCATATTGTTGGTCAACGGACGGCGTCCGCTGCGGGCAGCGATGACGACCTCGCGCTCGATTTTGCCTTTGTCGTCAATCAGCAGGTCGCTCCACTGGTCGCCGTATGTATAATTTTTGTGTCTTTGGCGCTGTGAGCGGAACTCTGCCGCCGACATCCATGCGTCTCGCGCCGCGACAAGCAGGGACATATAATCGTTCATCTGAATGGGTTTTGTGTCAACAGTTCGTTAGTGAAAATCGTAGGGATAGTTGCAAGGGCCGACTCGTCGAGGCGGTAGAGCTCGGGGCCGGTGTCGACTGTGGCCGTCGCCGAGACAATGACGGGCTCGGTAACGGGCGAGGCGTAGAGCGCGCCGTCGGCCATAATGACCGCCGCCGGAGTGGCGGCGGTCGGTCTCAGATAAGGGTTGGCCGATGCGGCGACAAGCTCTGCGGCACGGTCGTCACGGACCACGGTGACTGCCTGCTCCCAGCCTGCGAGCCGCAGCGAGAGTACGCGGCGCACGGCGGAGTCAACCTTGATGCGGCGCCAGACGCCGGATGTGGTATCGTCAACCGAAAACAGCTCCGCTGCATCAGTGACAACGGCCGGGTCGCCGCGGTCGAGCATGGCGAGATACCACGCACGCATACGCTCCTCAAGGAGCTCATCGACTCTGAGCCCGTCGAACAGCTCCACGGAGCAGCTGTCGGCTGAAGGCTCGACCAAGGCGTTGCGACGCCACAGGACCAGCATCCCGGCCCGCGAGAGTTCAGTTACCATCGTTGCTGTCGTCAGAGCTTTGGCTGCCCGAGGCGGCCGACGTCGAGGTGCCGGCTGCGGGACGTACGCCTTTGATGCGCAGATGAGAAGTCGGATAGCGGAGCACGACGCACGATGCCTCGGTGATGACGACGGCGTCGGTGTTGCGAGTGCCCGAGCGGCGCAGGTCGAGGCGCTCGGTGTGGAAGGGCACGTGGACATACTTCGTGAGGTAGTCGGGATCGATGACGAGGCCGTCGTCGGCGTGGCCGCACTGGTCGAAAATCTCGGAGTGGATGACATAGAGCGTGCCGAAGTTAGAACGTATCTCCTTGAACTCGATGCCCCACTTGACGAGCGTCTCGGAGGCCTGCACGACCTTGCTGAGCTGGATGCGCGAGATGGCGTCGATGAGGCCCGTGCCGGCGATGAGTATCTTGCGCTTGGAGCCGGCGTTGTCGGTGAAAGCCTTACGGCAGATATCAAGCAGATGCGTCTCGTCGAGCGCGCTGACAGTCACGTCGATAGAGCGTGGCACCTGATTCCATATGCCGCCTGTCAGATAGATGTTCTCGTTCTTAACCGGGTCAAAAATCTTGGCCTTGGCGCCGAAGAGGTAGTTTTTCTCCATGCCGGCACGCATGTCGATGATGGCGGCCTCCTCCTGATCGGAGAAACTCCAGCCAATCTCCTTGTTGGCGATTTTGTGGAACGTACTTTCCTCGCACTGCATTTTAAAGATTTGGCAATTGTTAGACGATTTGGTCGGAAGCGCTTGAAACTGAGCTGTCTGCACGTCAAGCTCTGAGGCCGCGCGGCCCATGCGGATGATGCGTGCGCCGGCTGCGATGGCGGGGATAACGTCGTTACCCGACGAGTCCTTGACAGGATTGATGCAGATGACCTCCAGCCCGCCCGCGTCGAGACGCGAGATGACATAGAGCACGAGCGGACCGCCGCTGATGCCGGTCGACTCATCGGCTCCTCCGGCCACCTCGGGGAGCAGCACGGTCTCAGACGGCTCGAAGAGCAAGTCATCGTCGGTCTTGACGGTGTGGGTGTAGATATTGTTGGCCTTGCGGTTTCCGCGTCCCGAGGCGACGGCTGTGGAGACCTTTGTCTCGGTCTTTTTGGTGTCGACCGAGTAATATTCGACGGTCATCGAGCCGCAGCGTCGAGCGCCGGCACAGCGCGAGAGCTGGTCGATGGGGGTCGACATGGGTCGGATTTTGACGATGCGCTCGTCGATTACATTGCGCAGCAGGCCGGGCGCGGCCTCGTCGGTTGCGGCCACGGTGAGGGGGCCGTCGATTGTGTGTTTGCCTCCGTTGAGGCCGTTGATGATAGTAGTCATGATTAAAAGATTAACGGATTAAACGATTTGTGTTTTACATGGATTTTCAGTCCCAGAAGCCGGGGCGGAGATGGGCGAGGAACGACGGGCAACTTTCGCCGACCGTGCTGTCATCTGCGGCCGACGGTGAGGGCGCGGGCATCACCTCAGCCTCTATTGTCTCGTTGCGACCGCGCAGATAGCCGCGCTGCTCGGCCTCGGCCACGAGGCGCTCGACTTCATCGATGGGGACCGCCGCAACTGCGGCGGTAACTTCTGCGGTCTGCCGGGCAGGCTCTTCAGCGGGCTCGTTTGCGGTGATTTCCGACTCGGTTTCCATAGGGGTAGCCTCAGCTGAGGCTGTCACTTCTTTTTCGGGGTTCTTCATAGTGTTTCGGGGTTTAATGTGTTTTTCGATATCGATGTCGCAAAGTTACTGCCTCATAGCGCCGCATGACAGGCTATTTTTGTCACCCTTGCTTTTTAACACTTACCGCAGCGACCACATAAATCTATCTGTTGCAGGAACATAAAGCGTCAAATAACCGTTTCTTTCATATCCCGAAAAATTCAATTAAATTTGCAGACATCATAACTTCAATTCACGAGATGAAACGAATCACAGCCCTCATATGCGCCCTCGCCGGCGCAATTGCCGTCATGCAGGCACAGCCCGAAATCGCATGGCAGAACACCAAACACAACTTCGGCGCCTTTGACGAGGCCGACGGCCCCGTGACCTGCCGCTTTGTGTTCACAAACACCGGCGACAGCCCGCTGACCATCACCGCCGCCCGCGCCTCATGCGGCTGCACTCAGCCTCGCTATCCCCGCGAGGCCGTCGCTCCCGGCGACACAGCCTCGATAACCGTCACCTACGACCCCGCAGGGCGCCCCGGCCGTTTCAGCAAGTCAATCTATGTCGACTCCGACGCCAAGACCGACCACCGCTCGCGCCTGCTCATCGAAGGCGTGGTCGTCGGCACCTCCGAGACCCTCTCGGGACGCTATCCTGTCGACTTCGGCAACCTCAAGATGCGCACCTCGGCCATCATGTTCGGCCAAGTCGCCAAGCCCCACCTCAAAAACGTATTCATCGAGGCCTACAACCGCAGCTCTGACAGCATACGCCCGGCGCTCGTCAAGGCACCCGACTATATCACGGTCAATTTCGAGCCCAAAACCGTCGGGCCGGGCGAGCAGTTCACCATGATTTGCTACTTCAACTCGGCCAAATGCAAGACCTACGGCCTCGTCGAAGACTCTGTGTCGCTCTCTGTCGGCGACCGTGTCGACCGTCTGCCCTTCGTGGCCATAGTAAACGAGGATTTCAGCCGACTGACGGCCAAGGAGCGCGCCAAAGCACCCGTCTGCCGCCCCGAGAGCGAGACACTCGACTTCGGGCGCATCGCAGCCGGCAGCGGCAAGGTCAGCCTCTCGACCGACATCTGCAATGACGGCGACAATCAGCTTGAAATAAGACGCGTATACACCGTCGACCCGGGTGTGACAGTCAGCATAGACCGCGACAGCGTCAAGCGCGGCAAAAAAGCCACTTTGACCGTAACCGTCGACCGCGACGCACTGCCCGGCTCGCTGCTAAACGCCCGCATCTCGCTCATCACCAACGACCCGCAGAAACCCGTGCGCACCATCCGCGCCGTCGGCGAGCTTTAATTACTTTTCTCCAATCGCTTGAGCCAGCGCTCATAGGCTGCATAGAGATCGGCGGGATTATCGGTGTACCACGCGTAGCCGTTGCGGCGCTCCAAGCCGAGGTCCTCCAAGCGACGGCGGGCCACGCCGTCGCGGTCGCTGAACATCGGTTTACACTCTTCCAAATCATAATATCGCGCCCATATCGGCCCGGCCTCGGGGTCGGCGACGAGGCGCGCATTGCGCTCTAACAGAGGCTTTTTATCGCGCACAAAGCGATAGCCCGTAATCTTGTTGTCGTCAAACCACTGCATGGCGCCCTTGACGGCGGCGATGACCGTGCTGTCGGGCTGCTCTATTGTCATAAGGAGTTTTACGAGCGGCACACTCTCGGCCGATGTAAAAGCCGCAAGCTCAAATTTACGCGCACCGACGGACGCGAGCGTCACGCTGTCATGCTGCTGGCACCAGACCGTCGGACGGCCGTCGACCTTGATTTGAGTGGCGAGGATGCAGTCTATGCCGCGGTCAAAAGCGGCTGAGGCCTCACGGCGCATCTCGTCGGTGAACGTGTCTCCGCCGAAAGGCTCGTCGCCGCGGGCCACGCCGCGGAGCACATAGAGCACATGCGCCATGGCGTTGTCATTATAGGTGATGTGGCCGCGATAACCCTTGTGCACCGGCCAGAACTGCGGCCAGCCGCCCGACTCGGCATACTGCGCGTCGAGCAGATAGCGCAGGCCGCGACGCGACGCCTCGCGGTAGCGCAGATTGCGCGTGGCGCCGTAGAGGCGGCTCAGAAACCATATCTGCGAGGTCGTGGCGCCGTTGTCGATAGTCGAGTCGTCCTTACGGCTCTTTTCGGCGAGCACAGCTTTCATCTCTATGTCAGTCAGCGGCGTGGCCATGTCAACATTCTTGGGCCAACCGCCCGTCGCACGCTGAAACATCAGCACCTGCTCGCCGACAAGGCGTATCTGCTGCGAACAGAGTGAGGCTGAGTCGGTGACCGACGGCAACACCGTGTCTGCCATGGCGTTAAAACTTATAGTGAGGGCGGCAGCTGTGGCCGCTGCGAGGCGAAATATCTTCATATCAGGCTGTAGATTACGATTTCCGTCAAAATTAGCGCAAATAATCTCGCCCAGCGGGATAAAATCTGACTTTTTATGCACCGTCACCCATATATTCCCCCGCAAATTTGGCTTTGCGGGGGACTTATTTGTAAATTTGCGGAAATCTAATTCCAATAACTACATCTTCATCACATCCGAGCCATGAATTTTTCCGTAAAAACCATTGCCTTAGGTTTGGCAATCGGCATGTCGCTGACAGCCGTAGCGGCTGACGCTCCCGACCGTGAGAACTCAGAGGTCTTTGCCGTAGGCCGTCTCGCGCCGCGCGCCACGGCTCACCCCTTTGACTCGCCCGAGGCCGCACGTCAGGGCGACTATAAGGAGTCGCCCTACTACATGAGCCTCGACGGCATGTGGCGCTTCAAGTTCGCCCCGCGTCCTGCCGACAAGCCCACAGGCTTTGAGGCCGTCGACTTCGACGACTCGTCATGGGCCACAATCCCCGTGCCCTCAAACTGGGAGATGGAGGGCTACGGCACACCCATCTACACCAATATCCCCTACCCCTTCCCGGCCAATCCGCCCAAAATCCCCGCCAACGGCAACCCCGTGGGCAGCTACCGACGCACCTTCACCTTACCCGAGGGTTGGGCTGACCGCCGTACAATACTCCACTTCGACGGCTCGACGGCCGGCATGTATGTGTGGGTCAACGGTCTGAAAGCCGGCTATGTGCAGTCGACCAAAAATCCGGCCGAATTTGACATCACCCCGCTGGTCCACCCGGGCGAGAACGTCATAGCCTGCGAGGTCTACCGCTGGACCGACGGCTCTTATTTAGAAGACCAAGACTTCTGGCGTCTGTCGGGCATCGACCGCCCCGTGTCGCTCTACTCGCTCGACCGCCGCGGACGCATCGCCGACTTCTTCGCCCGCACGTCGTTAGATGACAATTACCGCCGCGGCATCCTCGACTTAGATGTCAATCTCGAGGCCTCGGAGTCTATGACCTTAGACGTGGCGCTCTATGACAAGGCCGGTAAAAAGATTTACAGCGCAAGCCGCAAGGCTCAGCCTCTCAACAACTTCCGCACCACGCGCGGCGACATCACGCCGTGGGACTGCGACACGCCCGAGCTCTACCGCCTCGTGCTGACCCTGCGCGACAAAGACGGCCGCACCGTCGAGTCGACGGCCGCAAACATCGGCTTCCGCCGCGTCGAAATCAAAAACTCGCAGCTCTTGGTCAACGGCAACGCCATCGAGGTGCACGGTGTCAACATGCACGAGCATCATCCGCAGCGCGGCCATGTGGTCGACGAGGAGACCATGCTGCGCGACATCGCGCTGATGAAACAGCACAATATCAACGCCGTGCGCATGTCTCACTACCCGCAGCTACCACGCTGGTATGAGCTCTGCGACATCTACGGCCTCTATCTCGTCGACGAGGCAAACGTCGAGTGCCACGGCCTCGGCTGCGACCATCAGGGCGGTACCTACAACAAGAACATGCACCCCGCCCACGACCCGCGCTGGCGCGAGGCTCTGATGGACCGCGAGCACATGCTCGTCGAGCGCGACAAGAACCATCCGTCAGTCATCATCTGGTCGATGGGCAACGAGTGTGGCAACGGCCCCAACTTCTATGAGGCCTATGATTGGATCAAGCACCGCGATCCGTCACGCGTCGTGCAGTTTGAGCAGGCCGCCGAAGACCCCAACACCGACATCGTCTGCCTGATGTATCCCTCGCCCGACCGCATGCGCCGCTACGCCGAATCGGTCAACCCCGGACGCCCGTTCATCATGTGTGAGTACTCTCACGCTCAAGGTAACTCTAACGGCAACTTTCAGGACTACTTCGACATCATCCGTTCGTCGCCCCACATGCAGGGCGGCTTCATCTGGGACTGGGTCGACCAAGGCTTTGAACAGAAAGACGAGTGGGGCAACCGCTACTGGACCTACGGCGGCGACTATAACGCCCGCGACCGCGGGAACAACGAGAACTGCTGCCACAACGGCCTCGTCGCTCCCGACCGCACCGTCCACCCGGGCATCATGGAGGTCAAGAAGGTCTATCAGGACCTGCGCTTCGCCTCGGCCGATCCCGCCTCGGGCCGCTTCACAGTCGAGAATCATTTCTCGTCGCGCCACACGCGTGATTATGATTTCGTCTACGAAGTGCTGCGCGACGGCCGTGTGGTCAGCCGAGAGCCTTTCACCGTCGACGCCGCACCGGGCCGCTCGGCCGAGGTCAGCATCAAGCTGCCTGCCGACACAGGCCGCGACGGCGCCGACTGGCACCTGTCGGTCTATGCCTACGCCCGCGGCGACCAACCCATGCTGTCGGCCGGCCATGAGGTAGGCCGCGAGCAGTTTACCATCGCCGAGCGCGACCTCGCCGCCGGAGCCGACGTCAAAGGCACCCCGGCCGCAGTTGATGAGACTGACCGCGAGTGGCGTCTGAAGGCCGGCAATGTCGAGGCCGTCATCAACCGCCGCAACGGCGAGTTGCAGCGCTATGCCGTCGGCGGACGCAATCTGCTGCAGGGCGCGATGGTGCCGTCATTCTGGCGCGCACCGGTCGACAATGACATGGGCGCCCGCTTCCACATCCGTGCCAACGCATGGCGCTCTGCGTCCGAAAACCGCCGTCTGCGCTCCATCGAGCGCTCGGCCGACGCTGCCGGCAACCCCACGGTGCGCGCCGTCTACCGTCTGCCCGAGGTCGTCGGAGATTACACGCTCACCTACACCATGCTGCCTGACGGACAGTTGCGCGTCGACGCCGAGTTTACGGCCGACCGCGACGGCGCCGAGACCCCTGAGCTGCCCCGTTTCGGTATGCTCCTGACTCTCAATAAGTCATACGGTGACTTCAACTGGTATGGCCGCGGCCCGTGGGAGAATTACTGCGACCGCAAGCACTCGGCCCTCCTCGGCCTCTATGGCGGACGCGTCGCCGACATGCGTCATCACTACACCCGTCCGCAGGAGACCGGCAACCACTGCGACGTGCGCTGGGCCTCGCTCACCGACCCGTCGGGCTTCGGCCTGAAAGTCACGGGTCTGCAGCCGCTTGAGGTTAACGCACTGGATGTCAGCGTCCATGCCCTCGACCCGGGTTACATCAAGCATCAGACACATGACAACGACGTGACGCCTGACCGCGACCTCGTCTACCTCAACGTCGACCTCGGGCAGCGCGGCCTCGGAGGCGACGACAGCTGGGGCGCCAACCCCCACAAGCAGTATCGCCTGCAGGCTCCGCACTACGCCTATAGCTTCACCCTCTCACCCGCCAAGTAAGCGTTAACACTCTAATAAACAGACAGAGCCGACCCCGCTCGGGGACCGGCTCTGTTATTTTTAGCTGATTAGGCTCTATTATTTCACGATAACTTTGGTCACGGTCTTGCCGCATTTATGCCCGATTTATCATCCTTCGTGATACTTCGGCCTCACATGGCCACAAAGCCCACTTTTCGTGCTCACGCGCCAAATAATCGGCGTTTTTAATCGCTCGCCGCGGCCTTTCTGTCAAAATTTACGCCGCCCTCGCGAGTGTTTTGATATAATTTTGTTTCGTGGAGTCGTAGCGACTCACGTGTAAACCGATTTTTCACACTCTGCAACTAAAACCAACCGATTAATACCACATGAAAATCAACAGCCTATTCACGGCCTTCGCAGCGCTCGCTGCCGCCCTCTCGGCGCAGGGCGCCAACGACCCCGAGTCGGTCGTCGAGCAATGGAGCGAGGTGACTTCGTCGCCACGCATCATCGACATCAATTTCAGTGACACATCGTGGCCCTCGACTTGGGCCGGCGAGACCGCGCGCGACTGCCCGTCGTACACCGACGGCGGCTATGTCAACGCCATCCTCGACGTGCCCGCAGTTGCCGGAGCCGACGCCACGGTCAAATACCCCGTGCTCTTCCATCACTGCACCTTCGCCAACAAGTCGACCTACAACGGCTTCGGCGGCACGACAGCAGCCTTCGCCCGTCAGTACTATATCGGCGAGAATCCCGCCGGCAACTCCGACGCCACACGCAACAACTGGACTGTCCCGGGCCACACCGTCTACCTCGAAGACAACATCGAACGCGACGGCGCCGGGCGCCCGACTCACGGCGAGGCAGGCTTCGTGCAGATGTGCCGCGACGCCGCTGCCGAGATTGACGGCGTGCGTCAGTCTATGCACGGCTGGGTCGAAATTGACCACATCCCCTATGTCGACCGCCTGCAGTGGTCGTGGTCGTCGACCTCATGGGGCCGCGGCATCAAATGTGACATCAAGATTGGCGACGGCGAGTGGAAACCCCTCGTATGGATGGGCTCAGAGCGCCAGAAGCAGGGCTGGACGGTCTTCTCTGACCAAGGCTACTTCATGGACAACGTCATTGACGCTCACGACGTGTCGCTGCGCTGGCGCGTGTGGGACGGCGACAGCCAGACTGACCCCGTGCAGGTAGGCTTCCCGTCGTCACAGGAAGTCGACCCGATGGCTCAGCGTCAAGCCCCGCGCGTCCACAAAATCCGCATCTACGGCTCGCACATCACACAGGCCGACGCCGACTTCGCCCGCGCAAATCCTGTCGGCAACGTCGGCAAACTCTCTGACCTCGGCGGTCTGCTGCCTGACAATCCGGGCAACACCCCCGACGCCGACGCCGAGGTCGTGCTCTACCGCGTCAACCCTGACGGATCGGCCGACTTCACCACCATACAAGCTGCAATCGACGCCGTCCCTGCCGGCTGCCGCGGCATCATCCACATCGCCCCGGGCATCTACGAGGAGAACGTCTACGCCGGACGCCGCGACAATGCCCCGGCTTTCATCAGCCTCATCGGCGACGACCCCGCCACGACCGTCCTGACCTCGGCCGTCAGCCGCGGCGGACAGAGCACGGCCACTTACAACGACTGTGCAGCCCTTAATGTCTTCTGCGAGCGTTTCTATGCCGCAAACCTCACCATACGCAACACCTCGGGCAATGTCGGTCAGGCCGAAGCGCTCTACACACGCGGAGACGCTCATGTGTTTGAAAACTGTATCATCACCGGCTATCAGGACACCTACAAGGCCAATGTCGGCGCCCGCGGCTACTTCCGCAAATGCCTCATCTCAGGCGCTACCGACTTCATCTACGACGGCGGCCTTGAGTGGTTTGACGACTGCGAGATACGCTCTGTCGTAGGCGGCGGCTACATCACCGCTCCCGCCGAGGCCTCGCTGTCGATGACACGTGTCATGTATCCCGAACTTTCGGCCCCGGCTTTCCACGCCGGTTTCTTCTTCAACAACTGCCGCCTGACGGCCGACGACGGCGTCAAGGCCGGCGCCTACTCGCTCGGACGCCCGTGGGGCGAAAACTCGGGCGCGATGTATCTAAACTGCCGCATGGGCAGCCATATCTCGGCCGCCGGCTGGACCGCTTGGGACGGACGCGAGGCATCTGCATCATTCTTTGAATACCGCAGCCTCAACGCTGACGGCTCTCCTCTCGCCACCGGCTCGCGCGCCTCATTCGCGTCACAGGCCACTGACGCAGAGGTCGAGGCATATTTCGCTTCGCCCGACTTCGTCTTCGGCAAACTCTCTGACGTGCCCTTTGATTACAAACGCATCACCGCCGCTCCCGCCGCCCCGACAGACTTCATCGTCGACGGCAGCCGCGTGGAGTGGGCAGCTGACGCTTCGGCTGCCGGCTGGCTCGTTTATAAAGACGGCGTAGCCGTGGGCTTCGTCACTGACCCCGAGTGGACCAAAGACGCCGACGGCACATACACCGTGGCATCTGTCTCGCGCTACGGCGCTGTCTCTCAGCCCGTCGCCGCGGAGCCCGTGGCACGCATCAAGGCCTTCCCGACTGCCGAGGGCTTCGGCAAATACGCCACAGGCGGACGCGGCGGCAAAGTCGTGACCGTCACCTCTCTGGCCGACGACGGCTCTGAGGGCACACTCCGCTGGGCCTTCGACCAACACAAAGGCAGCCCCCTGACCATCGTCTTCGCAGTCAGCGGCGACATCGCCCTCAACTCAGAGCTCCGCGTCAGCCGCGCCGACTGGACCCTCGCAGGTCAGACTGCTCCCGGCGACGGCGTAGTCATCACACGCAACAAGGTCAACCTCGGCGGCTCGCAGAACTTCATCGTCCGCAACATGCGCTTCCGCATCGGCCAGAAGAATACCGCCGGTCAGATTCAGGCCGAGAACGCCTGCGGCGTCGAGAACTGCTCTAACTTCATCTTCGACCACTGTTCGTTCGGCTGGTCGGTCGAGGAGAACATGAATACGGCTGACTCTCATTTCCTCACCGTCCAGTACTGCATCGTCCACGAAGGCCTCTACAACGCCGGCCACTCAAAGGGCGCACGCGGCTACGGTTGCCAGTGGGGCGGCTCTCCGGCCACTTACCACCACAATCTGCTCGCCAACAACGTCTCGCGCTCATGCCGCTTCAACGGCGCACGCGGCGACGATTATGTGGTCTTCATGGAGTATGTAAACAACGTCAACTACAACTATGGCGGCACAGGCGGCTGCTACGGCGGCGAGAACACAGCCGATATCAACTCATACAACGGCCTCAACTCAGCCCACGAGTGCAACTTCATCAACAACTACTACCGCGCCGGTGCCGCGTCTAACTCGCTCAGTTCGGGCATCTTAGTCAACTCGAGCTACGCCCGTGACGGCGCCAAGTCGTGGGCACCCGCAAAATGGTACATCAACGGTAACGCCGTTCGCAATAACGCCACTGTCACCGCCGACAACTGGAAGGGCGTGACCGCCGAAGGCTACACCCTCGACCGGATAAAGGCCGACGAGCGCATCGTCACCGCCACTCCGTGGTGGCGCCACACCCCCGCCGGCGTCTATGGCCGCTACGTCCCCGCCGACTACATGCTCGACATTGCCGAGACGGCTGACGAGGCCTACGCCACTGTCGTCGCCAAAGCCGGCTGCGTGCGCCGCGACCGCGTCGAGACCCGTGTCGCAGCCGAGGCCCGCGACGGCGTATCAAACTATGGCGGCAAGACCAAAGGCTCCAAATCAGGCATCATTGACACCGAGGCCGACGCCGAAGGCTTCTTCACTTGGCCCGCTGACTATGAGCGTCCGACCGACACCGACGGCGACGGCATGCCCGACGCATGGGAGACCGCCAACGGCCTCGACCCCGTCACCGCCGACAACAACCGCCTCAACCGCGAAGGCTACACCGCCCTCGAAGTCTACCTTGCATCGCTGATGGGCGAAACCATCTCTGCTGACTTCTCTCAGTCAGGCATCTCCGACGCCGGCATCATCTCGGCTGACATCGTCTATGACCGCGCCTCCGACGCCCTCATCGCCGACATCGACGCCACGGCCGAAATCTACTCGACCGACGGCCGTCTGCTCGGCGTCCGCGCCTTCGCCGGTGGACGCCTCAGCCTCAGCTCATTCGAGCGCGGCGGCGTCCTCCTTGTCAGCGTCAGCGCCCCCGGCCTCGCCCCCCGCGTCGTCAAAGTCGCCCGCTAAAATGTGACCGGCCGAGCTCGGCTCATTCCTCTGTAAAACGATGGCCGTGGCAAATCCCCTCTTTGGGACGCCACGGCCATACATGTGTTTATATGTCAGCTATGTGTATGCTTAATCGAGAGCTACATAATGCTCGCGCGGATGATCGCAGCCCGGGCACTTCTCAGGCGGCTCGGTGCCTTCATAAATATATCCGCAGACGAGGCACATCCAGCGGATAGGTTTCTCGCGTTTCCAGACCGTACCGTCCTTGACCTCCTTCAGATAGCGGTCATAGCGACGCTCGTGGCGCTCCTCGACCTTACCGATTGCGCGGAAATGATCCGCGATATCGGTAAAACCCTCTTCGTCAGCTATTTTAGCAGCCTCGGCATACTGCTCCACGCCCTCCACATGCTCGCCACGGGCAGCCTGTGCAAGATTCGAAGCCGTGTCACCGATAGTGCCGGCCGACACATTGAGTTTGACATCGACAGAGCCGCCTTCGAGCATTTTGAAGAACACCTTGCTGTGGTGCATCTCGTTGTCGGCAGTCTCCTCAAAAACCTTGGCGATAGGAAAATAATTCTCCTTCGTCGCCTGCTGTGCATAATAAGTGTAGCGGGTATAAGCCTCAGACTCACTTATATAGGCATCGACTATACACTTCTCGGTCTTGGTGCCCTTGATGCTTTTTGGATTCTTATTCCTGTCTCTTATACACATCTCCGAGCCCACGAGACCGTACTAGATCTC
>ENA-OYXX01000492-OYXX01000492.1-human-gut-metagenome-genome-assembly--contig:-NODE-492-length-18242-cov-4.337054_pt1 | contig 18242 bp, 12 predicted proteins | sample MGYA00243976_ERZ653434 | MGnify/ENA primary metagenome ERZ653434 (study PRJEB26926, sample SAMN06165112) | human gut metagenome | biome: ENVO:00009003; feature: ENVO:2100002; material: ENVO:00002003...
AGCCTGAGAACACAAACAGATTTTCGCCCTTGGCGTCGGTCAGCATTCCGCCCGAAACGCCCGGAGCCAGTACCGAGGTGGCGTCGTCGCGCAGATTGCGGACATAGAGATTGTATTTCCCTTCGGCAGACGGTGCGACATAATAGAGTTTGTCGCCTTTGGGAGACATGACATAGTCAACCAGGCCGGTTGAGTTTCCGGTCAGTCTGACGGTGCGGTATTCGCGGTTGTCAAGGTCAAACTCTATGTCTTTCTTCTCCTCTTTGGCGTCTTTGCCTTTTTTGTCCTTTTTGTCTTTCTTTGACTTTTTCTTGTCGCCTTTTTTGTCGTCGCTCTTGGCCTTGTCAGCCTCTTCTTTGGCTTTGTCGGCCATGTCGGCTTCCTCTTCGGTCATATTGAAGCGGTCCCATGCTTCGGGCGTCAGGGCCATCAATATGACGTCAGACTGGTTGCCCCAGCTTGCCTGGCTCTTCATGCCGTATTTTGAACTGGCATAAATCAGACCTTCACCTCCGAGAACCCATTTGGCACCCGAGTCGGTGTATCCGCTCTCTGTCAGGTCGACAACTTCAGAGCCGTCGGCCTTGACCAGGGCGATGTCCTGGTTGTTCCATCCGCCCACACCGATATAGTTGATGAGCAGCCATTTGCTGTCCGGGCTCCAGCTGAATGATATGTCGCCGTCTGTGTATGAATAGTTATATTTGCCGTCGAGGGCTGTCGTGACCTTCTTGGTGTCGAGGTCAATCACGCGCAGTGTCGTGCGGTCTTCGAGGAAAGCTACTTTTTTACCGTCGGGACTGAATTCGGGCTGCTGGGCTGAGGTCTCACACTTGTATAGCGGAGTCTCGACGATGTCGGTGGCATAGGCAAACTGTTTCTCGTCAGGGTTCTTGGCTTTGGCCGTGAAAAGCTGCCAGTAGCCGTCGCGGTCGCTGTCATAGACGAGCGTCTTGCCGTCGGGGCTGAAGCTGACGCAGCGCTCCTGAGCCGGGGTGTCGGTTATGCGCTTTGTGGTCTTGTATTTTGTCGAGGTGACATAGATGTCGCCGCGGAGCACGATGGCCACTTCGTCGCCCGAGGGAGAGACAGCCATGTTTGAGGCGCCGCCCGTGACATAGCGTTTCACCAGGTCTGGGTCATAGTTGTCGGCGATGATTTCGACGTTGACTTTTACCGGCTCGGTGGCGCCGGGAGCCAGTGTGTATATTTCGCCGTCCCAGCTGAATGCGGCCGTGCCGTTGGCTGAAGCCGACAGCGAGCGCACGGGGTGCTTCTCAAACCGTGTCAGCTGGCGCTTGTCAGACCCGTCGAGACGGCGGCTCCATACATTGAGGGTGCCGTCCTCTTCGGTGATGAACATGAAGGTGTCGTCGCCTGTCCAGACGGCGTCGCGGTCATGGCCGTTGAAGTCGGTCAGTTTTGTGAATTTCTTGTTGTCAAGGAGCCATACGTCGGCTGTGCCTGACGAGCGTTCATGTTTGCGCAGGTCGTCTTCATAGCCTTTGCGGTCGGTGTAGAGCAGACGTCCGTTTTTGTCAAACGAGGCTGTGCGCATCGGCTGGGACACATAGAGGCTCGGGCGCAGGTCGGGACGGTTGACGTTGATGCTCCATGTCTGGCCGAGGAAGGGAGCCTGGACTGTCGTGCGGCCCGGCATGATGTCGGCCGCGAAAATCAGAGTGGAGTCGTTGGCGAACGCCAGTGGACGCTCGGCCGAGCTCGACGTGGTCAGACGCGTGGGTGTGCCTCCGCGGCGGCTGACGATAAACAGATCGTCAGAACCGTGGCGGTCGCTGCGAAAGACGATGCGGTTGCCGTCTCGGCTCCACACCGGTGATGCGTCATAGCTGTCGCCGGTGGTTATCTGACGGGCCTCACCTCCGCTGACGGGCACGGTGTAGATGTCACCCTTATAGGTGAAAGCGATTGTCTGGCCGTCGGGTGAGATGGCCACGTCGCGCAGCCACAGCGGGGTCTCTGCGGCTGCCGCTCCGGTCAGCGAGGCGGCCGCGATAATTGAACAGAGTATATGTTTCATACTTTTTGAAAAAGAGATTGTGCTCAGAACTGATAATCGACGCAAGCGCGGGCTTCGCGATGGCCTTTGAGAATACCGGCGGCGGCCACATGGGCCGGATGTTTGGCATAGACCTCAACATCTGCCATGGTGGGAACAACGGCTGTCAGAACAACATCCCAGTCTTCGGCGGGATTTTCGTTGATGCCGACTTCGATTGATTTCAGCGGTTCGATGACTTCCGGGAGGGCAAGCAGGGCGTCGCGGAAGCGGCGGCTGACCTCGAGACGTTCCTCGGGGGTGCCGCTAAGCTTGAATGTGACGATATGTTTAATCATGGTTTGGTTTGGTTGAAAGGGCGTGCGGAGAACTTATCGTCTCCGCACGTTACCCCTGATATTAATGTGACGTTATATTTGCTTAAAAATTACGTCAGAAAGTCAATTTTTTATCACCGGCTCAGGAGACTCCGTAAAGTTTCTCTTTGGCCGCGGCCACGCGCTCGTCAGTGATATAATCGTCATAGTCCATCATCTTGTCAATGATGCCTGCGGGCGTCAGCTCGATGATACGGTTGGCCACGGTCTGTATGAACTCATGGTCATGGCTGGTGAATAGGAGGTTACCGCGGAAGTTGCGCAGGGTGTTGTTGAACGCCTGAATTGACTCGAGGTCGAGGTGGTTGGTGGGCGAGTCGAGTATCAGTGTGTTGGCGTCGGTCATCATCATGCGTGCTATCATACAGCGCATTTTTTCGCCGCCAGACAATACCGATGCCTTCTTCAGTACCTCTTCGCCGCTGAAGAGCATCTTGCCGAGGAAGCCTTTCAGGTAGATTTCACTTGAGTCTTTCGACCACTGGCAGAGCCAGTCTACGAGGTTGAGGTCGGTGTTGAAAAAGCCCGAATTGTCCAGCGGCAGATAGGCCGTGGTGATGGTCTGGCCCCACTCATACGATCCGGTGTCGGGTTTGCGGTTCCCGGTAATGATTTCAAAGAAAGCAGTCATGGCCCTGGGATCGTGGCTCAGGAAACAGATTTTGTCGTCTTTTTCGACCTGAAAGTTGACGTTGCTGAACAGAACCTCTCCGTCGATGCTTGCCGACAGATCCTTGACCTCGAGAATCTTGTTGCCCGGCTCGCGCTCGGGGGTGAAGATGATTCCCGGATAGCGGCGTGACGACGGCTGAATCTCCTCGACGTTGAGTTTCTCGAGCATCTTCTTGCGCGAGGTGGTCTGCTTTGACTTGGCCACGTTGGCCGAGAAACGCTGTATGAACTCGAGCAGTTCCTTGCGCTTCTCCTCTGCCTTCTTGTTGGCCTGCTGCTGCTGACGCAGTGCCAGCTGTGACGACTCATACCAGAACGAATAGTTTCCGGCAAAGAGCGAAATCTTGTTATAGTCGATGTCGAGCGTGTGGGTTGATACGGCGTCGAGGAAGTGACGGTCGTGGCTTACGACCAGCACTGTGTTCTCGAAGTTAGCCAGATAGTTCTCGAGCCACGCCACTGTCTCAAGGTCGAGGTCGTTGGTCGGCTCGTCGAGCAGCAGGTTGTCGGGGTTGCCGAAGAGCGCCTTGGCCAACAGCACGCGCACCTTCTCCTTACCGCTCAGGTCGCGCATGAGCTGATAGTGCTGGTCCTCCTTTATGCCCAGGCCACTCAGCAGGGCGGCGGCGTCGCTCTCGGCATTCCAGCCTTCGAGTTCCGCAAAACGCTCCTCAAGCTCTGAGGCGCGGATGCCGTCGGCGTCGGAGAAGTCTTCTTTGGCATAGAGCGCGTCTTTCTCCTTCATTATGTCCCACAGCACGGTGTGGCCCTGAAGCACGGTCTCCATGACCGTGAAGTCATCAAACTTGAAGTGGTCCTGTTCCAGGACGCTCATGCGTTCGCCGGGACCTTGTGTGACGGAGCCGTGAGTAGGGGTGAGCTGACCGCTCAGTATGCGCATCAGCGTCGATTTGCCCGCACCGTTGGCGCCGATGATGCCGTAGCAGTTGCCGGGAGTGAATTTGAAGTTTACGTCCTGAAAGAGGACACGTTTGCCAAACTGGATTCCGAGGTTGTTTACCGCAATCATTAAACTATTCTTCTATTATCTTTTTGGTTATTTGTGACCGCAAAGGTACGAATTTTCCGCCATATCTCCCGTTACCGCCGCTCCATTTGGTTATTGAAGCAGAATCGATCATGCGGGATGTTTTCGGGCACGATGTCGCTCAGTTGTCAGTCGGAGTTGCTATCTTTGCACCACTGAGAAAGATTCAAAAGATTCTATTGCCATGAATCATTTGCTACGGCAAGTGAAACACCATTACAAAAGAAAAAGTCAATGTTGAGGATTTTGCATACGAGCGACTGGCACTTCGGCCACGTTCTTTACGGTTATGACCGCACTGAGGAGCAGCTTGAGACGTTGGCGGCCATAGACGCTATCTGTCGCCGGGAGCGGCCCGACGCTCTCATAGTGAGCGGCGACCTCTATGACGTAGCCCAGCCGTCTTCAGCCGTACAGCGCCGTCTGACCGATGCGCTGATAGCGATGCGACGCCACAACCCGTCGATGGAGATTATTATCACGGCCGGCAATCATGACAGCGCCACACGCCACGAGATTGCCCGTAATCTCTGGGAGGAGCACCGTATACACATGGTCGGCACTGTCCCTCAGCGCGAGGATGCCGACCTGACGTCACTATTGGTCCGGGTTGGCGACAAAGGTGTTGTCTGTGCCGTGCCTTATGTCAACCGTCGTTTTGTCGACGAGGATTTCTATATGCGCGTGACGGAGGAGGCGTCGCATATGGAAACTGATGAGTCGTTGCCGGTCGTGCTGATGGCCCACATGGCTGTGTCCGGCGGTGACTATGAGGGACACCGCAGCATGGCCGAAGGTGCGATTATCGGCAATCTCGAGACCGCGCCGCTGGAGTCGCTCGGACATGACTATGACTATCTGGCTTTAGGGCATATACATAAACGGCAGCAACTCGACGCCGCCGGTAGGGTGTGTTACAGCGGGTCGCCGATGGCTGTCAGTTTCGACGAACCTTATGCCCACGGTGTATTTCTTGTTGAAATCGAAAGTCACGGAGCCGTGCCACGGGTCGTTTCTGTCGACCTTGAGGCGCGTTGTCCGCTGCTGACTGTCGGAGGAGCGACCGGTCTGCCGTGGGCTGACGCGTTGAATGAACTTAATTCTCTTGAGGCGTCGCCAGGGAGCTATGTGCGGCTCAATGTGGCTGACGACTCCACGTTGCCCGACAATGCCGTAGAACTCGCCCGCAGAGCATCAGCGGAACGCGGATTGCGTTTCTGTGTGCTGAACCGCGTTCGCCCGGGACGCACGGCGTCAGAACACAGCGAAACGTCGATGACTGTGGAGGAGCTTAGACAACGGTCGCCGCTTGACATTGCCCGCCTCTATGCCGACGCCGTCGGCGAGGTTTTTGATGAAGATATGGAGTCGCTGCTGAGCGAAATTATAAATGAGGTCGAGGAGGACCGTCGTGAGTCATGAAACTGCGTTCACTGACCATACATAATATCATGTCTATCGCCGACGCCGCGATAGATTTCGACCGCAGACCGCTGTCAGAAGCCGATGTATTTCTGATTACCGGTGCCACGGGCTCGGGTAAATCGGCCATTCTTGACGCCATATGTCTGGCTCTATATAACCGCACGCCGCGTCTCGACTCAATTACAACTTCGGTGAGATATGACTCGGTCAAAGGCTCGGACATGAAAATCAACGACGAGCGTCAGCTCCTGCGCAACGGTACGGGCGAGGGCTTTGTCAGACTGACATTCACCGGCATAGACAACCGCGACTATTGTGCCGAATGGGGTGCCCGACGTGCCCGCGACCGTGCTTCGGGGAAGATTCAGAAGTTATCGTGGGTGCTCAGATGCGGCGATGACTTTGTCCTGACACGCTATGCCGAAATCGAGCGGGCCGTCATTGCGGCTGTCGGACTTGATTTCGCCCAGTTCTGCCGCACAACTATGCTCGCTCAGGGACAATTCACAATGTTTCTCAAGAGCGACGACAAAGACAAGGCGCGTATCCTTGAGAAACTCACCGGCGAGACTATTTATGCGGAGGTTGGCCGACGACTCCATGAGCGCACAATGGAGAGTAAGCGTGCACTCGAGACCCTGCGTACGCGACTTTCGTCTGTGAGCTTTAGGAGTGAGGAGGAGATGGCAGCTCTCGCTGCCGAAAGTGAACGTCTTACGTCTGAAGTCGGTGTTACGTCGGCCGAGGCCGACGGATTAAGAAAAAAACGAGAATGGTTTGTGCGAGACCGAGAACTGTCGGTTGAGGCCGAACGTGCCGCGAAAGCCCTCGCTGTCGCCGAGGAGGTCATGAAGTCCCCGGAAAATGTGGCGATGGAAGCTGACATTAGAGAGTGGAATGTGTCTGAACCGGCGCGCCGACGTGTGGCTGAGCGTGCCAATGCCATCAAGTCGCTGTCATCTCTCGACGAAGACATGAAAGCCTATCAACGCGAATTCGGCAGGTTGCGCGGCGCGGTTGCAGCCAATGACGAAGTCATTGCATCGGAGCGACATAAACTCAGGTCGCAGAAATCTGTCATCGAGGCGTATGGCGTGAAAACCGAAGCATTCGCCAAATCCGACACTATCACAACGCTGTTGTCACGTCTGATTGATACCGCTAAATCAGAGGCCTCGACCTTCGCCGCGATTAAGAAAAACGAAAAAGAAATTGACTCCGCGCGGAGTCGTCGTGACGAAACTGTCGTAATTCTCGGCAGGGAGCGCGAGGTTCTCGCCGGGGCCGAATCGGCTCTTGACGCCACGCGACGTCATATGTCGGCTTATGACCAAAAAGCACTGACCGAGCGCCTGCGCGTCCTCAACGATGACGACAAAGCTATCATCAGGATGCGTGAACGACGGAAATCACTTGAAGCCCGCGAGGTTGCGATGACTTTATTGGTCAAACAGCTAAGTGAAACCGGTGACGCTCTCACCCGGGTTTCTGAGGAGCTCAGAACCGCCGAATCTGCGCTTGTCACAGCGACAGCGTTGAAAGAGGAGCGCCGTAACGCCTATGAAGCCTTGCGTGACGTTGACAATAAGGTGGCTGAGACCATGCGCGCGGCGCTGACAGTCGGCTGCGATTGTCCGGTATGCCGTCAGCGTGTGACGATACTCCCGCCCTCCAACCCTCAGCTTCGACAGCTTGTCGACAATAGTCGTCGTCAGCTTAAAGAGGCTGAAAAGTCATTTGACGAAGCACAGACTTCGGCCAACGCGAAACGCGTCAGCCGCGACAGCCTTGCAGCGCAGGTCGAAAATATGAAACACCGTCTTGATGACGAACGCGCCGCGCTGACCCGCGAAACCGAGGCTGCCAATAACGATGAATCGGTCCTGCTGACGCGTCTGTCGCAGCCGGGACTCGACGAGGCCGAAGGCTATGTGAAACGTTCTCTCGCCGAGGTTAACGGCTCCCTGTCAGAACTGTCGGCTCTGTCTGCATTAGCTGAAAAGCAAAGGGTAGAAGCTGAGAAACAACGCGGGAAAGCTGAAGCGGCCGATAGCGCGGTCAAATGTATAGACGGGGAGATTCAGCGCCTTGACGGTTCGATGACCCAACTCGTAGGGACGCTTGCTACGCTCAGACAGACAGCGGCTGAAACGTCGCGCACTCTGGCTGAAATCAGCGGATTTGGTCCCTGGACTGAAATGGAACCTTCCGAAGCCCGCAAGGCTTTCCTTGCCGAGCGTGACGCATGGCAGAAGCTGACCGATTCAGCCTCGCGCCTTGAAATATCCATTGCGGAGATGGAGCGTCGTCACCTTGAAGAAAGGAATGCTGAAAACGAGTTGCTTGAACTGCTGCCTGATACTCCTGTCGTCCCGTCGGCTCACGACGCGGCTCTGATTTCAAAACTGCGCAAAGTGCATGGCGGTGTTACCTCGGTGAGGGAGTCAATCTCTCGGTGCCGTCGCGAAATAGAAGCTGCAACTGTGGCGCTGTCGGTGTTCTATACCGAAACAGGACTCTCAGCCGAACGTGTGGCAACTTTTGCCGAATGGCCGGCCGTGAAAATCGAGCGAATGCGCAGTCAGATAGAGAAGATAAAAAGCGATGCCGAGAAGCTGCGGGGCAGTGTCAGTGCTCTCGAACGTCAGCGCGTAGCCCACGTCTCGGCGCGCCCTGCGATTGGTGACGACGAAACCGAAGCCTCGGCTACTGAGGCACTTGGTGAAGCCGAGAAATGCATCAGCGACGCCCGCACACGCCTCGGAGCCATCTCACAGATAATCAGCGACGAGAAGGCGTTGCGCGAGACTCATGCCGGACTCCTCGCCGAAATAGCGACAGCCGAAAAGGGCTACACCCGTCTTCAGCGCCTCAACTCGCTGTTCGGGTCGGCTGACGGCGAGAAATTCCGCTCAATAGCCCAGAGCTTTGTGCTTGAGAGTCTGCTTGATGCCGCTAATGTCTTCCTCAGAGAGCTTGATGACCGCTACTATCTCCGGGGCGTCCCCGGCCAGTACACAATTCTTCTCGGCGACGCTCAGAGCGGTATGCCGCCGCGTCCGGTCGTCACGGCCTCGGGTGGCGAAAGTTTCCTCGTGTCACTGGCCCTGGCGTTGGCACTCAGTGACTTTGGCGGAGGCGGACTGTCTGTGGGTACGCTTTTCATCGACGAGGGATTCGGCACTCTCAGCGGCACTCCGCTGACCAACGCCATCAGTCTGCTGCGCTCGCTCAATGTGCGCTGGGGGCGGCGTGTGGGCATAATCAGCCATATCGAGGCTCTGAAAAACGAGATACCGGTCAGAATCGTCGTCTCGCGCAGCTCGTCGTCATCTCCCGCCGAAATCAGGGTCGAACCCTGATTTACTGATACATTAATCGCCTAAATATCGCTTTATTCGGGATATTTTCGCTATTTTTGTCGGCAGGTTGACCACGGCCCCAATGAAGAGGCTGTAGCTCACGTCTTTCTGTTCAGGCTATGCTTTGCCCTATTCTACTGAAACTCACGCGGGTATTCCTGCTGGCGCTCATGCTTGCAGGTGGAATCTTATCGGCTGATGCTTCAACGCGCCGCGCCCTCGTGATAGGGCTCGGACGATATGCCGACCCGTCGTGGGCTCCGATTCACGGCGACAGTGATGCCGACATTGTGACCGCTATGCTTCGTTCGGGAGGCTACGGCAGTATAACCGTACTGAAAAACCATAAGGCCACCAAAGCAGCTATCATTGCGGCTTTCAGACGTCTTGTCTCTGACTCGCGTCGTGGCGACACCGTGTATATCCATTTTTCAGGCCACGGACAACAGGTGACCGATGTCAGCGGTGACGAGGATGACGGTTTTGACGAGGCTTGGATTCCATATGACGCCTATAAAACTTACAGTGCATCGTACAAGGGCGAGAAACATCTTCTTGATGACGAGGTGGCTTATTGGATGAGCCGGCTGCGCGACCGTGTCGGTCAGGCAGGGCAGCTCCTTGTTGTGGTTGACGCATGTCACAGCGGCGATTCGTCGCGCGGAGATGAATGTGACTCAATGTGTGACGGCCCCTGCTATGTGCGCGGAACATCGTCAGACTTCATAATACCGCTCGCTACTGCTCCACGTCGCACGGCCAAGGTCCGCGAGGACTGGCTGACGCTGACCGCCTGTCGCGACTATCAGGTCAACTATGAGGTCAAAACCCGCGACGGCGCATATTATGGTATGCTGACTTATGCACTCTGGCGACTCCGCGCAGACCTCGCCGGGCTCGATAACCCCGAGGTCGCTTCACGTCTCCAGACGTTTGTCAACCGCCACCGATGCCACATGCCGCAGAATCCCACCTTGAGCGGCCGTGTTACGTCAACCAGACTGTCAGGATTTTTCTCGCGATGAAACTACGTCTGCTGCCTGTCGTTGTCGCTGCGGTTGCGGTTCTCTCCGGCTCCTATGCCTCCTCGGAGTCCGCCTCAGACAGTGTGACTTACGACTCGCTGATGACGCTGGGAAACCGGCAGCTCGACAACCGCAGTTTTGAGGACGCGGCCGTGACTTTTGTGCAGGCGCGATCGCTCGTTGGCGGGAATAGTCATGAAGACAGCGTTGCGGCTGAACAATACGGCGTCGCTCTCTTTTATTTGGGCCGTGAGTATGAAATGAGCTCGCGATTTGAGGACGCTTTTGCCTCATATACTGCCGCCAGGCGAATTTTCGACTCCCTCGGTCAGAAAGAAAATGTGGCCGAGTGTCTTGTCTGGCTCGGTCAGCTCAATGCGTCGTATTTTGACCGTTATGAATTCGGTGTTGCCCAGATTGACAGCGCATTCAACATTGCGTCATCACTTGGCGACATCGCTTCACAAAAGAAATATCTCAAGGCCCAGATTCATCTTTTTGACGGAGCTTCTGACTTCGGTCGCTCGTCTGTAACGGCCCAGCGCCTCGATTCGGTCTGTGCTCTTGATAAATCGCCGCGCGGACTTGTTGAGCGCGACATACAGCGCGGAGAGTTGGCGCTGAAAAACGGGGATTTTAGAACAGCTGCGGGATTTTTTGAGCAGACTTTGCCATCGGCCACAGAGTCCGGTCTCGACGATCTGGCAATGACGATTTCACGCCGTCTGTGTGATGTCTTCTACGAGCTTGAAGACTATGACCGTCTGCTGAAATATAACGATATCTACATAGGATATTGGAAGCGTCTGTTTGCCGACAATCCGCGTCGCAAGTATATGCCTTATTCGTCGCGCATGGAATACCAGCTCCTTGCCGGCGACCTCACCGGCGCCGCTCGGAGTCTCGATTCGCTCGGGCTTTCGGTTGAACTTCCCGGCACGACTGACGAAGACCGTGCAAGCTATTATATGGACCGCGGACGCGTAAACATAAGGCGTTGTCTGTGGCGCGAGGCTGCAGAGGCTTTCAGGCGCTGTGACAGTCTTCTCGATACACTGAGTTCGGCGCGTGCCCGCGGGATGAGACTGTTGATGGTGCCGATGTATGCCAATGCTCTGGCCAACACCGAGGATTATGAGGCCGCTCTGGTTCAGCACCGTCGGGCAGTGAATCTCAGCGAGCAGAAAACGGGACGAATGTCTCAGGACTATGCCCGCAGCCTTCACCGGCTTGCCAATTGCGAGGCATTTGCCGGACACTTCGATGACGGCGCGCGACACTATATCGACGCGTGGCATATCTGTCGCGACATTACGCGTCAGGACCTTATGATGCTTCCGGCCAACGCACGCGGAAAATACTGGAGCGACATCAATCGTCTGGTTTGGTCCATGGCGCCTTTTGCCGATGGCGCAGGGCTGAATGAGGATGCTTTCACGTCAGCGACTTATGAAGCCCTGATGTTCAGCAAGGGACTGCTGCTGGCTGTCGAGCAATCAACGGGCGAACGTCTCAGAGCACGAGGTGACACCGTTTTGTCAGCCCGTCTGGGAGAAATTGCCGGGCTGCGCAATGACATCGAGCGGTTGCGCGCGCGTGGCGACGGTGTGGGCGCCACTGCTGTCTACAGTCGCATGGATTCTCTTGACCGAGCTTTCTCAATCAGTATGTGCGATGCCGGTGTGGAGCCGCTTGTAGCGCCTATGACGGCCGACGACATCGCCGCTTCGCTCCGTCCCGGCGAGGCAGTGATTGACTTCACAGACTATGACCTCAGAGACGGCCGTCGGCGTTATTCGGTCATGATGATGCGTCCGAAGATGAAACATCCACGCTTCATCGGACTTTTTGAGAAAGATCGTCTCGACTCGATTGTTGCGCTTGCCGGAGGCGACTATTCGAGATTATATTCAGGTGAACCGGGAGAGGCCCTTAGACGTCTCGTGTGGGACCCTCTGAAGCCTCATCTCGCCGGCGTCAGCCGACTGTATTTCGTGCCCTCCGGCATTGTCTATCGTCTTGCCCTCGAGGCTATCCCGACTGAGGACGGCACTCCATTGAGCGAGACTCTCGAAATGGTCCGGCTCAGCTCATCGCGCAATCTGATGTGTCACGACGACCGTGACCGTGTAATGCCGAATCCACGCAGTGCCGTCATATATGGCGGTCTCGACTATGGCGTCTCTCCGGCTACGGGTGACACGGCTGACAAACGAGAGACAAAATCACGCGAGAGGTTTGCGCCACTGAAATATTCCGGCCCCGAGGTGATAGAAATTGACCATATTCTTTCTCTAACAAATATAGATGTCAAAAGACTCTCGGGCAGCGACGGCACAGAGGACTCCTTCACGGCGCTATCCGGCGACAGCCCCGACATTCTGGTCATGTCGACTCACGGGTTTGACTACACTGACCGGCAGGCACCCGACGGCTCGCCGTTTGACGGTTATGACGACGCCATGTCAGTGACCGGCGTCGCTCTTGCCGGAGCAAATGCAGGGTGGGGAAGTGGAGCCGGGGCCGACGGCCTTCTGACCTCGGCTGACATTGCCCGGCTCGACCTCTCGGCCACTCGGCTGGTTGTATTGTCTGCCTGTCGTACGGCTTTAGGGGAGACTACGACTGAGGGTGTCTTCGGACTTCAGCGCGCTTTCAAGAAGGCCGGTGCCGGAACCCTTGTGATGAGTCTATGGCCCGTCAGCGATGTCGCTACCAAGGAGTTTATGACGTCTTTCACCAACGAGCTGGTCACGTCGGGCTGGGACAAACCGAAAGCGTTTGCAAAGGCCCGCGCCGCCGTCAGGAAGAAGTATGAGGATCCGTTCTATTGGGCCGGATTCATTATGGTCGACTGAATGAGAAAGAGCAATAGCGACGAGAGCACTCCGACAGACGACGCCGGAGTCATAAGCAGTCTGCAGCGCGGCGATGACAGCGCTGCCCGCTGCTTTTTCAGACGCGCCCGTGACTATTTCATGGAGAACTTAGCGTCTGTCCCGTCGTCACTTCCGGCAGATGCCGCTCATGCCGGACGTGAGAAAACCGACATCTTTCAGGAGGCGTTCATAAGAGTCTGGACCGAGATTGCAGCTCGCAAGATTTATGTCGGCCCCGACGGATGTCCGTGGCGTCTTGACCGCAGCGGCACAGGGCGACCGATGACCGCCTCGCTGTTGACGTTCATCATGGCTGTGGCCCGCAACCGCAGCCTTGAGCTGATACGGGAGGAGGAGATATTCGGGACATCGCTCACTGACGAGGCGTTTGACATTGTCGCCGAGCCGGAGGGCGAGACCTCGGGAGATGTGGGGCGCGAAAGTGTGGTGGAGTTGTGTGTGCAGGAGCTTCCACCTCATTGCCGTGAGATTCTGACGATGTTCTATTACGAGCATAAGTCGCTCGACGAGATTCTTGCCATACGTGGCCGCGGGCAGTCTAAGGACGGTCTTAAGTCGGCCAAATCAAAGTGTCTGGCGCGTCTGCGCGATAGCGTTACGTTTTATCTTGAAAAACTTAAAATCAGGTGAATACCATGAACCGATATTCTGACAGCGAATTTGAAAACGACCTCAGCAAAGCGCTTGAGACAAGGGCGCACCGTCAGGCCCTTATAGAGCAGTGGGAGGCTGAATGTGTGAGTGAGAAGCGTGAGGCGTCTACCCGCCGTGTGCTGCGTCGTCCGGTGTGGTGGCCTGTGTCGCTCGCAGCCGCCGCATGCGCGGCCGCGGCCTTCTTCCTGCTCAGGCCTGTTGCTCAGACGTCATCGTTCACTATGCCTGATTTTGCAGCCACATCATGCTATGCCCGTTCGGCGGGCGACGGTTGCGCTACACTCGACCGTCTGATTGCGGAGGGCGACTATGCGTCTTCGCTGACCATGGCCGACAGCCTTGTCAGAGAGTTCGAGAAAGAGCTAAATAGCTATGAACCGGCACCGCTGAGCGAACGTGACGCCTATCGGCGCGACCTGGCGTCCTATGAGCTTTACGAAGTCAGGTGGCGCCGCGTGAATCTCCTTTTCGGCCTGAAGCGCAACGACGAGGCTCTCAAAGAGCTCTCATCGTTCCGTACACTCGACGGCAGCCACAAAGCCGAGGCTGATTCGCTTTTCAACCTGATGAAGTAAAAACCGTTGGCAATTTTACCAGCCGCCGGAGGCTCCTCCGCCCGAGGTCATGCCTCCGCCAAAAGAACCCCCGCTGAAGCCGCCTCCGCCACCGCTTCCGAAGCCGCCACCGCCGATGACAACCGGGACAATCGGTTCTTTGGCTATAGTGTAGGGGACATCGTGGGTCTTGCCGCAGCTGGCGCAGCGGAATGTTTTGACACCCAGTCCTTCACGACGGGTGGTCGGGCGCCTGATTTCGCGGTCGAGAATTTTTGAGCAAGCCAGTGCATTGCAGTGGGGACAGCGTGTGTATTGTGTGCCGCGCTTCACGAAGGGCAGAATGTCTATCTCGTTGCACTTAGGGCATACCCACACGTCATAATCAACCGAGTTGAGACGTTCCTCGGTGTCCTGGGCGGGTGTGAGATAGTCATTGTCGTGGACTTCATCGATTTTTTTCATCTTGGTGGCGCAGTTGGGACATGTGTGCGGACCGCGTCTGATGCGTCTCATCGTGTACCATACGGGCAGGTAAGCTATAAGCCCGAATCCGAGCGACATGATTGCCGCCAAGAGTGACATGGTTTTGAGCGGACTGAGGCGGTTGTAGCGCGTCACAGGGTTGTCGCGGTGCGAACGTCTGATTGTTATGAAGTTGACAATGGCAAGCACTATCGATCCGATAACGACAACCCAGATATAGAAAGTGAAGGCCGCTTCGCCGCTGATTGGAGGCTCCTCGGCGAGGCTGTCGTTGGGCTGACTGCTGCGGAGCTCTTCGGCATAGGCGGGGTCTGTCAGAACGAGTCTGATGGCGTCGACAGCTGACTCGACGCCGCCGTCGAAATCACCTTCCTTGAAGCGCGGAAACATGATGTTGCGAAGAATTCGGCCCGCAACCACGTCGGTTATGACTCCCTCGATGCCACGCCCTGTGCGTATCACTGCTTTGCGGTCGGTTCGCGAGACAACCATCAGCAGACCGTTGTCGCGGTCTTTCTTACCTATCTCCCATTTGTCGAACAATTCAGTGGCGAAGTCGTCGATGTTGGTTGACGGGTCCATCTCCTCGATGACCACGATGATAGGTTCGGCCGTTGTCTGCTCCCAAATGGATGCGAGCTGGCTGTCGAGATTGGCCACGGCGTCGTCAGACAACACATGGTCGGGGTTGGAAACATAGCGTGTGCGGTCGGCAACGTGCACGTTGGGCACATCGTCGACAGTGGTGTATGAGCACAGTATGAGGGTCAGCAGTGTCAGTATGAATGTCCTTAACATAATAGCTTCAGTTGTTGATTTTAAGACTCATGGCGTTCAGCTTGCGGTAGAGGTCGAGAGCATAGACGTCGGTCATGCCCGAGATATGGTCAATGGCGGCCTGGATTTTGCCGAAAAGCGTGTCGGCTCCGACTTCATACTGGCCGGGCACCTTGGCCAGCAGCAGACGTGAGTAATTGAGCGACGGATATCGCACAGCGTGAATCAGTTTCTCCATCAGGAAGGAGATTATGCGGTTACCGGCCAGTTCGATGTCGACGACATCGGGGGCGCAGTAGATACGATCCCACGACAGACTCTCGCAGTCGCCGTAAGCCTGACGGAGCGGTGCAGGGAGCGATTTGATGAGCGTGCTGTCATAGCGGCCGCTCAGGATGGCCTCCTCGTTGTCGGCAAATGTGCGGGCGCAGTTGTCGACGAGTGTGCCGATGACGCTCGATCGCAGATAACCCACCTGTTCGTTGGGGTCGTCTACGTGCGACATGATGTCGCTGATATGGGCACGTCTCTCTTCGTCAAAAAAGTTCATGAACAGCTCTTTGACTGTGGCCGTGTCGAGTGTCCCGAGTTTGTGGGCGTCTTCGATGTCCATGACCTCATAGCAGATGTCGTCGGCGGCCTCGACTATATAGACCAGCGGGTGACGGCGGTAACGCACCTCTCCCCTCGGTCCCGGGTCGGCTATCATGCCAAGTTCTTCGGCTACCTTCACGAATGTGTCGCGCTCTGAAGTGAAGAAACCGAATTTTGGTTTGTCGCCCGCCAGTGTCGCTTCATAGGGATATTTGACAATTGAGGCGAGTGTGGAGTATGTCATGGCGAATCCGCCCGGGCGACGTCCCTGAAACTGATGGGTCAGTAGCCTGAACGCGTTGGCGTTACCGTCGTAGTTCACGAGGTCGGCCCATTGACCGTCGGTCAGTTCTGACCTCAGTGTGCTCCCGGGACCTTCGCTGAAAAATGTCGAGATGGCCTTCTCGCCCGAATGGCCGAACGGCGGGTTTCCCAGGTCGTGGGCCAGACAGGCCGCGCCCACAATCTCTCCTATCGAGCCGAGCTTCGCCACCCATGGCGCGCCCTCATATCGCTGACGCAGAGCTATGGCGACCTCAGCCGCCATCGAGCGACCCACACACGAGACCTCGAGACTGTGGGTCAGGCGGTTGTGAACGAAAATGCTACCCGGCAGGGGGAATACCTGCGTCTTGTTCTGAAGACGTCTGAAGGGAGACGAGAAGACAAGCCGGTCATAGTCGCGCCGGAAATCGCTGCGCGACCCGCGCCTCGGGTCATGGATATGTTCAAGCCCGAAGCGTTTATCGTCAATCAGACGGTCCCACGACATCTTCTGTTGCCTCTCTCTGTCCATAGGTTTACTCTTTTTGAAGTCTTGATTTGCAAATATACGACATTCCAGTGATTCAAGTACCATCAGGATTCACAGTTCTCACTCTATAAGTTTTGTAACGATATCTCACTGAGGAATCTGCTGCTTTGTAATTTGATTGTCAACTCAGATTTTATTCGTAAATTTGGGTCTTATGTTTAAAAACTGACAACATGTATGAGAAGAATCATCAGAATCTTGACCGGGGCTCTTTTCCTGGCCCTCGCCTTAGGCGCTTCGGCTCAGAAACCCATATTCAGGCCTAAAAAAGACACTCCGAAGCAGGAGCAGACTGCGCCCGCAAAGAAACAGAAGGCCAAGGCGTCTAAAAGCAGTTCTCCTGCTGCTGTGGCGACCTATCGTAAAGGCAAAGCCGCATACAACAGATATGACTACCCGGAGGCTTTCAGGCTTTATAGCGAGGCCGCCGAGCAGGGAAATATCGATGCCATATATGACCTCGCAAGCATGTATTATATGGGACGTGGAGTGGATTGCGACTACGAGGAAGCTGCGAAATGGTATCGCGTAGGCTGTGACATGGGTGACTCAAACTCGATGTTTCGCCTCGGCATTATGTATGAGAATGGAAGGGGCGTACCGCAGGATTATGAAGAGGCAGCCCGCTGGTATGAGAAGTCCATAGCTGCCGGAAATCCTTCAGCTCGCATGTGGCTGAATGACCTGAAAAAGAAGATGAAATAAGACTCCCTCTCGATTTTCAGAAGCATTTCGGATCATAAATATTGACAAAGTCCGGGGCGTGGTATATTGAAGACACTGAGAAGTCTGATTTTTCGTCGTTGATGTGTAACCCGCAGATTAATAGTCGAGTTTTCAGCGTATCCGGGAATTACCGGATACATCCGTACAATTACTCAATTGTCATCTCAATTTTTATTTGTAGCTTTGTATCTTACAAACAATATTTTTCTGAGTGTCGCAGATAAGATATAAGCATGCGATGGCAGAAATAATGCCCAAACCGATAGGATTCCCATCGCTGAGCTATAGAGAGACTCTCAGATAACTGATAGTGATGCTTTCAGTTTTTAGCTTGTGACTAAATGATAGTACAAACTATGACGAGAACAAAGGCAAAGCCCTTTCTTAAATGGGCCGGAGGCAAGTCTCAGTTGCTTCCGACCATTGATTCTTTCTTGCCTGATACTTTCAGAAGCGAGAATGATGTGACATATATCGAGCCGTTTGTTGGAGGTGGGGCCATGCTGTTTTTTATGCTGCAAAAATATCCAAATATCAAAAGGGCAGTTATTAATGATATTAATTCCCATCTCATAGAAACTTATAAGGTTATCAGAGATGAACCTTTTACTCTGATAGATGCCTTGAATGATCTGCAAACGAAATTTAGGTCGTTGGAGGATTATGATAGGAAGAAAGAATTCTATCTTGATATCCGAGAATGTTTCAATGGGAAGCATTCAACTGCTACCGAAGAAGCCGCATACATGATTTTTTTAAATCTGTCTCTTATACACATCTCCGAGCCCACGAGACCGTACTAGATCTC
>ENA-OYXX01000496-OYXX01000496.1-human-gut-metagenome-genome-assembly--contig:-NODE-496-length-18142-cov-8.049649_pt1 | contig 18142 bp, 15 predicted proteins | sample MGYA00243976_ERZ653434 | MGnify/ENA primary metagenome ERZ653434 (study PRJEB26926, sample SAMN06165112) | human gut metagenome | biome: ENVO:00009003; feature: ENVO:2100002; material: ENVO:00002003...
GGTCTCGTGGGCTCGGAGATGTGTATAAGAGACAGGTTAAATAGATTGTAATAACCGTTGTTATTTTCAAAAACTATTCATTATATTGCAGTTTTCTTGAGTATTTTGGTTATTTTTGCAGAATTAAATGATTAACGACACGCAAGATGTTACTTTACAAGTATCTTAACACTCTGGGGCGCTACCTGATGCTGATGGGGCGCACATTCCAAAGGCCGGAACGCATGAGGATGTTCTTCAAGGAATATATTAAGGAGATGTCGCAGTTGGGGGTCAACTCGATAGGCATAGTGCTGCTCATCTCGTTCTTCATCGGTGCCGTGATATGTATCCAGATGAAGCTCAACATACAGAGCCCGTGGATGCCGCGGTGGGTGACGGGTTACACCACGCGCGAGATAATGCTGCTTGAGTTCTCGTCGTCGATAATGTGTCTCATACTGGCAGGCAAGGTGGGGTCGAACATTGCATCCGAGATAGGCACCATGCGCGTTACGCAGCAGATAGACGCGCTTGACATCATGGGGGTCAATTCGGCCTGCTATCTCATACTGCCCAAGATATTGGGCCTGATAACGATAATGCCGTTCCTTGTCATATTCAGCTCGGCCACGGGCATACTCGGAGCCTACGGCACGGCGTACATCGGCCACGTGCTAAGCCCCGAAGACCTTACGTTGGGCCTGCAGCACACGTTCAACTCATGGTTTGTGTGGATGAGCATCATCAAGAGCCTTTTCTTTGCATTCATAATATCGAGCGTACCGTCATACTTCGGGTATACCGTAGAGGGCGGCTCGGTGAATGTGGGCAAGGCCAGCACCGACGCCGTGGTGAGCAGCAGTGTGCTCATATTGTGTTCTGACGTGTTCCTGACACAGTTGTTGTCGTAAATCTTTTTGGGGAGTTAAAGGAGTTAAAGGGAGTTATCGCTCCCTGCGGTCGCTGAGGAGTTCTTGCCTTGCAAGCGGTCAAAAGACCGAGCGAAAGCCAATAGTATCAAGACTTGAACTTAAAATCTTTAAGATGCCTCTTCCGCCGAATCCTTTATGCCGCAATTGGCTTTAACTCCTAAGCGACCGTAGGGAGCGATAACTCCTTTTAACTCCTTTAACTCCTAATAAAATAATGATTGAAATAAGAAATCTCTGCAAATCGTTTGAAGACAAACAGGTGCTGAAAGACATCAGTGCTGTCTTTGAAAATGGAAAGACCAACCTTATAATAGGACAGAGCGGCAGCGGCAAGACGGTGCTGATAAAGAATCTCGTGGGACTGCTCGATCCCACGAGCGGCGAAGTGCTGTACGACGGCCGTGAGTTTGTGACCATGTCGAAGACGGAAAAAATCATGTTGCGCCGCGAGATGGGCATGATATTCCAAAGTGCGGCACTGTTCGACTCGCTCACAGTTTTGGAAAACGTGATGTTCCCCCTTGACATGTTTTCAAGCATGAACCTGCGCGAACGGCAGCAGAGGGCGCGCACTTGTCTCGACCGTGTCAATTTGGTGGATGCCGAACGCAAGTATCCGGGGGAGATATCGGGAGGTATGCAGAAGCGTGTGGCCATTGCACGTGCCATAGCGCTCAATCCGAAATATCTTTTCTGCGACGAGCCAAACTCCGGTCTCGACCCCAAGACATCCCTCGTGATTGACGAACTGCTGCACGGCATAACCCACGAATTTGACATAACCACCATCATCAACACCCACGACATGAACTCTGTGATGGGCATAGGGGAGAACATCATCTTCATCTATGAGGGCAGCAAGGAATGGCAGGGGCAGAGCAAGGACATCATGGACTCGACAAACAAGAAGCTCACCGACTTCATCTTTGCCAGCGACCTGTTGAAACAGATGCGTGCGGCGGTGAGGGTGAAGGAGTGACTTATAGAACCCGCCGGAAATGAGGGTGTGTCAAAATACAATGTGCTTCCTTTGTATTTTGGCACATCCTCATTGTTTTTTTTGTTGCGGCATGACTGCTTTTCTACTTATAGAAAACAATATGTGACAAAATGAAAAGCCCCGTACATGCCTTTTTTGTAACTTTGCGAACATAATTTTTTTATAACGCAACTCTTTTTGAAATATAGTTATGAGCAGAATCATTCTTCTTGCCAACGTGTTGTGGCTGTTGGGTATGTTTTGTCCGTTGGCGTTGTCGGCGGCAGAACCGTTCGTCACTTTCTCCGCTGGGGAGGGAGTACAGTGTATTACAGGAGCGAATATCTCGTTCGACCGGAATGAATATCCGGGCGTGCTTACGGCTATAACAAATTTGCAGGATGATTTCGAGAGGGTGACAGGCAGGCGTCCCGCGGCTGACGGTGGCGGTCGGGCTGCCGACATCCTAATAGGTACAGTGGGCAGGAGCAAGGCCATTGACCGACTTCTGAAGAAGGGACTTCTTTCGGAGCTGAAAGGCAGGCGTGAGAAATATGTCATCACCGTGGCCGACGGCAGGCTTGTAATAGCCGGCAGCGACAAGCGCGGAACCATATACGGCATCTATGAGTTGTCGAGGCAGATGGGCGTGTCGCCGTGGTACTACTGGGCCGATGTGCCTGTCGTGCATCACGACGAGGTATATGTGCGCCCCGGTGTGTATACCGACGGCGAGCCGAAAGTGCGTTACCGTGGACTGTTTCTCAACGACGAGGCTCCATGCCTTACTGGATGGGCCGGAAAGACATTCGGCGGATTCAACCACAGGTTTTATGAAAAGGTGTTTGAACTGATTCTCCGCATGAAGGGCAACTTTATTTGGCCGGCCATGTGGGGCAGCGCTTTCTACGATGATGATCCCGAAAACGGACCCACGGCCGACCGGATGGGCGTAATGGTGGGGCTGTCTCATCATGAGCCTATGAGCCGTTCGCAGGCCGAATGGCACCGCACCGAAGGAAGCAAAGTGTGGGATTATACCAAAAACAAGGAAAAGCTGCAGGACTTCTGGGCCGGCGGCGTGCGCCGCAACAGGAATACCGAGGATGTGGTTACGGTGGGTATGCGTGGCGACGGTGACGAAGCCATGAGTGAAGACACCAATGTGGAGCTGCTGCAGCGCATCGTTGACGACCAGCGTGCCATCATAGCCCGTGAACGCAAGTGCAAGGCGGAGGATGTGCCACAGGTGTGGGCGCTCTACAAGGAAGTGCAGGACTATTATCATAACGGTATGCGCGTGCCCGATGACGTTACCCTGCTGCTCTGCGACAACAACTGGGGAAGCCTTCGCATGTTGCCATCGCCCGACGAACCCAAGCGCAAGGGAGGCTACGGCATATATTATCATTACGACTATGTGGGCGGCCCGCGCTGTTACCGGTGGCTGAATGTCAGTCAGATACAGCGTGTGTGGGCCGACATGAACATGGCTTACGAAAACGGTGTCGACCGTCTTTGGATTGTCAACGTGGGCGACCTGAAGCCAATGGAGTTTCCCATGCAGTTCTGGTTTGACATGGCGTGGAATCCGGAACGTTTCAATGCCGGCAATCTTTTTGAATACACGGTGGACTACTGCCGTGCCACTTTCGGACAGCGTTATGCCGAAGAGGCTGCCCGCCTGCTCAATCTTGCCTGCAAGTATGCCCACCGCCGTACTCCGGAGTTGATGAACAGGCTGCCTTACAGTGTGGAGAACTATGACGAATTCCGCCGTGTCACTGCCGACTACAACAGTCTTGAGGCCGATGCGGAACGCCTGTACCGGCTGCTGGAGCCGCAGTATCGCGACGCCTTCATGCAGATAGTACGCTATCCGGTCATGGCCATGGCCAACCTCTACCGCATGTATTATGCTTCAGCCACGGGCGACAGCGTGGCCACGCGGCACTGGTTCGACCGCGACGCCGCCCTGACGAAATACTACAATGACACGCTTTGCGGAGGAAAATGGAAACACATGATGGATCAGACGCACATCAGCTACACCTCGTGGGCATCGCCGAAGGTTGACGTCATGCCGGAGATTAAGTCCGTGCCCTCTGCCGGATGTAATGCCGGAAAATGCCTGGAGGCGACCTGTTGTGAAAAGTGGGCCAAGGGGGTCGTGTCCATCGAGGCACCCCATTATTATGAGGCGAAGGCGGCTGACGGTGTGTCGTGGACTTTCATTCCCGACTATGGCAAGACTATGGGCGCACTCACTCTTCTTCCCACCAACAGGCCGGTGGAGGGTTCGGAGGTTACCTACCGTTTCCGTGCCGACGGAGATTATGACAAGGCCACGCTCCACTGCCTCTTTGCTCCCATGCTCGACTACACCGGAGGTGACGGTATATGGTATGAGGTGTCGGTGGACGGCGGCAGTCCGCAGAAAGTCAATCTTATTGCCAGCGCCATGTCCGACCGCGAGCGTGACCGTTTGCTCCGCAATATGCCCGAAGGCCATTTCGACCAGAACCGCATCATTGACTCACGCACCGTATTGACGGCGGCGTTCAGGAAGGGGCATGAGCACACCGTTACCCTGCGGCCTCTCTCGCGCGGCATATTGCTCGAAAAGCTGATTGTCGATTTCGGAGGAATGAAGCCCTCTTATCTCGGAACGCCTGAGACTCCGTTTGCGGTGATTAGATAGCGGTTATTGGATAAAAGAATGTGATGTTGTCTATGTAGTTTTTTTCAATGATGTTACTGTCCCGTCTTTATTGACACATCGTATAATATACAGTCCTTTACAGGGCGGCTCTGATAATATCCTGCCATCTGGTGAGTAGTATTGTACTGATTCTATGATACTATTGTCCGCCGTCGGATTTTCGATGCCGGATGGATTGCGTCTGTGACTGAACACCCAGTCAAGTCGGTGTGTCGTATAGCTTTGGATGCAGGTCGTTTCGTGAGTCCATCCCTCTTCTATCTCAAATCTTGTAATGCCATTACGGGCGTTCAGTTCGTTGATGAAGTCGGAAGTAGTTTCTATACTCATAATTCGGTCGTTTGTCCCCATTACTGTAAATACGGGCGTTGATGCTACATTGCCTGCATCACATTTTGACGGATTGCCTGCCACCGGCATGGCTGCTGTAAATAACTCCGGATATGCGGACAGCATGCTCCATGTTCCTGTACCGCCCATCGAGCCTCCCAATATATACAGACTGTTTTCATCCACAATTCCATCTCCAACGTATTTGTCTACCAGCGACTTCAATACACCAAGCATTGGTCCGCCCCATGATTTGTCGGAAGGGCATTGGGGGACAAGGTATATAGCATCAATCTGTCTTGATTCAAGATAGTTGGCAATGCTGTCAATGCCGGCCTCTCCCATTTGTGTTTCATTGTCGTTTCCTTTGCTTGAACCACCATGCAGGTAAATGACAAGTGCCGGTTTGCCTGTGCCGCTGATATGCGTAACTCTGTATGGCATCTCTATTCCGGCGGATATGATTTTACCAGTTTCAAAAGTGAAGCCATTTTCTGCTTTACTCTCTGCAATGCAGAAAAGGATGCCGATTAACGACATCCAAAATCCGGATATTCTTCCTAAGTTCATTTTATCTGTGATTTTTATTTTTGTATTTGTTCTTGCCCATTCTGTCCAGCAACCGCTTTTCAAGTTTGTACGCCTTGTCAAGTTGCTGCTCGGTCAGAAAGCCGCTATATATTGCATTATATTTTTTACGTAGGTCAAGAATCTGTTGGCTTCGCTCAAGCCGTTGATCCGTTGTCAAACCACGTCGTGGTCCAAGTGCCCATAATTCGTGTTGATACAGACAATAAGTTTTCATATACTTATTGGCAGTTGACTCATCAAGTGCAAGCTCATGAGCAATGTATTGCGCTTGTTTTACGGCCAAATCTTCACGTGACAGTCTTTGGCTGTTGTTGGCTTGTGCCATTGCAGACATTCCACTTGCCATAACTACGATGGCAATAAGGATGGTTTGGAGTAATTGCTTCATACGTTATTATTCTTGTTCTTGAGTTATAAAAATATCCTCTTGACCAATCTCAATAAGAAATTCCTGGTCGGTTTCACTAAGGTTGGCATAAGCAAGGTCTATCTGTTTCAGTAAATCATCCTGCACCGGCATGGTTGGTGCCACTGTCAGCAACAGGGAGACGCTTGCTGCCACTGCTATCCCGGCGACAGAACTCCATCGGATTATCCGATATGAAGTCTTGCTTCGTTTATCCTGTTTCAATGCTGCCAAAACATTTGTTTCCATTTCATTGAAGGTTTCAGACGGCATCGTGTATGGTAGCCGTTTTCCGATGTTGTCAAAATCAAATCTGTTGGTCATCCTTATTAGACTTTTATTTGTTCATATATTTGATTATCTTCTCTTTTGCAATATGGTAACTTGCTTTCACACTTGATGGGGTAGACCCGATTATGCGGGCTATATCATCATATTCAAGCTCATCATAATATCGCATGTTGAATGTCAGTTGCTGTTTGGTAGGAAGAGTTAGAATGGCGTTTTGTAGTTTGACAGCCTCTACATCTGCATAATCGACATATTCTTCATCCACTATCATCCGAACTTCCGGCATCTCGTCATCATCAATCGAAATTATATCATTGTGCCGTTTCCCAATCAACCGCAATGCTTCATTGGTGGCGATACGATAAATCCATACTTTAAGAGAACAGTCTCCCTTAAACTTATTGAATGAACGGAATATGCGGATGAATGTTTCCTGCGTGGCATCCTGCGCGTCTGCATGATGGATTACCAAACGCCGAATGTGCCAGTATACGGCCTCCCACTTTTCCTTCATAAGAATACGGAACCCGTTTTCGGGATCACGTCGCACAGCATTGATTATTTCTGTATCATCTGTCATGAATTTACATTGTCTATCACATAAACTTTATTTTTTCCATCGACGATAGCACAGATAGGAATGTTTTTATCCAATACAAAAGCGTCAAGTTCTGCCTCTGCCGCCGATTTGTTCAACGATGTTATTCTGGCGTATTGTTTGACGGTTAGCCGGGGGTATTGTTCAGGTAGGCAATGGCCATTGCCAGACGTCCTTTCTGGCTGAAGCGGTTGATTACCCGCGAAGTGACAATGTGATGATGTGTCGGTGTGGGACAAACCACAACACGGGTTGTGTGGTGGATATGATGACGATGATGACGCTTTGCATCTGCCTGCCCACAACTCGCAGCTATTAAAACCAATGCTGCAAATACTTTCATTTTTGAATTGTTACTCATAACTTCATTTATTTTAGTGTTCTATACATTTGACCCGACAAAACATCATTCGTCAAATTCGTCATCAGATTTTTTGTCTTAGTTGATGAATTACGGTAATGGTTATTTGTTAATGAAAAGCTGTATCGCATTTTGAAAATACTCAAAATGAAAGTCCACGTTTTGATTAAGAGGGTGTATCAAAATGGGAAGGAAGCAACCTGTAGCCATTTTGATACACCCTCCAAACTTGTTAGAGTTATGCCATGGTAAGAAAAAGAGAAGTGAAGTCTTCTTGACAATTATCCTATCTTCCAGTCATCTATTGTCCGCTTTGCGCCGTCGAAGTTGATGCCGACTTTCACTATTGGCAGACCGCAAAGGGCGAAACGTGAGGGATAGTCGTTGAGGTCTATCTGCCTGACGGCGTTGTCGGCCGAACTGTTGAGCTTCAACTCAATGACATAGATGGTTGTCGCGGTGCGCATAACCATGTCTACACGACCGCGTGGTGTGCGCACCTCCACGTCGACGTACATGCCGAAAAGGGAGAAGATGACATAGAACAGCTGCTGGTAATGGCCCTCATAATTGGTGTTGTCGCAATATGGAACCGTGAGCAGGAAGTCGCGCAACAGGCACAGGGCACCGTCCATGTCTTCCTTGTATATACATCCGTACATCTGCGCGATGGTGGTGGAACCCATCCAGCTGTTGTTTCCTATATAATTGGGCAGGAGGCTGCGCATCAGTCCCACACGTATTTCACGGTTGGGAATGTCAAGCGTGTAAAGCTCTGTAATATCGTCGTAGTCCTTGATTGTTATATACCCGCTCTGATAAAGCAGCGGTGGAATGCTTGTCATACGCTCCGTTGGGGCGTCGAAATCCTCAGCCATAACCCGTGTGCCGCCAATCTGTGACGGGACAACGCCGAACTTGTTCAGCATCTCTATAAGATATGTGGGAGTGCCGCTGCCGAACCAGTAGCTGTCCAACTTCATGTCGACAAATGCGTTCAACAGACTGAACGGGTTGTATATGTCGGGCGAGGGCCATGTGAAGTGATAGCCGTCGTACTTGTCTTTCAGCTTCCGTACGGCTTCGTCGTGAGTAATGCCAAGTTTTGAGGCAAGAAGGCTGATATATCCGTCCATTTGTCCGAGCATCTCCTCCTCTGTTATACCGCAGATGGCAGCATATTGCCCATCCATACTGATGTTTTTTATGTTGTTCAGCTCGCTGAAGATGCTTAGCTGCGAGAACTTTGTTATGCCCGTAAGGAACACAAAGCGCAGATATGGGTCGCACGCCTTCAGCGGGGAGTAGAAATTGCGCATCACGTTACGCAGTACCGGCAGGTCACGCTCCTCGTGCATCACGTCGAGAAGCGGGGCGTCGTATTCGTCGATAAGAACAACAACCTTGCGGCCGGTCTGCCTGTTGGCACGCATGATGAGTGAGGTCAGACGGTCGTTTAGTTTGTCTGTGCCTTCCGATTTACCATACACTTCCTCATACAGGCTGAGCTGGAAACCGAGCATCGACTCAAGCGTGTCTTTATCGACGTGTTTGGCACGGCTCATGTCGAAATGCAGCACGGGATATTCCGTCCATTCCGTCTCAAGCGCGTCTATGGCCAACCCCTTGAACAGGTCGCGACGGCCCTCGAAATAGCTGCGCAGAGTGGAGGTGAGCAACGATTTGCCGAACCGGCGCGGACGGCTCAGAAAAAAATATTTCGCGGCGGAATGTGCAAGATTGTACACATACTCAGTCTTGTCTACATACAGATAACCTTCCTCAATGATGTTTGAGAATGTCTGTATTCCTATCGGGCACCGTTTCAGCTGTTGCATTTCCATAATCCTTACCTTTAATGAGTTGCGTTCACAAAGATACTACTTTTTCAGGAAAGCGCGAAACAAATCCAATATTTTCATTATTCTCCTAACGCATAATCCGTCTTTTCCCGAAGATGTATGACAGGCGTGTGACGTCGAACAACAGACCTATGCCGATGCTTCCCGCCAGACAGATGGTAACGGTGAAGACGGTGTGGGCTATTCCCGTAGGGTCGAAACTGAATACGGGCACAAGGAATTTTGCCGTCATCGTGAATATGGGATGGAAAATGAAGATGGGCAGCGTGTTTCTGCCGATGTACAGCATTGCTTTCCGCAGGCGGTTGCCGGTATGTTCGTAAAGGGCGGAACTGACAGCCAGGAAACACGCCACACAGCCCAGCACCGATATATTCCACCAGTCAATCCATACCTTTTGCATCAGAATCAACGCAAACGGGATGGCCGGCCAAAATGTTTTGGGGCACAAACGGTTGAAATCCTTGATGAACAGCCGTGCACCGGCACCCAAAAAGTAATAAACGGCACACTTTACGTTGAGGACAGGAGTATACATGGCCACTGTGAGCAACAGTGACGCCAGCAGGCAGAATTTTGCCGTGTCGCTGAGTTTCGGGAACAAGTGCCATGCGGCATAATAGCAAATGCCACACACCATCATGGCGTGCAGAAACCAGTAGGGACCTATTGACGTTACGAAAAGCACATGCAGTGCCGTGGGCACATCGAGCACAGAAATGCCGTCTCTGACAGGCAGATAGAGCGACATGACCATATAACCGCCCGCCATTATGAGATAAGGGAGCAAGATACGTACGATGTAAACGGCGAAAGCCTTCAACGGCTTGTTTATGTTTACGAGATAGCCCGTTATGAACAGGAACGATGGCATGAGGAATGACAGGATGCCGTTCTTTATGTCGGGATAGAGATTGCCGAAATGTACGATGTGGATAAGTATGACCAGCAGTATCAGGATACAGCGCATGAAGTCGATGACGGCATAATTCTGTTTGTTCATAACCGGTGGGGCAGATTATATAATATGTATGTGAAATGGATGTTTATATCATGAGGCTTGCACCGTATACGAGCAGCAGGTAGCGGAGAAACTTGCCCACGGTGATGCTTATGAACGATATGGGAATGTTGGAGCGCATCAGTCCGAGAGCGATGGTGATGGCACTGCCGAGTATTGGCAGAAATGCGAAGAATCCCATCCACGCGCCATGTCCGGCCATGAAACGCATGGCGCGGTCGAGATCTTTCTTCTTCACATGCAGATATTTTTCTATCCATTCCGTTTTTCCCATTCTGCCGATGCCGTAGTTCAACATTCCGCCGAGCACATTGCCGATGGTGCCGTAGATGATAAGTCCCCACGGGTCGAGTCCGGCAGCCTGGAGGGCAACCATGACGGCCTCGCTGCTGAACGGCAGGAAGCTGCCGGCCAGAAATGCGGCCAGCAGCATGCCCCAATAGCCGTAGTTGATCAGAATATCGATGATGAAATCCATAAGTTGTATGCTGTGAGGAGCAATGCCGATACCGTTATTATCAGGAATGATATGTTGGTGATGCGGGTATGCGTAAGAGCGATGAAATGAGCTATCAGCGGACTCGCGTTGATGACGATCATGCGTATCAGGAAGTCGTAGTGTTGCGGTTGTACGATGAGAAATGCAGTTGACAGAATGTTCATGATTATGAAGCAGTTGTACAGCATCCTGATGCGTATCTTGTCGTTGTAGCTCGTGCGCAGATAATGTATCGTGCCGGTGATGGCAATGGTAAGGATAAAAGCGAAAGTCAGTGCCTGCTGTGGTGTTATCAGCGTATAGTCGTAAGGAAACCGGAAGTCGGCCAACGCAGCAAAATGTTGTATGGGCAGCGAGAAGTCTTCAAGATAGATGAAGTATACGGATGCAAACCAGTAAGGCGTTATCAGTCCGAGTAGAGAAGCCACAAACGAGCGCCAGCAGAACGACTGCAGGTAGAACGCCATAAGCAGCCATACGGCCGGTATGTAGAAAAGCGTGTGCACATAGAACATGCTTGCCAGTCCGAGACAGACGAATGTGTAGAATGTGCGCCCTGCCGCCTGCCTGTCCTGATAGCAACGGAAGAGCATGATATATGAGGCGATGACGCACAGTTCGGCCACCGCCTGGTCGATGGAACTGAACAGAAAACACATTGCTGACGAAAGGACGATGAACGAGCACGACACCATGCGGCTGTATATGCGTATCAGGGCGTTGCTGTTGTTCAGTTCTATCATGAGGTAGGTGGACAGGGCAAAACAAGCCAACTGTATCCACCACTGTTCGCGAAACAGTCCCGCCGCCGCCCATACCGCCATGCCATACGCCGCCACCACCGGCAGCGTAAGCCTGCTTTCTGAAATTATGTTCTGTACCCTCTTCATACCATGATATAATTGAAAATTGAGAATTGATAATTGATAATTATGATATGCGGCATAAAGAATTAATTGTCCAAAGGTTTTTAAAGAAATTCTTAAAGCTAATCATAACTCTCAATTCTCAACTCTCAATTTTCAACTCTCAATTTTCAACTCTTAGTTTATTTACAGGTCCGCCCCTATGTCGCGGCGGAAGTACTTGTCGGTGAAATCTATTTTCTGCGCCTCTTCAAACGATTTCTGCAGAGCCTCGGCCTTGTCCTTGCCGTACGAGCTGACGGCGATGACGCGTCCGCCGGCGGTGACGGTCTGCCCGTCTCTTGACGCTGTTCCGGCATGGAAGACGATGCTGTCCTCCACCTTGTCGATGCCGGTGATGGGGTAACCCTTCTTGTATTCCTGCGGATAACCGCCGCTGACCAGCATCACGCACACTGCCGCACGCTCGTCGAACTCGATAGTACGCTTGTCGAGGTCGCCGTCGGCCACACCCTCAAACAGGTCGACGATGTCGCTCTTCAGGCGGAGCATCACGCTCTCCGTCTCCGGATCGCCCATACGGCAGTTGTATTCTATCACCATAGGTTCGCCGCCTACGTTGATGAGGCCGAAGAATATGAAGCCCTTGTATACGATGTTCTCCTCGGCCAGTCCCTCTACCGTGGGACGTATGATGCGGTCTTTCACCTTCTTCATCCACTCCTTTGTGGCAAACGGAACGGGTGTGACGCTACCCATGCCGCCGGTGTTCAGACCGGTGTCACCCTCGCCGATGCGCTTGTAGTCTTTTGCCTCGGGCAGTATCTTGTAGTTCTTGCCGTCGGTGAGAACGAACACCGAGCACTCTATGCCGCTGAGGAACTCCTCGATGACAACCTGTGCAGAGGCGTTGCCGAACATGCCGCCGAGCATTTCCTTCAGTTCCTTCTTCGCTTCGTCGAGTGTGGGCAGTATGAGCACGCCCTTGCCGGCACACAGTCCGTCGGCCTTGAGCACATAAGGAGCCTTGAGCGTTTCGAGGAAAGCCAGACCCTCTTCGAGTGTGTTTCCGTCGAATGTCTTGTATTTGGCCGTGGGAATGTTGTGGCGCTGCATGAAGCCTTTGGCAAAGTCCTTGCTGCCTTCGAGCACGGCGCCGGCCTTCGACGGGCCTATTACCGGTATGTTCCTTGTACGTTCGTCGGCAAGGAAATCGTCGTATATGCCTTTCACCAACGGGTCTTCCGGACCCACCACCACCATGTTCACACCGTTCTCGGCGACGAATGTCTTCAGAGTCTCGAAGTCATCGGCCTTTATGGCCACGTTTTCTCCGCATCCGGATGTTCCGGCATTGCCGGGAGCGATAAACAGTTTCTCCACTTTCGGGCTGCGTGCAATCTTCCATGCCAGTGCATGCTCGCGTCCGCCGCTTCCTAACAATAATATCTTCATGTCGTTCCTTGTTATTTTAGATAATCTTCAAAATACCGTGTAATTCTCTCGTGCAGATGTACACTCTTGTGTCCCATCATGTTGTGACCTTCGCCGGGATATACGAAGAAGTCGGGCTGTGTGCCCGCCTCTGTGCAGGCATCGATGAACTGCAGGGCGTGCTGCGGCACCACGGTGGGGTCGTTCATGCCGATGATTATCTGCAGTCTGCCTTTCAGATTCTTTGCCTTGTCGAGCAGGCTCGCCTGCCGGTAGCCCTCGGGGTTGGTCTCCGGCGTGTCCATGTAGCGTTCGCCGTACATCACCTCGTACCATTTCCAGTCGATGACGGGGCCGCCGGCCACACCCACCTTGAACACGTCGGGATAGTTGGTCATAAGCGAGATGGTCATGAAGCCTCCGTAGCTCCATCCGTGCACGCCCATGCGGTCGGCATCGACGTAGGGCAGTGTCTTGAGATATTCCACGCCCTTCATCTGGTCTTTCATCTCTTCCTGTCCCAGATGGCGGAACGTGGCCTGCTCAAATTCCGCACCGCGGTTTTCGCTGCCGCGGTTGTCGAGGATGAAGAGCAGGTAGCCCTTCTGCGCCATGTACGTCTCCCACGAACGGCTCGACCAGTGCCAGCGTGCATCCACGTTGTGGGCGTGCGGTCCGCCATATACATATACCACCGTGGGATATTTCTTTGCGGGGTCGAAACCTACGGGTTTCACCATGCGCCAGTAGAGATCGGTCTTGCCGTCGGCGGCCTTGATGCTTCCCGTAGAGTATTCCGGCACGGCATAACCCTTCCACGGGTCGGGGGCGCTGAATATCATGTCGCGTTTGGCCGACGATGTGTTCACCACCTCTATGTTGCGCGGCACGTCCGGCTCGCTGTATTTGTCGTACAGTAAATTGCCCGATGCCGACAGCACGCCGTTATGTACTCCGCGGCCGTTGTCGAGCGGGGTCATGTGGCCGTTCTTGATGTTCACGGCATAGATGTTGCACTGCAGGGGGCTGGCGGCGTTGGCCTCGACGATGGCAGACTTCTGTTTCGTATTGAAGCCTATGACGCGCTGCACGACGAACTTGCCCTTTGTTATCTGTTGCATCTTCAGCGACTTGCTGTATTTGAAGCCGGCTTCTGCCGTCATCATCTCAGGATAGAGGCGGGTCTTCGCGTCGGCGAGATACAGATGGTTGTAGCCGTCGCGCTGGCTCTGTATGATGAACTTCGTGTTGTCCCACGGCAGGAACATGATGGGGTTCAGCGGCTCCACATATTTGTCGCTTGTCTCCCGATACAGTACATCGAGTCTTTTGCCCGTTGCCGCGTCGTAGCTCACGAGGGTACAGTCGTTCTGGTCGCGGTTCAGCTCGAACATGTAGACCGTCTTTCCGTCAGGCCCCCATGCTATGTTGGTGAAATAGCGGTCTGTCGGGTCGCCGGCATCGAGATATGTTATGCTGCCCGTAGCCATGTCGTAAATGCCCACGGTGACCTTGTGGCTCGTCATGCCGGCCATGGGATACTTGTCGGGCTCCTCTTCGGCCACCCGGGTAAAAGTGTTCACCTGCGGATAGTCGGTCACCATGGTCTGGTCCATGCGGTAGAAGGCGAAGCGTGTTCCGTCGCCGTTCCAGAATATGCCTTTCATTATGCCGAACTCGTTGCGGTGTACGGCCTGCCCGTATACAATCTCGCGGCTGCCGTCGGTGGTGAGCACACGGGTGTTGCCGTCGGCACCGGTCACGCAGAGCTGGTTGTCTCTGACGAAGGCCACGGCTCTCGACGCGGCGTTCCAGTTGCTTTCGGTCTCGCCCGCGCTCGGCTGGCGCCACTCCACGGTCTTGGTATCCCAGTTGTAGAGTATGCGCTCCCTGCCGTTGTTGAGCAGGGCCAGTGTGCGGTCGGGGTAGGGGAATCGCACGTTCATGGCCGAGCGCATCTTGTTGTCGCCCGTCAGTTTGTTCACTTCGTCGAGCGTTGCCGTGGTGGTCTTGCGGCCGGTCTTCATGTCCACCGTGCCCCATTCCTCGGCGTCCTGGTACATCAGCCGGTCGCCCCACCATGTGATGTACATGTTGGCGGGCGTCATGTTGCGATAGTTGGTGCCGCCGAAGTTGAGGTCTTCCAGACTGAACTGTTTCAGCTGTTGTGCCCGGGCGCAGTCTGTGGCCGACGGCATGTTGTGTATGGCGGGTAGTGGCAGCATGAGCAGCAGTGATAATGCTATGTTGTGTTTAATCCTCATCATCGTCATATCTTTTTGATTTTCTGCCGAAGTCGCGCTGGCCTTTGCCGAATTTCTTTCCGCTGCGGTCGAAGTGCTCGTGGCCGCCGCGGTTCTTGCTGTCACGTCCGCCGCGGTCGTTGCGGCCGAAGCTCTTGCGGTCGCGCCCTCCGTCTTTGCGGTCGTCACGGTCGAAGCTTTTCTTTTCCCTGTCTCCTCCGGTGCGCTTGCGGTCGCGGCCCATAAGGCTGTCGAGGTCGCGGTGGTGGAACTTGAACGAGCGTATGTCTCCGTCCTCGTTGTTGTCCTCGCCGGCGTAATTGTTGTTGTCCGTGCGTTTCTTGAACTCGCGCTCCTTCTTGAATTTCCTTTCGGCCATCTGTTTCTTCTCCTCGTCGGTCTTTACGATGCCGCCGTCGCCGCGGAAGTCTTTCAGCTTGCCGTCGAAAATCTGGTATTTGCGGAACTCACATTCCAGCGAGCCGTTGAAGAGCGGAATCTTCACCGACGGCTTCAGGCCTATCTGGTCGAAGCACTCCTCGCGGTAGCTCAATATCCATGCGTCGTTGTTGGTGAACTGGTGCTTCAGCCGCTCGCCAATCATTTTGTACGTGCCGAGCAGGTCGGGCGTGGAAATGCGCTCGCCATAAGGCGGATTGGTGACCATGATGCTCTTCTCCGCCGGCATGGTGAATGTCTTGAAGTCGGCCTCGTTCACCACGATGTCGGCCGTAAGTCCGGCGGCCTTCACGTTGAGGCGCGCCGTGTTCACAGCCTTTATGTCTATGTCGTAGCCGTAAATCTTGTGGTTGAACTCGCGTTCCTGCGAGTCGTCGTTGTAGATGGAGTCGAACAGGTCCTTGTCGAAGTCGGCCCATTTTTCGAAGGCGAACTCCTTGCGGAAGAGTCCGGGTGCCATGTTGCGGGCTATGAGGGCGGCCTCTATGAGCAGTGTGCCCGAGCCGCACATGGGGTCGATGAAGTCGGTGTCGCCCTGCCATCCCGTCATCAGAATCATGCCGGCGGCCAGCACCTCGTTGAGCGGTGCCTCTACGCTCTCCTGACGGTATCCGCGGCGGTGCAGACTCTCTCCGCTCGAGTCGAGCGACAGCGTGCAGCGGTCTTCGGCTATGTGTATGTTGAGGCGCAGGTCGGGGTTGGCCACACTTATGTTGGGGCGTTTGCCGGTGGCCTCGCGGAACTGGTCGACGATGGCGTCCTTAACCTTGTATGATACGAACTTGGAGTGGCGGAACTCCTCGGAAAACACTACCGAGTCGACGGAGAACGTCTTGTCGAGTGAGATGAACTTTGTCCAGTCTGTCTTCTTCACCTCGTTGTATACGTCATCGGCCGACTTCGCCTTGAAGTGGCTTATCGGTTTGAGTATCCTGATGGCGGTGTGCAGCTGGAAGTTGGCCCTGTACATTAGCTCCTTGTCTCCGGTGAACGACACCATTCGCCGTCCTATCTGCACATTGTTTGCACCCAGTTGTGTCAATTCTTTCGCCAGAACGGGCTCCAGGCCCATGAATGTTTTGGCAATCAGTTCAAATTCCTGTTCCATTTGTCTTTTTGTTCCGCGACTGATGTTGTCGGTGTGATGTCCGGTCACGTCCGTAGGGCTTGACATCGGTGTCATACCGGTCGCCTTGTTTTCTGATGTAATCCTTATTTATTATTTGTTGTATCTCTTGCTTTCCGGCTCCATGTCTTCCGTCACCCAGATGTTGGCCCCCACTACTGCACCGCGCCCTATCGTGACGCGTCCGAGGATGGTGGCGTTGGAGTAGACGATGACATTGTCTTCGAGTATCGGGTGGCGCGGTATACCCTTTATCGGGTTGCCGTCGGCGTCAAGCGGGAAGCTCTTGGCGCCGAGCGTTACGCCCTGATACAGTTTCACGTTGTTGCCTATGATGCACGTGGCGCCTATCACCACGCCCGTACCGTGGTCGATGGTGAAGTGGTGGCCTATCTTTGCTCCGGGATGTATGTCGATGCCGGTTTCGGAGTGGGCCATCTCCGTCATTATCCTCGGTATGAGCGGAACGCCCGCCACGAGCAGCTCGTGGGCCATGCGGTAGTTGACGAGTGCCTTTATCACGGGGTAGCACGATATTATCTCGCCGTAGCTCTCGGCGGCGGGGTCGCCGTTGTAGGCGGCCGCCACGTCGGTGGCCAGCGTGCGGCGTATCTCGGGCAGCTTTTCTATCAGTCCGGCCGCCATGGCTTCGGCTTTCTGCCGGCATGCCTGCGGGTTGCCCGTGCCGTGGCTTGCGGGGCAGGTGAAGCAGAGGCCGGCCATAATCTGGTCGGACAGCAGGGTGAACAAGCGTTCGATGTTGACGCCGATGTGATAGCGGATGGTGTTGGTATTGACTGACGACTTGCCGAAATAACCGGGAAAAAGTATGGCACGCGACAGCTCTATTATCTCTTCAAGAGCTTTGCCTGACGGCAGCGGATTGCCGTCACGGTGTTGATGAAAAAGTCCCTCCAATGATTTTGCCTCGGATAGCTTGTCTACCGTCCGGGTCAAAGTATGAGTGAAGTCTAAAGTACTCATCTGTCGTTGTATCAATATTTTGCGTTGCAAAGATACTGCAAACGGAGCAAACGGCAAAATATTAACACGGCTTTTTTCAAAAGAAAGGCCTCCTTCGGCTGTCAAAAATGGGTAGGGAACGGCTTGTGAGGGGCGTGGGGCATGATGGCACCACCCGGCATACCCCTGTCCGGCTCTTTGGTGGCGCAGCTTCGATGGCCTGAAGAGGTAAAGTCATTCCACGATTTAACAAACCGTGAAAGAACTTTACTTTAACGTATGTTAAAGAGTACCCGCACCACGGTTTCTGCACTACGACGCGAAATACGCGATTTTTCGCGAAAATGGGGTGCGCTGACAGTCAGTGAGTTACGCGAATGTTAATTTGTCAATATAGCAGAGAGGGCCTCCTTTCACTCCGTTTAGGCCGTAGTTGCATCACGGTTAGGCCGTAACCGCAACACAAGTACGCCGTAA
>ENA-OYXX01000498-OYXX01000498.1-human-gut-metagenome-genome-assembly--contig:-NODE-498-length-18119-cov-4.931577_pt1 | contig 18119 bp, 7 predicted proteins | sample MGYA00243976_ERZ653434 | MGnify/ENA primary metagenome ERZ653434 (study PRJEB26926, sample SAMN06165112) | human gut metagenome | biome: ENVO:00009003; feature: ENVO:2100002; material: ENVO:00002003...
ACGAGATCTAGTACGGTCTCTGGGCTCGGAGATGTGTATAAGAGACAGGATGCCGGGAGCCATGTTGTCACCACTGACCTTCACGCCGCTCAGGTTGTAATACTCAACCGGCGCGTTGGAACCGTCAACTACGTTCCGGATGCCTACAGTGGTATTTCTCTTGGAGTAGTTTACCGTCAGATAAGGAAGCATCTCATCTTTCGGGAATGTGACATTAGGAGTGATTTTTGTATTAACAATATCATCCTGAACATCCTTTGTCACGATTTTACAAGTCTTCTTGGTGGATGGATCTTGATTGATCTTTGCCAATACAAATGCCATCTGATTTGAGTTAGTCGCCTTAGCATTTACCAGCCTCTTCACATAATCAGTAAGGTCAATATCATTTGCCCAGGCTTCTACATTTTGAAATGCTTCCGTAATTCCAGAATCGCCCATGGCCTTGTCTCCACGCTCACCTTTCGCTTCATATGTAGCGACTGGAGTTTCAGTAACCGCTGCATTGACAGCATCACCGATTTGCCCAAATGTGGTGTTCTCTTCAAATTCGGGGTCAATAGCATATAAGCCTATACCACGAGATCCCTGATTGCCTTTGTGTACGAGTCTAAGGTTAACAGATTTCACATCATAAGTCTGTGTATCGAAGATTTCGGACGGAAGTTCATACTTCATCAGCGCATAAAACTTACCGGCATCAGTCGTACCATCATCCTTAACTTTATACCAATCACCAACTTCCATTGTGTCAGAAGTGGGGTTTGTATTAGTTGCGTTATTATTACGAATCCAGGTATCTGCAAAAGGAAGATTCTTGACGGTCACGTTATCTATATCCTTAACAAATGTCACTTCCAGATATGGTTTCAGGACATTCTTATCAGAAATCTTCTCATTCATCCAGGCCGGTAAATCCGTAGCTTCAGCAGACTCTTTCGTATATATTGTACCTTTGCTTCCGGCTCTATCAAATAAGAAATTAACGCGTTTTACAGATTGCGATACAGTTTTTATATAATTGGTTATGTCTACGCTATTTACCCATTTATCAAGGTCCTTATAGTCATCCCCACAGTTAGAGGTATTCTTGCCATTATGTCCTTTCAGCACAAAATCTCCAATACTGGTACTTTCCAGCGCAGCGGTTATGAATGCCTCATCTTTTGCATATGTGGTATTCTCAGCGAAATCATTCCCATAGGCATATACCTTGCCTTCTCCTGAATTGGCCATTGCCGTTACAAAATGCAGTTTTGCTTCTTTGACAGTCATGCCTTCCGGAATTTCGTATTCAAATCCAAAAAGGGCAAAGAATCCTGCGCTCTGTGTCACTTCCACAGTGGTACCCTCATAACTCTTGTTCTTGTTGGCATCATTGTTCCCTCGGACATTTGTGTCGGCGACGTCATCGAACGTCTTGGTGACGGTCGTCGGTGCGTCCTGGGCGGCGGCAAGCAGCGCGGTCAGGGCCACCAGGACGGCTAATAGTGTTTGTTTCATTTTGTTTTGGTTTAGTTTTGTTTAGTTTGTAAGTGTTGATTTTTCTGTCTTCCATGTACGGACATGCCTTCGGCATGTTTGACTCAAATTCGATTGTCAAAATTCGGTGTGAAACATCCCGGAGGGATGTCCGTACATTATTTCACCAGGACTTTATCTCACCAGGATCTTCTTGCCGGAGCGGACATAGATGCCTGCGGGAAGACGGTTCAGGTCCGTGCCGCAGTAGACACCTGTCAGGTTGTAGATCGGGGCGTTCTCGTCATAGACTGCATCACCCTCGATCTCGATCACCTCCGAGTTGGCGGCGGCTACCTTCAGGTCCTCAAGCGTCCTGAAGGTGCGCACCCAGCGGAAACGGGCCGGCTGGCTCATCGATTTGAAACGCAGCTGCAACGGCAGCGAGGTAATCTGGTCTGTGGCTACCGTGGTCTTGGCCACGCCCTTAGTGTTCATGAACGAACCATCGGTCAGATTATAGTAGAACACATTCTCCGGAATCCGGGCGGCAAACTTGTCGTAGCCGTTGTTCCAGGAGTCTGCTCCGGAATAGAGTGCCGTCTCGGCATCTGCGGGCATCTCCACACAGAAGGCTAAGAAGGGATAGTTGCCACCATGGAAAGGGAAAGACCATGCGCGACCCAGCCGGGCCGAGCCATCGGACTTGGCTGTCAGCGTCATCATACCGTCGGCATACTCAACGGTTCCGTTGGCGCCTGGAACAGTCCATACTCCCTCTTCCTCGTTGGCGAACGTATCGTTCAACTCACCCCAGAGAAAACTCACGGGGTCCGTCAACTTCACCTGGCCATTGTCAGTGTAGCGTACCCAGTAGGTGTATCCCGGAACCGTACCCTCGATGGTCTTGTCCTCCAGATGACCCAGACTGTTGTCATCAGAGATCACCTCTGCCTCCTCCACGTTGTCGGAAACGCCGCGAAGCACCTCGACATTATCGGCCAGGATACCGATGAACTCCCAGTCCATGATAAAACTCTTGTTCCGCGCGTCCAGACGCCCTGTCAGTTCCGCGCTCTTCTCCAGCGAACTGTTGTACACCAGGCGCACGGACTGAATGTTCAGGCTCGGATCGCCTGCCACGACATACAGACGCAGTACCGATGCACCGGCTGGAACATGAACCGTGGCCACCTTCACCTCGCTCATCGCGGCTGCTGCGGGCAATTCAGTGGAGACAGTCTCCGAACCGGAGACAGCCGCACCCAAAGTCACGGCTTTGCCAGACTTGTATGTGACCATCACGTCGTAGGTGTCGCCGACGGGAGAGGCGATGGTATAATGCAGCCATTCACCGTCGCGGCAGTCGTTGACAACCCATGCGTCTCCCTCCTTGACCAGCGACACGCCGCCCTCGGGACGGTAGGCCGAGGGTGCCGCGGCCTGGACCTTATGATATGTATGGCCCTCGCCATCCTCGCTGAGGTTGTAATAATCATAGTCTGCGGCACTGAATGTGCCGGGGACCTTATGGATACCGGAAACACGCTGGCCCGAAGCGTAGCTGACGGGGTCGCCAGCCATCCATGTGCCCAGGGTCTTGGTCAGGGTTCCCCAGCCGTTCCACTCGTAATACCAGTTGGGTGCGGAGCCCCAGGTCTCAAAGCCGTACTTGTCCATTGTATAATCGCGGGTGCGGCGCAGCCACTTGGTAGCCTCCTCGCTCTCGCCGGCACGGTAAACGTAGTGCGCATAGGCTGATTCACGCGAGCCGACATTGCTGATGCCGCCACGCCCGTCGGGACTCGGCTTCTTGGAATACCAGCGGCCGCTGCGGGTGCGCGTCTGCAGGTACATGTTGTTGTCCAATGTCACCTCGTCGGAGTTGGTGGTGTAGCCAGCGGGCTCCCATGGAGCGATCTGGTCCGGATAGGACATGAAGTTCGACAGGTTATAGCGGTAGTTGAACTCGATGCCCTTCAACAGACGGTTGTCCTCCAGAGAGTAGAACCTGTCACCCTGGTTCCAGGCGATCTCGGCGAACTCGATGTACTTGTGGACACCCGCCAGGACGTGCCCCTGGTCGCGCGACGACTCCTGGCACTGTCCGTTCGGATAGAAATAGTACTTCAGCAACTCGTCGTAGCCGTAGTCCTCGATGTCGTTCTTACGGCCGTTAAGGGAATACTCATCCATATACTCACCCGTCTTGGTGGGTTTGGAACTGGTGTTGGGGGGACCGGGAGGATAAGGGAGGTCATCGGAGCGGTGAGGCAGCCCGGAGACATAGCGCAGGGCGCGGTCGTAGATGATCTCGTTGTCCAGGTACACACCCATCGAAAGCATGGCCAGCATGCCGAACATACCCTGGTTGCCGTGACGGCCGGCGTCGCCGTTGAAGATGTTCCAGTAGAATGTTATGCCGTTCTGGTCATCGTTTGACCAGTTCACATACTTGGCACAGACATCCTCGGTGTTGGAGTAGTAAGGATAAGTCAGCATATCCTTGAACCGCTGCTGGTCCTCGGCCTTCCAGCCATCATAATCGCGCATAAGTTCGGCCGCCTCGATCAGAAGGTTGACCTTGCCGTTGTCCAGAGGGCCTGTGCCGCGGGCGGAGGTGTTGGTGTAATGGCTGTTGGCGTTCAGGAACTCAACGGCCTTGTCGGCGTAGCGTCGGTCGCCGGTGATCTTCCAGACCAGCGCCAGGTCATGGGCGCACCGTCCGTCACGGCCGACGGTGCCGTTGAACTGACCCTCGCGGATCTGCGTGCCTCGGTCGGCCACCTGCCGGTTCAGGTCCGTGTACTCGGTGGACAGCATGTTCTGGAATGTGGTGTAGAAAGGCTCCTCCTTGGCCTCGACCATAGCCTTCATGCGGTCGATCTGACCCTGGGTGTAGGAAAGGCCGGGATGCACGAAAGTCCGCGCTCCCGCAGGCAGACCGACCGTCAGCGCCGCGATGCCCACAAGAATTGTCGATAATGCTTTTTTCATATCTCGGGAGATTATGAAACAGGGCCGCGCCGTCATCGGCACGGCCCTGTTTCATGATTATAGGCTTTTTATTTCACCAGTGCCTTCACGGACTTGCTCATGCCGTCCTTGGTGGCCTTGACGATGTAGAGGCCGCTCTCAAGCTCAACCTCGTTGAAACCGGCCTTGACCAGCTTGCCGTCGGCTGTGTAGACCTGCAGGTCGGCGCCGTTGGCTACAACGGACCTGCCGCTACGCAGGTAGACGTTGAAGTCCTTGTCACCTGCTGCAATGCCATCGATACCGGACCCGGGATCGTCATCACGCACTTCCTGGCCACCCTCGCCGTTAGCGTAGTTCTCGCAGACCATCAGAGCGTCGCTGCTGTCGGCAACGGTACCGGTGTAGTGGATGGTGAACGTGGGCTGCTCCACCGTTACAGTCTCGGGTTTGGCGATGCACACGAAACCGAACCAGCTGCGCTGCTGGACACCTCCATTACCCTCGGCGTCGGCAGCGACTATGTCCTGAAACGCGTTGTAGTTGGGGAAATCAACATCACCGGCACTGAACAGCAGACCCGGTGTCCTGTCCTCATCGGTAGCCTGCACCTTGTTCAGGTCAATCACGATGATATCTTCCGTGTAGACATCGCTGGTGCCGTCATTGACACGCGAGCCGAGAATCTGGAACAATTCAGCCTCATATTCATCGACAACCTTCAGTTTGTCGCCACGGAAGGAAGGATAGTTCTCGTCGAACGATGTGGTGTTGCCTCCCCACTTCACGCTGCCGTCCTCGTTCAGGCCGTCGGACAGCTTGCGCTGAAGCATGAACTCGAACTTATAGTCGTTCAGGTTCCATGCGCAACCGTCGGTAGTGATCTGCACAACAAGGAACGGCTCGTCCTCTGTGAATACGGCGTGCTGGGCGAAGCGGATGTCGTTACGCCAGTTGCCGTTGTCCAGTTTGCCAAGCGTGTTGACCACGGACTTGTTGTCCTCGCCTACAGGCAGGATGGTGGCGCCGTTACCGATGGACCATGAGTTCTCGGGATTCCAGCGCAGCTTGGCGTTAGCCGATCCGGCCAGAGCCAATGCTGCAAGCGCGAAAATAGTAAATTTTTTCATGTCTCTTACTTGTTTGTTGTGTTGTTTTAAGTTTTTCTGTCATATAATTCGCACGAAACAAAAAAACACTCAAAGAAAATTGAAAAATTTTTCAATTTTCTTTGAGCGTCCAGTTTATCAGACAGTTGACTGTCTGTCTATCCAAAGGTAATTAGTTCCAGAAGGGGTTCTGAACCAGGTTGGGGTTCAAGATCATCTCCTGCAGCGGCAGTGGCAGCATGTAGGTACGCTTTTCGAACTTGCGGTCGGCCGCGGCCTCGATCAGGAAGTGGCCGTCATCGCTGATCTTGATGCCGTTGCTGATGGTCTTGGTGGGATCGGCGGATACGAACAGGGCCTTGCCGTCCGGACCCTTGCGGGCTGCCGCCTGCTGATAGGTGGGCTTGTTGTTCGGATCGCAGAACACATACAGCCACTTGCCGCCTTCCTCCAGACGGGTCCATTCATATTTGTCAAGGATACCCCAGTCGAGGCTTTTGACCTGGACCGTATAGCAGGGCGACGCGATGAAAATGTTCTTGCGCTCAGCATCGGTCTTGCCTATGTAGAGGCCCTCCAGATCATCGCCGAACAACTCGTCGCCCTTGGCCCAGCGACGCACGTCGTCCACACGGTAGCCTTCCAGATAGAGCTCGCAGGCACGCTCATCGCGGATATCCTGCAGAGTCCAGGTGGCCTGAACGGGCATATGGGCGCGTTTGCGCAGCAGGTTGATGTGCTGGTTCTCTCCTACGCTTATGGGAGCGCCGCCGTTCAGCTCGCACAGAGTCTCAGCATAGTCCAGGTAGACACCGCCCAGACGGATAACCGGGACATCATACGATGCGTCGTTGGCGCCACAGGTGGTCTCGACGCTCCATTTGCTTACGGCCGGCAAGAACGATATGTTGGTATTGACTGTCGGCGTGCCGAGATCGGTGTAGTCGTCACGCTTGGAGCTGTAGGTCCACTGGTAGTCCATGAACGCCACGCCAAGTTCAGACAGACGCGGGTCCACGTTCTCGTCGCACCAGTAGTGCGGATTGGAATAGTCCTTGGAGACGGGCTTGCCGTCCTTGGTCTTGAAACTCTCCAGCAGGTGCCGTCCTATACCGGAACCCCTGTAGGTGTGCACCCAGTTCTGGCCGGCCAGTTTGTTATTGTTGTCGAAACGGTTGGCCAGGATATACTCGTGGTTGGCTGCCTTCAGGACTCCGGCAGGATTACGCGCCACAGTGGACTCAAGGATGAACATGTACTTGTAGGACGCCTGACCCAACTTATCGTTGTGGAACAACTCGTAACTGCCGTCGCCAATCACCTTCTCCAGGGCTGCCTTGCCTTTCTCCAGCAGATACTTGCTGCGCTCGGCACGTTTGCCGGAATTGGTGGGGTTGTTGGCTGCGGGATACTCATCCATCTCCGTGTGGTACTTCTGCCACGTTCCCTCGAAGAGACACACTCGACCCAGCAGGGCATAGGCGGCTCCGAGCGTCACGCGGCCCTCACGCGCGGTGCCGCGGATGGCGGACTCCTTGGGCAGACAGCCGGTGTTGATCGCCGCCTCCAGATCCTCGATGATGAAGTCTACGAATTCATCGCGGGTGTTGCGGGGTGCCATGACCTCCTCGTCGGTGGGATCCAGCACCCTCTTGACTATGGTGCCCGGACCGAAGTCACGGAAGAACAGCCAGCTCTCGTAGGCACGGAAGAAATATGCCTGCGCGCGGTATGGATCCAGGTCCTTCTGGTCGCCCTTCCAGTATTTCTCGGCGTAGTACTCCAGATAGTTGATGGAGCGGAGGTGCTTGTAGTAGTCGGTGTAGCGGCCGTTGGTCTCCGGCTGCGACATCTTGGAGGCAGAGATGGCTCCGGACATTCCCGTGCCGAAATCACAGTCGCCGTCACGGGATGCAAGGCCCTCGATGTTGCCGTTGGTCATCAGTTTGGGCAGCCACCCGTACCAGTTGTTGACCTCGGCCTCATAGTATTCTATCTTGTCCATTGTGTTGGACTCGTTGGTGGAGATCTCGGGATAGAAGTCCAGGGAGTCGTCGCAGCCTGTGAGCCACATAGCCCCGATGGAGGCTATCGCTAATGTCTTAAATATATTTTTCATTTTGTTCAGGGGCTTAGAAAGTTAAGTTAACACCCAGGGTGTAGGAACGGAAGAAAGGATAAGCGTTTGCACCCGATGTACCGCCCAGAGGATTGGTCGCGGTGTTCTCCGGATCGGAACCGTCCTTGGTGAACTTGATTGTGAACAGATCGGTAGCGGTGAACGAGAAGCGGATCTTGTCCAGGCCGATCTTGTGTGTCCACTTGTCGGGCAGTGTGTAGCCTATGGTCAGGTTCTTCAGACGGCAGTAAGCCATGTTCTGCAGACGGTACCAGGCATCGCTGTAGAGGTAGTTGTAGCCCGCCATGCCACGGTGCCAGCGCGGAGCCGCATTGTAGGGATCGTTGTAGGGCGTGCGGTAATCCGAGGCCTGCGTGGTGACTGTTGTTGCCACGAGACTGCCGTCGGGTCCGACGTTGTAGTAAGGGATGTCCTGACCCACCATCCGTGGATCCTCGCCCATGCCGTAGCCCCAGGTCTTGTCATACCACTGGCCACCCTGGATCTGATAGGTGTTACGTCCAGGCGAGGTTAGCGACGTGACGTCACGGATGATCTTGTTCTCGCCCACTCCCTGGAAGATGGCGGTGAAGTCCAGACCCTTCCAGCTGGCGTTCAGGTTCAGCGCGAAATTGTAACGCGGGTTGTTGCTGCCAAGCAGCTTTACGTCATCGTAGTCGATGTTTCCGTCACCGTCGAGGTCAGCGTACATGGCGTCGCCGAGACCCATGACGGAGGTGTCCACCCCAAGAGCCTGACCGTCGGCCGCGTCGACCATGGCCTTGTATGCATCGAGTTCCTCCTGATTCTCGATCAGCTTGACGAACTCGAAACCGAACATTGAGTTGAGCTCATAACCCTCGCGGTACTTGGTGATCTTGTTCTGGTCGTAGCCTGAGGTATTGGGCATTGAGACGAGCTTGTTCTTGGCGTCCGAGATATTGAAGCCCACGCCGTATGCCACCTGGCCGATACGGTCGCGCCAGTTCAGCTGGAGTTCCCATCCGTTGACGCGCAGCTTGCCGCTGTTGGTCTTGGGGGCGTCTGCGCCGAACACACCGGGATATGCCACGCTGACAAGCATGTTGTCATTGGTCTTCCAGAAGTACTCGAACGTGCCGCTGAGGCGTCCGTTCAGGAATGCGAAGTCAATACCTATGTTGGTGTTCTTGACCACCTCCCAGGTACGGTCCAGACTGATTACGTTGGCTTGCCACAGCGTGGTCAGAGGGCCTGCCGATCCGGTCGGTCCGAAAATGCCGGCGCCTGTGGTGATCGATCCGTTGGAACTCGTGGTTATGTTGCCCACGAAATCGTATGTGCCGATACCGCTCTGATTACCGGTCTCTCCGTAACTGGCGCGGATCTTAAGGTTGGTCAGCCAGTCTATGTCGCTCATGAATTTCTCCTCGCTGATACGCCAGCCTCCCGACACACCGTAAAAGCCTTTCCACTTCTTGCCCTTGACGAACTTGGAACTGCCGTCGTAACGGCCCAGCAGTTCGATCAGATAACGTCCTTTGTAGTCGTAGTTGACACGACCGAAGTACGACGCCAGACCGGTGGTCCACTTGTCATCCTTGAACTCGACCTTGGAAGTCTCGGGATCATATGAGGAACCCAGCGAAGGAAGGAATCCGTCGGACAGGTTCAGGAGCTTACTCTCGGTGGACTCGCTGTCCTCGCGCTCATAACTTGCGCCCAGCATCACGTTCAGGTTATGGCTGTCGTCGGTGCCGAAGTCAGTCATGTAGTTCAGGTAACCCTGGTAGATCTGGTACAGAGCCGAACGGTTGTAGCGGGTGAATCGGTTGTCGTTTGGTCGGGACATGGTGGGAATCTTCTCGTCATCCCATGTGTACATGAACGTACGGTTCTGGGTCTCCTTGTTTGTCCAGTCCTTGATGGTGTATCCGATGGTTCCGACAATGTCCAGGCCGGGGATGATGTGGAATGTGGGGCGGACGTTCACCACGGTCTCGTTGTAGATCTGACGCTTTGATCCGCCCAGTTTAGCCACCGCCACGTCGGAATAGTTGTTGAGCCAGCCGAACGCGTTGCCTCCGGGGGTGAAGATGGGGGATCCGGGCGGGTTGCCGTTCACGCCGGAGGGATTGTTCAGAGGGAATGTGTTGTCACGGCGTGCGAAGGCGATCGTGGTGGAGAGGTCAAACCACTTGGCGATCTTGAAGTCATTGTTGGCACGGGCTGTGAAACGCTTGGATTTCTCGTTGATGTCGAACTTCAGCGGAGATCCGTCCTGCATGTAGCCTACGCTGACATTATACCTGGCCCAGTCGTTGCCACCGGTCACGCCGAGGGAGTGCGACATGGAGAATGCGTTCCCGAAAGTCTCCGCATACTGGTCGGAATCGATGAAACCGATGTCGGCGATGGCGTCGGCGTTGCCGCCAAGCGCGGAATAGCTCTGCACGGTGCCCATGTACTGCGGGTCACGTGTCTTCATTGCGTATATCGCCGCATACGGCATTGCGCCTACGGGAGTGAACGTCGAGAGGTTCCCGCTGGATATGCCTTCGTTGTACTGGATCTCCTCCACACACCGGGCCCACTCCGAGAGTGTCATCCATTCCACCTGAGGGTCGGACACCTTCCATGTGAAGTTACCGTTGTAGGTTACCTTGGGACGCTTGTCGCCGATGTTGCCGCGCTTGGTGGTCACCAGTACGACACCACCGGCCGCACGGGCACCGTAGATGGCCGCGGAGGCATCCTTCAGCACGGAAACGTTCTCGATATCGTCAGGATTCAGGTCATTGAGGTTTCCGGGGACACCGTCCACAATCACCAGCGGGCTGGTGTTGTTGACCGAGGCCTCGCCACGGATCTTGAAATCCCAGTCCTCACGGCCGGGTGCGGAGCTGCTTCGGGTCACGGACATACCGGGCACCTGACCCTGCAGGTCGGCCAGAGGGTTGGTCACCGCACCCTTGTCGGCGAACGCAGCCTCGCCTACGGAGGAAACGGCACCCGTCAGAGAGCCTTTCTTCTGGACACCGTAGCCCACTACGACCACCTCGTCCAGCAACGCGGTATCGTCCGACAGCTCGACCTTCATGTCGGCGGACCCTTTAACTTCCACCGTCTTGTAACCGATATAGGTGACCACAAGGGTCTTGCCGGCGGCGTTCTTCAGTATGAAATTACCGTCGACATCGGTGGCGGTACCGTTGGAGGTTCCCTTCACCAGCACCGTAGCACCAATCAGGGGCTCACCCTGTGAGTCAGTCACGATACCGGACGCATCACTGGCGGAAACCTGCGCGTTGGCCTGGGGCGCGGCGTTCACGGACGCGGCCGGTACGGCAAGCATCCCGACGCCAAACATGGCTGTCAGCGCAATTCCCGCAAGATTGCATCTTGTTGATAATTGCTTCATGGTTCTAAATATTGTTGTGTATTATTAAAATTCCTTAAGAATGTTAATGCGTAATTTCTAATTCGCATATCAAGCCGGTTTCACTCAATATCGTTATGTTAAAAATATGTGTAAAAATCCAATCACGCTATGGCTGTCAGAAAATCACGGACGTCACGGCGACCCATGCGGAGATGATTCTCCACCGTACGCTTGGACAACTGCATCTCGCTGGCGATATCCTCAATCTGTTTTTCCTCGTAACGGCTCTTTATATATATGGTGCGACGCTGCGCGGGCAGACCCTCGACCCTACGGTACTCCATCCTGCGAAGCTCCTCGGCAAACAGTTCGGTCTCCGGTGTGGTCGACGCCCTGTCCTGAACGGTGTAGATGGCCTCCTCCATGTATCCGCGCTGACGATACACGCGGCGCAGATAGTCGCGGCACAGGTTGCCGGCGATAGTGAACAGATAGGACACTCCCGTCTGGGGCTGCATCTCTCGCTCGCTGGTCAGCACGCGAACCCATACGTCCTGCGCCAGATTCTCCGCGTCCTCCCGTTTGTTGACGATGCCGACTATGTAGTTCACAAGTCGATCGTGATGCTGAGTGTACATCTTGCTGATGAAACTTTCGTTCTGATTCATGGTTGCCCAATTAGTTTTTGCAGTTAACGTTGTTTGGTTTTGAATGGTCGGATTCTCCATTTCGGTCTGTTGCCGACGATGCAAAATTACACCCGTTTTCAGCCTCTGCAAAACTTTTCGGGACCGTATCTATCCCACTTTATTTAGTGTGACATGTCTCATCATAATCAATTGGTTTGCATTTACTTAAGAAATTGAGATTCTAAATCTCACAATAATTTGACACTCACTTTGACCCCTTTCCCTGCTGTTTCAGGTACTCCGCGGGGGTGATTCCCGCAATGGCCTTGAAATGGCGGAAGAAGGTGGCGCGGCTGGAGAATCCGCACTTCTCGGCCAGTGCCGCCAGCGTGTAGCGGCTGGTGTCCGTGTCGCGTACCAGCCGTTTGAACTCATCCACGCGGTAGGCGTTGACGTAGTCGTAGTAGGACCGCTCCAGATACTGGTTGAACAGGTAGCTCAGCGAGTGTCCCGTGGTATTGGCCATCCTGGCCAGGTCGTTGCTCTTCAAGCTTGGATTTGTGTATGGTTTGTCATGTTTCATTATCTCGTCCAGCAGTTTCAGGAGACGCTTGCATTCCTCGTCGGTCAGGCGGCTGGTGCGGTAACTGGCGCGTGCCGCTTTTTCCTCCTCGACAGTGCCGGCGCTGAGCTGCTCGCGCAGTTCCTGGCGTTCCTGCTCCATTTCCCTGTGCTCGCGGCGATGACGCGCCATTGTGACCAGCGCCCAAATGCCGGTCACGAGAAGCAATGCCGCCACACCGTACAGCACTAAGGTCAGTTTGCCTGGATGCTTGCGTATCACTATCTCCACGTCGGTATCCGGATCGCCGGGCTTACGGATATGCAGCGTCCGCTCCCCTATCGACAGCTCGTGGATCTCGATCGGAGTATTGCCCGACACCTGGTGCCACTCCTCGTCCACCCCTCCATCCAGTTTGTACTCCACGAAATAATATTCCGGCAGAACATAACGCAGGTTGGCCGTGAACACCTTCAGTTCGCTCTCATCGCTGTTTAGGACCAAGCGGTACCGTCCTTTGGAAGTATGCTCCAGGCGGTTGATGATGCTGCGGCCTTGCGTCTGGATGTCGGAGATGACCTGCGGGGCGCTGAAGCCGGACTGTATCTCGTTCAGATGCTTGCGGTCCATCCGCAACAGACCCTGCGAGTTGCCCATCCATATGTCGCCGCGCTTGTCGGTAATGGCGGGACACAGCGTCGACACCACGTTGACCATGCCGTCGGCGTTGTTGAACGTGCGCGAGCGGCTGCGCTTGTCGAACCTCACCACACCCTTGTCAGTGCCCAGCCACAGCCAGCCGTCGCTGTCCTCGGTGATGAACGTCACCATCGAGTTGGCGTCGTCGGCGCCGTAGTTGATGTAGCCGAACTTGCTGAGGTCCAGGTCCGACCTGAACAGGCGCCCACGCTCCGGCGCGAAGTAGAGCGTATGCTCAGAGTCCTCGAAGATGTCGCGGACCTTCCTGTCGTTGATGAATCCTTCGGGAAACTTGTCGGCACGCAACTGGCTGCCGTTCCAGACGGCGATACCGTTCTCGGTGCAGAACCAGCCTCGACCGCGGCTGTCAAAGAACACATCGTAGACGTTGCCCTGCGGCAACTGTGAGTTCAGCGATGTGTAATGCGCCACTACCTGGTTGCCCGACACACGGACCAGTCCGTCCGACGTGCCGATCCAGAGGTTGCCCTTGCGGTCGGACTTCATGTCGAACACCGATGCCTGCGCCGGAATCGCTCCTCCTGCATCGTACGGCGCGATTCGGAGCGTAGCGGAATCCAGCGTATAGAGACCTCCTTCATATGTACCTATATAGTAAAGGCCCTTGTACTTGTAGACACAGAATATCAGGTTGCTCCGGATCTGCGGCCTGGTGAACTTGGCGGTGCGTCCAGTGGCCTCGTCGATATAGTAGAGGCCCTCGCGCGTGCCGATCACCTTGACGTCACCGTCCATGGCAAGTGCGCGGACCGCATAATTCCGCGTGTCGATCAGGCCCGGATAACTGTAGACTCGGAACAGCTGGTCGTGATAGGGCATATATTCCAGTCCATGCTGATAGTAGCCGATCACTATGGACTGCCGTGGAACATCCACATAGAGGGAGTAAATGGAATTGCTGCGCAACACCATCGACGATTCGGGGTCGGAGGTGACATGGCTGACTATGCTCTTCTTCCGGATGTCGTAGTTGTAGAATCCCTCTCCGTCGGTGGCCACCAGGAGCGAGCCGCGCCCGTCGGGACTTACAGCCGTGATGATGTCGTTACCGAAATGCAGCGGCTCCAGGAAACGGTGACGCACCATGTCGAAGGGAATCACACCGTTGCCGCGGGTACCGATGTACAGGATCCCCTGGTATTCGGTCATACGCGTCACCATGCCGTTGACCGGAAGCTTGAAACTGAGCGTGCGCCCCTTTGCGGGGTCGATGTTGTACAGCACATGCGCCGAAGCGGCCCAGAGACCCAGAGCGCTGCTGTTGAATATCTCCCGCACGGCGTTGTCCTGCGACAGGACGTCATGTCCCAGCAGCTGCTGCCTCAACGTGTTCTTCACTGCGTCGTAGATGTACACGCCGTTGTCGGTTCCGGCGTACAGGTATCGCCTGCCGTCGTCGGCCAGTGCGTTGACCGCCATGTTCAGTTTGTCGGGCATGATCTGCCGCAGTCCGTTCTCACTGCGGTCCACCACATAGAGACCTTTGCGTGTGCCGGCATAGACCTCATCGCGCCTCAGTTCCGTTATGGCAAGCACGAATCCGGTGCCGCTGTCCTCCCCCGGGAACTGGAACGACCGTACATGGTTGCCGTCGAAACGGTCCAGCGCCAACTGGGTGCCTATCCATACATATCCGGTGGAATCCTTGAAGATGGTGTTGAGTTGTCCGTCGCTCAAGCCGTTGGACTTGGATAATGACCTCAGCTCGACCGCCCCGTACAAAGGCAGCGTCAGCATAAGGCTCATCAGCACCATCAGTAATTTTCCCATAGTGCAAAATTAACACAAAGATGCCTTGATTGCAAATTTTTCATACAATAACAAAGCAAAAATTGCCTATTTTAGGTTACATAATTTAAAATATACGTCCAACAACGTCCCCACACTCAATCCATCATGAAAAAACGGCATCAAAATAAAGGCCCGTTCCCACACGTTATGGAAACATGGGAAAACGGGATATAATCAGCATAATCGCAGTCATATCACTCCTTCTGCCAGGGGGATGCATCACCGAAGACGAGCCGCAAGGGGCGGACCTGCAGGTGGGTGACAGGCTGCCGTGGTTCAGCGTGACGCTCAACGACGGCAGGACATTCAGTTCGGAAACGTTGCAGACAGGCAACGGCATAATAGTGTTCTTCACCACCGAATGTCCGGACTGCCGGCGCGAACTGCCGGGAATTCAGAAGCTGTACGATTCCCTGACACCGGAGCAGAAGATGCGCATGGCATGCATAGCCCGTGAGGAGGATGCCGAACAGATCGCAGCATACTGGGAGGCAAATGGTCTGACGCTCCCCTACTCCCCGCAACCGGACCGCCGCGTCTACAACATGTTCGCCACTTACGGTGTGCCCCGGCTGTACCGGACGTACGACGGAACAATCACCGCAATCCGCGTGGAATCCGACCTGACAGAAAAAAGGTCGCCCCAAGGGAGCGACCTAATCCATATCAGTCCCGGAGGCACTTACGGATCGAGAGTCCGATCATCCAAGGAAATGCGTGTAGCAGAAGTCGGTGCACCACATCCAGAAGGGACAGAATCCGATGAAGGTGATGACCGACAGAGCCAACGACGAGGTCGACTCGGCCACATAGCAGTTGTACTCGTCGGCGATGATGATACCGGAGAACGCCGGCGGAAGCGCGCCGGCCATGACCATCATGGCCAGATTCTGCTCCTCCATATGGAAAATCAGTCCGACAATCAGCAGCAAAGCAGGCATGACGATCATCTTCAGTATCGTGCCGAGGATGGCGGCCCAGTTGATCTGGATCTTATAGGCCGACAGCGTGATGCCGGCTGCGAACACGGCCATCGAGGCGTTGGCGCCCTTGATCAGGTCGAACGACGGACTCAGGTACTTGGGCCAGGGAATACCGCATATCACCCAGACCACAGCCAGGATAGGGGCCCATGCCACAGGCTGCTCCAACGCGTGCAGCACTGCCTTCCATCCGGAGTCGTGGTTAGGGGCACCCTTGACCACGGCGGCCGAAGCGGCAGTTCCGGCCGCCACCGTGCCACCGCTGGCCAGAGTCTTGGCCGCGGACGGCCTGTCCTGAGCGGCGTTAAGCAGCGACAGCCCCACGGGAATTCCGACGGCGTTCACCACGATTCCGACAATGGCCACAACCAGCGCGACGCTCGCGCCGTACCCGAAAATAGGCTGCAGCACGGCGAATCCCAGGAAACCGATTGTAGGGGAACCGTTGACCAACGCCATGATCGCGCCTTCGGCGCCGGTGTTGCCCTTGAAGCATTTGGCATAGATGAAGTACACCGCCATGAAACAGGCCATGATCACTATCAGGGATATCAGGCTCAGCTTGATGTCCTCCACCAGCATCTGGCGGTCCGCGTCGACTATGGAGACGAACAGGGCTGCCGGCAACGCGTAGTCCAGCACAACTTTGTTGAAGGCCTTCCCGTCGCGGTTGGAGAAGATTCCCTTCTTGCCGGATATGTATCCCAAAAGCATCACGACTATAATCGGGACGATGGCATACAGCATTATATGCACCATATTACTCATAGTTGTATAGTTTATAGCGGGGGATGGATCCGAGACCCATCCCCGCGTTCGTTAAACTGTGATTTTCTGTAACGGCGCCGGATTCAGGTATCCGATGTGTCCTGATTCCTTGCCGGAGTCGGCGGCGAGCTGGACGTCGATCAATGCCGGGGCCTTGGAGGCTATGGCCTCCTTCAAAGCGGTCTCGAACTCAGCCGGTGTGGTCACCATGCAGGTCTTGGCTCCGAATGCCTCGCCCAGTTTGTCGTAACGTGCGTTGATGTCCAGCGTGGTGGGCGCAGGATCCGTGGTCTTGTCCATCGGCTCGCCGATGCCGTTGTCGATACCGCCGTTGTTGCAGACGCAGACGGTGGCAGGCAGCCTGAAGCGGCAGATGGTGGAGAAATCCATGCCTGAGAATCCGAAGGCGGAGTCTCCCTCGATGGCCACGACGCTCTTGCCGGTAGACACGGCGGCTCCGATGGCCGAGCCCATGCCCATGCCCATGATGGCCCAGGTGGCGCAGTCGATACGGTGTCGCGGCAGGGACATGTCGATGGTGTCGCGTGTGTCGTCGAGCGTGTTGGCGCCCTCGTTCACCAGTATCACGTCGGGATTTGCCTCGATCACCTTCTTGGCCGCCGACAGGGCGCTCCAGTGCGTCATCGGGACAGTCTGCGGAACCAGACGCTCGGCGAACCTGGCGTTCTTCTCCGCGCTTTCCTTCTGGATGCCGGGAACCCACCGGGGATCCATGGCGAAACTGTCCTTGGCAGGCAGTTTGTCCAGGATGGCTTGAAGCGAGCTGCGCAGGTCACCGACCACAGGCGCGTCGATATGGCGGTTGCTGTCAATCTCCTTCGGGTCGATGTCCAGCTGGATGAACCTGCCGCCGGGATTCCACTTGCCGTGGCCACGGCTCAGCAGCCAGTTCAGACGCGCACCCACAAGCATGACCACGTCGCTCTCCTCCATGATCGTGGAACGAACGGACAACGCGCTCAACGGGTGCTTGTCGGGGAGTACGCCCTTGGCCATCGACATGGGGTAGAAAGGAACGCCGGTGCGCTCCACCAGTTCCTTCAGCAGATCCTCCACCTGCGCCTGGGCGGCTCCCTTGCCGATCAGGATGGCGGGCTTCTGGGCTGAACAGAGCAGTTTCACGGCACGCTCCACCGACTCGGGCGAAGGCACCATGGCGGGACACAGATCCACGGGATCGGCGAACAGAGCCTCGGCCTTGTCGCGGTCCATGACCTGACCCATGGCCGGGGTGGTGATATCAAGATAGACACCCCCGGGACGTCCAGAGATAGCGGCGCGGAAGGCGCGTACCACTCCCGTGAAGATATCCTCGGCGCGGTTCACGCGGTAGGCGGCCTTGGCCAGCGTCTTGGCTACGGCCAACTGGTCCAGGCCTTCGTAAGTTCCCTGCTCCAGGTCGATCGGCTCACGTACGGACGAGCCGGAAATCTGCACCATCGGGTAGCAGTTCACGGTGGCGTTGGCAGTTGCCGTCAGGCCGTTCAGGAAGCCCAGGGAGGATACGGTCATCAGGACACCGGGAAATCCGGTGCAGTAACCGTCGGTGGCGGCCGCCATTCCGGCCTGCTGCTCGTGGCGGAATCCGACGAAACGGATTCCCTCCCCCTGGATTATGT
>ENA-OYXX01000500-OYXX01000500.1-human-gut-metagenome-genome-assembly--contig:-NODE-500-length-18086-cov-7.797349_pt1 | contig 18086 bp, 12 predicted proteins | sample MGYA00243976_ERZ653434 | MGnify/ENA primary metagenome ERZ653434 (study PRJEB26926, sample SAMN06165112) | human gut metagenome | biome: ENVO:00009003; feature: ENVO:2100002; material: ENVO:00002003...
CCAACGACCCCGAGATTACAAATCACGTGCTCTGGCCAACTGAGCTAAAGAGGCGTTCCTTTGCAACCGCTCTCTTGCGAGATTTGCGGTCTGTTGGAAAACGGTTGCAAAGGTAAGCATTATTTTTGAACTACCAAAACTTTTCCAAGTTTTTTTTAGTAATCCCTCAATTTTTCTTTGAATTTCTGCAGTTGAACCCTCATTGAGTCCACTCCGAGATCTATACTCTCCTCAAATGTGTCACTCACCTTCTCAACAAAAAGAGTAGTTCCCGGCACTGTCACCGTGATGCTCACCTCCTTGTTTTGAGCGGTTGCGGGCTTCACAACTTTTAATTGCACCTCTACTTTCTTTATATCTTCGTATGATTTCTCCAACTTGGCGATTTTTTTCTCGATAAACGCCTGTAACTTCTCGGTAGCGTCAAAATGAATCGACTGAATCTTAATTTCCATAGTCCCTCCTGTTTTTTAAGTTAAAGGTTACGCCCTTGGGTGGGCTTTTTTATAAACTCGCTTCAGCTGTTCAAACGTGGCATGGGTATACACCTCGGTCGTTTTCAGACTCTCATGCCCCAACAGCTTCTTTACACTTTCAAGTCCTGAGCCATTGTTCAACATGGCCGTGGCAAATGTATGCCTGATAACGTGCGGCGTGCGTTTTTTCAGCGACGAAACCCTCGAAAGGTTCTTCTTCACCACATATCGCACCTGCGTCTGGTTCATTCGCAATCCCTTGTCAGTGACAAAGAGCGCACCGGAGCCGCCGCCGAATATGCTTTCACGCATACTTATATACCGGCGCAATGCCATTTCCAGCTCTTCCCCGAAAGGAATCAGACGCTGTTTGTTGCCTTTCCCCAGCACCTTGATTTGTCTGTTTGCGAAATCCACCGAAGCATCGTCAAGCCCGGTAAGTTCGGAAAGGCGCATGCCCGTAGAATAGAACGTCAGTAATATTGTACGCGCACGTACATCATCAAAGATGTCATCGCGCCACATTTCTTCACCGTCCAGCAGCTCGTCCATCTCCTTTTCCTTAAGGAACTGGGGCAGGGCCTTGCTTTTCTTCGGGCCTTTTACGGCATGGGCCGGATCTTGACCGACCAACCCGCGACTCAGTGCAAAACGAAAAAAGGAACGCAGAGCACTCAACCGTCTGTTGATTGAAGTAGCAGTGTTTCCTTTATCCATCATGCTCTCCATCCAGCCACGGATTATATCGGTATCCACCGACTCCCAAGAGAGATGACTATCCAATCTTTTGTAATACGACTCAAAGAATCTGAGATCCTCTTCGTAGTTCTGCACCGTCCGCTCCGATCTGTTCCGCTCGCGGCGCAAGTAGTCCAAAAATTGTCCAATCATCATAAAGCCGTTGCACATTATCTTATTCGGCAACGAATTTACGGAAATTAATTCAAACTACCAAATTTTCCGGGAAATATTTTATTCCTCGGTGTTTCTGAGTTTCTGTACGTAAACGGCGTGCTCCATCTTCAGTCTCTTCAGAACAGACGGCTTGTCAAACTGCTGACGTGCGCGGAGTTCTTTCACGACACCTGTCTTCTCAAACTTTCTCTTAAACTTCTTGAGGGCCTTTTCGATGTTCTCGCCTTCTTTTACCGGTACAATAATCATTTGTTTTTTTGTTTTTAAATTTTAAAATTAAACTTACATTTCGGGCTTAAAGCCACTTTTTGCGGGTGCAAATTTACAATTTATTTATCTATCCTCCAAATATTTAGACACTTTTCTTTCTTTTTTCCGACACGGTTCTTTCATTTGTTTTTGTTACACGGCACACGTAACACTGTTACTTGAGCCATGTAACACCATTACTTGGGCCGTGTAACACCGTTACTTGAGCCATGTAACGATGTTACTTGAGCCATGTAACACCTACAATCTTTTGACACCGGTCAGATCAGATGCTCATCAAAAACTCTTTCAATGGTTGCAATTCCTCTTTATCAAGATTCCAAAAGTTCGAATTGTCAAACAGCCAATCACCAGAACCAAGTCTGTCCCTTGACTTCTTGTTTATTTTCTGAGCGCTTATATATGTATGCAGTTTTCCTTTTCTGTTTGGTGTATTGTAAGCAGTATTCCCCGAGGCATCCTTAACACCTGACACACACTTTTCATAATCTTCGAAACAATCGAAAAATATACTGTGAAGATCTCTGCGTGCCACTGATTCAATCAAACATTCCACATCGCCATCATCATTGTTATTCGGATAGACGAAATAAGGGAATGTCAAACCATTCAACCTCATGTTGTATTCTATATTCCGAGCCCTTTCCTCATATCCATATCCTTTGTCTATCGTATCGGCATCTACCAATACCAGCATGCAATCACCTGTAGTCTGAGCTTGCAATATCTGGTTTAGTATAGCTTCATCAAACAGATGGGTGATTCCATCCATGAATATGAATTCCACTTCCTTGTCTGCGAAATATTTGTCCAGTATGGTTCTCAAAAAATGGTATTCGGCTGTTCGGGCGTGTTTTGCCTCAATGATTATTCTGTTCATATCACCGTATCTCTATTTCTTGGTTGATGGAATAGTCCAGACTGTCGAGTGAGTAGTGGTATGCTTTCAGTTCGTCATCCTGTGTTTTCAGCAGTTTGAATGTCGCTATATGGTCTGCATCCATACCTATTGCCGCATCCCTAAGTCCTTTTATGGAATCAATGTCGTGCGTGGTAACAAACATTTGGGTGTTGTTTCGTATGGCGGCACGGATAAGAATCTCCCATAATTTTTTCATTACTGAATAATGAAATCCGTTGCTTATCTCATCCACAAGAACCACGCCGTCTTTGTTGTTGTATATAGATGTCAGAAGAGCAACAATCTTTCTTGCTCCATCGCCCATCATATTTACCGGAATACGTTTTGGCAACCCGATATCCACCAGCATGTCATTGTCAGTGAAGGTAAAGTCTTTGGTTCGCGGTTCTATCATCTGCAAGCCTTCTATGATGAAAAATTCATCCTTGTTGAACAGGATGTTTTTAAGTCCTTGCACAGATGCGTTGAAGTCAAACTTCGGATTCAGATATGTACAACGCAATGTCTCCATATAATTATCAGGAACCGTACGTTTGGCTTTTGACAATTCCACAGGATCAAACATCAGTTGTGAAGAGAATGTATTCTGGTTTATCTTGAATTTAAAATCAAGTCCGTACATTCCGGCATCCATATTTGAAAGAAAACTGTTATCTTTTGCATCTAAAGAAATATTGTCCACATTCTCCTCTACGAGACTTATGCACAGTTCCCTGACCTCCCCGTCAGTCATCCGGAATTGTATCGGGTGATTAGTGTCCATATTGTAGAATTCCAATTGGAGATCATTAATTCTGGCTTTGGTGTAGCCTCGCATGTAGTTGGCATGTATCGGCAGAATTGGATTTGAGAGCCCGCAGGTGAAGAATAAAGATTCCAGCAGCGATGATTTTCCACAGTTGTTTTTCCCGAAAAACAGATTTACCTGCTTAAATCCGTCAATCAGCGCATAGCGTATTCCTCTGAAGCGTTCAATTTCTATTTTATGGAACATCGTTACATCTTTTGGGGGTTATATTATGCAAAGACAGTGCAAATGAGCGCAATGTGGACTTGTTCACAAATTGCCGAGTGCAGCCTATCTTATGCAAAGATAGTAAAATTATTCGTCTGTACAGTTATCAGACATTATTTTAATATTTTTTGTATTTCTACAAGCCTCATCGCCACCGGCAGAAACATCACGACAGGAATCACGCTGAACGACAGTCCGCCTATCGTCCCCACGGCAAGGGAGAACCAGAACGGCTGTTCGTCGGGGCCGTCCGTAAGGAACGGTATCATGCCCACCACCGTCGAGAGCACCGTCAGTGCCACAGGCACAATCTTGTGGTTGAAAGCCGCAACGAAACAGCACACTCCCCGGTTCTTATGTGCCGCATGCAGAGAGACGATAATGTTGTACTGGCATACGATATAGATGCCCGCATTTACCGTGAGACCCGCCAACAGCACCATGGCCGCAAAACCGCCCGTGCCGAAGGGCACCCCCGTGACATAATATGTAACGAAAAGCCCGATGAATGACACCGGAATAAGCATTGTTACAGCCAATGCCCTGAGCAGACTCTCGAAAAATACGGCAAGGACAAAGAACACAATAACGGCCACAAGCCCCACCAGCCAATATTGCGTGCCGTCATCGTCGTAAGCGCCATACGTCTTGTTCAGACAGCGGAAACCGACCGGAAACATTGCATTATACTTCTCCGTAATACCCTTTATGTAACGGTCGGTGTACGTATACGACCCGAGCACGTTGAACGCCACGCGCAGCACATACTCCTGGTTGTCTCTCGGTATGACGTTCTTGGCCTTACGCCTGCTTATGTCCATAAATCCCGACGGCCGCACCCCGTGGTCACCGTGGCCTACGTATGAGTTTTTCATCTGCCACAAATCGAACGAGCCTGCCGCCGAGGGGCGTACCGTAACATCCATCATCTTCCCTCCCACGTCAATCCTTTCCGCCTCGCGGTCGGCCAGAAGGCTTTGGAGCGAAGAGTGGATATCGTGCGGACGCACACTGTCGGCAGCCATCATGCCGCGGTCGTACCCCATGAAAAATTCGTCTTCCTGATTCTCATGTCCCGGCGTAACGATGGCCAGGTCGGTCACACGCCTGTTCTTCCGCATGTCATCCGCCATATCCTCTGCAAAACGATACAGCCGCTCATAGTCATATCCGGCAATCTCTATGCTGTTGGCCCTGTATTGCAGATTAAGGGAGTTGCTGAATCCTCGCTCGCTCACCCCCGACGTGGCCCAGTCGGCCCCGCCTATAGTTATCACCTTTCCTATCACACGACTTTCCAGAAGATATGGGAACCCCGAGTGCAGGGCCTCCTCCCCGAACTCCACCACAATGGATGCTCCGCTCTGACGCACAGACGTCTCAAACCGCCTTATCTCCTTGAACTGCGACAGAAAGGCCTCAACCTCCTCCACCTTGTCATTCAGCTCGTGCACACTACCGCCCACCGGCATCTTCGCGCGGATATACAGTTTCGTCTCTTCCTCCTTGGGACGGAACGTGTTGCTGTCGAGACAGTCGGCAAACAGTTTGAGAGTTCCGGCAAACATTCCGGCAAACGCCAGCAGCAGCGCGCAGCGCACCCACCGTCTTTGGCTCATGCCCACATAACACGAATACCAACGCGAAAACCACAACACGAAGCGGGTGTACATGTTTCTCCTTACAACCGTCCTCTTCCGCACCACCCCCAACCGCGAGACAAGAGCCGGAGTGAAAAACAAAGCCACCGCCACGGCCACAAGAAGGTTTATCATCACGACGACGGAAAAGTCCTTCAGGTCGTGCCTCAGATGGTCCGGCAACCAGAACACGATGACCAGCGCCCCCACGGTGGTGAGCATCGCGGCCAGTATTCCGGAGAAAGCCCTGCGGTCACGGTAGTAGGCATAATGGTCGGTCATGACGATGGCCGAATCAATGATGATGCCCAGCGAAACCGTTATTCCCGCCATCGAGAACGGGTGCAGCCGTATGTCGAACAACCGGTAGAACATGACGGCAACAAGTATGTTGGCAAGCAATGAAATGCCGATGACCGCAAGATACCGCCACCTGAACCCGCCGCACATCCATACAAACGCCAGCAGTATGGCCAGCGTCAGCGACGAGCGTGCCACCAGCGTGCGAAACTCCCTCAGCTGCTCCTCCGCGCGGTCGTAAGACAGCGAGGGATGAAGTGCGGCGGGCGCCGAAGCCATCACGTCCTTCACCCTGCCGGAGACAGCCGCCAAGTTGGCGTCCCTGTCGGCATAGACATTTACGTAGACGGTGTTCATGCCGTTCACCCGATAGTAGCTGCCGGGCTTCCGCTCACGTATGTTGCACGACGCGAGATTGTTGAGATAGACAATCTTGCCGCCCACCGTCTTCAGCGGCATCTGTTCAAAACGCCTCCTCTCCTCCTTCGACGACAGCAGCAGCGGGACGGTCACCCTACCGCCTTCCGCCGACACCTCACCCACCACATCTTCACGGCCTGCGAAATTGCGTATGGCGTCAACAATGTCCTGGCTGCCTATGCCGTATACGGCCAGCCGTTCCGCGTCGTACGCCACCTCCATGTAATGCCGCGTCGTGCCGGTGATGTCAACGTGGTGCACACCCTCCACACGTTCTATGCCGTGCCTCACCTCCCTCTCGGCCACCTGCCGCAGCTGTTCGCCGGGCATGTCGCCGTTGAGCATATATGTAAGCATCAGCCTCACCCCGTTGTCATCGTCAAGTGCTGTGCCCACCTCGCCGCCCGACACCGTGGGGTACGACACTTCTTCTGGCAGCCTGCCGCGTATCTGCCGCAGTATCGAGGCTATCTCGAATTTCGTGGCCGACACGTCAGCCTTCGGTTTCAGCTCCACCGTGATGCGCCCACCGCCGAAGCGGCTCACCGACGCCACCTTCTCCACCCCGCGCACCGAGCTCACCATGGCCTCTATGCGCGACGTCACGTTCTGCTCGACAACCTTGGCCGGGGTGTTTTTCCAACTGTAGGATATGGTGAGCGTCTTCCCCTGCTCCGGCCGCGGCTTGTTGCTCACGTCCAGTTGGGTGACGAGTGCCGCGCCGGCAACCATCAATACGCACATTACAAGCAGTATGGAGAACGAATGTTTCATCTTTTTCTGTAAATAAGGTAATACATCAGCGGAACGAAAAACAGGCTCACCACCGTACCCACGGTCATGCCCGTGATGATGGCGAACGACAACGGATATTGCAGTGCCGACCCCATGTCACCGCGGTGCAGGAACGGCACGATGGCGAGCACCGTCGTCAGCGATGTCATGACAATGGGTTTCAGCCGGCGGTGACCGGCCGTCATGACAGCCCTTAGCAGCGGGGCGTTGCCGCGGCGGCCGCCCCTGCCATGCCGGCGGTACAGCCTGTTTATGGTGTCCACCTTCAGTATCGAGTCGTTTATTATTATTCCGCATGCCACGACAATGCCCGTCATCGACATCGTGTTCAGCGACTCGCCGCAAACGAACAGTGCCAGCATCACCACAGCCACATCTATGACAATCTCCGCAAGGATGACAAGCGGTTGGACTATGCTCTCAAACTGTGCCGCAAGGATGAAGAACAAGAGAAGCACCGCCACGGCCAAAACCACGGCCAGCTCGCCTATCATGGAGCGCGAAGAGAAATATCCGCCACGGAACGACGCCTTTACCGGCGAGCCGTCCGTCATCTCCGTCACATATTCCATCATGTCCTCCACCCGCCGGTCGGGGGCCTTGTCAATGTTTATCACCGAAAACTCACCGTCGTCACTCGCCGAAAGATACTTGTAGTCTTCGCTGCGCGACTCCTTCACAAGACAGGCCAGCGGTATGTCGGTGCCGTCGGCGTTGGTTATGGTGTTTCCAAGCAGTGTGCCGCTGTCGGTGCCGTTGCCGCCTATCACCACCGGCACACTCTCGCCGCCACTGCCTATCTCGTACACGCTGTTTGTGCCGAGCAGCTCCCTCAGGCGTGCATACAGTTGGCGGTACGTCACGCCGTAGTAGGCCATCTGCTCCGCATCGACCCTGTAGCGGATGTATATCTCTGTCGGCACCGGCTGTATGTCCGTCTGCGGAAACCTCCGTTGCAGCGAGTCGGTCACCGCACGCGTCTGCCCCACATCGGGCCTTCCGCCCTCACGCTTTTGCAGTCGTATCTGCAGATCCGGTTCGCCGGTGGAGAATATCAGGTCGAAGATGTTGGCCGCCATCTCCGCCTCCACCGTCGCCTTGGGATAATGCCGAGCAACATACCGTTTCATCTTCTCCACCGCCTTGTCGCAGTCTGCCGCCGACGCGCACTTCACGTAGCACACGGCCTCGCTGCCGGTGATGTTCCTCGTGTGCGACAGCATGAAGTCCTGGCCGCCGGCCATCACGGTGCTTGCCTCCACGCAGTCCTTCACGTGGTCCAGCACCTCGTTCACCCTCCGGCTGTTCTCTTCCGCCACCACACCCGCGTTCCAGTCTATCGTCACAAGCGCGTCGTCGTGCGGTATCTCCGGCATACGCTCCTTCCTGATGAAAGGCAGCAGCAAGCCCACCGCCAGCAGGCTCCCCGCAAACACGCCCGCCACGGTCTTGGGATGGCGCAGCGTATAGCGCATGCCCTTCTCGTAAAGGGCCGTCAGCCGCGTGTTTACCTTCGTCTCCCTCGGCCGGCATTTCCTGCACAGCGACAGGTGATACACCGGAACCACGAGTGTGGCCACCGCCAGCGAGCAGAACAGGGCTATGGTTATGCCCATGGCCTGGTCGTAAAACAGCGCTCCCGCGGTGCCACTAAGGAATATCAGCGGGATGAACACCGAACAGGTGGTGAGCACGGACGACAGCATCGGCATGACCACCTCCTTCACTGCCGAACGGACGGTATGCCCGCTGCAGGTGCCCTTCTGCAGAATGTTGTCTATCACGATTATCGCGCTGTCCACTATCATTCCCACGCCGAGTATAAGTCCCGACAGCGATATTATGTTCAGCGAGATGCCCATGATATAGAAGCACAGAAGCGTGAGCACCAGCGACAGCGGAATGGACATGGCCACAAGCAGCGGGAGGCGGCGGCCCCCTATGAACACAAACAACACCACACTTGCCATGACGATGCCCAGCACGAGGTTCCACTCCAGATTGTGCATGCTGTACGACAGCAGCTGCGTCTGGTCGCGCGTCACGGCAAAATGCAGTTCGGGATAGTCGCGTGTGAGTTGCGCCATCAGCGTGTCCATGCTCTGCTCGAGGTCGCTCATCTGTGCGTCGCTCTGCTTTATCACCGCCATTGTTATGGCATCGGTGCCGTCGGACGTGACGATGCCCTTGCGCACGGCGGCCGTCTCCTCCACGGTGCAGATATCTTTCAGTTGCAGCAACCGACCGTCGTGCCGCAGATATATGTTCTCTATGTCGCGCACGGAGAGTATCTGCGAGTCGAAGTGTATGCTGTAGCGGTATATGCCGTCCTTCACGCTCAGCGTCTCCAGCACTATGTTGTTGTCGCTGATGGCCTTTTCTATGTCGCTGTTGGTTATCCCCGACAGTCCGATGCGCGCAGCATCGGGCCGTATCGTAATCAGCGTGCCCGTCAGTCCGCTGTAGTCTACCATAGCCACCTCGGGCAGCTGTTCCATGCGCTTGCTGATGACGCTGCCCACCAGCCGCGATGTCTGTTCCGGCCGTCCCCCGGTCACGTCGACATAGAACGCCGGTATGTCGAGCGCGCCTATCTTCATCACTTTCGGTCGTTCCATCTCCTTGGGCATGGAGCTCATGGCGCGGTCTATCTTCTCGTTCACTTCTATGAACAGCAGGCTCATGTCGCTGCCGGGACTGAATGTCAGCGTTATTATGCCGGCGTCGGTGCGCGATGTCGACTCTATGTCTTTCAGCCCGGCCACCTGCGACAGCTGACGGCGCATCGGACCTACCATGCGTTGCTCTATCTCGCGGGCGGAACTGCCCTGGGCCGACATCTGCACCACTATGCGCGGCACGTCGATATCGGGCATCAGTGACACAGGTATGCGCCCGAGGGCAAGCACACCGAGGGTGACGGCGGCTATCAGAATCATCGTCACGGCGATGGGGCGGTGGAGGATTTTATGGAGCATATTTTTAGTTTTTAAGGAGTTAGGGAGTTAGAGGAGTTAGGGAGTTAGGGAGTTAAGGAGTTAAGGAGTTAAGGAGTTAAGGAGTTAAGGAGTTAAGCCAATACCAACATAAAGGATTGGCATAATGGACAATATCACATCTTGAAAGCATTTGGCTTAACTCCCTTTAACTCCTTTACTCCCTTTAACTCCCCTTGCTCCTAAAAAGACGAACCTCCGTATCATCCGCAAGGTTGAGGTTCCCCGAAGTTATTATTATGTCGCCCTCGTTCACCGTGGTGTTCTTCCGCTCACATCCCGTTATGGCAAAGCTCGTGAGATTACTGTACATGATGTCGACATAAGTCCATACCGCGCGGTGCGTGTCGGGGTCGTATACGAAGACCACGTTGTAGCCGTCGCGCTCAACCACCGCCTCCTTCGGCACCACGAACATGCCGGGCACGGAATTCTCTATGGTCACCTTCACATTCATGCCGTCAACAAGCCGGTCGGAAGAATTCCTGATGCGCGCCTTCACCGCTACGAGACCTTTGGTGTCTACAGACGGATTGATTTCCGTTACCGTCCCGTCGAGCGACAGTTCGCCGGCGACAAACGGCGACACCCTGACCCGCGTCCCCACACTGACGGAGACAAGCTCGGCCTCAAGCACCTTAAACTCCACGTCGAAGAACGAATCGTCTATCAGCGTACAGAACTTGTCGCCGCGCTGATACGGCCGTGCCACAAGGTCGGCAATCCTGCCCCCGAACGGGGCCTTCAGGCTGCAGTCCTGCAGAGCCTGCTCGGCGGAGCGCAGCGCAAACCGTGCCGAATAATATCCCGACGTGACCTCGGCCCGGTGTAGCACCTCGGCCGGCACGTTGTCCGTGCTTCCGTCATATCCCAGACCTATCAGCTTGTCCTGCAGGTCAACCTGTGCCTTTTCGAGGTCGCGCACGGCCTTATCGTGGGCGGCCTTGCGTTCGCGGGTGTCGGCCACGGCCAATACCGTGCCTGCCGCCACGCGCTGGCCGTTCTTCACGTTCACGACCTGCAACATCTCCCCCGCCTTCGGACACATCAGTTCGGCACGCCGTATGGCCGCCAGACGCCCGTTGCACAGCACCTGTTTCTGAAATGTCTGCCGGCGCAGCACCATCGTGTCAACCTCTATCACGGTCTCTTCCCTCACGGCAGTCTGCAAGTCATCTTCCCCTTCGGCCGTTCCGCCGTGTGCAAACACATAAACCGCATAGACCAGTCCGCCAACTACTGCCATTACTGCCGCAGCCGCCACCATTGTCTTGATACGTATATTCATACTTTTCATTTTGTATTTTTATTTTGTATTTAGTAGCGGGCTTCTCCCCGTCATTTCATCAGTTCGTCAAAGTCAACAGTCAGGTCACGCCCCCTCTGCCAGTCGTACAGTGTTGACTTCTGCAGGGTGTAATAGTCGTTCCAAAATGTTTTCAGCTGACTTATATACTGCGCCTTGGCCGACTCCATCTCCTGCTGCGCCGTGTTGAGGTCGGTCACCGAAACGGATCCCGTCTCATACCTCCGGCGGGTAATCTCATACCGCTCTTCGGCTATATCCTGCGCCCGCAGGGCATTGCGGCACTGCTGCGGCTGGGCATTAAACTGCGTCACTTTCTTACGCAGGTCCTGCATGTAGTCCTGATGTGTCTGTTCCACCTTCGTGCGCACCATGTCGAGCCGGGCCTGCGCCATCTTCACCTTGCCGCGGCTCACGCCCCAGTCGAATATGGGCAGCGACAGCGACAGACCTATTATCTCGTTGTCTCTCAGCCGGCTGTATGCCGCCCCAATGTTGTTTCCCGTCTGCGTGAATCCCAGTTCGCTGCTCAGCGTCATCTGTATGCCCCTGGTTGACTTTGCCTGCGCAAGCTCTTTTTCGGCCTGCAGCATCTGCAGCCGCTGTTCGAGAGAATGGGGCGAGTTGGCGATGGCCTTCTGCAGCACCTCGTCCACCCCCACCGTCATGTCGGGCACGGTGTATGGCGGCACGAGTTCCGCCCGCGAGTAGTCGCTGACGCGCAGGAACGAGAACAGCTCGTACATGGCGTCGTCGAGGGTCAGCTTGTTTTTGGTCACGGCCATGCGTGCGTTCAGCAGCGACAGCTCCATCTGCAGCACCTCGCTCTTCGTGGTGGTGGTCAGCGCGAGCCGCTTCTGGGCCACCTCATACAGCCGTTCGCGGTCGCCCACCGTCTGCACGCTCTGCTTGTAATCCGACTGCGCCGACAGCACGTTGAAGAACAGCAGCGCCGCCTTTATCGTTATGTCCTCGAGGGCGGCTACATACGTTCTTTCCGCTATCCTATACTCCACGGGGGCCGTCTTCCGCTCCCACTTCAGAGTGTTGAACGACCGCAACGGCTGGGTGTAGCTGATGCGCAGCGGCTGCGAGTTGTACGTCTTCTCGTTATAGGTGAACTGATCCAGACGGTACAGATACGACTGCAGCGACACCTTTCCGCCCGTGGCCGCTATCTGCTGGTCGACGGAAAGTGTCACGGAGTTGGTCATCGTGTTGTTGTTGACAAGATTGACACGGCCCGTCTCCGGGTCGCGCGCCTCAACCACCGAATGGTTGAAGCCGCCCAACTTGCCGCCCACATTCACCGAGGGCATCAGCTGGGCCTTCGCCGAGCGGTACTGCCAATAGCTGCCCATATACGAGTAGCGCGCTATCTGTGCGTCGAGACTGTTCTCGCGGGCTATCGCTATCACATTCGTCAACGTCAGCCTTTGGGCCGCAACGCCCGAAAAGCCAACCGCCATGGCTGCCGTCAGGAAAAACCTGCGTGCCATGCCGGACAAAAACAAGATTGTGTCCCTACCGTTATATAATCTCGGTGTGTGTGTCATTGCAAACTTATTCTTCAACTTATTTTTTTATTTCATAATAATGTCTGTGCCTTATTCTTCATATCTCTCGTCGCCTCCGACTCCACCTTTGGCTTCATCTCCACAATTCGTCTTGCCGTTTCCACGGCCTTGGTCCTGTTGCCCGTTTCCTTGTAGAGCAGCATAAGCCGGTATAGTGGATAAAGCCTGTTTGGCATCATGGCAAACGCTTTCAGATATTCCCGTTCGGCCGGGCCGTAGTGCCCCATGTCCTTGTAGTTGTTGCCTGCAAGCACATGAAACATCGGGTCGGCACTGCACAGTGTGCCGCGGCCGAGAATATCGTTACTGTCGTTATACCGCCCCGCATCACGCAGTATCTTGCCGAAATCGAAAAGAAACTCGGCGTTGTCGCCCTCCAATGGCAGCAGCTCGTAATAGTCTTCCAGAAAGGCCTCACTGTGCAATCCGCTGAAGACACCGTACGTCTTGTCGGCCTCGTGGCTCTCCTTGGCCATACCGTATGTCTGACGGCAGACCAAGAGGAGCAGCGCGGCCGCAAGGGCAGTCTCCGCCCTCCCCGTTTCCGCCACGGCCCTGCCGCCCGCCGCCTCGCCCCACGCCACCGTCATCACGGCGACTATCTTATAGGGCAGAAGGTCGAAGGGATAGGAAAACATCGAGAATACCAGCAGCGAGGCCATGCCGTAGAACAACGGCCGGCTGCTGCGGAACAGCGAGGCCATGGCCGCCGCGCAGAGCGACACGGCAAAGATGGCTCCCACTATACCCTGCTCCACAAGCGTCTTCAGCAGAATGTTGTAGGCGTTGTCGGTCACTCCCGCCGACGACAGGTCGGTGCCGCTGCCGTGCAGCTGCGCCATGCCTTCGGCCACGGCATGACAGAAGCCGCCCGTGCCCACGCCGAGCCACGGACAGCCGGTCCATGTGGTCAGGGCGGCCTGCCATATTATCATCCGCCCGTCGGCAGAGCCTTGTTTCACGAGATAGAACACTATGGCCGCCGCCACCAGCAGCCCCCAAAGCGCATATCGGTATCTCCAATAATACCGTCTGTACATACACAGACAGACAACGGCGGTGCCGGCAAATGCCGCGCGGCTCCACGTGGCGGGAAGCACGACGGCCATTATCACGACGGCAACAGTCAGTATGTGCCTCAGCTCGGTCTTCGCCACCATCGCCGCAACCCGTCGTGGCACAAACGCCGGCATTGTCGTGGCAATCTTTCTGTTCCCTGCTTCACGCATGGCGGCCAGCCCCACGGCCAGCCCTATCATCAGGTAAGCCGAATAGGGTCCGGGATTGAGGAAACTGCCCGTAAGCAGATACTGCAAATGACGGCTCGTGCCGTTGACCATCTGCCCCACGCCCGCCACCGCTTCATAACAGCCGCCGGCAATGACACATACTGCAAGCATGCGCGCCGACAGGCCCGCCATGCCGAACAGCAGCCTCAACGAGAAGTAAAGCAAAAACGCAATGACGGCATGAAGGAACTCCGTCCTGCATGGATATCCGCCACCATCCGCCCATATCATGCCGGCATAGAACGCAAACCACGCCAAGGCCACCATGTCGGTGACCGTCATCCTCATCTTCTTGCGTAAGGCGACAAGCAGCACGCCGCCGGCTGCATACAGAACGCCCGTACCTGCCGCCACCCATATTTCAGGCTCCGCCCATCGTCGCTCCACCGGCAGAACTGTAAGGTATGTCAGCAACAGGAGTACGACGCAGCCCATCGTCCTGATGACTGTCATTGAGGTTTGAAGCCGTTTCATGATTTTTCTTCTCATAAACAATTCCAAGATTTCAAAGTCATTTACTTCTTCTTGCGTGGCGGTATTATCTTCGTCACCACACCTATTATATATTCCTCCGGCACAAATCCCCAATAGCGGGAGTCGAACGAGTCGAGCGAATAGTCGCCGCAGATGTGGTAATAGTTGTGGCGGAACCGGTGGGTTCTGATACGGCGGCCGCCGGCGAAAACGGCCATGCTGTCCCAGTCGTATGTTATCTTTGCACCGGTCTCCCACTCCAATATCCTCCGGTAGAGGGTGGCTTCGCGGGGCGTAACCGTGATTATGTCTCCACGGCGGGGTACGTACAGCGGCCCCCAGTTCTGTATGTTCCACCCGAAATGCCTGTCACGGCGCGGTGCCACATCGTAGACCTTGTATCTCTTCAAAACCTCCGCCGTCTTGCCCTCCAACTGCCGCTGCCGCTTTTCGTTGCCCAATATTTTGGGGCAGTTGTTGTTGAACAGATGTCCGCCTACGGCACTCAGCGTATCGCCCGGCATCCCAACAATGCGCTTGCAGTAAACATTGTTTATCTCGAACGATATCCTGCCGCGATGTACGGGATAGTTGAACACCACTATGTCGTTGCGCCTGAGTTCCCGTGTCCCTTTCAGCCTTACGGCCTTCAGTTCCTGTCCGCCCCGGCGGAAATGCAGGTCGGTGTACAGACGGGGACCGAAGAGCAGCTTGTTCACTATCACCTTGCTGCCGGGCATGATGGTGGGTGACATCGACTTCGTGGGCACGGTGAAGTAGTCGAACACGAACACCCGCCCGAGCAGCCACGCAATGTAAAGCACCGAAACGGATGCCACACAACGAAGCAAAACCTTGACAGCCTTCTTTATGAACATTCTTTTATTTCAGTAATCCCGCGTTGCGTGACTTTCCGCCACTTGACGATAAGACTTACATTTACCGCAGCCATCACCAGCAGCACCACACTCTTCACAAACGATGACACCGGCGTGAAATGCACCAGTTCGCCAAAACAGCCGCATGTCTCTATGCTGCCAATTATGGTAGGGAAAAACAGGTTGACACCGGTAAGATAGACGAAGAAGAGCAGCATAACGCAAAACGCCACACCTGTGCATAGTGCAAAACGCCGCCACAGAGCCGCTATGCCGACAACTATTTCCGCCGCACACACCGCCACGGCTATCTCAAAGGAAAAGCGATGCATCCAGCCGCCTATATATGCGTCACCGTACAACTGCACCTCCTGTTCAAAAGCGCGTATGGCCACAGCCTTGAGCACGCCCGACAGGATGAAGCAGGCGGCCAGCAGGCATCTTATTATATTGTTGATTGTGTTGATATTCATTGTTTCGTCAGTTCTTTGGTCATCGTCCTGCGGAATCCATGCCGCCACGGATAGCTGATGATATGTTTGAAACGGGAGCCACGGCCCGACGTATACAGCAATGCCATTCCGCCACTGTTGTATGGATTTTCGGTGGCAGTAAGCATCACCTCCTCCGCCCTTACGCGCGGTTTGCCCTTTGCCACCTCACGCGCAAACGCCCTGACGTTGTGGCAGCCGAAATCTTCACCTATTAGAAAAACATTCCTCTCCGCCAGCATACGGCGCGTAACCCTCGTGTCGGGCACAAGCGGCATGCGGCATGTCACCGTATCATTGTCTATGGGAAGCCGTGAATACAGGTAGCTCTCATACTCTCTGCGAACGTCGGCCACCAGCCGGCGGTAGACGGTTGAAGTGTCGGCGGCATTATACACATATATGAACGGCCGGCGGTAGAAGTCGGCCACGGTGGTGTCGTTGACGGGAAACCTGTATTTCACGTGTGCCCGGTGCGCCCTGCTCTTGTCCTTGAAAAAATCGCACGCTTCGCGCCCCACGAGGAGCCTGTGATAACCGTGGTAACCCTGTCCGGAATTTCGCCGCAACGTCAGCCGGTAAGGTATGTGATACCTGTCACAGTCTTTCAACAGGTCGGCATACATGTTCACCGGACTGTGTGTGTCCACCGGGTCACCGAAAATGAGCAGCGGAATATTGCGCAAGTTAGCCAACATCGTTTCCGGCGCACATGACATATTCACGTTCTCCTCGTCGTTTCGTCTGTACACCGGGGCGTAAAGTGCTATGGCAGCAAACATGTCGGGATTGTACGCGGCAAAACGCAGCGCCCTGTAGCCACCGCTGCAGTTGGCATGAAGGTATATTCTGTCGGGGTCTATGTTGTAGTGTTCCTGTGCGTCGGCAATGGCAAGCCTCATCTCGGCGTCGGCAAAAGGCGTCAGGTCTTCGTTGAGCATCATCCTTGCTTCGGGCATTATCACGAAGCTGTCGTATCTGTCGGCCACGGCCTGCAGGTCGTTGACCACATACTGATGGGATATCTGCGGACTGAAAAACAGATGGTAGCGTTTCTCGTTGCACGGGCGCATCACCACCACAAGCGGATATTTCCTGCCACGATCCACATTGTTCGGAGTGACCAGGATATACCGTTGGAGGCATCCGTCAAGTTCGGAACGGTAGGTAAGGAACTTGAAGTTATATTCATCATCGTCGTTTCCGTACGTGCCGTCGATATGTGCGAATATGTGTTCAAGCTGATAGGCCAACCAGGGCATCTTGAACGGGAACCACCGGTCTTCACGCATCTTTCCGCTGACGGAGCCCAATTTCCATACGCGGTAGCGCAGCTGGTCTATCTCGTCAAGACGCGCATGGCCGCAGGGCAGCGAATCGCGCATGGCCGTAAACCGGGGCTCCACGCCGTCGATGGCATAGGTCATCACCGGCTGGCGCACGGTGTCGCCTCCCATGACCATGCTGCATATATAGGCCCTGTCTTTCTGCAAGGCAGGTACATGATACTTCACCGTGCCTTTTCTGAGCACCGTTTCAGGAGTCTTGTTGCCGTAAGCATCACTGAAAAACAGCTTTATACTGTGGTTTGTGATGGTCTGGTGGTTGTCGGTCAGCACGATGCTGTCGTTGCTGATGACGGGATAAACAATATTTCCCGTGTGCTCTTCGGCGTACAGTCCGGCCATGCGCGTGCTGTCATACAGAGTGGCTTCATACCAGTATTTCCCTTTCACGCCCTGCGTCCTGACCAACAGGGTGTTGTCTCCGGCCTTGAGGTGTACGGGATAGATGGCCATACCCTTTATGTCAATCCGTGTAAGCGAATCGCCGTTGATATATCCCTTGCACCACATGCGGGTATTCACGTGCAGAAACAGATTCTTCTCCTTCTCCGACTTTATCGTGCATGAAAGGTAAGTAACCGTTCTTTCGAGTATTCGCGTGGTATCGGTAATGCCGATACCGAACACCTCCCTCAGGTCCAGCTGCCCGTAGCGGGGATGATACGCCCCGTTGTGCCATAGCTTTACCGTTGTGTCCTGCCGTTCTGCCGGAAGAGAAAGCCGGTGGCTGACGGCAAAATCACTCATAAATGCAGAATCCTGCCGCACAGTGAAAGGCCCGGAAACATTCCAATCAGCAAGGCGTATCTCCGTGGTGTCACCCCCGCCTGCGTAATACACCGCCGTAACAGGCGGCTTGTCGCAGGAATGGAACAGCTGAAACAGCATGAATATGAATGTTGTAACAACACTATATCTGGTTTTAGTACTGTCTCTTATACACATCTGACGCTGCCGACGACTCCTTACGTGTAGA
>ENA-OYXX01000506-OYXX01000506.1-human-gut-metagenome-genome-assembly--contig:-NODE-506-length-18005-cov-9.082563_pt1 | contig 18005 bp, 13 predicted proteins | sample MGYA00243976_ERZ653434 | MGnify/ENA primary metagenome ERZ653434 (study PRJEB26926, sample SAMN06165112) | human gut metagenome | biome: ENVO:00009003; feature: ENVO:2100002; material: ENVO:00002003...
CAAGAACCGTCACCATCCTGTCAATACCGCATTGCTTCAGCAGTTCCCTTATACCGCTATTATAGGTATAGACGGGTTTGAACGGAAACAGTTTGTCCGTATCAGAGTTCTCATATTTGGAAAGTATTCTGAGCGCTTTCTCATGCAAGGGTACTCTTACTGTCTTTGCCTCGCATTTCTTTGTCTTCTGCGGCATGTATTCCACAAAGCCGTTCTTCACGTTATCCCATGTCAGACGGTACAGGTCACCGACACGACAGCCTATATAGCAGTGAAAGACAAATATGTCACGGATGACCTCCAACTGGGGATAGGACGAGAGGTCTGCATCATAGAGAATGTTACGTTCCTCGATGGAAAGATAGAAAGGGTCACCATATACAGGGACTTTGCATCCATACTGCAGGAATACTTCATTGCTTGTATAGCCCATTTTCTTGCACCAGTGCAGAAATACGCAAAGAAGATTCATCGTGTTTATGATGGTTGTGCTTGACTTCTCCTTCGGCTTGTATTGGGCTGGGATATAATCCTTGTAGAAGTCAGGATGTTCAAGATACAGCAGGTGTTCATTGACTATATAGTCACGGAAATCATTCATGTCTTCCAGAGAGATAGTCTCGGCAAAAAGGTTGAACTCCTTGTTTCCCATAATCTCGCGGTTGTAGGCCACATACCTTGTCAGTTTACGGTACAGGTTCTCTATCTGCCCCTTGGTCTGCCTTGTCCCCTCATGCCGGCTGATATACTCCGAAAGTCTTTTAAGCAGGTTGGGATGCTTACGCTCATACGCGAGATTCGGATGGAGCACATCCTCGATGACATGTCTCAGCCAGTCTCCATCTGCCTTGTTACGGTCAAAGGATGTCTCTATCTGTTCAATGATGGCGGCAATCTGTTTAGGGATGCGCTTCTGCTCATTCTTATCCACAATGGTGTTCCGGCGATACCTTAGCGCATTGCCGTCCCAATACTTATCTACCACCTGCAACCCAGATGCGACCTTGATGTCGATTTCCTTGTCGCGCACACGGAAACAGATGCAGGAAACACCTTGTTTCCTGTTCCCCTTTGCCTCTTTGAGATATACGCTTGCCTTCATGTTCTTGTCGGTTTTATGTTTTTTCTGGGTGCAAAGTTAATACATTTCCCGTAAATGTTCCCAATAATCCCGAAGAAACTTGCAAGCGATTAAAAAGATTTAAGATATTGTTCCCATAAGAAAGTAAGCTAAAACACTTGTAAATCAAGCATTTTATTTGCAGTTATTATGCTTTTGTTTTCATTTGATAGTCAAAACCCAGTAATAAATTTCGTTGGTTTAAGTTCCACGCTTTTTTTGTATCATAGTAAATATCAATGCTTTTATTTTAGCTGGCACCGTAGAGGTGTATAGACAAAAATAAATGTAAAAATGTTCTTGCATGGAAAGTATCCCTGCCAGTATCTCCAACAAACAAAACACACAATTATTAACAAATAAACAAAGACAAATGAAGACAATGACAGAGAACCAGATTCCAGCCCTCAATGGGAGTGAGAATCCCAAGCGTAAATATGTGAAGCCGACAATGGAAGTTATTCATGTGGAGACACTATCGCTGCTGGCAGGAAGCACACAACTAAGCTCCGCTCCCGGAGACGACGCAACAGGAAATTCCGCCCTTGATTTCACCATCAGCGACGAAGATACATGGTAAGATAGCCTTAATATCTAATTAGCTACATTCTTTTTATAAGTATAATATTTTCAACAAAAAAAACGATAAAATGAGAAAGACAATAAAAAAGATATTGGCTGCAGCATTACTGTTGCCGGCAATGATGGCGTGCCAAAACGACGATACCATAACAACAGACAGCAACAATGAGCCTGCCGTGAACGGCGGAGCGGTGGTGATAAAAGCCACAGTGGACAACGGCGACAGCCAGACACGCGCACAGTTGCAGTGGGATAGCGATAAGGCGGGAGAGAAAGAGAACGGCCTGAAATTTATGTGGAACAGTGGTGACGAAATTACAGTCTATGACATTTCGGACACAAACGACAGTGACACAAAAGCGGTAGGAACAACTTTTACTATTGACGGCTACGACGAAAGCGCTCCCTCGGCAAAAGCCACATTCAAATGCGGTGATGAAAATTTCCAGTTTGAAAAAAATCATAAATACATCGCTCTCTGCGGCAAAGGGCACCCGTCTCTACATGATGGCGGATGGAAAACAGATAATTTAAACGCAAACGGCTCCGGCACTATTTCCGCCAATGACCGTAACCTTTATCAATATCAAGAAAACGTCATAGGCAATGCCGCACTAAATCACCTTAAGTATGACTTGAAAATGTACGCTATATTTGAAACCGATGAAAACGGGAATGCCCCAGAGCTAAGTTTCAAACATCAGTGTGCAATGCTGCGCGTGACAATCAGATATGAATATTCGAGCTCTAAAAAAGTCGAATATATTGAATTCGACTGTGGCAGACTGTCTAATGACATTTATCGGTATAGTATAAATGGTGACAAATTAAGTCTGAAACAAAAAGAAAATGGCACCCAGAGTCAAAAAATAAAATTATATTTAAAACCAGACTATTGGACAATGGAGTCGGGCAAGGTGTATGACCTGTTCTTTCCAATCTTAGCCGACGGCAACACTGTAGATGACATGACCATTAATCTTTATACAACGGACGGCAGCTCAAAATCCTGCAATATTACAGGATTCAGCAACGTAAAATTTGAAGCAGGCAAAACCTACTGGTTTGATCTGACAATGACAGACAGGAATAAACTGGAGCAGACAAAATATAAGGGCATAGGTGCAGAATATAAATGGCTGATAGCAGGAAACAACAATTTCAAGGGAGAATACATCATCAAAACACCTCGCGAAATGCAAGTATTCGCAAAAGCTGTAAACGGCAGGAAAGATGGCGACAATAACGGTTTTTATTGGAGAGACAGCGACAAGGAAGACAGTGGAGGTCTGGACTATCCCAACGGTAATGCTTTTGAGGGGAAAACCATTATTGTGGGTAAGGATTTGGCTCTATCATCAGGACTTGCTCCCATAGGAAAAGATTCTGACCGCCCGTTTAAGGGAATCTTTGACGGACGAGGACATATATTAAGTGGTTGGGGATTTCAGGATACGCCTTCCATTTATGGTTATTATTTGAGGAATTATGGACTGTTCGGTTACATCGATGGCGCAACAATCAAGAATGTTGTTTTCAAAAACTTCGATATTCAATTTGGTGCTAAAGACTCACAAATAGGAGGAATAGCCGTGAACGCCAACAACAGTAAAATAGAATTCTGCAGTTCCGAGGGTACAATAGGCTACATTGAAAAAGAAAGCGGCTATACTGCTGGCAAAATGGGAGGTATTGCATGTACAATCGACGGCAGTTCATCTATTTCAAATTGCGTGTCCCAAATCAAAGTCTGGTCGAACACTATGCCTAATGATGTGCAAATTGGAGGACTTGTGCATACCCAAAAGAACGGCACTATTTCCAACTGCGCATGGCAGAGAAGAAATACAAGTGTCTTTATCAACAATGCAGTTTACAAAAGTAAATCCACATCAATAGGTGACCCCAGTGGTAAATATTACAGTGAAACAGATAATGAGCTTACTGAAAGCGGTATTCTGAACTATATAAACACCGGAGCTACAGAATACCTATGGGAATCATACGGTTCACCTAAATTGAAAAAGAAATAAATAGCCAATCAACATCTATCGAGAGTAACATAGGAGCGTGAGTAACAGTATATGCGCTCCTATGTTTGTATATAAAAATGGGGATAAGTCAATAAAGAAGTCCTTTCTGACAAAACGTCCAACGTCACACCCCAATACCCTTGAAATGCCGATAAACACAGGGATTATCGAGGGTGTGACATGGGGTTAGAGGTCACACCCCAAGTCACACCCAAGGTGGCACCTTCAACGGTGTCTTGCTAATGCCGTATGTGTCAGTAAGAGGTTAATCAGCCAAAAACACTTTTATCTTCATTTCATAATTTTTGCTTGAAAATAAATTAGTAAACAGAGAGTTAAGAATACTTATGTCTTATCCAAAACATCCATATAAACGAAAAGTTTTATAAATATAAGTTTTAGCCACACGACTAAAAGTTTTAGCTACATAACTAAAACTTATATTTATAAAACTTGGCGGATAAACACAAACTTTTCATCTTACTCTCCGAGAATTTTATTGGCTATTCCTTAATTTATTAAGTAAATTGGGGAACCAGCAATATAAATAAAAACACTCTAAAAACTTGCAAAATAAGGCGTTGAAAATCTCCAAAATCTGCAAAATAAGGCGTTGTTAAAAATTTTCCCATTACCTTTGCACCTATGAAAGAAGCAGCTATAGACAGAAGAGCCATCAGTCACTATGGTGCAACATTAGGTGCAACATTTTGCCTACGTTGCGCCCTGCGGAAGCCCTGTGTTTATGGGAGTTTCAAGCATTTGGGTGCAACGTGTAGCACGTTTGCTGAATCTCTATTCCTTAGGGACTACCGCCGTCAACAATACTGTTATTATGAAATGTAATCAGGTATAATATGAAATTCCTACTCAAAACAATATTGACGGAATTCTATATAACCTGAAACGTCCTGTTGCTCTTGAAAATCGTTATAGAATATTTAGCATAAAGTATAAAGTCACTAATGAATTTGTCCATCACTATTGCTGTTTTCCTTCCAATTTACCTAATCTCATCACTATCGACGTTTGGCTTCTGCCCATTTTTTCGGCTATGTATTTTATACTTTTTCCTTCTTTGTAAAGAGTAAGTAGAAAATTATCAGCATTGCGTGTCCATTTTTTGTTAGCGTTGGGATGTTTGACATAACTTTTTTCTGTGATTTTCTCAGGATGTAAAAACTCGTCAACGAAAACGGAAGGAAAACGTTTATCATAGAGTACATACGTTTTGATTTTTGCTCTGGTTATGGCTACATAAAAAAGTCTGCGTTCTTCACCGTATGGATATTGGTCACTTTTTGTCAGTACATAATTAAGCACAGGGTCATCACTTACAAGTGAGGGAAATCCGTATGTATCCTTGTTGCATTGAAGAATTATCACATAATCCGCTTCTAATCCCTTGGATTTATGAACGGTAAGAAATTCTATTTTTCTGTTCCCAATAAAATAGAAAAAGCGGTTACCTTCTTTCACAGATTTATACATAAACGACAAATAATAATCGTCAAAAGAATATCTCCCTAACAAAAATATGGATTTCTCCAATGGAATTGATGCGACCATTTGTCCAATAACGTTACAATAATCACGCCTTTCATAATCGCAGAACTGTAATTCTGTTTTAACTTGTGGGCTAAAAGCATGGATGTTCTTTTTTATTTGGGTTTCGTTGCGCTGGATGAATTGCGATGACAGACTGATCATAGGTTCTCCAAACCGATATGTCGTTTCTATTTTATTTACTTCAGTATGACCAAAGTAACTTGAAAAATGATTGAATAGTGCCATATCACTCCCCGAAAAACGATAAATTGACTGCCAATCATCTCCTACACAATATAACTTGGCAGGAGGATTGCTTTCTCTAAGAACTTTCAAGAAGTTATAACGGTCAACCGAGATGTCTTGAAATTCATCTACAATGATATAGTCAAACTTTATAGGATGGGAAGAACGGCAAATGTCAGTAGCTTGCAGGATAGCATCGGTAAAATCTATTTGATTACTGCTTTTCAGTTCTTCAATATACCGTTCATAAACGGGTTGAAAAATATTTTTGATAATGAATGTACTGCGTTCGTCTCCTGCACTTTTGGTTTGTCGCAATACTTCATGTACAGATTTGCAACTTGACTTTAACAATGTCACAAATGTTACAACGAGTCGGATAAAAGCCTTTTCCTGTTTGCTATTGGGAGGAAGAATCATATTATACAATTCTGCATCAGTTTTCTCTTGGATAGGAACGTTTGCCTTTTCCAATAAATTTTTCAACTTATTTCGAATATCGGAATAATGAAAGTCTGCACTTGAAGTTGTCAACAACTCTGTACCGTACTTCTCATGTGCAGCTTTTTTCCAGGTTATACCATCATTATATTTCTGATTTGCTTCTTCATAAGAAATGCCCCTGTCCTTGGCAAACCATATCGGAACAAGTCCATGCTCATCAACCCCAAAATGTTCTAAATATATTCTTCTTGTTTTTCCACACTGTTCAAAATAAATGGAAAAATCCGGTTTATATTGAGAATGCATCTCATCTGCCAAAGGATGCTCGTATGGTTCTTCGTATCTGAATTTTACATCAAGAGAAGATAGTACAAAACATATTTTCTGCTCCTGCTCACTCCGTACATAAATTGGATTTCCGTCAATATCGGGGAATGGGGCTTTCAAACATACATCTTTCCGCTCTGAAAGTTGTTGCCTACGTTCATTCTTGCGTTGCTCCCAATCCGCTTCTTGCGTTTGATAATCAACAAAATATTCGATTACACTTTTCTTGAATTTCTCATCATTCAACAATTCATGATAAATTTTTATAAATAGCGCATCTGTATTATCACATATAGACGGCTTCTGTCCTGTTGTCTGTCCGATAATATCAAGGGCAAGTTTATGAAAAGTATATCCTCTCAAATTTGCAATGCCCATTCTTTCCGTCAATTCAGCAGCAGCTTTGTTTGTATAACTGATAATAAGAATATTTTTAGGATTAACTTTCTTTATTTCAATCAAATATTTTACTTTCCCTACAATAGATGAAGTCTTTCCACTTCCTGCACTGCTAACAACCAAACAATTGTCTTCTGCAGACACAATTGAACGTCTCTGTTGTTTGTCCAATGGATATTTTAAGCAATGGTCAAAGAAATCTTTATGAATTTTAAGTTCATTTTGAATAACTTGTTCATTATGAGTTTTGACAAGCGAATGTATGCTCCCGAAATCACTGATAAATTTAGAAACCGTCTCTGACGGTTCTATATAAAATGCTTCAAGCCTTTTTGTAAGGGTTATTATTTCATGAAAGACATTGGTATAATAGTGTGTGAATGATTTTTCCTCATTAAATGATATAACTTGATTTGTAAAGCTTTGAGCCAAATCTGTTTCAATATCAATGAAAAAATTTGCATTAGTTTGCCTTAATGTATTTTCTCTTTGGGATATTTCATTTTTGTTATTATATGGAATCAGACTGGTTATCTCTCTTTCAGTTTTCTCTAACCTCTTTTTGAAAAAGAATCGTAAGGCTGTTAGTACTGCGATAACCACAATGACAATACTTATTCCCAATGTATAATATAAAGCCATACCATGTTAAATTTATTCTTCGCTACTTATGTATTTAGGGGACTCTCCGTATTCGTTCTCATAATCATTACTGTCCAAGCACATAAAAACAAGCATAATTATTTTGTAGAATCCTATAATTAGCAACCAAATGGAATATTTGGCAATAAATTTAAATGCCAAGTCATCCTCATAGTATCGAAGTGTATCGGAGTGAATACTTGCCATGACAACATCGTAAATCAATGAAACAACAAATGCTACCTGCATAATCGCGCCAATACCCCACCACCATCCACTTTTGCCTGTATCGTGCAATCTCCGAAAAGTTAGAGGTATAGTGGCGACATACAAGAATATGCCAAGGAAAGGTGTCAAAAAAATATTCACCAAATATACAAGTGCCATAGTCCACCAATACTCAGAACGCCGAGAACGTCCCGTGAACTGAAATATCTTACTCGTTGAACTATTGAATGCTTCAGAAAAACTTAACTGTGGTATTACTTCCATACATCTATACGTTTTATTACAAATCTCTTTTAGCGTGTTCTCTAATGACACTTCCATTAACTTTATCTTTATATAGTAGCATAACAAAACACGACGAAACATCCTCATGTTCTATCCAAAGGACTATTTCTCCATTATCAACCGTAAAACGTGTTTCATATTTGCATCTATCAAAATTAACATAGTACATTTTATCCTTATCACTGCTTGGACTGTCACCGTATGATGTCTGAAACTTCTCAACACAAGAAGACGGTTTCCCATATTTCTCAGTCAAAAGCTCTTTTAGATGTTTGTAGTCACCATACAGATATTCCCATTGGGATTCACTTGGAAAAGCAACTGCTATTTTTGAAACCAGATCCTTTTCATCGAGTGTTGTTACGTAAACCATACATTCTTTGAAATCAGCAAAGTCTCCACACATTATTTCTGTTTCATCTTGAGTTCCCACATGTTTGAAACCTTTCCGCTTCATTCTCGAAACGAAATCATTTAAATTGCCATCAATTGGTACACCTTTAAACTTAAGATGACTGTTGCTTTCCATGGCTGCATCGTCCTGTGGATTTTCAATGATTTTTTCCTCTTTGTTCTTAGGGTTGAAGTTTATACACGAAGAAAGGCTAATGCCCAAGACCAACATACACAAATATTTTTTCTTCATAATCTACAATTTTATTTAGTTACTAAAAAGCGCAGACAATCGCCATACGCTTCACGGTTCACCACAAACCATCATCAAATATGGGAAGTCTGCGCCCGTATGGGTACAGTCCCAATATTGATGATTTGCTCTTTTACTCTACGGTGGTGATTGTGAAGCTATTGAGCACAATATGTCTTGAACTGAATTATCAATCCGCCTGCAAAAGTACAAATTTTATTTGAAAAAAGTGCATGTTGATTCAAAAAAGTGCATAATGTCAGTGTTTTTCGTCACTTTGCGAGGTCTTAAACATGCCTACTGACATGTTTTGCAGGCTCGGATATGAAAATCAGATATGCCATGATGTACGGCATCATCGTAGGCACATCAATCCGAGTATGCTGCAGGTCATTGACGAGACGCACAAACAGGCATTGAGAAACTTGTCCGAATATGGTTTTTAGCATTTTTACAGAAATTCGGCTCTTTTTACTGCCTTTCATGCCTTAAATAGCTTTTTTTAGTAAATTTCGGATGTTTTCCCCCTTGAAAAGTTTGCAAGATTAAAATAAAATCACCACCTTTGTACCGACAATTTCCGCCACGCTTCTTTGTTATATTAACAATGCGTACCAGGGCGGAACTTTTGCTTTTTATACACTATGGATTATACAAAACTACCATTGGATTATCCCCAAATTCTTCAGATGTTGAAAGACCGGGGACTAATCATTAGAGATGATAAAATACCGATAACTTAAATCCCTATTCATCACATGTTTTTAAAATAAAAAATAGCACTTTTTGCCACACAAATCTGTGTCATGACACAAAAATACAAAGCTCAAATTCCGTAGTTAAAAGTTAGTTAATGTAAAAACATACGGGAAATAAGCGTATTATCCGTAACTTTTTACAGATTTGTTCGTTATTCTCAAATTCTTGTAGTACCTTTGCATCGGATTTAATATGATTCACAATGGGAAAGACTACTATCATGGATGAACTGCAGAAACACGGTGGCTTCATAAGAGCCCGCGAAGTGAAAAGCCGTGGAGCGTACGAACAATTGCGACGTGCAACGGAGGAAGGATCACTTTTGCGGATTCGTAATGGTGTCTATGCGGAAGTTTCGTCATTGGCAAACAATATGGTCGATGTGGAGCGTATCGTACCGGGAGGCGTGCTTTGTCTGTACAGTGCGTTTGCCCATTATGGACTCTCAACACAAGTTCCGGCTGCTATTTGTGTCGCCATTGAGGGAAAGCGAAAACTTTGTCTGCCGGACTATCCGGTGATAGACCTCTATTACTGGAAAAAGGAGAATTTGGGAATAGGTGTCATTCAAAAGGAGTTGTCCGGATATACTGTACGCATCACAGACTTGGAACGCACAGTGTGTGATGCTGTCAAATACCGCAACAAGATTGGGTTTGACGTATGTGGCGAGGTGATTGACAACTATTTGAAGAAAGAGAACCGCAATATATCATTGTTGCATGAATACGCGGGAAAACTGAGATTGAGAACTGTTTTGACCAAATATTTAGAAACAAGACTATGATAAAGAATACCGGGAAATCCATAAGGATACGCCTGCTTAACTTGTCAAGGAAAGAGGGCATGGATTACATGAAAGTATTGGTAAGATACTTGCACGAACGGCTGCTGTTCCGCATATCAGCAAGTCCATATAAAAGTCATTTCCTACTGAAAGGCAGCACCTTGCTGTTTGCCTTGGACGGCTTCAATGCACGGCCGACCATTGACATCGACTTACTTGGCGAGCAAATAAGCAATGACAGGACTAATTTGAAGATGGCATTTCAGAAGATTTGCTCCATAGAATGTGCGGATGATGGTGTAGTATTTGACGCGTCGTCTCTTGAACTGGAGCCAATAGCAGTAGAGAAGAAGTATCCAGGCACATGTGTAAAGGTGATTGCCCATTTGGATACGATAGTGCAACAGATTTCTGTGGACATCGGCTTTGGAGACATTGTCACGCCTTATCCTCTGTCATTGGACTATCCGTTGCTGTTGCCAGATATACCCTCTATAGAACTATATGCCTATTCATTGGAAACGCTGATTGCCGAAAAGTTTCACACGATGGTTGACCGCGATGAAAGCAACAGTCGCATGAAAGACTTTTTCGATGTGTATCAACTGTTCACCTATCATGAGATAGATATGGACATGCTTTCTGAGGCAGTTGTCAATACGTTCCATAACAGGAACACGGCATATAAGGATTCTCTAATGCTTTTTACAGACAAGTTTGCCGCAGATTCAATAAGGAATACCATGTGGGAATCTTTTCTGAAAAAGATACGGTGGAAAGACATCATACCTTTTCCCGTTGTTATGCAATGTATAAAGGACAACCTGCAAAGGTATTGGAAAAAGGAACAGCTTGGATAGTTTATAATCCTAATCGCATGACAATGAGAATTTGAAAGCCAATATAAGCAAATTTCTTGCATAAATATGGAGAAACAACGATATTAGGTTATACGCAAAAAAGGAGAAATTTCTTGGAGTTTTAAATAAAAAAATAGCACTTTTGCCACACAAATCTGTGTCATGACACAAAAATATATTGCAAAGCTATATTTTTGAACGTAAATATTATCTGGAACAGCTGGCATTGCCGATAACAGATACGGTTCCAGTTATAATGAAAATGGCATCATGCAGGTTGGTCTTTACGATTTTCTATTGGGAAAGAGCGATATATGGAGATAACGAATAAATAATTGAAAGAACTTTGAGCCAGCACGCATAACACCATAGCCGTAATGAACAGAAGATTACGGTTACAACTCTTTCTCTACCATAATCATCCCTCCTGTTTATTATATTTTCGCAGTTTTACTACACACTTTATCAACAACAAAACACAGGCAACAAGTAATGTTACCAATGCACTTAATATTACAGGCATCCAAAAACGATGCGTGATATAAAAATCATTAAACCAGCTGCTTGCAAAAAAATCCTTTGACAAGAATAATGTTAAACAAACAACAATGCAATAAAACATTTCTGACTTTTTCATATTTTTTATGATATACCATTAATTATATTCCCCCATATTCATCTGCCAGTATGATTCAAGAAGTTAAAAGATTTCGTCACATGCCGCCATCTCTACGCCGCGATAGACCACATACACCTTGTGGAGAGTGGTCTGCCCGATGCTCTTACCAACGGTTACTGTGTCGGCATATCGGCATACCTGCGACTTTGCCTGCTCCACGGCGACTGCCAGCTGCTCGTCGGTGGCGTGGCTCTTGAGATATTTCAGCTCGATGATGTAGGAGTGCTCCATGTCACGGTATATCTCGTGAAGGGGACGAAGGAAGATGTCGGCATAGCCGCCCTGATTGTCCAGCTCGGAGATGGGACGGTAGAATCTACACTGGCTTGTCAAAGCAAGAGTGTAGCCGTGGACAAACGCCTCACCCTTCTGACGGTCGCGCTGAGAGGCAAAGGTATATATGCTGTCGGCAATGTACTGGAAGAAAGGCTTGAAGTCGCCATCGTATGCCATCAGCTGTTCTTTTTTCCTTATGTCATAGCTCTCAAACGAGAGATCGTTCTCCTTGTATGTGTCGAGGAGATAGGAGAAAATCTGCTCACGCACAACCTCGTTGGGTATGATGAACTTCTGGTCACCCTTATATATGCCGCCTATTGTCACCATGCCGAAATAGTAGAGCAGGCTGATAAAGTTGTCATTGTCGGCTATGTTCTCGGCTGGGAATCCCTCCTTCAGCTCGCCCGTGACGAATCCCTGCGACACAAGGGTCTGTATGATGGAGGCATCATGGGCAAACTCCTTGTCCTTGCGGATGAGCATACGCAGCTTGTTATAGTCCACGCGAATGTTGTCATCCAACATTCTATTAGGAATACGACATCTGTTATCTATATATTTATAAAGGAACGAGAGCACCATGTTTGAGTTGTACATCGTTGTCTCGCCGTATGCCTCCTCCGCAAAACAATAGTTGTCATAATAGGGCTTAATCGTCTCTATCAGCTCGTCAATGGTATGATGGAACTCATACTGGGTGGAGTAGTACGTAAGCATCTCACGCACCTCCTGCTCAGTGAAGCCCACCATTTCATTAAAGCCATAGGCAAGTGAATAGTTAGTGCCAATATTGAAGCCGCTGGTCAGATCATCGAGAGTCACAGGGCTTACGCCAGTGACGAATACACGTTCTATGGAAGAGTCGGTTCCTGCCTTGATGGTGTCGAAAAACGTGCGCAGATAACCTGTTCCATGCGTCTCCCTTTTGTATTCATCAAGACGTGATGCATCGGAGAGGATATTGTTGGTGAAGTGGTCGTATTCATCGATGAAAAGGTATATCCTTGCATTGGTTTTGACCGCTTCCTTATATAAGTAATCAAGCTGCTCCACACACCCGTTTTTCTTGTTCATTTCCTCTTTTATGCCTTTGGGCAGATACTGCTCATACACATCGCAAAAGAAATTAAACTCTGTATTGCAGATAGAATCCATGGCATTGCGATAGTTGCCCAACTCAGCATTAATAACAGCAAAGTTAAGGTTTATGACAAGAAACTTATTGTGGTTGGGCGTGGGATTGTTACCAATATACAGCCCTCCATACAGCCGTTCAAACTTGTCGGTCTGATTGATGTCATAATAATGACGAAGCATCGACATGGTAAGGCTTTTACCGAAACGGCGGGGACGGATGAAGAAGAAGAACTTGTTTGCATCCTCGACTTTCTCAATAAATCTGGTCTTATCCACATAGTAACAGTTGTCCTCGCGGATTGCCACGAAGTTCATCATGCCGTAGGGAATGCGGCGGGGCTTTTGTATGGCGGCTGTCTCTTCCATAATCACTCTGTAACTTATTTTCTCCCGGCAAAGATACATCATTTTTTCCATATATCCAAACAATCCTGCGGTTTTTCCTGCGATTTCAATAAAAAAGAAAAGACCGCCAGGAGTGGTATAGCAAATTTTATGTAATTATCAACAAAAAATGTCTATTTAGTGCTGACATATAATAAATAATGTGTATTTTTGCAGCCGGATGAAATTTATAAAAACAATTAGCTATGAAGAAACGTATGAACAAGATTTTTATTATTACGGCAGTCTTTGCCTGTGTGGCAGGGAAAGCCTTGGCATGTACCGGCATCACACTGAAATCAGGTGACGGGGCAAACATTTTGGCACGCACAATAGAATGGGGAGGCAGCGATTTGAACAGCTGCTATGTGGTGGTTCCGCGCGGTCACGTGCAAACCTCCTGGCTGCTTAACGGCACAAAGGCAGGCATACGCTTTGAGGCACGCTACGGATATGTGGGTCTGGCTGTGGAGAAGGCAGATTATGTGTCAGAAGGCATTAACGAGGCTGGACTTTCCGCCGGTCTATTTTATTTTCCAAATTACGGCGAATATGAGCAATATGACTCAGCACACAGTGAATCAACAATTTCCGACTTGCAGCTGGTGCCGTGGCTGCTGGCAAGCTTCAAGACTGTTGACGAGGCTGTGGCTGCAATAAGGCAAGTGCATGTCACTTTTGCCGATTCACGCGGCTCCACTGTGCATTGGCGCATAGCCGACGGCAGCGGACGGCAGGTGGTAGTGGAGATTATTGGCGGAAAGCCTGAGTTTTATGAAAATAAGATAGGTGTGCTCACCAACTCGCCAGGATTTGAGTGGCATGTCACCAATCTTAATAATTATGTGAACCTCTATCCCGGAGCAGCCGACAGCAAAACCATGGAAAGAGTCACGTTGTCTCCGTTTGGCGCAGGTACGGGATTCCTCGGCATTCCAGGCGACGTCACCCCTCCATCGCGGTTTGTGCGCGCCGCCTTTTATCAGACATCTGCCCCCAAGCAGCCAACAGCGCTGAAAACCGTGCTGCAGGCTTTCCAGATACTCAACAACTTTGACATTCCCGTAGGCATAGAGTTTAAGGACGGAAAGGTTCCGTCAGACATTCCAAGCGCCACTCAATGGACAACGGTGTCAGACCTGACCAACAAAGTGATTTACTACCGCACCATGTACAACAGCATGATACGGTGCATAGACCTCAAGGCAATCAATTTTGCAAAGGTGAAGTATAGGGCTATGGCTCTCGATGAGGTTAGGCAGCAGCCCGTGAGCACCATTGTGATAAAATAATATTCTATCCTATAAAAAGTTGATGGCACCCTGTCAACTTTTTATAGGACAAGGCACATCACTCCCCCGCTATCTTTTGGCAACAGTGAATTCCGAGGACATTTCTCTGTCAACTCCGCTTTGGGTATAAGGAATAACTATCCGGTATTTTCCCGCCCTGTAATTATAGGCACATTTCAGCAGGTTGTATGTTTTCTTTATGAAAGAATTGGGCTTTAAGGAATAGCCAACTAAATCATATGCGATGATATTTCCAAGCGTATCCCTATCCAGTGCAATCCTGTTCCACTTATTCGCTTCCCTCTTTTCTATATAATAGATATTCCCAAGCTCAACATCTTTATCGGTATTATTAATTACCGTTACTCCCAAAGTCTCCACGGATATTGGAATTACCTGTTTCCCTATTTCCATATACACACCTGATTTTGCATTAATTTCAAATTGTGCATAAACATATTGTTGCTTATTCCCTAACAGCACAGGTTTCCTAACCCTATATAATCCCTGGATATATTTGTGTCTTTCCGGTTGTAAATCAATTTTAAAAGGTCTCACGTTTCCATTCGGAACAACTATTCCTATAGAATTAAAGGCGTAGTGCAACGGAATCTCTTTCCAATCACCATCCAGATAATGCTCCACAGCATAATCCACACCAGTTATGACAGGTGTTCCAGAATTGTTTTTCAACTTAACCTCTATAATATTTACAGGTAATTCAACATTATAATTAGTGTACAAAATTACATCATCCGCATTGAATATTTCCTTTGTGTTATCTATATCTGTTTGTTTGACTTTACTCTGAGTTTCATCAATAGTATTGTTTTCTACAGATTGCCCACAACGATATGATGTAAAGCAAAACAAAATAAAAAACAAATGTAGTTTCATATCTCAGTATCTTTTGTTATAAGTTAAGAGGTATATATTCAGATTATAACTTCCGAATATATACCTCCTCACGAAAATTCTTATCAGCAGACTTTTTCAAGGCGCTTCATCATGGCAAACATGAAGAGCGCAGCCACGAGACATACCGCCATGAACACTGCCCAGCAGCTCCAGAGAGGAATAGCGCCCCAAAGCACACCGCCAAAGAGTACGAGCTGGTTGCCGACAGCAGTGGCAACAAACCATCCACCCATCATCATTCCCTTATACTTGGGAGGTGCAACCTTCGACACAAAAGAGATGCCCATGGGCGAGAGCAACAGCTCGCCGAAAGTGAGGATGAGATAAACGGAGATGAGCAGGTTGGGAGAAACATCTGCCACGTGCTTGCCGTCCTGTGGTATTGGCAGGTCGAACGAGAAGAACATGAGCAGGGCAAACGCAGCGGCAGCCACAATCATACCGTAGGCTATTTTGCGGGGTGCCGACGGCTCCTTGCCCTTGGCGGCAAGACTGCCGAAGATTGCCATTGACACTGGAGTGAGCGCAACGACATAGAACGGATTAAACTGCTGGAAGATTGGGGCAGACACCTCAACCTCGCCGGTGAGCTGCTGATATTTCCAAACAAGAATGCCCACGGCAGCCACAATCACGGCAGCCGAGATGCTCTTTGCCTTTGTGGTCTTGCTTTGGAACAGTGAGAAACCGGCATACACTATGAATATCACGAGCACGAGATTCCACACATCGAACGCCATGCCCTGCACGCCTGAAGAGGAGCGGGCTGTGAACTCATCGGCAAAATAGGTGAGCGACAATCCGTTCTGATGGAATGCCATCCAGAAAAATATCACCACGGCAAACACAAGGCAGAGAGCTATGATGCGCTGACCAGTCTCTTCCTTCGACAGCTCCTCCACAGCCGCATCGCCCTTTACGGCATCCTTTTTGCCTCCCTCGGTGTGCTTGAATGTGCTGCGGAACGCATAGTAGATGGCAATGGAAAGAATCAGCGAGGCGCATGCCACGGCAAACGAGAAATGATAGGCGTCATTGGACGAATAGCCCAGCGACACCTCGGCATACTCCTTGATCTTGACAGCCATCGTCGGGGCGAACAGCGCACCAATGTTGATTGCCATATAGAAGATGGAGAAGCCCGAATCGCGCTTTGAGGCATACTTGGGGTCATCGTAGAGATTACCCACCATCACCTGCAGGTTGCCCTTGAAGAGTCCCGTGCCGAAACCTATGAGCAACAGCGCCGCCAGCATCACCGACAATGCCACGGTGTCGCCGCCAAGCGGCACCGACAGCAGCAGATAGCCGCCAAACATGATGATGATACCCGTGGTAACCATCTTACCGAAGCCGAACTTGTCGGCAAGCATACCGCCAAAGAGCGGAAAGAAATAAACAAGCATTAGGAACGAACTGTAGATAATGCCAGCCATGGCAGCCGACAATCCGTAGTTAGCTCTTAAAAACAATGCAAAGACGGCAAGCATGGTGTAATAGCCGAAGCGCTCGCCTGTGTTGGCAAGAGCCAACGCATAAAGACCTTTTGGTTGTCCTTCAAACATAATTGATTCTTTTTGTTTTGTGATTATTTTTATTTTTGATTATTTGATTCTTCCCTCTTCATTGACTTCGTCGATTCTCGGCTGCACCTCGGAATAGTCCAAGCGAGCTTGACTCTCCACTCGGTTTGCACGAGAATTCTTCACTCTTCCCTCTCTTCATCATAAATCCTGTCGAACCAGCTGCGCAACAGCCGCTCATCGGCTATCAGCTGACGTAGCGTGTTGAGCTGCCTTTCATTCTCCGAGCCCTGAATCCACAGCTTGATATATCCGTTCACCGAATATTTTTCCGCCACGTGCTTCTTCATCCGCTGCCACTGTCCCTCGCGGTCAAGCCCGGGATAGTTGGACAGCCCGAACTGCACCGTGCGCCTTATCACCGTCTCGGGCTCAAGACAGCGGTCTGCCTCAGCCACAATCTTGCCGTAGATGCTGCGCGGCTGGCGGCTGGCGCTGGCACGGTGGTCCTCCACCGCCTCCTTCATTATCTTTATCTGCTCATCGGAGAACCAGCGGCGCAGACGCATGTCGGCAGCAAGAATCTTGCCGCTCGTGATATGATGGACGGCACGCGGTCCCGACAGTCCCAAGTCGTGATAGGCGGCAACGACATACACCATGTTGATATCGGCACCCGTGGAGCGCACCAAGTCAATGGAACGGCGTATCACCGCCATCACATGACTCAATCCGTGCGCCTTATCGAAATTGGCGTACTGCGGCAGGATGTTTTGCTCCACAAACTCTACCAAATCAAGACTTGCCGTGTTCTTTATCATAAAAAAACGAAAAAAGAAATATTTCTGTCTCTTATACACATCTCCGAGCCCACGAGACCGTACTAG
>ENA-OYXX01000510-OYXX01000510.1-human-gut-metagenome-genome-assembly--contig:-NODE-510-length-17972-cov-7.478372_pt1 | contig 17972 bp, 16 predicted proteins | sample MGYA00243976_ERZ653434 | MGnify/ENA primary metagenome ERZ653434 (study PRJEB26926, sample SAMN06165112) | human gut metagenome | biome: ENVO:00009003; feature: ENVO:2100002; material: ENVO:00002003...
TGCTTGTGGAGCCGAAGTATCAGGAGATAGACATTGGCAATAACGGTATGGCGGTGCTGACATTTGTTACGGGAGAAAAAGTCTCTGTCAGACTGCAATGAAAATAACTATTTCTTTGGCACTTCACGTTTCATCCTGACAATGGCGTTGCAGAGCCGTGCTGTCTGTTCCTGATGGGTGATGATGATGAGGGTTTTGCCTTTGATGGTGTGTTGGAGGCGTTCCAGCAGCGTTTGTCCGGTATCGTAATCGAGTGCGGAGGTAGGCTCATCTAACAATACTACGTTGCCGGGGCGGAGCAGTCCGCGTGCGATGGCTATGCGTTGTGCCTGCCCTTCGCTCAACCCCGTTCCCATCTCGCCGCAGGGGGTGTCCAGCCCTTGCGGCAGTTCATGTGCAAAATCGGCTGCCGCCGTATGCAGTGCCTCCCACATCTGTGCGTCGGTGGCTCCGGGATTGCCTAACAGCAGGTTGTCGCGCAATGTGCCGCTGACAAGTGTGTTACCCTGCGGAACATACACGAAATTTCCGCGTGTTAGTGGTGAAGCGGCTACAGAACGGTTTTTGTCGTACAATGTGATGCTTCCTCCGTCAGGTTGCAGCAGTGCCAGTATAAGCCGTACCAATGTGCTCTTTCCGCTGCCTGTTTCTCCGAGTATGGCGGTAAGGCTGCCCGGTTCGAAATCGTGTGTGAAGTGTTCTATTACCTTACGTTTCCCGTCAGGATAGGCAAAAGTGACATTCTCCATACGTATACCGGCCTTGCCTTCCAGTATTATGGGACTGCCTTGTTCTTCTAATGGCATGGAGGTGAGTTCGCTTATCCTTTCTATTGAAGTATGTGCATTGATGAAGGCCGGAAGTTGTCTGCTCAGTTCTACAACGGGGCGTTGCACCTGCGCCACCAACTGCAGGAAGGCGGTCATCGTGCCGAATGTCACGGTTCCGTCGTTCAAGCCGTTTATGCCCCATGCAAAGGCGGTTACATAGCCGAGGGCGAACCCCGCCTGTACCATGAAACTTGAAAAGATGGAAAACGAGTTGCGCCGCATCACCAGCCGTTTCAGTCCTGCCTGTAGGGTGGACATCGTGTCTGCCGCCATCGAGGTATATTCTAAGGTGGAAATAAGTGTGCGGTGTTGCAGGCTTTCCTGCAAATGGCTTTGCAGGCGGCTGTCCATGGTACGTATCTCACGTGTCTGTTGTCGCATCCGTTTCATATAGAACTTGCTGAACAGCAATGCCAATGGCATGATGAACAGGATGACAAAAGCCAGTCGCGGGTCGAGGCAGAACAGGAACAGTGCCGCACCTGTCAACTGGAATAACGTGATTACTGCCGAAGGTATGGAACCGGCCAGCAGACCTGTCACTGTATATACATCCTCTTCCATGCGGTTGGTCATGTCGCCGGAATGGAAGGGTTCACGACCGTTCCACCGGCTTTTCAGAATATGTTCGAGCAGACTCTGCCGCAGCTTGTTGCGCAGGCTTATTTCCGTATGCGCATAGAGGCGGCTGACGGATGAGGACAGCAGCAGTTGCATGACAACGCATCCGGCCATGGCTTCCAGTCCCGTGGTTATGTTTCCGTCGGTCTGACGGGTGGCGATGTCTATCAGGTGTTTGCAGAGCCAAACGAACATGAGTGACACGCCGATACGGGCTGTTCCGGCAAGTATGGCCGCCAATATGTGGGAATGATACCCCTGTGAGGTGTTCCACAGCCATCTAGCCCCCTCTCTTATCCCCATTCCATCCTTTATATCCATATCCGTCGGTATATGTATAGCAGATACCTGCGGACGGGGAGAAGTCTGCCCCATATCTCCGCCTTGTATCTTTCAAGTTTTGCATTGCAGTTGACATAACGGCCGTTGCGGATGATTTTTGTGACAACTCCCATTATGTCGGAAAACCGGCAACATTCCGTTTCCCGGAAGTTGCCATCCCCCATCAGAATGATTTCCGTTCCGCAGATACGGACAATACGGTGCAGTACATACCGGCTGTCCGGCAAATGTGCCAGGACAATCTGCCCTACCTGTAACGCTCCGATTCCGGAATGTCGTTGGATAAGTACGCAGTCACGTCCTCCGACAATGAAGGGGAGCATGCTGTTTCCCGTTGCCTTCAGCTTGACCGACTGTCCGCCGGCCAAAATTCTCTCCACCTCATTAAACAGCAAGGTGTTGGGTAACAGGAGCCTGCCGGCGTGGATGTGGTGTGGCACATTGTCCGTCTTGATGTTCATACGTGCAAAATTAATAAAAATAAGTTAGCCGGCAGAATAAATTCAAATGATTTGCGGATTTATTTTGCGGAAATTCCTTTTGTTTGACGTTCACATTTCAGATATATGGCTGGACGTCCAAATTATTTGTCAATCCACTCATTCTGCCGTTCCTTTACGGCGAGCGATTCGTTGAGCAGCCGGATGAACTCAAGCATTGATTTCTTGTGGTAGGTGTCCTTCAGCGTATGTACGCAACCGCTCATCTCGTTGTCTGGAATGTCGAGCGGGATGGCCTTCACGCCCGTCTCGTTGTGGATGGTGGCCTCGGCGAGCACGGAGACGAACTTGCTCTGGCGTATGAGTTTCAGGAGGATGTTCACCTCGTTCAGTTCTATGCGTATACGGAACTTGTTGTACGGGGTGACGATATGCTCGAAGGCGTTGCGTGCCTGAAGACCCTTCGACGGCAGGGCGAGGTCGTATTTTTCCAGTTCCGCTATTGTTACGCGGTCGTGGCTGGCAAGCGGATGGCTCGTGCTGACGATGGCCGAGAGATAGTTTTGGAAAATAATGTGAGACTCCACGCCGTCGGTGTGGCGCGTGGGGCGGAAGGCGAGTGCAAAGTCAACCTCGCGTTCGCGGAGCAGTTCCATAAGCTCTGTCATGGGCTTGTAGAAGATGTTCAGCTTGATTTTGGGGTACATCCGCACGAAGGTGATGAGTGTTTCGGTAAGTATCGGGCTGAACGAATAGGTCACGCCGATGTTGAGCGTGCCGGCCGCAAGGCTGTTGAGGTCGCTGATGCGCGTCTTGCAGAGTTCCGCCTCGCGCAGCGTCTTCAGGGCGTAGGGCAGGAGCTCGCGGCCGGCTTCTGTCAGGTCTACCATGTGACTGCTTCTTACGAGCAGCGTGGTGCCCAGTTCGTTTTCGAGCTGTTTCACTTGTTGTGACAGCGTGCTCTGGGTTATGCACAGCACTTTGGCCGCCTCGGAGAAGTTGAGCGTCTCGGCCACTTTTACGAAATATCTTAGTTGACGCAGTTCCATCTTTAAATAAGTAGGTGTTGCCGTTCTGAATTGTTACTTGACTGCAAAGATAGCCATTTGGCGGTTATCTCGTTGCCTGGAAGGCGATTTTTTTGAAAATGAAGATAGGCAGTGTCGCACCCATAACCATGCAGAGTATTATTCCGGTGGCGGTGAGGGCGTTGTGGACGAAGAGATAGAAGTATGTTCCGAATGTCTCCTGACTCTCCTGAAGCATGCACGCCGCCAGCGACCCGAACGCCCGGTAGGCATATATGCCGGGTATCATCGGCAGCAGCGCCGGGAATAGATATGTCTCGGCCGGAGTCTTTGCCATCGGTGCCATGAATACGGCGAGCGTACCGATGAACAACGAGGCGGGGAGGGTGGCCGCAACGATGTGGATGCAGGCTATGTCGCCGTTGATGAGCATGTATCTGAGTGAGTGGCCTATGGCCGCAATTAGGGCACAGTAGATGTAGGCCCGTCGCGGCGGATTGCTTATCGCCGCAAACCCTATGGCGGCAATCGCCGCGAACAATGCGTCTTGAAGAGAATTGCTACACATTAATAATAGGTATGTTATTGTTTATATTTCTCTGTTTTCTGATGTTCATTATTCAGAACATCCTCACGTCCATCAGCAGCATGGCGCAACACAGTCCGGCCGAGAGGCAGGCCGTCAATACGAGGGCGTCGGCGAAGCGGCAGATGGCGCAGATGTAGTGGCGGCAGAGCATGTCGCTGAATGAATTGAGGAACGGAATGCCCGGCACGAGATAGAGCACGCTTGTTCCGAGAGCCACCGACGGTGTCGTGCCGATGGCGAACAGGCATCCCGTCGCACCGAGAACGGCCGAGACGAACGCGCAGGCGATGAATACAATCCGCAGGTCGAGTCCGCGGGATAGGAGCAGCTGCTTGATGTAATATCCCGCCATGGTAGCCCCGGCCACTATCGCCATGGATGCGGCGTCACCGCCGAAGAGCCGGCAGAACGACGCGTTGGCGAGGGCGACGAGCAGGAGAACCGTCCACCGGTTCTGGTTGTCATCGGAGATGATGCGGTTGAACCGCCCGATGGCTTCGTCGAAGCTTATTTTACCGTCGGCCACCTCCCAGCTAAGCTCGCTCAGGCGGCTGTTCATGTTGAAGCTGGTGGGGCAATGGTGCATCGAGGCTATCGACGTGACGGTGTCGGCCGTGCCCTTCTCCCACACCGAGATATGGACGTGGCGGGGCATGATTGTCATGTCGGTCTCCTTGCCGTAGGCCTGTGCCATGCGTGACACGTTCTTTTCAAGTCTTATGCACGTGGCGCCGCATCCGAGCAGCCACGAGCAATAGCGCGACAGGAAGAAGCACAGCTCCTGCGATGTCGGCCGGCGGTTGTCAGTCTTCGTCGTCATAGTCATCACTGTTGACCGGGTCTCCCGGAACGAAAAACTCTTCACGCTCGCTTCCTATATCCACCAAAGGATGGCGGTTCCTGCGTCCGATGCCTGAGGCAATGACGAAACGCACCATGACAATCACGGTTATCATGCCCACGATGAGGCTCCATGCAATCAAAGGATAGTTCATATTTTGATGTTTTAAAATTTGCGCTGCAAAGGAACGGAATTTTATCAATAACGGGAGCCGCCGGTTAGTGAATGTTTCGATAGCAGCTATAAGTATGGCCGCAAGATTTGTTACACGGCCTAAGTAACATCGTTATCCGGGTCACGTAACACTGTTACTTGAGCCTTGTAACGATGTTACTTGAGCCTTGTAACACTGTTACCAGAGCCACGTAACATCGTTATCTGGACCTTGCAACAAAAGTTAAATGAAAGAGCCGTGTGTCATGAAGTAAATTTTTGTAATTCCACAACGATATTACCGATAAATATTTGTAATTTTGCAATGACATTAAATAGAGAATATGAACCGAAAGACTACTATCCGACTTGTTCTTGCCGTCATTGCAATGTTCATGTCGGCCGTTACGGCATCGGCGCAGAAACGTGCCAACCATGAGTTCTACAAAGATTTTCCCGTCTACGCCGACATGCTTCAGGCGCAGCTGAACTATCCCATGGCGTGGGGCAACAGCAAGACGCGCAACTTCGCGAAGTGGAAGCGGCAGGCGCGGGAGAAGGTGCTGGAGTGCATGATGACACCGCCGCCGGCCCCCGAGAGATATGACATGACGGTGCTGGGCGAGGAGCGGCGCGACGGCTATGTGGCGCGGAAGATAGAGTTCAATCTTTCCGCCTTCTACCGCGTGCGGGCCTACGTGCTCATCCCCGACGGCAAAGGTCCGTTTCCGGCCATCAACCTGCTTCACGACCACGGCGCACATCTTTTTATAGGCAAGGAGAAGATGATACGGCCGTTCGGCGAAGATTCCACGGTGATAAGGGACGCCGACGAGTGGCAGCCCAAAGTCTACGGCGGGCAGTATATGGGCGACTATCTGGCGCGCCGGGGCTACCTCGTTTTCTCCACCGACGCCCCGATGTGGGGCGAGCGCGGGCGTGCCGAGGGTGTGGACCGCAACAAGTATGACATCATCGCCGGCAACATGATGATGTACGGCCGCGACCTCAGTGCCTTTATGACATACGATGACATAGCCTCCACCGAGTTTCTCGCCACGCTGCCAGAGGTGGACAAAAATAGAATAGGATGCGCCGGTTGCTCGATGGGAGCTTACCGTGCGTGGATGCTCTCGGCCCTGTCCGACAGGATAAAGGTGGGGGCGGCCGTGTGCTGGATGGTTACGACCGACGTTCAGATGACGTGGAAGTACGGCCGCAAGGAGAACGGAGGCTTCGCCAACTGCATACCGGCACTGCGCCAGTACCTCGACTATCCGCACATAGCGAGTCTCGCCTGTCCCAAACCTATGCTCTTCATCAACGGCCGTACCGACAAGCTATTCCCCATACCGGGTGTGGAGAAGGCTTTCTCCATCATGCGCGGCGTGTGGGACAGCCAAAAGGCTGGCGGCAGTCTCGTCACCGAGATATGGGATATGGGACATGAGTGCGGCCCTAAGACGCAGGAACGCGTGGCCGAGTTCTTCAAGGAAAACCTCTGAGAACAACACTATTGAATTAAAATACGACAACCAATGATATTAATCGCAGATAGCGGAAGCACAAAGACAGACTGGTGCGTTGCCTACGGCGGCAGCGTAATGTGCAGTGTGAGCACACAGGGCATCAATCCTTTTCATCAGGACGAACAGACAATATCGTCAATACTCCGTGAAGAGCTCCTGACGGCGGATGGTAACGTTGGAAAGGATATAAGCCAAGTTTATTTTTACGGCAGCGGGTGCCGCGAGGAGTGCGTGCCAATGATGACCCGTGTGCTCGCCGATGCCTTTCCTGAAGCGGAGCGGATAGCGGCCCACAGCGACCTGCTCGGCGCTGCCCGTGCCGTCTGCGGGGCGGGGGAGGGCGTGGCCTGCATCCTCGGCACCGGCGCAAACTCATGTCTGTACGACGGATGTAGCATCGTGATGAACACTCCGCCGCTGGGCTATATCCTCGGCGACGAGGGCAGTGGAGCCGTGCTCGGCCGTCTTTTCATCAACGCATTATATAAAGGCGGCCTGCCCGCCACCGTGTTGTCTGACTTTGAGCATGAGACAGGCCTCACCATGTCCGACGTCATCCGCCGTGTCTATCGCGAGCCGCTGGCCAACCGTTTTCTCGCCTCGTTTGCCCCGTTCGTCCACCGCCACCTCTCCCTGCCGGCTGTGCGTGCCATTGTTGTCGACAACTTCCGCATGTTCTTCCGCCGCAATGTCGTGCAGTACGGCCGTCAAGACCTTCCCGTCGGTGCCGTTGGCAGCATCGCCTGCCACTTCTCCGCGGAGCTTTCCGAAGCCGCCCGCGCCGAGGGTTTCACGATGGGACATATAATGAAGAGTCCAATGGACGGACTGGTGGAGTACCATTTTTATAATTAAGAATTAAAAATTAAGAGTTAAGAATTAAAAATTTAGAATTAAGAATTGTTCATTATGACTATGAAAAATGGTATGAGAATTGTGTATATGGTTGTTTTTACGGTTGTCTGTTGCAGCTTGTCTTGTGAAGCGGCAGATGCCGGGAATATGCGGAATGTAACAAGTAAACGTGAGAAAACGATGTGGAATATCTTTAAGGGAAATAATAAAGATTGGCGGAAATATGCAAAGAGTTTCAATCCCAAACTCCAGTTCAAGAAGAGAACGGACAATTTCTGGAACTGGTTTGTGGATAATGAAGAACAATTATCGGACTTCATTACCCGTCGCAGTGAATACGATCCTAATCGCATCCTTAGTTTTATTACTGAAAAAGGGACACGGAAAATTTCGGATGAAGTGTTTTTCAATATAGGAGGCGACCATGAATTTACATTCACGGTAGAAGGACGAACTCACTTGTTCTACCTTTATCCTTATCTTATATCACGTATGCCCGGGCGTTTGAAGGACAAATGGAAGTTCTATTCTTGCCAGCCTGGTGATGACACGCCACATCGTTTTGCCGTGTATGGTGTTGATGTAGATATGGCCGACGTAGGTGTGGGTGTTGTATATCGTGAGAAAACCAACGATTTTGCATTGTCGTATTACGAGAAGTCGCTATGTTCATTGTCGGAAGCAAAATCGTATAATGCCTTTAGTCTGATGATGGATGGCATGATAGGCGAGGACTTCTCGTATATGTATGTTGCCGATGCAGAATGTGCAGACAGTTTGAACTCCGGCATGATACCGCTGCCCGAGCTTAAAAGCTGCATGATGAAAACGTTGGAGGAACATGGAAAGGACGGTTTTGTCAGCCCGCATAAAGCGTATGAAGTTTACAGCATGAAGAAAGAAGGTGATGGTCTGCGTGATGATGTAGTGGCCGGACACACATGTTTGGAAGAACTTGTCTTTCAGTATTATGACGGCGAAACCAAGCTGTACGACAGTTTTGAAGGGTTTGGGGCGCGTCCGGTTTTCATTTATTTCGCCTTTAATGACAGCAGTGAAAACGCTCAGAAAGAAGCGCAGGAGGAGCGTGACAAGATAATGTCCGAACTTGAGGATGAAGTATTGCTCGCCCAAGGAGCGGGATATCTGCTTGGCGGAGCCACCGGCACGGGACACTGCTATATCGATTTGCTCTTGTATGATGGCCGGAAATTCTTGAAAAAGGCCATTCCCCTGCTGAAAAAATATCCGCAATATTCGTTTTTCCTGTCCGAATACAAGAAAGACGGCGTACGGATAAGATTGACAGGAGAATGACCTTTCACATAAAATGCAGGAAGACACATAATCTTTTTTATTTGTATTTTATGTCTGCCTCTAATGCTTTGTCTATGGCGGCCTTAATCATCGGTTCCATCACGGCATATCCGGCTTCCGTCGGGTGCACGCCGTCTTTGGTGTAAGCTGGGTTGAGTGCGCGGTTGGTGCCGGTGACCATTTTCGAATAATAGTCGACGAAAGGTATCCGTCTTTTTGCGGCAAAGTCTCTGATGCGTTCGTTCAGCTTGGCTATTTTCTCGGCACCGTCGGTGATGCGTGGATTCCAGCCGAACTTGGCGGCGGGTAGGGTGGAGGTGAGTATCACCTTTATATTGTTGGCCAATGCCAGATCGACCATTGTTTTTATGTTAGACATTGTGCGCTCCTCGTTGTACGGCCCGGTGTTCTCGGCCACATCATTGGTGGCGGTGTTGATGACAACCAGTTCGGGCCGCAGGTCGATTACATCCTGCCGGTAGCGCACTACAAACTGGTAGCTTGTTTGTCCGGAGATTCCGCGGCCCACATATCCGTTTCCCTTGAAAAACGCGGGACGCATGCGCGCCCAGTTCTCCGTGATGGAGTTGCCCATGAATACCACCCGGCGTTGTTCCTTCGGCAGTTGTCTTACCACTGAGTTCTGTTTCTCATACTTTTGTAAGTTGGCCCAATCATTGTTGTCGGCCTTTGTTGTGGTGACAGACATCATCAGTGCCATAGCTGCCAATATTAGATACCGTCTTTTCATATGTTTTATTTACAATTTATTATATATAATAGAATCATTACGTCAGCGAAGATATGCAAAACTATCCGATAATTTGTTCTAAATTGTGTAAAAAATGTAGGTAAAACGGTTTCTTTCCGCTTATATGCACTATTTTCGACTATCGTGGCAGGAATCAGACGTTTTTTTATCTTCATGTCTGAAGTCAAAATCGGATTTTTCTGTGTAACTTTGCAATCTATATTGATTCTAATCAGATTATGACTTTATATTAATGCAATTATGACAACTAAAATAAGACTGATATTGGTCGCTTTGCTGACGGTTATGCTGCCACAGAGTGTTTTTGCCGACTTCAATCCAACGGCGTATTATACTGTGGATGGCGAAGATATTGAGGAAACCGAAGCCATTGTTGATGCAGAGGCTCCGTTGCACGTAACGTTCAGGGCCAACCCGTCGTACATTGACGAGGGTGTGACGCCGGCATACGAATGGCGGTTTGTGAAAGAGGGGCAGACCGATGCTTTCATCGTGAGATATGAGGAGAACACGGAGTACGACTTCCGTGAGTCTGGGTCGACAGCCGTTTCACTATATGTCAGTTATGGCGACGGCGAGCCCGAAATTGTCAGCACCATCAGAGTGAGCATAAGTACGAGTCTGCTTGAGATGCCCAATGCCTTTTCTCCCAATGGCGACGGTATAAACGACATTTACAAGGCCAAGGACAACCACAAGAGCATAGTCGACTTCAAGGCTTACATATTCAACCGTTGGGGGCAGAAACTGTATGAGTGGACCGACATCAACGGCGGATGGGACGGAACGTACAACGGCAAGGAGGTGAAGGCCGGCGTCTACTTTGTGCTGGTTAAGGCCAAGGGTGCCGATGGCCGGGAGTACAACATCAAGCGTGACGTGAACGTGCTGCGCGACTATACGGAATCGGTAGGAAACGAATGATTTATGGAAAGAGAGGACAAGAAGATAAATGTGTGGGGTGCGCGTGTGCACAACCTTAAGAATATTGACGTGGAGATTCCGCGCGACAGTCTGACAGTCATTACCGGACTATCAGGCTCGGGCAAGTCATCACTGGCTTTCGACACCATTTTCGCCGAAGGACAGCGACGTTACATAGAGACATTCTCGGCCTATGCCCGTAACTTTCTCGGCGGCATGGAACGTCCCGATGTTGACAAGATAACAGGTCTCAGCCCGGTGATAAGCATCGAACAGAAGACCACCAACAAGAATCCGCGTTCAACCGTGGGCACTACAACCGAGATTTACGACTTCATGCGTCTGCTTTTCGCCCGTGCCGGCCGCGCATACAGTTACGCCACGGGTGAGGCGATGGTTAAATACACCGAGGAGCGTGTGCTCGAAATGATAACCGACGACTATGCCGGCCGCAAGATTTTCATACTCGCCCCGCTCGTGCGCAGCCGCAAGGGACACTACCGCGAGCTGTTTGAGAGCATGCGCAAGAAGGGTTATCTGTATGTGCGTGTGGACGGTGAGGTGAAGGAAATCGTCCGCGGCATGAAGACCGACCGCTACAAGAACCACGACATTGAGGTGGTGATAGACAAAATGCAGGTGCAGCCGAATGGCAAGGATGACGAGCGTCTGCGCAAGACGGTGGCCACGGCCATGAAGCAGGGTGACGGGCTGATAATGATATTGGATAAGGACACGGGTGAGGCCAAGCATTTCTCCAAACGGCTGATGTGCCCCACAACGGGCATATCCTACAGCGACCCGGCACCGAACAACTTTTCGTTCAACTCGCCGCAGGGTGCCTGCCCCCATTGTAAGGGATTGGGACAGATAAACGAGATAGACCTGAAAAAAGTTATCCCCGACAACCGGCAGAGCATACACGCCGGGGCGATAGTGCCTTTGGGAAAGTACAAGAATCAGATGATATTCTGGCAGATAGATGCCATTTTGAAGAAATATGACTGCGACATAAAGACGCCGGTCTGCGACATTCCTGACGAGGCCATGAGTGAGATTCTCTACGGTTCGTTGGAGAATGTGCGCATAGACAAAGACCTTGTGAAGACGTCGAGCGACTATTTCGTGGCGTTCGACGGCGTGGTGAAATATCTGCGCACGGTCATCGACAGTGATGACTCGGCGGCGGTGCAGAAGTGGGCCGACCAGTTCATGGCCGTCTGTCAGTGCCCCGAGTGCCACGGCCAACGGCTCAACCGCGAGGCTCTTTCATACAGGATATGGGACAAGAACATAGCCGAACTGGCCGACATGGACATAGCCGAACTGCGCGACTGGTTCGACCACGTGGAGGAACACCTCGACAACCAGCAGCGGCAGATAGCGGCGGAAATTCTCAAAGAGATACGCACGCGCATCAATTTTCTGCTCGAAGTGGGTCTCGACTATCTGTCGCTCAACCGTCAGTCGGCCACGCTCTCGGGTGGCGAGAGCCAACGCATACGTCTTGCAACGCAGATAGGTTCGCAGCTGGTCAATGTGCTCTACATTCTCGACGAGCCGAGCATTGGGCTTCACCAGCGTGACAACGAGCGGCTGATACGCTCTCTCAAGGAGCTGCGCGACTTGGGTAACACCGTTATCGTCGTGGAACACGACAAGGACATGATGCTGGCCGCCGACTGGCTTATTGATATAGGCCCCAAGGCAGGACGCAAGGGCGGCGAGGTGGTGTATCAGGGTCCGGCCCCCCTTGCATCCCCCCAAGGGGGAAAAGCCTGTCCATTCCAGTCATCCCTCTCAGGGGGGACTGAGGGAGACTCCGGCTCCACCATAGCCTATATCACCGGACAAACGAAAATCGCCGTACCCCCGACGCGGCGCCCGGGCAACGGCAAGAGCCTGTGGATACGCGGTGCGTCAGGCAACAATCTGAAGCACGTGGACGTGGAGTTTCCACTTGGCAAGCTGATTGTGGTGACGGGAGTGAGTGGTTCGGGCAAGTCGACGCTTGTCAACGAAACGCTGCAGCCCATCCTCTCGCAGCACTTCTACCGCTCGCTGAAGAAGCCTATGGCCTACGACAGCATAGAGGGACTGGAGAACATCGACAAGGTTGTCAACGTCGACCAAAGTCCGTTAGGGCGCACGCCGCGCTCAAATCCCGCCACATATACAGGTGTGTTCAGCGACATACGCTCGCTCTTCGTTAACCTGCCCGAAGCGAAGATACGCGGATATAAGCCAGGGCGCTTCTCGTTCAATGTGAAGGGCGGGCGTTGCGAGGCCTGCGGCGGCAACGGCTACAAGACCATCGAGATGAACTTCCTGCCCGACGTGATGGTGCCTTGTGAGGTGTGCCACGGCAAGCGCTACAACCGCGAGACGCTCGAGGTGCGCTACAAGGGCAAGAGCATAGCCGACGTGCTCGACATGACGATAAATCAGGCCGTGGAGTTCTTCGAGAACGTGCCCGACATACTGCGCAAGATAAAGACCATACAGGACGTGGGTCTGGGCTATATCAAGCTCGGACAGCCATCCACCACGCTTTCGGGCGGCGAGAGCCAGCGCGTAAAGCTGGCCACGGAGCTGAGCAAGAAGGACACGGGGCGCACGCTCTACATCCTCGACGAGCCTACCACGGGACTGCACTTCGAGGACATCCGCATACTGATGGAGGTGATAGGCCGCCTTGTCGACCGCGGCAACACGGTGATAATAATCGAGCACAACCTCGACGTAATCAAGCTGGCCGACCATATCATCGACATGGGACCCGAGGGCGGACGCGGTGGCGGCGAAGTGCTGTCTGCAGGAACGCCCGAAGAGGTGGCCGCGAGCACGAAGGGATATACCCCGCGGTTCCTGAAGGCGGAGCTGGAATGAAGAGGTTATGTGTACTTTGTTGTAATAAGTGGATTGCTTGTATTGATTTATAGTAACATATAAACGAATCCAATCCGTTTGTAGGGACACATCTTGTATTTGTTCGTCTTATTGTCATGGAACATCAACATAACGGACAAATACCATATGTGTCCCTACAAAATGTACCGGCGGATTTCGGGTGTGTCTCTACAACTCTGCGTTGAGGAAATCCACAATCTCCTTACGCTTGTTCACAAGGATGAAATGCGTTTCGTCATCGTCCCAAAACTGTCTCACTTCGCCGCCGTTGCGTCTTATAGCCTCATATCCCTGCCGCATGCTCTGTGCGCAGTGGTCCCTTCCGCCACCGATTATGAGTATCTTCGGGATTACGCGGTGCGTGTGGTTGACTCCTGTAGATATGTAGACAAGGTTGCGGAAGCGCTCCGGATATTTTGAATAGGCTGCATCCGTGGCCGTGCCGCCGTTACTCAGTCCGAGGAGCGACACCTGCGATTTGTCAATGCGGTAGCCCTCGCGCTCGAGCAGCGGTATGTAATATGTGTGTATGCGGTCGATGTCGGCGGCGTTGAAAAGTCCCGAAAGATTACGTGTGCCTATGCACATGGTTATGCATCCCTTCAGGTCTTTCAGAATGCCGGTATACAGCTTCCAGTTGCCGAGATAGCCGTGGCAGAACACCACCAGAGGGTATTCCACGCGGCTGTCGTAGCCCTTGGGCCTTATCAGATAAAATGAGGTTGTACAGTCTCCGGCATATTGGTTGCCCCCTTGGGCGTATGCTCCCGACATGGGCGACTCCAACTCCCACGTCAGACGCGAGTAGGGAACGGTGAAGTTGCCAATCTTCCCTGCGCGGCTGTCGTGGTTGAAGTCTTTCATTATTCCGCCGCCGGCACCCATTATCGGCCCTGATACCGATGCCGTGGCAATGCCGATGTTGCACAATTCTTCCTCGGGAATGACGGCGTTGACTATCCAGTGCGACAAAGGCGGCAGCACAATTTTTCCGTCCTCGGCATAATATAGCCTTACCCTGTCGGAGGGCAGCGGCACGTATCGCGGCAGACCGCAAACAACCGCCGCCCACAACAGCGTCCACAGAACATGATACCCCGTAGACCAATAGCGCCCGAAAAACTCCTTTGCCTGCTTCTTCCATACCGCAAGCAGCACGACAAGCAACAAAGCGCGCCACAGCAGCGACACGCAGAACACGAATGTCATAGTCAAAAACAATGACAGGAATACCTTTGCAGCCTTTTTCATATTATTATTTCATGATTGGTTTATTGTATAATATTACGGAACTTTTGCCCCCCTCGCCATGCCGGTACATTCTTGGAGTAATGCCTTCTGTGCGTTTGAAAAGGCGGAAGAAATAGGGAATATCCTTGAATCCGCTTTCAAAGCAAATCTGCTGTATGGTGAGGTCGCTGCGGCGCAGCAACAGGTTGCGGGCCACCTCAAGACGGCGCGCGTTGACGGCCTCAATGAGTGTCATGCCTGTATGGCGGCGGAAAAAGGTACATAAAGACGAGCGGTTCATTCCGATGTGGTTGGCAATGCTGTCGATATTGATGTCATGGTTGTAATTGCAGTTGATGTACACCTCTATACGTTTCAGACGCAGCTCTGCCTCAGTGTATTGCCTGCCTACGGAATGTTGCTCGTCACTTTGGGCTATTGTGACAAGCAGGCCGAGAAGTGCGGCGAACCGGCCTGCGGCAGACATGTTCTCCATGCGCGTCAGTTCCGTTTGCAGCCTCATGAGTGTGGAACCGGTGAAGCTGACGGCCTCTCTTATCTGTGAAAACCGGCTGGCGATTTCTGTCATTTCAGTAAACTGGGATTCAAGTTTCGAAATCAAATCATGGTGGAACAACACTGTGATGCATGATATTGTTTCATATTCGCCGTCGAATGTCCAGCAGTGTCTCAGATTAGGCGGGACAAGAATGACCTCACCGGTCTGGAAACGTTCCTGCCGGCTGCCCATCGTCCGCAATCCGCATCCACTCGTGACGTATGACAGTTCCCACGACGGGTGTTCGTGAACCTATCTGTTCGGAGGGTCTGACGCACATGTTGACATAATCCAGCATCTTCATAACTGGTGCAAAGATAATAAGTTTGTCAAGAACAGACGAAGATAAGGCAGTAAATATTAACAATCGGACAAAAATAGTTCAAGAATCTACCATATCTTTGCATCTAAAAAACAGATTATGCAGCAAACATCTTATCTTTCTTCAAAGCCACGCTATGAGATTCTTGACGGACTTCGTGGTGTGGCGGCAATGATTGTGGTGGCGTTTCACCTTATTGAAACCTATTTCGAGGGGCAGCCGGTCATCCAGCCTCTCAATCATGGTTATCTGGCCGTCGATTTCTTCTACATGCTGTCGGGTTTTGTCATCGGCTACGCATACGATGACCGTTGGAGCCGGATGACTACGGTACAATTTTTCAAGCGTCGTCTTGTCAGATTGCACCCGATGCTGATGTTTGGAACGTTGTTCGGAGCGTTGATGTTTTACTTTCAGGGCGATTTGCCCGACTGGAAGGCGGTACATTCCACTCCGTGGTGGCTGCTTGTCGCAGTATGTTTGTGGGGATTTACGCTTATCCCCTTGCCCGGAAAACTCGACATACGCGGTTGGGGTGAGATGCACCCGTTGAACAACGCCCAGTGGTCACTGATGTGGGAGTATATAGCCAACGTGATCTATGCGCTTGTCATCCGCCGTTTCCCGCGCATGGTGCTCGCAGCGTTTGTCATGTTATCTGCCGTGCTCACGGTCATGCTGTGTATGAACATTGATGTATTCGGACTGCTGGCGGCGCGCAGCCATGCCGCATATACCGTTATCGGTGGCTGGAGCCTCGAACCCGTGCATCTGCTCATTGCCGTCACACGTCTGTTCTATCCGTTTTTCTGCGGCTTGCTGATTTCACGGCTTTTCTCCGGTGCCGACGGTGGGAAACGGATGCTCAGCCTCGACAGATTCAGTGTACGTTGCGGGTTCGGGTGGTGTGCCATAGCGATAATCGTGTTGTTCGTCATGCCTCGTGTGGGCGGTTCGGACACGGCCTGCTATTGGATGAACGGAGTCTATGAGGCTGTTGTCATTCTTGTCATTATAGCAGTGGGTGCCGGCAGCAAGACGAGTGGCGCGAAGAGTGGGGCCGTATGCCGTTTTCTCGGCGAGATATCGTATCCGCTTTACGTTACTCATTATCCTTTCATCTATGTGCAGATGTCGTGGGCCGCGGCTCATGCCGACCTTCCTGTGTCGACCCACATCTTCGTTGCCGTGAGTTTCTTCCTGTTGGCCATAGGCGTGGCATACGCGTCACTGCGTCTTTATGACCTGCCTGTGCGTGAGTGGCTGAAGAGGAAACTTTTGAAATAGGCTCCATCGTCGTAAACGGTGAACGTATGTACATAGCGGATTTTGTGCTGTCTGCTGTGTACATACGTTTTTTGTTTTCAATTAGAACCGTGAATATAACTTGGTGCCCTCTTTATGTGCATGGGAAAACAAGGAGTTAAGAAAATTTTCCGTCAATGTTATATGCCAGAAAACGGCAAAGGTGCGGAATGAATGGTTTATTAATGTCATCCCACACCTTTGCTGTTTTCAGATACTATATTTTATACCGAATCCTATTTCTTCAGTTCAACATCCTGTGTCGTAAGCCATTTCTTGTAAGATTCAGAAAACTCCAGTATCGCTTGCATAGAACCGCTAATCATGCTTTGCATATCAATAGAATATGAGGGCAGAGTGCTGAGTTTCTTGCTGAATTCAATATCCTGATCAGTGATAGTGCCGTAGGCGCTGTTGGCTGCAATTACGACATAGTATTTCTTTATGTAATCCATCACGGTCTGTACATTCTTCTTCTCTTCCGAAGATTCGCTCATCGTTGCGGCCATTTCAAATATCTTCAGTACAGATTCGATACCTTTCTTCATAGAGCTGCTTTCATAGAAAGTCTCAAATTTCCTGGCGAATTCTTCCGGACAGGTATATTCTGCTGGTTTCAGTTTACTGGGATTTTCCGTTATGTCATCTCCCATAAATTTATCCATCTCTGCTTCCATTTTTGTTTCCATGGCCTTGGTATGCTTGATGTACGTCTGACCTTCTTCGCTTTTCATCGTCTCCGTAATCTTGCGGATATCTTCAATTGAGATTTTGTCTTTCAGCATATTGACGAGTATGGGGCGTAATAGTTTATGCTCGGCATTTTCCTTGATGTATTTTTCAGCCAGCATGTTGCCTTTTCCTTTGCTTGATGGTGCAAGGACCTGTTCGTTGATGATGTTGAGGAACTGTGGTAACTTTTCCGTTATCTCGCCTAACTGCTCGTCCTCATGTGTCACGGCCATCAGTTCCATTACGGCGTCACTGTAGTTGTCGTTACTCTGTGCATTTGCGCACACGCATAAAGTGAAAAGCGCAACAATGGTCATTGTGCAGCATTTCGAAACAAAATTGATACGTTTCATTGTTCTTGTAATTTTAAATTGAGTTTAAGTTTATCGCTGCAAAGGTATATAATTTTGAACAGAATATAGCCGGAAGAATATAAAAATAATAGGGACATTAAAATAAATCAATCAAATGTGATACATTTCGTGGGATCATGGCCCCCATAACGGCGCTACACGGCCCGAGTAACAACGTTACTTGAGCCGTGTAACAAATGGCCGGAGTCGCGCACGGTGGACAATACGCTACGAACGGACAAATACAAGGGGCCGCCTTGTCTTCTTTTGTCCTGATAATTCCTAAAATTTAACATTTCTTTTTTCTCGAAATAGAAAAG
>ENA-OYXX01000511-OYXX01000511.1-human-gut-metagenome-genome-assembly--contig:-NODE-511-length-17967-cov-6.997153_pt1 | contig 17967 bp, 14 predicted proteins | sample MGYA00243976_ERZ653434 | MGnify/ENA primary metagenome ERZ653434 (study PRJEB26926, sample SAMN06165112) | human gut metagenome | biome: ENVO:00009003; feature: ENVO:2100002; material: ENVO:00002003...
TTATAAAAGTGTATAAACATATGAATATACAGAAAGGAAATGTAATATGAACTATTCGGAAGAAGCACTGAAAAAACACAGCCAGTGGAAGGGCAAGATAGAGGTCATCAGCCGTGTTCCCCTTAAAACAAGGGACGACCTTTCTATCGCATACACCCCGGGCGTTGCGGCTCCCTGCCTTGCTATTGAAAAAGATCCCGACCTGAGCTATGAATATACTCGCCGCTCCAATCTGGTTGCAGTCATCACAGACGGAACTGCCGTTCTGGGACTGGGCGACATCGGCCCTCTCGCCGCTATGCCTGTTATGGAGGGCAAGAGCGCACTGTTCAAGGAATTCGGCGATGTTGATGCCATTCCCATCTGCGTGGCTTCCAAGGACACTGAGGAGATCATCAAAACTGTACGCCTTATCTCAGGCTCATTTGGCGGAATAAATCTGGAGGACATCTCTGCTCCCCGCTGCTTTGAGATTGAGAGACGTCTCCAGGAGGAATGCGATATCCCCGTATTCCACGATGACCAGCACGGAACTGCCGTTGTAACTCTTGCGGCTGTCATCAATGCTCTCAAGCTCACCAACAGGAAAATCGAGAACATCAAGGCTGTCACCAGCGGAGCAGGTGCTGCCGGCATTGCCATAGTCAAGCTGCTTATTGCAATGGGTCTGAAAAATGTTATTATGTGCGACCGCCACGGCGCTATTTACAAGGGCAGGGACGGTCAGAACCATGAAAAGGAGCTTATTGCCGACATCACAAACCAGAACTGCGAAAAGGGTACTCTTGCCGAGGTCATTAAGGGCGCTGACCTGTTTATCGGAGTTTCCGCACCTAACTGTGTTACCGAGGAAATGGTAAAGAGCATGGCTCCCCAGCCTATCCTCTTCCCCATGGCAAACCCTGACCCCGAAATTCTTCCCGAGCTTGCCAAGAAAGCAGGCGCAGCCGTTGTGGGAACAGGCAGAAGCGATTATCCCAACCAGATAAACAACGTGCTTGCTTTCCCCGGCATTTTCAGAGGTGCTCTTGATGTGCGTGCCTCCCGCATAAACGATGAAATGAACATTGCCGCAGCCCGTGCCATTGCGGAGTCAGTTCCTGCAGACAAGCTGTGCAGCGAATACATCATTCCCGATGCTCTTGACCACCAGATGGCTCAGAGAGTTGCGGAAGCTGTAAGAAAGGCTGCCATTGAAACGGGAGTTGCAAGAATCAAGTAAGAATATATAACACAAAAGCCATTGTCCGTATTGGACAATGGCTTTTAATTTTTGCTGTATTCAGCGGCAAGACCGTCCTTGATACCCTGCATAATGATATCACGAGCCTTTGCGGCTTCTGCCTTAGGAAGAGGCTCAACATCTTTAAGAGGATAATCAATGCCAAGATTCTGATATTTTACCTTGCCCATGTCGTGGTAAGGAAGAACATCGAGTGCCTTGACGGATTTCAGCTTTGAGATAAACATGCCCAGTTCGTGGAGATACTTCTCATTGTAAGTGATCCCGGGAACTACTACGTGACGTATCCAGAGCTGCTTCTTTTTGCTGCTTGCATACTCAGCGAAAGCAAGAATATTCTTGTTACTGTGACCTGTGAGCTTTTTGTGCTCCTCGTCATTGATATGCTTTATATCAAGCATAATAACATCGGTAACATCAAGCAGACGGTCAACATCGGCAGTATTTTCGGGATTGAATGTTATTCCCGAGGTATCGAGACAGGTGCTTATTCCCCTCTCATGAGCCTTTTCAAAAAGCTCGGTAAGGAAAGGAAGCTGAGCCATTGGCTCGCCGCCTGTGCAGGTGATTCCGCCGCCCTTGAGGAATTCCTTGACACCATCGTACATGGAAAGGATCTCATCAACGGTAACAGGCTTGCCGATATCAGGGTGCTTTTCGCTGTGGAACTGCCATGTGTCGGGGTTATGGCAGTAAAGGCATCTCATAGGACATCCTTGGAAAAAGACGACGAACCTAATACCGGGTCCGTCGACTGTTCCGAAGGATTCTGTTGAATGAATGTAACCTATCATCTACAGAATACTTTCTATTAAAGAGCTGCGTGGAATGTTCTGGAGATAACGTCGTCCTGCTGCTCCTTGGTAAGCTTGATGAAGTTTACTGCATATCCGGAAACACGGATAGTGAGCTGAGGATAGTTCTCGGGGTGCTTCTGAGCATCGAGAAGAGTATCACGTGTGAATACGTTAACGTTGAGGTGGTGGCCGCCCTTAACTGCATAACCGTCAAGAAGACCTACCAGGTTTTTGATCTGCTGTTCATTTGCTGCCATAGTAAAAACTCCTTTCAAAATAAAGGTGGATCTGTATTATACCGAATGAGTGTATTTTTATATGGCTATAAGAAACACACTGTGGGGTTTATTTTATGCTGACGGCCTATAAAGACCGTCAGCCAAAATAATTCTTTGGAAGCGATTATCTGTCGTTATCGCTTGTGTTGGGGATATTAGCGCACTTGGGGCAGAGAGCATCGATATCGAGGTCGCCGACAAATACGCCTGTGTCCTTACCAAGTGCATCAGGAATGATGGAGAAGGTATTTGAGATACCATCCTGAGCGTTGGAGAACTGGAGCTTGGATACGGAAGAGAGAGATGCGGAAGCACCGTGAGTATCTCTGCCGCTCATGGGGTTAGCACCGGGAGCAAGAGGCACACCGAGCTTACGTCCATCAGGTGTAGAACCGGTCTTCTTACCATATACAACGTTGGAAGTAATGGTAAGGATAGAGGTTGTAGGAATACCATGTCTGTAAGTGTGCTGCTGACGGATCTTGTTCATGAATCTGTTGAGGATATCCTCAGCGATTTCATCAACACGGTCATCATTGTTACCATACTTGGGGAAGTCGCCCTCGATCTGGTAGTCAACAACGATACCCTGCTCGTTTCTGATGGTCTTAACCTTAGCATACTTGATAGCAGAGAGGGAGTCAGCTACAACGGAGATGCCGGCGATACCTGTTGCAAAGTATCTCTTTACTTCTCTGTCGTGGAGAGCCATCTGGAGGCTTTCGTAGCAGTACTTATCGTGCATGTAGTGGATAATGTTAAGAGTATTTACATAGAGCTCTGCGAGCCATGTCATCATGTCGTCGTACTTCTCCATTACATCGTCGTAATCGAGGTACTCGGAAGTGATAGGTCTGAACTTGGTAGCAACCTGAACGCCGCTGATCTCATCAACACCGCCGTTTATAGCGTAGAGGAGGCACTTAGCGAGGTTAGCTCTTGCGCCGAAGAACTGCATTTCCTTACCAACAACCATGGAAGATACGCAGCAAGCGATAGCGTAGTCATCGCCGTGAATAACTCTCATGAGGTCATCATTCTCATACTGGATAGAAGATGTATTGATGGAGATCTTTGCGCAGTACTCCTTCCAAGGCTCAGGGAGTCTTGTGGACCAGAGAACGGTCATGTTAGGCTCGGGAGCTGTGCCAAGGTTTTCGAGAGTGTGGAGGTAACGGAAGGAGTTCTTTGTTACCATAGATCTGCCGTCAACGCCCATACCGCCGAGGGACTCAGTTACCCACTGAGGATCTCCGGAGAAGAGGGAGTTGTACTCGGGAGTTCTTGCAAAACGAACGAGACGGAGCTTCATGATGAAGTGGTCGATGAGCTCCTGAGCCTGCTCCTCGGTGAGGATGCCTCTCTTGAAGTCTCTTTCGAAATAGATATCGAGGAATGTGGATGTACGTCCGAGGGACATAGCAGCACCGTTCTGATCCTTTACAGCGCCAAGGTAGCCGAAGTAAAGTGCCTGAACAGCTTCCTTAGCTGTTGTAGCGGGCTTGGAGATATCGCAGCCGTAGATCTCAGCCATCTTCTTGAGGTTTTCAAGTGCTCTGATCTGCTCAGCAATCTCTTCTCTTGCACGGATCTTTTCCTCAGTCATAGGGCAGGTATAGAAAGCCTTCTGCTCCTGCTTGTCTTCGATAAGTCTGTCAACGCCGTACAGAGCAACACGTCTGTAGTCGCCGATGATTCTTCCTCTTCCGTAAGCATCGGGAAGACCGGTAAGGATATGAGCAGTTCTTGCCTTTCTCATTTCAGGGGTGTAAACATCGAATACGCCTGCGTTGTGGGTCTTTCTGTATTCGGTGAAGATGTGCTTGATCTCAGGATCAATGGTGTAGCCGTTGTCGGAGCAAGCCTTCTCAGCCATTCTCAGACCGCCGTAAGGCATAAGAGCTCTCTTGAAGGGCTTGTCTGTCTGGAGACCAACGATCTGCTCCAGATCCTTATCAATATAACCTGCTGCGTGAGAAGTAAGAGAAGATACAACCTTTGTATCCATATCGAGAACGCCGCCTGCTTCTCTTTCCTTCTTTGCAAGCTCCATAACGTCAGCCCAGAGCTTCTTGGTAGCTTCTGTAGGGCCGGCGAGGAAGCTTTCATCGCCGTAATAAGGTGTGTAGTTCTTCTGGATGAACTCACGGACATTGATTTCCTTGGTCCAGTGACCGCCTACGAAACCTTCCCATTCCTGTGGCATTTGACTCATAGTATATTTTCCTCCTTCAATCTTTTGCGCCGCTTTATGCAGCACAAAGCCTTGTAGTGCTGTGAGATGAAATACGCAGTTGCTCCGTCACGCTATGTAAATTTTACCGAAAATTTCTGTAAAATCCGCATTACTTATGCACATTCCAACAAACTATACCGTTTGAGTGGTTATTCACTGCGCATAAAAAACCGCAAGGTTTGTTGCCCTGCATGGTCCGCACGGCTGCAATACTTCTTATTACTTATATAATACAATATACGTCCTGATTTGTCAAGTGTTTTTTTATGTTAATTTGGCATTTAACATTACAAAAATGATATGCCCCCCTATATACGGGGGCATATAGCATGATTTTCAGTCATAATATCCTGTTTTTCGCATAAAATAAGCATTTTCAGGCAGTTTTGTCCCCATCGGCGCTCTTCTTTCTGAACACGATAAGCTTGCTGAGAAAGTAGTTGAGTATCATAACAAGTATGCCGCACAGGAGCTTTACCACCAGCTCGTTGAAGCGCATAACATCGACGAATGCGAACATTATAATAACCTCGCAGCCGTATGAGAAAAGTCTTCCTCCTGCAAATGAAAGCAGCTCCTTCACATATGCTTTCGCAGTGGTGTCGTGTGCCTCAAACACGAAGAATTTATTGGTGAAAAATGCAAAAAGCATCGAAACCACCCATGAGAATGTAGCCGCCCCCGCAGATGATACCGCCGAATTTTCCATTGCTGCCATGACCGCCGAAAAGCTGTGGGTATCCACGCCCGAAAAGTCAGTTAACGCAAGCCTGAGTCCGAAATGTGAGACATAGTTTATAAGCGTTGTGAGCACGCCGTAAAACACATATATTATCACATTTTCAAACTTCATGCACAGCTCGCACAGAGGCTTTGGCAGTATGGAAAATATCTTTCGGAAGGTTTTTCTTGTCATAAAAGGTCCTTTCACTTCAAAAGACAGAACCGCCGGTTGACCGACGGTTCTGATCAGAGATTACTTTATAAGCTTGTTGCCGCACTCAGCGCAGAACTTTGCAGTTTCGCTGGTGATCTTTGCGCCGCACTGGTCGCAGAATCTGATCTTGGGCTTGTGAGCCTCAACGGGTGCAGATGCAGCAGGTGCAGGAGCGGGCTTGGGTGCTTCCGCAGGCTTTGCGGGAACAGGAGCGACAGCCTTAGGAGCCTCGGCAGGCTTAGGTACCTCCACAGGCTTAATAGCTGCGAGTGCAGGTGCCGGCTTAGGCGCTTCCACAGGCTTGGGTGCCTCAACGGGTTTAGCAGGAGCCGCAGGTGCAGCCTTGGGAACCTCTGCAGGCTTAACAGGTGCAACGGGCTTAGGCGCTTCCACAGGCTTAGGTGCCTCAGCGGGCTTAATAGGAGCAGCAGGTGCAGCCTTGGGAGCTTCAACAGGCTTTGCAGGCGCTGCGGCTACGGGCTTGGGTGCCTCGGTATGAGCAGCGGATACGACCACTTCAATAGGCTTGATTGGCTTTATCTTTTCAATTTCTGCATCAACAGGCTTTGCGGCAGGAGCCTTTTCAGCAGCGGCAGCAGGCGCAGGAACAGGTGCAGGAACAGGTGCAGGAACAGGTGCAGGCACGGGTGCGGGAGCCTTTTCGGCAGCTTCTGCCTTAGCTCTTGCAGCCTCGATAGCAAGGCGCTCTTCTTCAAGCTCTTTGAGCTTTGCTTCCTCGGCAGCCTTGATGTCCTCAGCTTCTCTCAACTTTGCGGCAGCCTTATCCTTCTGGATAACGCCCAGTATTCCGTTGAGCATCTTAACAGGGTTATCAAGATTCTTCTTGATTCCGCAGGGAAGCTCGCTGGATTTGCCGCTCTTCTCAACAACATGGAGAGTAGAGGTAAGGAATACCTTCTTCACCTCAAAGCGCTCGATCTGATCTACGGGGATATGTCCCAGACCGTTCTTGCCCTGATAATAGAGCTGGTCAAGGGTGAGCAGGAAGGAGTCCTCGGGAACGCCCATTGTCACCATATGTATCAGCAGAGGAAGTTCAAACTGCTCTGTGCTTGCATATGTGTTCTGTATTTTGATAAAGGAGCTTTCAAATGCCTTGGAAATGCCGGAAACATAGAACTGAGCCTCGGTCACACTGTTGTCGGCCATGAGAGTTTTGAGCTTTTCAACGTATCCGTCACGCTCAATAGTCTTAAGGTGAGTGATGTGCAGCTCAACCTGAGTGATGAAACGCTTCTTGGTCTCGGGGTCAATATCCATCTCGTTAATGTCCTTGATAAGTTCGAAGCTCTGATGCTCGGTAGTTGTGCCAAGGTTTCTGCACTTCTGGGCAAGAATATTGCTGTCTGCCTCTCTTATCTTGGAGTTTACTTTGCCGATGTAGCGCTGGAGCATATCATCGGGGCAGTGTGCCTCGTTCTTGTTGATCTTTTCAAGGAGAACGATAAGCTCTGCACGGGACATACCGTTGATATTTTCGGTAAGCTTTGTGAAATACTTGACGTGACGGTCATTGATCTCATCGTCAAGACGCTTGATGTACGGGAATGTATATTCGGGAGTAAAGTCGCCCTCGAGGATCTTATCCTTTATCTCGTTGAGCTTCTTTACATCTTCATTCTTGATATTTTCGGTCAGCTTGTCAAGCTCAGTCTTTTCAAGCTTCTCTCCCCTCTCCCTGCACTTAGCGGCAGATGCCTCATAGAGCTTGGGATCAAGGGAAGGCTTGCGGTTTTCAAGGTCTTCCTCAAACTTTTCAAGAGCTTCACGGTCAAGCTTGTCGATGGAAGCCATCTGCTTATCAAACTCAGCCTTGTCAATAGCTTTGAGACGGCTCTCGATCTGCTCAACATAAGGCTTGCCAGCCTCGGCATATTCGGGAGTTTCGCTGATGGTGAGCTTCATCTTTATAAGCTTATCCTTGGGCGAACCTGCAATGTTGCTGCAAAGGTCTGCAAGCTCCTTCTTGATAAGCTCGGCAGTGCGCTTGTCGATCTGCTCGATATATTTTGCGGTAAGCTCCTTGTCAAAATCGTCGCCTGTAAGGGCTTCTCTGAGCTTGGAAAGTTCCTTTCTTGGAGTATTGGGGATATTCTTGCAGAGACTTTCAAGCTGGGACTTGATGAGGGATATCTCCTGCTTTCTTATCTTTTCCAGATAAGGAGCGGCATTCTCCTTGCGCAGTCCCAGTGCGCTGATATCGGCAGTGAGCTTTTCAAGCTCGGGCTTTTTGAGCTTTTCGATATTCTTGCACATACTGTCAAGCTTGTCGGTCTCGATCTTGTTGAAGCGCTTGTCGATCTCGTCAAAATACTTCTTGGTATATTCGGGATCATACTTTTCGTTTTTGAGCTTTTCGGTGAGCTGTGCAAGCTCAGGCTTCTGCATATTGCCGATGTTCTTGCAGAGACCGTCTGCTTCGGCATTGTAAAGAGCCTTTCTTCTTGCCTTTATGGAATCAAAGTAGCCTGCGGTCATATCGGGAGCATACTTTTCGTCCTTCAGCTTTGCTTCAAGAGCATCGAGCTTTGCAAAGTCCATGGAAGCGATATCCTTGCACATCTGAGCAAGCTCTTCCTTTTTGAGTGCCTTTTCTCTTTCGGCAGTCATGGGCATATACTTCTTGACGATATCCTCGGGATACTTTTCGCTCTCCAGCTGAACGATGATCTCTGCCAGAGCCTTTGCGTCCATCTGAGGAATGGTCTCGCACTTCTTTACAAACTCTGCATTTTCAAGCTCAACGACTCTCTTCTCAATGTCAGCAGCGTACTTGTCGGTAAGCGCAGCCTTGAATCTGCCGGACTTGATGACTTCTCTCATCTTGTCAAGCTTAGCCTTGTCGGCAGTTGCAATGCCCTCAAATTCCTTGTCGGCAGCCTGCTTTTCAAGAACTTCAAAGCGCTGGGATATCTGCTTTCTGAAAGGTGCTTTAAGCGCATCGCCGCACTTTACTTCATCAAGCTTCTTGGAGATATCCTCCAGAGCCTTCTCGGCAGCGGTCTCGATATCCTTGCATATCTCGCTTATCTGAGTTCTCGCAAAGCCGTCCCTTGCGGAAGCAATCTTTGCAGTGAAGTGCCTCTTGAACATCTTGTCAAACCTGTCGGAAGCCAGATCTTTTTCCAGCTTGTCGGCAGCGGCAGCATCGGGAATGGTCTTGAACATATCGGTAAGCTCACGGAGCTGTGCGCTGAGCATACCGTCATTGATCTCGGCAAGGTAAGGAGCTGCCACAACTTCGTCAAAGCCGCCCTCCTTGATCTTCTTCTTGAGAGCAGCCAGCTCGTCGTAATTTTTGAGAGAAACGCCTGTGCAGAGAAGCTTCAGCTGATTTTTCTCGCAGTCGTTGAGAGCAAGCTTGATCTTGAGCAGGTACTTGCCTGTGGTCTTCTTGTCAAGCTTCATGTCGTAGATATATGTACGGAGCTTTTTCAGCTCAGCTTCATCAAGAGCGGAAAGGTCTGCGCAAAGGTCGGCCAGCTCCTTTTCATTCTTGACAGCCTTTTCCATTTCTTCCTTAGTGGCAAAAACGGTACCGTTGTATGTGCGTGACTGCTTCTCGAACTCTTCGCAGTATGCAGCAAGCTCATCGGCAGCGGGAACGTTTTTCAGCTTATACTTGGCAGCCGCATTTTTAAGGTCCTCCAGAATAACGGAAGCCTTTGCACCGCCGCAGCAAAGCTTACCGTCAGCAGAGCGGCAGTCAGCGGGAACATATGCCTTTGCCAGATACTCGCCCAGCTCGGCAGCCGAAAGTGCTGAGGAGCACCAGTAATCGGAAATAGTCTCGATATTCTCAGCATCGGCAGGAGACGCTGCTCTTGCCAGATTGAACACGCTTGCAAATGCGGGTCGGATCTTCAGCAGCTCGGATACCTGAGCCTTTACACCCTCGGGAGAGCCAAGCTCTGCAGCCCTGAGCAGCTTTTCAGCCTTTTCGGCATCAGGCTCGGTATATTTGAAGCCGTAGCCGTTCTTTTCGGAAACAAGCTTTCTGAGAGCCTTGCCCATATCCTCGGTGGTCTCGCAGGAAGCAAAGTCCTTTTCCTCGGTCTTTATGCCGCACTTTTCCGACTCAGCCATAAAAAATGCCGCCATGTATTTTTTCATGTCAAAGTCAATGCCGCCGCTCTTGAATGCGGAAACATTGGGTTCCATGCTCTTTTCAAATTCATCGGCAAGCTTTATGCCCTTGTCAAGCTCCATGCACCTTGACTCGTTGGTGTCCATAGTTATCTTGCCGTCAAACAGATCAAACTGAGGCTCTCCCACATACTCTGTTCCCACATAAGAGGAAAGAGCGTCCTTTAAATGAGCGTCAAGTCTGTCCTTTATCTCCTTATCGCCAAGAACGGCAGGCTCTTCAAGAGTGCCCTTCTTGTAAAGAAAATGGTTGGTAAACTTCTTGAACGGCTGAACAACGTTTGTCAGCGGGGTAACGGGGGCATAGTTCTTGCCCTCTTTTCTCATATGCTCCTCGCTGATAATAAGAGTATCATGCTTGCCGTCTATCATCCAGTCATAAGCCATGAATGTCTCTTTAAAAAACAGGTTTGAGATATAGACAGTTCCATTCTCGGCAGCTATCTTTCTTGCCTCTGCTATCTTGAAGGGAAGATATTCCTTTCCGTCAGCGGACATAAGCAGCATATCGGCCATGCGGCAGATATCCATACTGTTGCTTTTAGCCTCCTCAGGGGAACAGGGCGTATAGATCACACCATCGAGCAGAGGGTGGCAGAAAAGCCTTCCGCTGCTGAAAAAGCTGTCACTGAACGCACTCTTGAATTCCTCACAGGACTCTTTAAAGCGATTGTAATTGATTGTTTCCACAGCAATGATTCCTCCCTTTGTATTTTGCCAAAAAAGTACGCACATACAGGCATACTTTTCCTATAATTGTAATCATTATACCAAAAAACAAACCGTCTGTCAACGAATTATTAGAGTATTTTATACAAAAATATTTTCGTTTGCTTTTGGTACTTTTGCATAACTTAACAAGTCGTCATAAAAACAATATTCATAAAAATGCGCTTCCCACACGCAGGGAAGCGCATTTTTCACTCTTTTTTCGCGCCTGCCTCACAGGCAGCAAGCAGCATATCGTAAACAGGTATCACTTGCCTGATATCTGCCGCTATCTTATCGGCAAGGCGGTCGCTGAACAGCATATACCAGTCGGTGCTGAGAGCTGTAAGACCTATATTCTTCCGATTGAGCCACAGGCATTTTTCCTCGCTCTGGTCGGGGAAATGATTTCGCTTATACACATCTCCGTAAAGCTCAAAAACGCTTTGGGAAGAAAAAGCGTCAGCAGCAGCGATATAAAGCGGACTGTCCCCTTTTATCATCTCACGCATTGCATCCATGGTCTCACGGGCAGGCTCGTAAAATCCGCAGCCGTACTCAAAGCCGTTTGCCGAGATATCAAAATAAAAGCATGGCAGGGAGTAATAAAGCTCCCTTGTACGGCCGAAAGTGCACCACATATTCTCCCTGAAAACCGACTTTCCCCGTGAATATCTTGCGTCACGGTATATCCTTGAAATGCGCACGCTGTTGATGAGCGGGTCTATTTTCTGCATTTCGGGCAGCAGCTTTTCGGTGAACTCCCTGAACGGCTCCGCAACAAATCTGCGGTAGTCGTCCTTATGCTCGTTGAACCATAACTTACTGTCATTCAGGCGGTTCATGGTGAGAAAATCTATGGTCTGAGGTGAAAATGGCATATCATATCCTCCGTTTTCCGTTAGTATATATACATATGATATCCCTTTGATGTGAAAAAATCAAGAACATTTCTGAAAACAGTATCAGTCAAGCTTCTCCATAAACTCGTCAACATACTTTATATAATCGCCCACACGCATCAGGGTAGCTGCATGACCTCCGCTTACATGGCCGATCATAGGTGAGGGCATCATTTCCATAAGGTCATTCTGCATATCACGGTCAAAGAAGCCATCGTCCTCGGGGAGTACCAGCAGCACTCTTCCGTCAAGGTATGCGAATTTATCCGCTGTGCAGGGCTGCCGGTTTATAACATCAGCCACAAGGCGGGTCATATGAACATCAAACTCAGATGTATAGCCGCTGTAGATATCGTTGAACATATCACGCATATAATAAGCCTCTTCCGCAGAAGCCCCCTCAACATGACCCATGCTCTGCTTCATTTCAAAGGATCTTACAATGCTGTAGGGAACGGTTTCCATAGCCTTGAGGACAATGGGAGCAGCGTTCTTGTACTTGCTTCTCAGTGCACCGACAGTTCTTTCGGAAAGCGCCGCTGTGGAGAACAGACACATTGCCTCTGTCCTTTCGGGAAACTCGGACGCAAGGAGCTGAGCCATGTACCCGCCGAATGAAGCTCCCATCCAAACCGCCTTATCCACATCAAGATAATCCAGCAGATCGATTATCGCCTCGCACAATGACTTCATATCCATGCACTCAAAGGGATAGTCAAAGGTGATGAACCTGTATCTGCCCTCCAGAGCGCTTACATACGGATACACCGCCTCGGAGGTGCCAAGTCCGCCTACAAGAAAAACAATGGTCTTGTCCCCTTTTCCGCAGTCCATATATTTGAAATTGCAGCCCTTTACAACTGCCTCCTCATAGTGATGGCTGTCGAAAAAGCGCTTCTTGCCACGTCTGTAGGACAATGACTCAGGCAGAGCCTTTTCCTCATCAAAGGGCAGTCCGCAGCAGCGCTTTATATCCTGTGCCCACTGCTCGGGATAGCTCATTAAAAGCTGCTCATGGCTGTAGTCCCTCGCCACGATATCGGCATCAGGAAAATGCTTGTTGTATCGGTCAAAATACTTCTCACCCATTTTCAGAGCGTAGAAGATATGAACAGTCGTGCCCCCCACACGGATATTGTCTTTAAGGGGAGTTACCAGATCGGAGTAGAACTGGTTGTAAATGCTCTTTTCCGATGCAAAGCTTATGCTTGCGAACAGCTTCTCAAAGGTCTTGATATTCTTTTCAGCCTCTTTGGGGTCCTCTGCCTTTTTAAGCATCATATTTGTCATCCACTCGGGCAGCTTGCCGTCATGGGCAGCCTTACCGAGCACAGGCTTGACTATGGCTGACTGGATACGTGCGCCCACTATACCTGCCTGGTCAAGATCGGAAGAGCCTATAAAGCCGTGATCGATATGTATTTTTTCACGTCCGATAAGCAGCCCCACAAAGCTTCCGCCCAGCGAGCAGCCGTAAGCGGCAAATATACGTCCGCCGAATTTTGCTTTGATATAGCTTTCTATCTTTTTAGTTTCCTCGGTCATTGTGAGGAAAATGGCATCAGGCTCATTTTCGTCAAAGCCGTCGTATGAAATGCAAACTACCTGAAAAGTATCTTTCAGCAAGGGTATCACAGCCGAAAATGTTTTCCAGTGGCAGCAGGTTCCGGGAAGCAGCATTATAACAGGTTTATCTTCATTGCCAAAGCGATAGAATTTCATATGTATATCCTCCTTTGGTTAGCTTACGCTAATACCTGTATTCTATTATACACCTTTTCACGCAAAATGCAACAGTAAGAAACAAAAAATCCCGCAGCCCTTTCGGGTCACGGGATAAGTTTTTTTGCAATATCAGTTCTGGTCAAAAAGCTTCTTGGGGTCGTATCTCTTGTATGCGTCCTGATTTTTTACAACGTTCTGAGCCTCGGTCCACTGAGTGATGAGAGCGTCAAAATCCTCGGACTTCATCTCGTAAAGGAGTGAATCCTTTGCACTGAGGAAGTACTCGTCAGTTTCGAGAACGTCCATCTTGAGGACAATGTAATATTTTTCGCTGTCGGAGGATTCGATGATCTGGATATCACCCTTCTGCATCTCGTCAAACACCTTGGAAACAACTGCGGAATCGGGAGTTGTGCCGCTCTTTTCAATAACGGTCTTGTTGGAAGAAATCTGCTCGCCTGAATCGGTAGTCTCCTCTGCGGAAGCATCGGCGGAAGTTTCTGTTGTCTCGGCAGCTTCCTCTGTTGTGATGTCGGCTTCGGCTGTTTCCTTTGCGGTATCAGCGGTCTCATCAGCTTCGGCAGTGTCCTCAGTGGAAACCTCTGTTGCATCTTCTGCGGTCTCGGCAGAATCGGTGATCTCGTCGGCATTATCCTCCAAAGCAGCCTCTGCATCGGAAGGAGTTACCTCAGCAGTAGAGGTCTCGGTCTCTGCTTCGTCAGCAGCTGCATTGGCAGCTTCTTCTGCGGCAGCTGCCTCGGCTTCTGCCTTGAGGTTGTCATAATATGCGGTATATTCAGCATTAAGGGCATCGAAATCCTCGCCGTTCTTGTAGCGCTCAACATAGCTCTCAGCCATGGACATAATCTCAGCCTTGCCGTCGGACTTGAGCAGATTGCCCGAACCGTCCTTCAGCTCCATAGCAATGTAGTTTATCATTGCATAGTTTTCATCAAGATATGTCTTTATCTCGTCATCGGAAACAGCATATTCGCCTCCCTCGGAGTAGATGGTCTTGAACACCTTGTCCCTCTTCTGAGAATTGAGATAAAGGGAGGTAAAGGACTTTTCGCTGATACCCATTTTGGTGTAATACTCGCCTGCATAGTCCCAGGTCTGGTCGCAGTAAACCTTTGCAGCGTCCTTTTCATCGGCTGTAATGGTAAGACCCAGCTCGGTGAACTTTGCTTCGATAGCCGCATATTCCTGCATGGACTTGGTAGCCTCGTCATATATCCATGTCTTAGCATCCTTGCCGTCGATCTGAGAGCTGAAAACGGCAGCGGTAGTTGTTGTGCCGTCAGCGGAAGCTACTGCATCGCTTGATGCGGAATTTTCCTCATTGAGCTTGGACTGTGCGCTGTAGTAAGCGGACTGGAGGTAATAGATGAAGATACCAGCAGGGATATCGCTGCCGTCAATGGTAGCGCCCCATGTGGTATTTTCGCCGCAGGCTGTCATAGAGGACATAACAGCGGCAGCCGCAGCAACTGCGGTAATTTTCTTTATATTAAATCTTGCCATTTGAACTAACCTATCCTTTCGTTGACTTTGAGGGATATTGCTCCGAATATCGGGCAAATTTCCACAGGATAATTACATTTAATTATACCACACCGCCGGATAAATGTCTATAGATTTTAAAAAATTTAAATCAGGCGCGCAATTATTCCGTTATTTTATTCAAAGTCAGCACCATAATAAGCTTGATTTTTATTATTTTCGACAATATATTACGTCTTTTTATTGCAGATGAGCCAGCCAAAGGCACAGCCGCACACTCCTCCGATGATATGTGCCATCTGGGAGATGTTATCGTGAGCAAACAGACCGTTCAGCACTTCCGTTCCCAGATAAAGCACAGCCACGCAGATAAGTGTGAGAGGTATCTCGCCGCTGCCGCTGTTGGCAAAGGAACTGAGAAGTATCATCATAAACGCAATTCCGCTTGCCCCCAGAAGAGCCATCCCGGGGAAGAAGATAACGTTGATAAGTCCCGTAATGAACGCTGTGAAGATTATCATTATCAGCAGGCGCTTTCCGCCGTATTTTTCTTCCAGCATAGGTCCTACCAGCAGTATTACGGTGAAATTGCCCATAAAGTGGGACATATCCGAATGGCCCAGCACATGGGTGAACATTCGCAGATAAAAAAGCGGGTCGGTCAGCGGAGCACGGTAAACCGAAAAGAACCTCACAGCGGCGCTCTGACCGATAAACTGAATAAGCAGAGTTGCCCCCAGCGCCAGCAGTGCAAATGTAAGTGTTACGGGAGAATTGTATGTTATCTTAGGAAATTTCATTGCCTATCCCCTTTCGGTTGTAAAAAAAGAGCCGCTTTCACAGAAACTGCAAAAGCGACTCTTCAAAATCGCAGAAATTATTCAGCAGCGTAAACGCTAACCTTCTTGCGGTCCTTGCCAACGCGCTCGAACTTTACCTTGCCGTCAACAACAGCGAAGATAGTATCGTCAGAACCGATCTGAACGCCTGCGCCGGGATGAATATGAGTACCTCTCTGGCGAACGATGATGTTGCCTGCGGTTACGAACTGACCGTCAGCTCTCTTAACTCCAAGTCTCTTGGATTCGCTGTCACGACCGTTCTTAGTGGAACCCATACCTTTTTTATGTGCAAAAAACTGCATGGAAATTCTAATCATGATTGGTAGCCTCCCTTTCAATAATAATCCTGATACAGCCGGGAAACTCCTCGGATATCAGACCGAGATGAGCGTAAAACGACTCAAGCAGTCTGCGGGAATTCTCGCTGCCGCTTTTCAATTTCAGAGCAAGCTTATTTTCAAGCACTGATACCTCCGCTTCATCGTTAAAGAAGTCGGTAACGGTATTGCACACAAGCTCTGCCGCCGAGGAAACAGATGCGCACACAACGTCGCCCCCACTTTCACCCCAGCCTGCATGACCTGATAGTGAAAAGCCCGATAAACCGCCGTTTTTCTTATAAAAAACAGCCTTTATCATGCCTTGATAGCGTCGATTCTTACCTTAGTGTAAGGCTGTCTGTGACCCTGCTTCTTGTGAGTGGATCCTTCCTTAGCCTTGTAGGTGAAAACAGTTATCTTCTTGGACTTACCATTCTTGATAACCTTAGCCTCTACGGATGCACCTGCAACGTAGGGAGCGCCAACTGTAAGAGCGCTGTCGTTGTTTACAGCAATTACCTTGTCAAAAGTAACTGTGTCATCAGCGTTAACTGCGAGCTTCTCAACGAAGATCTCGTCGCCTTCCTTGACCTGATACTGCTTTCCGCCTGTTTCGATAATAGCGTACATTTTACGGCACCTGCCTTTTCCTATAAAAACTCGCTGCACCAGGCGAGCTGCCAATGGGCACACTGCTTCCATAGCCTGTTACATGCGGCAAGAAAAATTATACCACGCCGAATTTGTTTTGTCAAGGGCTTTTTTGCACTTTTTTTATTTTTTTGCGGGATTTTTCATTCCGCTGCCCACTGTCAATCAAACCAAGTTATATTATATACTATAATTGTACCCATGTCAACAAAGCCATTGCGCCGCAAATTTATTTCTCATAACATATTGCATTATTTACGTGACTGTGTTATCATAATTTTGTATGAAAATTTTTCCTGTTCAAAAAACTTATAAAGGTTGGTCGTAAAAATGAAGCCGTTATTCTCAGCTCTCCTTGAAACGATAGTGCTCGTTGTATCTATCCTGCTGGTCATGCTCTGCGCAAAACTCCTTAAATTTGACAGCAGCTTTGACAACTACAGTGAAAAATACCCCGACAGCATCATCACCGTGGGAAATGCCATGGACTATTTCCCTGAGGGAACTGATCCCACTCCCGAGGAAGCCTCAGTGCTGCTGGGCAAGGAATGGTTCGGCGAGGACAGCGGCAAGGAAGTCCCCATACCTGTCGCAAAGATATTCTGCATTCAGGTAAGCGAAAACACCGCAAAGGTGCTGGAGCTGTACTCTTTTATAGTATTTATCGAAAGCATCTTGTGCCTCATATTCGGCATAACTCTCCCCTGCTCGCTGTACAGGCACATTGACCCTGCAAAATCCATCAACGATTTCTTCATAAACGAAAACTATGTTTATACGGACAAATACGGCACCACCTACGGCCATGTGGGTGAGACCCGTGCGGGCATCGTAAAGATATTGTTACTGCTGCTGATGGTGGCTGTTGCAAATATCTGGTGCACTTTCATTCCCCTGTTTATCATAATAAACTTCATTGTGGGAATCATCATGCTGATATGCAGGCTGGCAGGCATCAGCGCAAAGGACACTGCCGAAAAGGCGAAGATAAAAGAAGCAGAGGGTCAGGCAGGCTCGGAAACATATCGTATCATCGTCGATAACGGTCTTTTTCTGGTAACAGGCGACAAGCACCCCAAACGTGGACTTTATTTCAGAGGTTACTGGAACGCTGTTGTGGCAAGGCGCATAATGGAGCTTGATGAGCGTGTATTTGCTTTCCGTGAGGACGATGTGGAGGACACTATTAAATATGGTGACGAACATCTTCACAAGAACTATGAGATGAACCGCACAATGAACTCCATAAAGCTTATGTTCAACTCATCGGCAAAGAAAAAATCGGAGAGATTAAAGAACGAGATCATTAGTCAGGATTACACCTTTACCCGTGTGCTTCGTGGTTCAAGGCTGTACGAGTATGTTATAATGTCCAAACGCAGTGCAAAATATTTGCTTATCCGTGTGCCTTCCAACTGCTCACTTATGCGTGCTGTAATGAAATGCGACGCAAAGGGCGATGTTTTCGAGGTGCTCGAATGGAATAAGTGGGACCGCCTGTGCGACAGCGACAAGTTGGCTGTCCTCAGCGATCACACCGGCTGGATGGAACCTCCCAAGGGCGAGGAAAAGCCCGGAGACAAAGTTCAGTCGACCTGACATCATAAGAACCCGTCTTCACAAGCATATGCGCACGTCTTTTCGGCAAATTTTGCCGC
>ENA-OYXX01000512-OYXX01000512.1-human-gut-metagenome-genome-assembly--contig:-NODE-512-length-17948-cov-9.601688_pt1 | contig 17948 bp, 15 predicted proteins | sample MGYA00243976_ERZ653434 | MGnify/ENA primary metagenome ERZ653434 (study PRJEB26926, sample SAMN06165112) | human gut metagenome | biome: ENVO:00009003; feature: ENVO:2100002; material: ENVO:00002003...
AAAATTTAACTGAATAAATTTGGTTTTTCTCTTATCTTTTTGTAACTTTGTAAGCGATAAAACCGATTTAACTACACGAATTATGGCAAAATATATAAAGCAGGAAATGCCGGACATACGTAAGGACGGCAGCAAGAAGTGTTATTACCGCATGCAAAGCAACGGCAATGTGTCGACCGACGAACTGATACGCACAATCTGCATACACGGTGGTGCGGGGCTTGGTGAGAGTGTGTTCCGCCATGCCTTGGAGGCTCTCGCCGACGAGCTTGCCTGTAAGATTGCCGAGGGCTACACCGTGACGCTCGATGGCATAGGCACATTCCAGGCGGCAATAGGTGTGTGCGAAGGCAAGGAGATGGACGGCATTGACGGTGATGAGCCGAAGCATAATGCGCAAAGCCTTGAGCTGAAGGGTGTGAACTACAAGGCTGACCGCTCTTTAGTGAAAAAGGCGCACAGAAAATGCAAGCTGGTGCGTGCCGGAACAAGCCGCGTAAACCGCTCCCCGCATACAAAAGAGGAGCGTCTGCAGATGGCAAAGGATTATCTCAGCACTCATCCTTACATGAAGATTGCCAACTATGCCGCAATGACCCAGCTGCCCAAGTCGAGCGCATCGCTGGAGCTGCGCACCTTCGCCTCCGACCCTACCTCCGGCATCGCCTCCGACGGCAAGGCAACGCACATTGTCTATGTAAAGAGATGAACAGCCGGGGTGTGACCTTGGGTGCCACATAGGGTGTGACCTCCACAATGAGGTCACACCCCGCAGAAGCCCTGTGTTTATCAGCGTTTCAAGGGCAGAGGGTGTGACGTGTAGGACGTTGTGATTTTTCCGCTGATAAATCAGAAATTACCGATACTTGATCATTTATATAGTTATAGGTCGTAATCTAAAAGCATTCTCATCTACGGTCATTTGGTATAACTTTATTTGTGGGTTTAGCTCCTTCCGAACATATTCAATAATTTTTTCTTTTTCAGTTTTTTCTATATTGATTCCAAAATAGATAGACTCAAAACATTCGTTTCTCAGTGGCATATAATGGTGTATTTCACGCCAATCCCACATTTCTTTAGCCTGTTTTGTTTGTTGAGGAGTAAAGGCCGCATACATAGAACTTGGCTTAGGCATGACTAATCTTACTTCCTGTTCATACTCCCAATCCTTTGCCTTTATTCCCCATTGGTAGCTGTATCTATCATTTGGGGTATTATATGCGTTTGGACGCTCTATTATATCCTGATATTGAACATCTATAACAAGTGGTTTAAGATATATTGTCCCAAACATCGGTGGAACAGATTCCATCACTCTGTCTATGTCAAGTCCTATACAAACACCTTTATGATTATAACAATAATGACTCCACATTAGTAATGAGTTATTAATTTCCGACAAACTGCATAACCATGTATCATTGCGTAAATTGAGAGCATCGTTTTCTTCTTTCTCAATCCACCATTCCTTAGGTATCCATCCTTGAAGTTTGATGTCCGGCACATTTGAGTAGTCAAGTAATTTAGGATGACAATCGAAAGGGTCGTTCAATTGAGACGCATTAGTGAATTGAAGATTCTGATTCTTAATCATACACTTTGCTCCATCTATATTTAAATATTTATAAAGTATGCGAGACATAATTTATTCTATTGTTATTTGTCCGTTCATTAGTAATGGTAAAAGTTCGTTGCGTTGCTTAGTGAGATTATTCATTTCATTGGCAATATTTTTTATTTTATCTAATATTACAACTATTTTATTATGAAATATTTGTAATATGTGCTTTGGAGGATAAATCACTTTTATTGTAGAAAATTCTTCCTTACTCATATTTGCAAATACATTTCCTGTTTTTGCTTTAGCTTTTTCGAAATACATTTTCAGCGTAAAATACACAAATTCTTTATTATACTCATTTTCAAAGACTATCGAATTAATCTGCTGATTTGTTTGTGATAATGTTGCTGTGAATCCCATAACACCAATTGTACCAATACAAGAAACCAAAAGAGAACCAATGGGCAGGTATTTCTTTGCTTGCAATTTTGCTCCTTTTGTAGAAAGGGTACGTTGAGACTTGAATACGAACAAGTTACCTCTTATATCATCTATAGTTATAAAGGGAATATTGCCTCCAAAATTATCTTCATCAGCACATGATGGAGTTTTGCCAGTTATGATATTATTTTCTATTTCGCTAATAGTTTTTATATTCCATCCTTCAGGTATTTCACGTTTAAGTCTTTCATTCCAAACCATTTCTCCACTACTTGACTTATACGGTTTGCCATTCTTATTAGGAAAATCAAACTGCACAAACCAATAATCATAGAGTTGCTTTGCCATCACCTCTAAATTCTGATTTATCGCTCGGTTAAGTTCTATTTTGCGATCAATGGAACGCAATAACTTACCGATACGTTTTTGCTCTGATAATTCGGGAATCCACACTGTGCAATCCTTGATTTTATCAGGTGAAGTATGACGAATTTTAGTCTGTTGGGCAGCAGCACTTAGCTGTTGTTTAACGAGGGCTGAAGATATGAGATAAAATGCGAAATCCTTATCTAATAAATCTTCTTTGCAGATAATCTTTGCTACATCTTGGCTTTGTATATATTTACCACTTTCTGGAATAATAGCAGTAGACCCAAGCAAGCCTATTGCCTGTTCTGTCAAAGGAGTGATAATATCTCCCTTCTTCATTAAGAACTCCAGTTTGAACTCACCGATGTAATACAGATTATCTTTGGACTTATTCTCCTTAAAGCAGTTGTTCTGAGAGTCGAAATTGCCACATGTCAGACGGATATATTCACCCTCAGTGGCGTAAAACTCGCCACTGAGACTTGCACCTCTTGTAACATCCAGAATTTCTCCCAGTTTATATTTTGTAAATTTTATATTAAGCATAACTTAAAAAGGTAAATCATTAGGATTAAGAAAAGATAAGGAAGTGTTAATCATAGGAGGATATTTTTCCTTATAATAGTTTAGCAAGAATAGTCCTACCGTAGAAACCGCATTAACTATAAAATAAGCGCATAATGGATCATCAATAATTATATCGTCTTGCGTTTTACCATGCATCTCCGTTTTTGTACTACGCAGGTCTTCAATGGCACAGCTGCAAGCGACCAAAGATTTGGCTATTGTCTGTACTTCTTGGGGTAATGAAGTGTTATTGTTAAGCCGAAATGCTTTACAGATGTTTTTTATTAATTTCGACAAAGTATCTTTGTCGTTATACTCAACTTGTAATCTCTCGTCTTTCAATATTTCCTTGATGATACTTTCTAATGCGGAATTTGCCAAGCCAACAGCAAGATTTGGTTCTTTTTCTACATTACAAAATGCTTTATCGAATGTTTGTGCCGCTGTTTCATACGATGATTTCAAATCATTCTTAAACGTCGGTATAGAAGGAATGAAATCGGGTGTTTCAAGTCCCAAATCAATAGCTATCTTTAACAATTTCTCACCATTTATCTGATGGAGAGTCTTTTTCAAATCTATTTTCTTGCGTTCGTCATCTTTATATAGAATGTAGAAATCAGCATTTCCAAAGTCATCATAAACATCTCGCCACTTTTCAACGTAAGTTTCTACATCTTCATAAGATTTAAATAGTTCGTACAGTTTATCATTAATGTCTTGTACAACTTTCATTTGATATTTGGGTGATATTTTATCCATTATAACAATCTATTTTGTTTTTAAGATATACTCTTATTTGTTCTTCAATAAATTTCAAAATAAGCTCTCGATGATTCTTTTCTGCTTCTTTCTGCTCTGTAGATGCATAAGGGTTTTCTTCTACATTCTTTTTATGAAGAGCAATTATGTATTCAATCCCATCATGCAAATCCTTTTCTGATATAACTTGATTTTTTGCTCCTAATAAATCATCAAGAGCTACATTTGTCAATTGTGCATAGCTACCTGATTTTAGGAACATAGTAGTTATATATTCATTTAGTTTATCGTAATCAACCATTCTAATAAATATTATATTCGTTTATAACAACTACTCATTCAACATTCCCCTAACTTGTTTATCAAAGTCAGAATCTATCTTTTGAGTTTTATTGAAAATATCGTATTCGCTTTCAGCCTTTTCCTTAGCTTGTAATGCTGAAATACGTCCTTTGTCAGGGAGTATCTGATAGCGGCGGAAAGTAAGAAACTCATTGACGCTTGCTGAAAATTGGGACATGTTGAATGTGTTCTCACGCTCAATGAGGTCTTCGATATAATCAAAGAAACCGATCACAGCGCGTTCCAACTGGCGGATTTCCTTTTCCTGCAAATAGTTCTTGGCTATTGATACATCTGATTTCAATATACGGCCGTCGGGAGCATTTTTCCATGTGGTCAGCCCCATGTGTTCTTTGGTATGATCGGCTTTAGAGTAGATAATCTCTGCTGCCGTCTGTCCTGTGATGGCATAGTGGAAGCGGTTTTGTATCATGGCATAGAAATCACGGGTGGTTGGCGAGTTCTTGTCATAGTCGGTGCTGCACTCGGCATAAATGTCAGTTATCTGCTGCCATATACGGCGCTCACTGGCACGGATGGAACGAACTCTATCCAGTAACTCACGGAAATAGTCTTTGCCGAACACTGCCGTTCCTTGCTTCAAACGGTCATCGTCAAGCACAAATCCTTTTTTGATATACTCGTTAAGTATCTTTGTTGCCCATTGGCGGAATTTGGTTGCCTTAGGCGAAGAAACACGGTACCCGACAGAGATAATGGCATCAAGGTTATAAAAATCAACTTTGTGCCTTTGTGATTTTTCTTCCATTGCACCATGCTGAGTGGTTATTTCCATTTTGGAAACAACCACATCTTTTTGTAATTCTCCCTCATCAAAAATATTTTTCAGATGCTTGCTGATAGCTGGAACACCAACCCCAAACAGTTGCGCCATAGCTTTCTGGGTACACCAAATGGTTTCGTCTTTTATAACGACCTGCACCTTTCCCTCTTCATCGGGGAGACTATATAGTAAAAACTGTATTTCGTTACTCATTGTTACCTACATTTGTGTTGAATTGCAAAGCATCCAACTGTTTCATGATTTCTTCTTCCAAACGATGGCTTTCTGCAAATTGCTCAGCAAGCGTTCGTTTGTAGTTCGTCATACGTTGGTTAAACTCTTCCTCGGTAATATCCACATAGTCAATCTTAATGTCGAAATATTGCCCAGCGGAGAGAGAATATCCCTTTTCCTTTATTTCATCATAAGTCACGGCAACAGAGAAATCTTCCACGGCTTCTTTGCGCTGGAATGTGCCGACAATCTTTTCTATCTCGTCATCGTTTAAACGTACTTTTTTCAGTCCATTGGCATCCTTGTATTCCTCACCCAATTTGCTGGCGTCAATCAAAATCACTTTTTCGGCAGTTGCTGACTTGTCGAAAAATAACACACTGACATTTGTACCCGTATTGGCGAATACATTGCTTGGCATGGAGACACAACCGAATACCACTTTGTCATCTACTATCTTACGAAGGATTTTATTCTCAATACCACTTTTAGCCGTAATGAAACCTGTTGGGATGACAATCGCCCCCTTTCCTGTCTTTTTCAAAGAATTGATAACGTGCTGGATAAAACAGGTATATATTGCCATTGCTTCTTTCTTCTTGGCGGGTACTTTGGGTACTCCAGCCCAAAAACGAGGCATGGCTGCAATCTTCTCACGTGTATCAGAAAAATCCATCTTAAAAGGAGGATTACTTACCACAAAATCGAACTGGCGCAACTGTTGTCCATCATCGCTCTTATGGTAAGGACTTACAAGAGTATCGCCTTGAATGGCATTGTCAAGTGAAGATACAAGTCCGTTAAGCAGCAAGTTCAACTTTAGCATTTTGTTACTTCGCTGGGATATATCCTGCGAAAAGATGGTACAACGGTCTTCACCAATCTGATGACTCAATGCCATAAGCAATGTACCTGTACCAGCCGAGGGGTCGTAGCACTCAATGCTGTGAAGGTCAGCTTTATCACCAACAAGCAAACGAGCCATAATTGTTGCTATGGCATGTGGCGTGTAGTATTCGGCGTATTTACCTCCACCAGCCGTATTATAGTCTTTGATAAGGTACTCGAAGATGCTGGAGAAGAAATCGTAGTTTTGGGCAAAAGCCTCTTCAAATGAGAAGTTAACCAGCTTGTCCACCAAAGCCCGGGCGAATGGTGCACGTTGCGCAGTATCTGTGACAAAAGGTGTCAGTGGTTCAAACAAAGGAATCTTGGTGTTTGCCGTTGTCTGAGTGGAGAATATGTCTGCATTCTTCTCCGCAATATCCGTCATGGTCGCATCGAAGATGGTGTCAAAGTCTCCCTTACCTTGCTGGTTCCACAGATTGGCTATCAGGTGATAGGGTTCAAGCATGGGTACATCTGGAGAAATGGCACTAAGGATGAGCATCCGTTCATCGTCCGTCAGATGTTCGTATGCCGTTTCCCATTTCTCTTCTCCATTCAGTTTCTTGGCGATATCGCTTTTGGCATTCTTCACCTCATAACCGAATTTGTCATTCAAGAATTTATACAAGAATACCTGTGTGATAATTTTGTATTCGTTGCCGTCGTTGCCCATGCCGTATGTCTGGCAAGTGGCTTTCAGCCCGTCAATGAGCTTCAGTGTTTTCTCTTTTATATCTGACATATTTTTTCTTTATGCTAAACCATAAGTGGCATTATATTGGTTGATATATTGTTGCGATATACGCTGTTGGATAAACTTGTAATCTTCAGGATTGGGTTCCAAATCTACTGTGCCATTTATACTTCTACTAATAACTGCCATTACTGTACGTCCGAAATAAGCGTCTTTCTTTAGAATATTATTGCGGTCATATACTTTACCATCAATATCTTCTTTTATCATATTAAGAACAACCATTATTTCTTCGTCAAGCAAAGCGAGCATTGGCTTCCTGCCATTCTTTTCTCTTTCTTTGTTCTCTTCACGTATTCGCTTATGGACACGAGCAAATTTCTCATCGCCCTTGTACCGTTTAAGCAAAATATTGTTTCGTTTCTGAATGTCCTGTAACCGTTTGATAATGTCATCAAGTGCAGAGGTCTCCTCATTGAACTTGGCTATAGAGTCGATGACAAAGCCGTGTTCCTTAAACCGCTGCATAAAAGCATCACGGAGAGTGATGTATTCAGGATCATCTTGGTCAAAGTTCTGGGTGAAAGCCGTAATGGTACGCTCCCATTTTTCCTTTAATTCCACACCGCCCGAAATGATTTTCATTTCTTCCTCTCCGATTTTGGAGAAGGTGAACTCAATATCCATCATGGCTTCATTGATGAGTGTCTTGGTCTCGTCGCTTACACTGAAAGCCTCCTTTTGATTGATGATGTCTATGCGACGCTGAACTTCGGAAAGTAGGTGTGGAAGTTTTGTGATCTCCAGTTTGGCGAACAGTTTCTTCATGTCTTCATCACCGAATGTACGTACAATATTTGCCATGTTTTTGGCTGATTCCAAAGCATGTTTCAGATCAAGAAGAACGGCTTTGTCTTCTTCTGTAGAAATCTCAGAAGAGAAATCCTCGGCATTGTCATACGAATAGTTGAAGAGGACTTGACGCACCTGTTTCATCTGGTTGATGATTTCCTCTTTGTCCTCAATGACTTGAGTGAACGTGTCTGTATTATTTCCCTCGCCGGTCTCTTTTATATCATTGAATCTATTCAATTCTTGTAGATAATCCTCATTGGTCTCGTCAAAATTGCGCTTGATGTCGGCAAAGTCAATGACAAATCCGTATCGCATGTTTTTGTAGGGACGGTTGACACGGGTGATGGCTTGTAACAGGTTGTGGTCTTTCAGTTTGCGCCCAAAATAAAGACGTTTCAGCCTTGGGGCATCAAAACCAGTAAGAAGCATATTGAACACAATGAGTATGTCGATAGTCATGTTTTTCTTGAAATCTTTGACTATCTGTTTGAGTGTCTCCTTGTCATTGCTGTCATGGAGTATCAGACCAACCCGAAGAGGATTCTTTACTATTCCATATATGGGAATTGCTTCTGCCACCATCCAATCCTGTCCGTTCATGTGCAATTGAACTGGTATGCCGCTTCCGCCTGTAGGCTGTGTTTGGAAAGCGTCGAATAACTTTCTGGCTTGTTCGCTGGTTTCACAGATAACCATTCCCCCAAGCGTTTCGTCGCCTTGGATTTTTCTGAACCGACGCAAATCATCTGAGATATAATGGGCCAAAGCCTCCACATAGCTTGGGTGCTCTATAATCTGCGAACGTTTGATTTCTTTCTTTTGGACAAGTACGTCGAGTTTGTCATATATGTCAGACAATCGCTCCTTGTAGGACGTTTCTATGTCTTCGCGGATAATTTTCAGTGTATATCCATCTGCTATTGACTTGTCGTAGTAATAGGTATGCAGATAGTCACCGAATACCTTACAGGATGCCCTTTCTTCTTTCAATAAAGGTGTGCCGGTAAGTGCAATCTTGACCGAGTCTTTGTCTGCGTCAAATAAGTTGGCAAGAAAACAACCGCCTGGTTTGTAACCACGGTGTGCCTCATCGAGAATAAATATCCGTTGCAGGTTGGTGGCATAGTTGTTAATCTTTACCTTTTCTTTGTCTTCGGCAAAGCGATGAATGTTCACCACAGTTATCTCCGCTTGTCCGCTGTTTCCCTGTTGCGCTTGATTCTGGCGGAATTGTTCCATCAATTCGGCACGGGTGTTAGCAGTGCTGACCACAAGTCCCCTGGCTTCAAATTCCTGTGTAGCCTGTTCCAGCAAATCGAGTCGGTCAACAATGAAATAAAACTTGGCAACTTTATTCTGCTTGCTGTAGAAATCGTTCAGAATATAGGTGATATAATAGGAAAGAGCAGTCTTGCCACTACCTTGTGTATGCCATACCACACCCGATTTTATGCCATCTTTCAATTTCTTTCGTATGGCAAGTGAGGCAAAAAGCTGCTGATAGCGCATGATGTGTTTTTGGTCAGTAGACTCTATTTTCCCATCTACCTCTCGTTCCATCTTGACGTAAGCAATACCATATTTTATAATATAGAGCAGACGCTCAGGGGAACACATTGATGTAAGTATGCGGTTGGTGGGTGTATTGAAGTCAAGATTGGTTTGGTATTCAGGGCTGGTATGGATTACTTGACAGTTGAAGTCTGATAAGATTCGCTTTTCCACAGACTTGTCAATCTCTTTGTAAGGATAGTAACGATGGTAGGGTGCAACTTTCTGACCGCTTTTGTTCTCTTCACGGAAGCAGTTGAAGGGTGCGAATGTTCTTGCTCCAGTGCAATAAAAAGCACCTTGGATGGGAACGATACCACCCAAAGTGTCATATTCCATATTATTGCTGAACAGCATAAGTTGCGTGATATTGATAAACCTGCGGAACTTTTTATTAGGGAAACGTTCCTTGTTCATGCGTGCGCTTTCTGCCACCATTCCGCCATGGTTGTTTGGTTTCTTTACTTCAATGAAGCAAAGAGGCAAACCATTGACAAATAGTGTGATGTCAGGACGAAACTCATCCTGTCCATTCTTGCATGTGAACTCTGCTGTAAAATGAAATGTGTTATTATCTATGTTGTCAAAATCAATCAGTTTTATAGGTGATATAGCTTTCAAACGATTATAAAATCCACGTCCAAGGTCGTCATCGTTAAGTTCCTTGCGGATATCTTTCATAACCTGTAAGAACTCACCTTTGTGATCTGGATTCAGTTTTTTGAACTGTTCTTCAAAAATTGGTAATAATATATTTGTGTCACCGTCATAGACTGTGCCACGCTCTTCTTCATGTATCTTGCCGAAGTACGAATATCCTAACCTTGTCAAATGCACCATTGCCGGCATCTGCACTCTTGTAGCTTCCGAAAACTGTTTCATAATAACACTTTTAAATGCTTATATACAGAGAATTTATGAATGTATCACAATTATCATTCTATAAAAACATTAATATTCTTTATGCTTTTCTGCAAAGATAGCGATTTATTTTCACTTTGTGAAACAGATGACAATAAAATTATGTATTTTTATGAAAAACATAATTATAAAAAAGATGGGAAAGGAACAAAATTCCTTTCCCATAGTTCGTAAGTTCTGATTTCAGATTTTCGTAAGTTCTGATTTTCAGATTAAAGTATGTTGCGATGACCGTCAAATATTCTTAGAATATGAACATTCTTTCAGCCCAGTACACCAGCATACCGGCGAGATAGCCAACGAGCACAATCCATGAGATTTTCTTCATGTACCAGCCGAAGGTGATTTTCTCAAGCCCCATGACAACAACGCCGGCGGCGCTGCCGATGATGAGCATTGAGCCGCCCACGCCTGCACAGTAGGCGAGGAGCTGCCAGAAGATACCATCAACAACAAACGGATCGCCCATGTCCATGGTGTACATACCCATGCAGCCAGCCACGAGGGGCACGTTGTCGACAATGCTCGACAGTACGCCGATGATGCCGTTGATGAGATAGTAGTTGCCGTTGAACACGGTGTTGAGTCCGTCGCCGAGGAGAGTCAGCGCACCGATGGTCTCAAGACAAGCCACAGCCATGAGGATGCCGAGGAAGAAGAGGATGGTTCCCATGTCGATGCGGGTGAGGATGTTGGTGACGCGCTTCTGCATGCCGTCGCCATCGTCCTCGCCAAGATGGCGGTAGAATATTTCGGTGACTGTCCATAGCACGCCAAGCACCAGCAGGATGCCTACGAACGGAGGCAGATGGGTGATGCTCTTGAAGATAGGCACGAAGATGAGACCGCCCACGCCGAGGAAGAACACCGTCTTGCGCTGGCTGGCAGTGAGGTCGCCCTCTGATGTTATGACATTCTCGCCTGTTGAGGTGTCAGCCACAGGCTGCATGTCGCCTTTGAGCATGAGCGACAGCATATAAGCCGGGATGACCATCGACACAAGTGACGGCACCAGCAGCTCCTTGATTACACCCACGGCGGTGATGAGTCCCTTGTTCCAAATCATGATGGTGGTAACGTCGCCAATCGGTGAGAACGCACCTCCCGAGTTGGCAGCAACCACCACGAGCGAGGCATAGACAAGGCGGTCCTGACGCTCATCCACCAGTTTGCGCAGAATCATGATCATCACGATGCTCGTGGTGAGATTGTCGAGGATGGCACTGAGGAAGAACGTAAGGAAGGCTATGCGCCACAGCAGTCCGCGCTTGCTCTTGGTCTTGAGCATGTCGCGCACAAAGTTGAAGCCGCCGTTCTGGTCGACCAGTTCCACAATGGTCATTGCTCCCATGAGGAAGAACAGCGTTGTGGCGGTGCTTCCCAGATGATGCTCAATGACCGAGGTCACTGCCGCAGGCACAAGGTCGTGACCGATGTTTCCGATTGCCGGATACTGCGTGGGGTCGATCATGAAGATTGTCCAACATCCCACGAACATAAGCAAGGCGACTGCCGCCTTGTTGACTTTTGTCACACTCTCGATGGCTATGCACAGATAGCCGAACACGAAGACGGTGACGATACAGATAGATAATGTTGACATTTTGTTTTTAAGTTATTGTTTTTGTTTCGTTTTCGGGTGCAAAAGTACAAAATATTTTCTAAACATAGCATCATAAAACCTTAGAAAAACCACAGAAACGTGAATTTTCCCCCTAAACTTTGATAATCAGTCAAAATTTAATGGCTAAAAATCAAAATTTCCTGCCCGATTGTCGATTAAAAGTTGTAATTTTGTAGCCGAAACAATAACTAATCAAAAACAAACAAATTTTCATGGCTAACAAGAAATACTATTTTTCTGTTGATTTGGGAGCTACAAGCGGCAGAACGATAATCGCAACACTTGCCGACGGCAAGATGGAGCTTGAGGAACTCACACGTTTCGACAACAATCTCATAGAGACCGGCGGCCACTTCTACTGGGACATCTACGCCCTGTACAACGAGATTATAAAAGGCTTGAAGGCAGCAGCCGCACGCCAGTTGCCCATCACCTCGATAGGCATCGACACATGGGGCGTTGACTTTGTGTGCGTGGGCAAGGACGGTGCCCTGCTGCGCAATCCGCTCTCCTACCGCGACCCTCACACCTTCGGCATGATGGAACAGTATTTTGAGAAGGCGGTGGACAAGAAGAAAGTTTACGACATCACCGGCATTCAGTTTATGAACTTCAACTCGCTCTTCCAGCTCTACGCCATGAAGGAGGCAAACAACTGCGCATTAGAGAATGCCGACAAGATTCTGTTTGTGCCCGATGCACTGAGCTACATGCTCACCGGCGAGACTGTCTGCGAATATACCATAGCGTCGACCTCGCAGATGCTCAACCCGAGAACAAAGGACCTCGATGACACCTTATTAAATAGTATAGGACTGAGGCGCGACAAGTTCGGCCGCATGGTGAATCCCGCCACAAAGATAGGCACGCTCACCGGGGAGGTGCAGAAGATGACAGGCTTGGGAGCCATTCCCGTGATTGCCGTGGCAGGTCACGACACTGCCAGCGCCGTGGCAGCCGTGCCGGCAAAGGACAAGAACTTCGCTTATCTGAGCAGCGGCACATGGAGCCTGATGGGCATAGAGACCCAGGACGCCATCATCAACGAGAAGAGCTACGCTCTGAACTTCACCAACGAGGGCGGTATCGAGGGTACCACACGTTTCCTGAAGAACATCTGCGGCATGTGGCTCTATGAGCGTTGCCGCAAAGAGTGGACCGACGCGCCGAAGAGCCATCCCGAACTGCAGGCGGAGGCAATGAAGCAGCCTGCATTCCAGAGCATCATCAATCCCGACGACAAGATGTTTGCCAACCCTTCGTCGATGGTTGACGCCATTCAGGAGTATTGCCGCAACACGGGACAGCACGTGCCCGAGGGCTATGCGGAGATTTGCCGCTGCATCTTCGACAGCCTTGCCCTGCGCTACCGTCAGGTGTTCGGCTATCTCAAGGACATGGCACCGTTCCCCATCGAAGTGCTCCACATCATCGGTGGCGGCAGCCTCAACGGCTATCTCAACCAGTTCACCGCCAACGCTCTCGGCGTTGAGGTGCTGGCAGGTCCGCAGGAAGGCACAGCCATCGGCAACATCATGCTGCAGGCAAAAGCTGCAGGCGACGTGAGCGACATCTGGGAGATGCGCAAGATTATAGCCGACAGCATAAGCATGAAGGCGTTCCACCCCACGGACAAGGAATTGTGGGACAAGGCTTACGAGAGATATTTGGAAATTACAAAATAATTATTTACTAAAAAAATCAAGAACTATGAAATCAGAATTAGTAGAAAAGGCATACGCCGTGGCGAAAGAGCGCTACGCTGCCATTGGTGTTGACACAGAGAAAGTATTGAACCAGATGCAGGACTTCCACCTCAGCATGCACTGCTGGCAGGCTGACGACGTGGCAGGTTTCGAGAATCAGGGCGGAAGCCTCACCGGCGGTATTCAGGTGAACGGCAACTATCCCGGCAAGGCACGTAACATCGACGAGCTGCGCGCCGACATCCTCTACGCCAAGTCGCTCATCCCGGGCACTCACCGTCTGAACCTGCATGAGATCTACGGCGACTTCAAGGGTAAGGTTGTTGACCGCGACCAGTGCGAGGTGGAGCACTTCCAGAGCTGGATTGACTGGGGTAAGGAGAACAACACCCTGCTCGACTTCAACTCTACATCATTCTCCCACCCGAAGAGCGGCGACCTGAGCCTCGCCAATCCCGACAAGGGCATCCGCGACTTCTGGATTGAGCACTCAAAGCGCTGCCGCGCCATCTCCGAGGCTATCGGCAAGGCACAGGGCGACCCTTGTATCATGAACACATGGGTGCACGACGGAAGCAAGGACCTCACCGTTAACCGCCTGATGTATCGCGAGCTGCTGAAGGACTCTCTCGACCAGATTTTCGCACAGAAGTATGACAACATGAAGGACTGCGTGGAGTCTAAGGTGTTCGGCATCGGTCTGGAGAGTTACACCGTTGGCTCAAACGACTTCTACACATCATACGCTGCAAAGAACAACATGATGATAACTCTCGACACCGGTCACTTCCACCCGACAGAGAGCGTAGCCGACAAGGTGTCTGCAATGCTGCTGTTCGTTCCTGAGCTGATGCTCCACGTATCACGCCCCGTGCGCTGGGACTCCGACCACGTGACAATCATGGACGATCCCACACAGGACCTCTTCAGCGAGATTGTACGTGCCGGTGCTCTCGACCGCGTACACTACGGACTCGACTACTTCGACGGCACCCTCAACCGCATCGGCGCTTATGTCATCGGCAGCCGCGCCGCACAGAAGTGCATGCTCCGCGCAATGCTTGAGCCAACAGCAACTCTGCGCCAGTATGAGCTCAACGACAAGAAGTTCCAGCGCCTCGCCCTGCTCGAGGAGTGCAAGAACCTGCCTTGGAACGCTGTCTACGACGAGTTCTGCCTGCGCAACAACGTTCCCGTTGGTGAGGAGTACATCGCTGCCGTTGAGAAGTATGAGGCTGACGTAACAAGCAAAAGATAAGTTACTATGGCAGAAAAGAAAAGCAGTTTGAAGAGTACCATAGCGGTCTCTCTTACCAATTATCTCGATGCAGGTGCCATCGTGGCAGGCGCCAGTGGTCTGACCCTATGGCAGGAGTATCTCGGCCTGTCTGAGATACATCTCGGATGGCTCAACTTCATCAGCGCCAACTGCCTCGGTGCGGCTCTCGGCGCTATCATAGGCGGATTCCTTGCCGACAAGTACGGCCGTAAGTTCATATACACATACAATCTCCTTGTCTATATGCTCGGTGTGCTGCTTGTGATGTTTTCGGTAAATTTCCCCATGCTTCTCGCAGGCTTCATGGTGACAGGCATATCTGTCGGCATAGGCGTGCCGGCATCCTGGACATACATATCAGAAAGCTCAGAGATAAACAACCGCGGGCGTAATATCTGCATCTCACAGATGTCGTGGGGCGTAGGCCCGATGATAATTCTCCTGCTCGGCATGTTCTTTGCTCCCGGCGGCTACCTCTTCGGATGGGTTGAGACGCTCGCCACAGGCATCTTGGGAGCAGGAGCGCCGGAACCGGCAGTCAATGTGTTCAGCTCGCGCATCGTATTCTTCTCGCTGCTTGTTGTGGCTTTCATAGCATGGAACCTGCAACGCCGTCTTGAAGAGAGCGCGGAATGGAAGGCAAGCAAGAAAGAGGCTGAGGCAAAAGGCGAGGAGACCGGGCTCATTCACTCTTTCTCGGTGCTCTTCTCCAACAAGACAGCAGTCAGGACACTCTGCTTTCTCGCAGGCATATATCTGACATGGAACCTCGTTGCCTCTGTAATGGGATTCTTCCAGCCACACATCTATGAGACGGCAGGCGGTGTGTCAAATGAGCAGGCAAACTGGATGAACTGCATACAGTGGGCAATAATCGTGGGCACAACATTCATCACCTCCCAGCTCATAGACAAGATGAGCCACAAGGTGTTGTATGTGATAGGTCTGCTGGTTGCGCTGAGTGCATGGCTCATCATTGTCGGCATAGGCGTTGACGGTCTTGCCGGACTGTGGACATTCGCCATACTATGGGGCATTCAGGGTGGTATCTCAGTGCAGATATTCTATGCGCTCTGGGGCACAGAGCTGTTCCCTGCCAAGTTCCGTGCCGGCGCACAGGGACTCATGTTCTTCATCGTGCGCGGGCTCTCTGCTGTATGGGGACTTATCTTCACATCAATCTATGGTGAGAACGGCGAGGGCTTCACCATCGCAGCCTGCTGCATGATAGTACTGCTTCTAATCTCGCTTATAATAGGTGTCATAGGATGTCCTGCCACACGCGGCAAATCACTTGAGACAATCACGAGAGAGAGATACGGCGACAATGTGTGAGAGGCATTTAACTCCGAAATAAGAAATAACAAACTAAACAAAACAACAATGAGCATATTAACAAACAGACCACAACTGGAAAAGGAAATAATGCAGGTGGCTGAAGTTGCCGGCTACCTGTGGGAGAAAGGTTGGGCAGAGCGCAATGGCGGAAACATTGTGATCAACATCACCGACCTCGTTGACGATGAGATAAAGGCAATGCCTGCCATCGAGGCTGCACGCCCCATAGGCACTACGCTGCCTTACCTCAAAGGCTGCTACTTCTATTGCAAGGGCACGGGCAAGCGTATGCGCGACCTCGCCCGCATGCCTATGGACAACGGCTCCATCGTGCGCATCTGCGACGACTGCGCCAGCTACGAGATTATCGCCGACAAACCGGTAATCCCCACGAGCGAGTGTGCATCACACTTCACCATGCACAACTATCTCATTGAGAGCGGTTCCACCTACAAGGCGAGCGTTCACACCCATCCCATTGAGCTGGTGGCAATGAGCCACTCGAAGAAGTTCCTTGCAAAGGACGTGATGGGACGCACCCTGTGGAGCATGATTCCCGAGACTCTCGCCTTTGCGCCGCTTGGTCTGGGCATAGTGCCTTACGCCATGCCCGGCTCAGTGGAGCTTGCCGATGCCACACTTGAGCAGATCAAGGACTACGACGTGGTAATGTGGGAGAAGCATGGTGTATGTGCTGTGGGCAAAGATGCTATGGATGCCTTCGACCAGATTGACGTGCTCAACAAGGCTGCAAACATCTACATGTGTGCCAAGAACATGGGCTTTGAGCCCGACGGTATGACCGATCAGGCAATGAAGGACGTGCAGGATACGTTCAACCTGCCGAAGAAACGCCCGTGCTAAACATTACGAGGATTTAAAATTTCCCCAATCACACCAATAAAAAAGCTCCCCCGAAAATTCGGAGGAGCCTTTTTTATTGTCTTGTAAGTTCTTACTTCACAATCACCTTCTTGCCGTTTACAATGTTGATGCCCTTCTGCATCTTCTGCAAACGCTGACCGTTGAGATTGTAAATCACTTTTTTGCCGCCGTCGGAAGTGATTGCGCCGATGCCTGAGGTCTGACCGTTGAGAGAGTAGAGTATGTTGCCCTGTGCCAACTCTGGAATCACGGTATCATCTTTCTTGTACTCAATCAGCTGTCCGTACACAACAACCTCATCACCAACTTTTATTTGGTCTTCATTCGTGAATTTCTCACCATCAATATAATATCCACGGAACACTTTCAAGGTGTTCTCGTCAACCTTAGTGTCGCCGATTCTGTAAGTTGCGTTACCATACTGTGTTGAAACCTCCTCTATGGCTGTGATGAAACCCTTTACATAAACTTCGGTTAGTCCCTCGCCTGCCTTGATAAGTTCAAGAGCCTTTGCAACAGAGTAAGCTGTCTCGGGAGTGTTGCTGATATCAATAATCTCTGGCTCATTGCCTTCCTCAAAGTACTGAATCTTTGAAATCTGGATAAGTCCGTTGGCAGTACCTGCCGCACAATCAAAGACCAACTTATAATATAGCCCTGCTGCCAGCTGTCCACCATCAGCATCAAGTTTGAGCAGCAATTCTCCAGCCTTAACCGACTCTACTGTACAACCGCCGATAATATCTCCAAAATTCTCATCCGTTGCAGACTGCAACTGAATCTTGTTCACTTTTTCTGCTGTGACGTTATCGATTGTCACAACCACTGTGGATATCTTCTTGTCAATTTTAAATCCGGTGGTGATAGTAGCAACGGAAGCATAGTCTTTTCTGCCACACTTGATATAACTCCAGGCATTATTATTGTTGTTGAAGTTCTCAATGTTCCATGTATCTGTGCCAATTGTAGCAGTCCATGTTTTAGTGTAAGAGCCGATTGGTCCAGAGTTGCCGTCAGGGAAGGTAAGAGTCTTGTAAGCATCTGCCATCACAGAGTTACACACCATTGCCAATAAGGCAATCATCATAAAGCGTAAAGTTTTTACCATAATTCTTTGTTTTTTAATTGTTAGACATTAATTATT
>ENA-OYXX01000514-OYXX01000514.1-human-gut-metagenome-genome-assembly--contig:-NODE-514-length-17896-cov-5.014125_pt1 | contig 17896 bp, 13 predicted proteins | sample MGYA00243976_ERZ653434 | MGnify/ENA primary metagenome ERZ653434 (study PRJEB26926, sample SAMN06165112) | human gut metagenome | biome: ENVO:00009003; feature: ENVO:2100002; material: ENVO:00002003...
ATCTACACGTAAGGAGTCGTCGGCAGCGTCAGATGTGTATAAGAGACAGGAAATTAAGAAGTGCCACATATCCCGAAAAGCCACCATAAATAATCCGATGGGCTTTCTTATCACGAGACGGGTCTTGACCAATTACAGACATTTTACTTAAAATAATAAGTTAACACATCCCATCAGGAAGCCGAGCAATGCACCCAGCCACACGATGGCCTTCAGTTCCTTGTTCATGACCTCAAGGATTAGTTTCTCCGATTCCTTGACATCCATCTCGTTGATGCGGGATTCCACTATCTTGCTGATATTGATAGTGTCGAGGATCTTCGGAAGTTGCTCCGTAATCAGAGCCCTGTACAAGGAGATGATTGTCTGCCCCACCTGGGCAATCTGTCGCTCCTTACCGTCGAACAGACTCCTCATCGGAACAGTCATGAAATGCGATATCTGATCATCGATGAGTGTGCCTACAATCTCCTTCGAGTGATTTGACAGCATCTCATCTATGTTCTTAGCCAGCAACGACTCCAATGGCGAGGCTATGGTCTTCACGAGTGAATCCCCGCCTCCGAACATTCCGAAAACCTTCAATCCAGACATCCCGGCTTTGACCTTCTCAATGACATGGTCTACGACAATGCCCGCAATCTTTGAGCCAAGCTGGGCGGACGACAAAGCAGAATGAATTTGTGTGGAAAGATTCGAAGTTATGTTCTCAACGATATTATCTACTTCCCGATCCGATAAGTAGTGTCGAAGGAATGTGCCTACCGACTCATCATTCCGCTTTTGAGTCGATACAAAGCCCTCGATTCCTGCCTTGATTTTGGCAATCATCTCCTCAGACAGCAAGGTCTTTTCAAGCACCTCACTGTTCATCAGGTTCTTGCTGATGGCATTGCCTATCGAGGCTGCAATCCGCGATTTCTCTTTAGGTATCAGGCCAGGCGTAAACGGGAGCTTGACGCCAAAGATATATTTGGCGGTTCTCGGACGGAACAGCATCCTGATGGCTATGTCATTTGTGATATAACCGATAATGGCTCCGATCAACGGCCGAGCTATGTATGCCAGTTCAATCATTATAGATTCTTATGTCCCTAAAAGTCAATTTTAACTTAATTTTCTTGCTTTCCAGTGAAAGGTGCAATGATTGATTTTCAATTCATGCATCGCTCAGAAAAGTTGCTAACGCAAATGCAAATTTACATAAAAATCCCGATATTTTTACACCTTTTTGCTAAAAAAATTGAAATTTCATGGAGACGATGCCATCCCATCATTCTCCGATGTTTACAAGTGCTATCACCTTGACCTTGTCACCTAACGAGGCGCCATCGGCGAAACCCCAAACAAACTGGATATCAGGAAGGGTGTCGGAAACGAAATCTATCATTCCCTTCACCTCCTGAATTCCTATCGGACGTTCCATCTCGGGTGCCAGCACTACGGTGACCATCAGCGATGTTGCCTTGCCGACAATCTCCTTGTCGTTCGATACCGCATTGGCCAATGCGTCGCGCATTCGGTTCGTACCATCGGCCACTCCGATGAAGGAGTGTTTCTCGCCCTCGGTCCGCATGAACGTCTCGTAATCCCGATAATCTATCCCTATATACCGTGAACGCATGGTCTCATAGAACTTGTCGAAGTCAACCGGCTCGTGATGCTGTGTAATCATACTCTGATGTCGGCTGCTTAATCAATTGATTGCCTCACCATTGGCATTCTCGTCAATGTTGGGCATCGGTGTCGTGCCAAAGGCCGGAAGTTCACAGTAGAATCCGATCCAGAATGCCAGATAATCCTGAACTATCCGTAGTCCTGCCTCCTTCCCCTGTGAAGCGGCTATGCTGGCTTCGGGCAACATATTGTTTTTCTGAAGATACATCGCCACATCGTACGGCATGGCGTTGTGAAAAACCACATCCGCAAAGGAGTCTTTCGCAGCCGCTCTTTTCCTGAAGAAACGGTTGCCGGGTATATCGAAGGCATATCCCATGTCCGGCAACACGGCTATCCCCAATTCCTTGCTGAACAAGACCACGAAATTTTTCGCTTCCGGCGTCTCTGTCCCGGTGTCAGCGGGGAACCCCAGTTTTCCAAGCAGTTTCTTCAAATTGGTGACGCAGACAGCCTGCTGACCATCCATAATCCCTATCCATTCCTGAGACTGCTCACACTGCTGTTCAAATGTCAGAAAAGACGGCTGCCTTTCCCATCGCGTCCTTAAAGCCCGGCCACCGGAAAGCACACCGTTCAACAGATATTCCCCCTTGTATTTCAGGAGTGTACATTCCGCATACTGGATTTCATCGGGCCGGAATCCCTTGGCGAAGGAATCTCGTTTCACTTCCAGCAACTTATGGCTGGAGGTTTCAAAGAAAATCTTCCGGGTCTTCTTATCCTGGCTTATCGCATATATCTGCTTGGGAAGCACCTCGATTGCCTCGATTTCTTCTGCAAGTGCATCATATCCGAATTCCGCAGCCATGGCTGCTGTCAGGGTCCGTGCCGGACACCCCATCGGGCTCATAGACCTTTGCCAGGTGTCTGACGCCAGGATTCCGTAGACAGTCGGTTCAAGAACCCTTGCATCAATGCGGCCGTTGACATAAGCGTTTTCCGCGCTTTCCTGAATCGTATCCAAAAATTCCGGTATGTAACTGAGCGGATTACGGAAAACAAGCCAGGTTGCCACTTCCCGGATGTCTATGTATTCCCCGTTACGAAAAGAACGCCGCAGCCAGTCACTCACGCGCGTGGCTTCCGGAGCCTCTTCGTACCGGGAGTTAAGTTCATCGAAAATCCGGTCAGCGAGCAACGCCCATCCAGGTGCGAGCGGGGAATAGGTCATGTCCTTGTTTTTGCCGAGCTGACAGGCAGTCTTCCATATCAGGAAACGTATATCCTCCTCATTGATATGGTCGGGCATATAGTCCGGATGTTCGCAGTCATAGAACGGAAGGATATAGCCGTACCGCTGCTTGCAGACGCGCCGCATGGCGCTGAAAACCTTGGTTCCGCTCACATTATCCTCCAGATACGCCGCCAGCACACGTCCAAGCTCACGCGCAAGATTATAAGGAGCATTTGCAGGCAAGGTGAATTCGGATATCAGTTCACAAAGATCATTGGCCAGTTCCGCATAATACCCATCCGACGGGCATGTTAGATTCGCAGGATGCGTCTCGATCCACTCTTTTGTCGTTACTGAATCCAAATTATCTAAATACCCGTCATCAAGAGAATCATTCTCCCCAGTCTGGGAATCCTCCCATCTCTGTAATGCCTCATCCAGAAACTGATTGAATTTCTCTTTACCAAGCAGTTTTTCCATATCCCGAAATTCCTGAATCATATCCTCAGGAATCCCGGCATTTGAATCCATACTGTTCTTGCTCTCTGCAAACGGATTTTTTCTTTTCTTAGCCATATTGGTCAGATTTTCATCATGAAGGCGCCGCATCGGTCAGTTCATTGATTTACGAATGGCATCGACTTCCTGAATGGAAAGACCGGTCACAGAGCAGATCATCTTGTCGTCTATGCCGGAGGCAACCAAATTGGCGGCGACTGTTGCGATACCTTCAGCCCGTCCTTCAGCCCGTCCTTCAGCCCGTCCTTCAGCCCGTCCTTCGTCTCTGGCGGTATCGAGTACATCATTCTGTACCATTATCGTGTCGATATGCGCGTCATAGTCCCGCCGCTCCTGGTCCGACATTGAAAGATACTGGAGTTTCTTCTTCACCTCCTGGAGACCCGGTGTGCGTGTGTCCTCCTTCACCTTTCCGGTCTTGAGATATGTCATCCATTCGTCCAATGGTGTCTCCGGAATCTTATCGTATACATTAACCCGCACAAGATAGTATTCAGGGAACACTTCCCTGGGAAGATGCTGCACGATGACGCCATCTTCCTTCGTATTCACCAGCAGGTCGTTTCCTGTGTGAATCCCTTTGAACCGTGTCTCGCCGTGATACACATAATCGTCTCCCTGCCCGTAGTCGCAGTATAGGATGCTGATTGAATACACCTTCTTGACCTGGTCGTATTTCTCCCCGATGTTGATGTGTTCCGTAATCGCCTTACATGTACCGTAAAGAATCCGCTGTAGATAATACAGCTGACGTGTCAACTGCACCTCCACTATTATCAAGTGTCCCTTGCTGTTCTTGGCCTTTATGTCTACGCGGTTGAACTTATCGGTGTCTGAATCCTGGTTTGACTCACTTTCCAGAAGTTCGACGATTTTCACATCCTCGCCCAACAGGACTGAGATAAACCCTTCGAGAATCCCGAAGTTGCTTTTGTCCCTGAGCATATGCTTCATCGCCCAGTCGAACCTGATATATGTATTCTCTTGCGCCATATCCTTACGATTTTCAATTTTTTACAAATATAACAAAAAAAATCCTTATTACAACCCTTGGAAGCAGAACGGATATCAGAGGCTGTCGATTATGATATGGTAGAACAACGTGTGTGAATCGTGGGGCAAAAGTTTGTTGACCGCCGTCCGGTCGGCGAACTCTCCGGAGTATCCCAAAGAGTCGGCACGTCCGTACCATGGCTCGATGCAGACGAAGGGAGCGTCGGGCTTAGGCGACCATAAGCCGACATACGGTGTATCGAACAGCAACGTCAGCCACGGCTGGCGAGCCTTGTCCATCAGCGACACCCGGTTCACCTTCCTGCCTCCGAATATCAACGCATCGTTCACGAATGTGTCGGCCTTGATGGGCAGCAGCCATTCCAATGGCGTCAGTTCAGGACGCTGCATTTCCGTACCGACACATCCTTTCTCGGCGATGCGTTCCGACACCAGTTCCGTATCCATATGGTTGAACGCGAAATATCCATGAACCGGATCCGCAGGATTGAAATCCGGCAGGTTGAATGCCGGGTGCGCGCCGATCTGGTACGGCATTTCAATGTCGCCGGTATTGGTAACCTTCCAATACACCGTCAGCCGCGTCTCGATCAACTGATAGCCTATCTCCAGACGGAACCGACGCGGATAGCGTTCCAGAGTCTCAGGCGTCGAGTCGAGACGGAACCATAGTTCGTCGTCCGGAGTATCCTCAACCAACGTGAAATCCATGTCGCGGGCAAAGCCATGCTGGCCCATCTCATATGTCTTGCCGTCCATCCGGAACTCTCCGTTCCATACCGCCCCGACTATCGGGAACAGCACGGGCGATCGGCGTTTCCAGAATGTCGGGTCACCCTGCCACAGATACTCAAACCCGTTACGTTTATTCTTGATGCTCTGAAGTTCCGCGCCATGCGCCGATACCTTCACCTCCAGCAGATCGTTCTCAAGCGTATAATCCATTTCTTTCAATAATTTCTTCCGCTAAATTAGTGATTTCATTCCGTTCCGGCAAATAAAAGAATATTGCAACCATCACGTTCTATAATCAGACAACAAAACGACATATCTATGCGGTTCAGACATTGCCCTGATTGCGGGGCGTTATTGACAGCAAGGAATCTGGGCGACGAGGTGGACGTGCCCTGGTGCGAGGCTTGCAATAAGCCATGGTTCGAGATGTTCTCCACATGCGTCATCGGACTTGTGTGCAACAGCCATGGAGAAGTGCTGCTGCAGCGGCAGGCCTATATATCGACACGGTACATGAACCTGGTGAGCGGCTACATGAAACCCGGCGAGACTGCCGAGCAGACCATGCGCCGCGAGATCCTGGAAGAGACCGGCCTGCATGTCGAGACGCTGGATTATGCCGGAAGCTGGTGGTTCGCGCGCAAGGATATGCTGATGTTAGGCTACATCGCACACGTCTCCGACGGCCCCGTCAAACTGTCGGTCGAGGTCGACTCCGCCGAATGGCATACACCCGCCGACGCAGTCGGTCTGGTACATCCCGAAGGCTCCGTATCACACGCCCTCTGCGACATCTACCTTCATTCTTATTCCCGATTGCAATAATTTTCACATTCAATTAATGAAAAATCATTTTTTTATAATAGAAGGATTTTCTAATTTTGCACCCGGAACCGTCTGGCTTGTCCGACGGCACTGCCATGAATTAACCAGATTTAAACTTAACCTAACATATTCCATACATGAAGTTAAACCACATCGCATTGACAGCGGGCGTCCTGCTGCTGGCAGGGGGTGCCACGGCCTATCAGGCCGGCGTCAACCATGCCGTTAAGACAGCACCCGCCAAGGAGACCACGGATGTCACTTTGGTGAATCCATCGTTCGAATCAACCGCCGGAATCGGCGACGCAGTGAGCGAAGGCAGCGAAGGCCTCCGCGGATACGCCGTCAACTCAATCGAAGGCTGGACATTGACAGACACGAAAATGTCCGACCTTAAGAAGCTGTATGTCACCAAAGACTGCGCGTCCGACAACGGCTTCGGTCAGATCACCTCGATTCCCGACGGCACCTATGCCCTCTACCTGCGCCGGGGCTGGAACACCGGCACCACCACACTGACGCAAGAAATCGACAATCTACCCGCTGGCGAATATACACTGAAATTCAACTGGCGCTCCGGTTACGCCAACAGCGCCACCTCCGCCCTGACGGTTATCGCCGACGGCTCCGAGTCTCCCGCCAAGCAGTTCAAGCAAGGAAGCGGCAACTTCTTCACCTCCGAGCCATGGCTGGAATTCTCCATGAACTTCAAGCATTTCACAGCGGGTCCCGCCACCGTCACGCTCTCCATCGACTGGCAGTCGGGAGGCAGCTGCGCCATGTTCGACAACTTCTCCCTGACACGCGTCGGCGACGCAGGCAATCCCGATGATCCTGAAGTGATCGACAGTCCCACCGAGGGAAAGATCACGCATGAGTTCGTGGCCGAGCCCCAGATGAAGGACCATCTCCTCCAGATGCTGGCTGACTTCACTCCATACATGAAGAACAACTGGCAGTCCATCAGCGACAACAACTCCGCCGGTGCCCCGCTCGGCGTATTCAAGGGCGAGAACACCATGGGAAACAACGAGCAGGGTGTCCGCCACAACGCCGACTTCTCAATGATATGCGCCTTCCTGGTGAAGTACGCGCAGGGCAAGGTGACCCTTCCAGCCGGCATCAGCTGGGACAACCTAAAGGACTGGGCTGCCCGCTCGCTGAACTACGCTTACTCCACCCACAAGGCCAATAAACTCTACGCCTGCAAGAACAACTCCTACTGGGGCTCCACACGAAACGGCGACTCGCAGTGGGAATCCTCGCTCTGGGCCATGTCCGTGGCTTACTCGGCGTTCTTCCAGTGGAACACCTTGACCGCCGAGCAGAAGAGCGCCATCGAGAAACTCCTGGAGGCCGAATGCAACTATGAGCTGGAGCGCAGCATACCCACAGGCTACAACGGCGACACCAAGGCCGAGGAGAACGGCTGGGAGGTAGACGTTCTGGCCGTGGCTTTGGGCCTCTTCCCGGAGAACGCCAAGGCGCAGCAGTGGTTCGAGCGCATGCGCGAGTTCGCCATCAACAGCTACTCGCATCCCGACGACGCATCCGACAACACCGTGATCGATCCCGATTACGATGACAAGACAGTGGCCGACCTTTACAAGGGCCAGAACCTCTACGATGACTGGACGCTCCAGAACCACAACCTGTTCCACACCAGTTACCAGAATGTGGTGATGCAGGAATTAGGCGAGGCTGCCTTAGGCCTGAAGCTCTTCCAGAAGGAACTGACCGGTTCCGAGAAGTGGAAGTCCAACGCCTTGATGCACAACAATCAGAAAGTGATGGATAACGTGCTGAACCGTCTGGCCCTGGCCGACGGCGAGCTGGCCATGCCCAACGGCAACGACTGGAGCCTCTTCCTGTTCGACCAGATCACCTCTTACTCCACCATGGCCTGCTTCCTGCAGGATCCCGTAGCGCTATTCCTGGAGAACATGGCGTATAAGTATATCCAGGCACGTCAGAAGACCACCGAGGATGGCTCGTGGCTGCTCCGTGCCGATGTCGGCTCGCGCCGCATGGGCGTGGAAGCTCACCGCGTCATGATGACATGGCTGATGCATGAGGCAATGCCCACCAAGGACGTGACTCCAGCCACATGGCAGGACATCATGGACAACTATGGCGAGACCTACATCTTCCCCGCGCAGAACGTGGTCCGCACCTCTTCCCCATCGCGTTTCGTATGCTTCTCCTGGAGCGCCGGCCTTAAGAACTACAGCGGATACATAGCATCGCACAACCCCGACAACAACAAGATCATCGTTCCATTCCGCTCCGGCAACAACGGCAACTTCCTGGGATGGTACGAAGTCAGCGGCAAGAACGCCGACGCCACTCCCGTAGTCAGCGGTATCTATGAGACGGGCAAGCACCACTTCGTGATGAACGGCGAGCTGAACACCAACGGCGGTGCGTTGAACAACCGCTTCGTGATCTACGCGACACCGGGCAACGCCGTGATCTATCTGGATTACGTCACCGCCAACAACGCCGCCACCATCTCTCAGGAGAAGGGGGGCCTGATGGCCATATCCACCGATCCGTTCATGAAGGAGAAGCGCACCCTGTACTACGAGGGCAACGACAAGGGCAACGTCTCCACCGGCAAGACGTTCGTCAACATTCCTTCTGACTGGGTAAACATCGACGGACAGTTAGGCTTCACCGCACCCGGCAACAAAGGCATGGGCTTCGGCGACCAGAGCAACAACAACTCCATACTGACCTCTAAGCTCTATACCCTGTACTCCGACCAGTCGCGTGACGCAAAGGCCGGAGATGTAGTTGACCGCCGCAACGTGAACTACTACACCAACGTTGACGCCGCAGCCACTAAGGAGATGCGCGGCAAGACCATCTCCCTCACCGACAAGCTGCCGAAGGGCTGGAACGGTACAATCGTTCCCGATCCGGACGGAGTCTACTATCTGCTGGTATCCAACTTCATGAGCATGGTTCCGGCCGAACTCACAGGCATCAGCATCGACGCCAAGGCTCCGGTATTCTCCGTCAATACCAGGATTACCGACAACGCCTCGTCGGCCACGGTAATCGAGCAGTTGAACAATTCACTGGCCAACGAACTGCGTGTTTTCGTCAAAGGTACCAGCCTGACCGCCGTACAGGATGCCGAGGATCCTTCAGTAGCCTACATCACCAATGACGCCAGCACCGCCGCCAGTCCGGAAGTGACAATCATAGCCGACGGCACTCCTGTCAGCGGCAATGTCACCATCCCTGCCGGCGAGGCCATCAAGGTATATCTGCTGAACGGCGCCCTGAAATCCGAAAAAGCCCCTTTTCCGGCGCCGTCGGTCGATGACCTGACCCAAGGCTACACCGACGTTACCGCCCAGGTCCTGGGCAACCCCAGTTTCGAGCAGGATGAGTCATACTCCACCTCCGGTTCCGAGACCGTGGGCAGCGGCACCTACGACGATTGCTACATCAACACCGTGGCACCCGTTGACAGCAAGTTCGCCAACATCCTTCCTGTCAAGGACTGGACCAACGACAACACGCTGGAGGGTGACGGAAGCCCTTACTGCCGTATGTACTCTATGCCTTACTCGGTGTCGAAATACTGCGTAAGCAAGGTCGGCAACTATGCCGCCAAATGCGCTCCACTGTTGGGTCAGGAAGGCACGGGCAACCGTTGCCTGACCGTTCTGAACTCCTGGGCCAAGGGAGGCAACCGCATATATCAGGACATTGACCTGGAGCCTGGAGAATACCGCGTGCTGATCGACATGAAGATGGAATGTCCCAACATGGGCAGCAACGACAGCCGTGTCGTGAAGTGCGGCAACACCACCAATACCTCGCTGACAGGCGTCAAGGTCGGAGACACCACTGATTACCGTTATGTAGCCGAGCAGAACCAGTGGCAGACCCTGGCCTACGATTTCGCGCTGACGGAAGCCAAGCCGGTACAGGTCTCGCTGGGCTTCAGCATTGACGGCAGTGTCGGTGCCGCCAACAACACACTGCTGTATCTGGACAACGTCCGCGTGCTGAAGAAGAACACCACCGGCATCTCCGGGTCAGTCGCAACCCCCGGGTCCGCCGACGTCTACACTCTTGACGGCATCCTGGCGCGGCGCGCCGCCGACACCACTCCTCTCCCAGCCGGCACCTATGTAACCAAAGGACGTAAATTCATAGTCCGCTGAAATCCAACCATCCACTCATACGAATCGGCACCTCCACCCGGGGTGCCGATTCTATATTCAGTGCAGGATTCATGTGGAAGTCTGCTGTGGTTTCGTTAATTTTGCACCATTGTTATTACCAACACTTTTTATCAAACAATGTCTTACCTCAGGAAAATTCGGGATACCGACAGTTATATGCAACGGCTGGAACGTTTCCTGTCCGACGCATGCATGCGGTTCAATCCATATACGGTGTCGAACCGACGATTGTGGAATGGCTTGCAGAAGATGCGATGGCGTGGCGAATTCTCCCTGACGCAGATGGTCATCCTCCGGTTCGAAAGAATCCTAACTGAAGGTTCCGACATATGGCAACACGAACGGATTGTATGCCGTATAGGAGACTCTCCGGATGAGATAATAAAGGAAATGTCGGACTTCACCGCCAAACGTACCGCCGCCGACTCCCTGCGACCCGTGCGCAGTTCCATCAACGGCCATCCGGTAATCGATGCGGAACAAATCCGGCCTCTCATAGGCAAATCAGTCTTCATCAGCCGAAATATCACCACCGTTACCCACAATGGGGCTTACTCAGCCGCCATGGCAATGCACAGGCTGAAAGGCAACCTCGCAACGGATGCCGCCGTAATCCGCCAGGCCATCATCGCTTCCAAACTGGAGATGCTGGACCGTCTTCTGGACCACCCTGAGGCACATATCTACCTGGACGGGGAGACATTGGAACCGGTGGACATCGTCACGCCTATCAACCGACTCAAGGAAATCATAGCCTCATACCCATCCGAGACTCCTCCCGAAGACTGACATCAGAAAGTATCCATTCCGTCCCATCCGCACAAGTCAGCGCGCACAAATCCGATCTTGCCGTTGATAAGGATTTTATACCAGCCGTTAACTTTCCCAAGACAATTGTAAGTATCGGGAACAACTTCCTCATCGTAGCAGATCTGCCCTATGATCTTCCCCCGAGTTGACGGAATGCTGCGGACATTGATCCTGCCTTGGGTTTTGTTCCACACCACACCCTGACCATCCTCAGCCCGGAACGTCACCACACGATTGCCAACCTTCGGGACATCGCCATAATCCTGCACCCCTACAGTATAGGTAGTGTCATTCGTCCTGACATAGCGGCCCAGCACGTTCCCCTCCGAATCAACCACCATCTTCATCGACTGCGAAAACGCCACCGCCCCAACAGCCACCGATATTAATAACACCAATATTCTCCTCATATGATTAAAACCTTGTAATCGGCACTAAAGTTATATGTATATTTTTCCAATCTACAGATTCTTGTTGATTGTATGTCACTACAATTAGATTTTCACAATGAAGTTCCGTAGCGGCTTCCGCCAAAGCGTCGAATTCCCGTTTACGGGTCTTCTCGGATGTCATGTCATAACATACCTGTATCAACTGCTCAACTTTCGGTCCTTTACGGGTAACGAAATCAATTTCCTTGTCATTGCGGGTGCGATAGTAGAACAATGTTTGCCCCGGTATATATCCACGACGCAACAACTCCACAAACACCTGGTTTTCCAACAATCGCCCCAAGTTTTCACTGAGGTTGAACGCAGTGCTTTGCACAAATCCATTATCGACCACATAGACTTTGTTAGGGGCCTTCTTCATCAGTTTCATCTTATTGTTGAAGCGTGGAAGGTAGTAGAACAGGTAAGGTTCAGCCAGATAATGACAGAATTTCTTTGTGGTGCTGACACTTGACATACCCAATGCATCCGTAAGTTCGTTTGCAGAGACCGGATTGCAGAAATTAGACAGCAGATATGTGGCAAGATTATATAAATCAGTTGTATTGCGGACTTTATGCCGCTTAGCGACATCCTTCAGCAATATAGAATCAAATAACGTGGACAGATAACTCTTGGTGATGCTGCGCGACGGTAGGGTTTCAGGATAGCCCCCATTGCGCATATAGTCATCCGTACTGACATCTATTTGCACCGATTGATCTTCCATCGTAGGGTTGACGTTTTTCCAGCGAAACGTCTCATCCAGACTGAACGGAAGCATTTCAATCTGAAGATAACGTCCTGTCAGGGCTGTTGCCATCTCGCTGCTGAGCATCTTGGCATTGCTGCCTGTGATAACCAGGTTGCGGCCTCGTCGGTAAAGTTTATTTACCCACAGATCCCAGCCGGGAAGATTCTGAACCTCATCCAGCAAAAGATATTCATAATCGGGATAGACATCATCCAGCATCCGCATCACCAATTCTTCATCCCAATTGTCAAGCAACTGATTGTCATCAAAATTGAGATAAGCAAAGTTCTTACCCTGCAGCATCAGCAGGGCAAAGACAGATTTTCCCACCCTGCGTGGACCCGTAATCAATTTGATCAACGGATTTGCAAGCAATTCCTCGGGATTGTATTTTGTGACGCGCCGCTGATAGGGACGACCCATCAACTCATCCCGTTCGGCCCTCTGGTTCAATATTATATTCTTCATAGATTATAAACTCATTCGTTATTATTTCAAATCTCTGCAAATATAACAATTTTATCCAATAAAATCACTGTATTGGATAAAAAAGTAGGTTTTTTATCCGATACAGGCATCAAATTGAACAAAGTTATCGATGGTAGGGATACGGCTGACGATAGCGAATTTGCAAAAAGACGCGAAACTAATCAGATTCTTCCAATATAAATATACTTTCAACTGGCTTACCAAAGAATTTGCTTATTTTAAGAGCTACAGGCGTTGACGGGAAAAAGTGATTTTTTTCAATAGCGACAATCGTCTGTCTACTCACACCAACAGCATCTGCAAGTTGCTGTTGTGTGATATTGATTTCAGCACGTTCCACCTTAATCCTATTCTTCATCGGGTTTCTCTTTATTGTACTTGTGCATTTCGTATTTGAATAGCACAACAAATATTATAGGCAACATTACAAGACAGGCCATCATGACATACAGATAAGGAATGCCGTTAATTGCCAATGTCCCTATTATCAGCATTATTACGTAAGTGTAGAGAAAGGTTAAAAGTGCTTTGAGGCGTATCATGCTTGTCATTTCGTCTTCAATGCGTTCGCGTGAGCAAGTAATGAAAATAGAACCAAGCGCAATGCCTATTATCGCAGTATCATTTAGAAATGTCTCATATTTAACATCATAATTCAATGTACCGCAAAGCAGCAGTATACCAAGTGTAAGAGTTGACACTAATACAATCCAACCTATCGGTCGAACAGTATGTGGTAAAAGGAATATTTTCATAAGCATAAACTATTTAGTTTTGATTACGGTTGCAAAGGTAAGCAATTCTTTTCATATAGACAAGTATTGTTTACATTTTGTTTGGTACTGTTGTCTTACTTTACAAAATACTTCCAAGTCGTTGACACGGAAGATACAACAGTCGCGTATCTTGCGGCTCTCGCCGGAGGAAAGTACCTTTACGTTCCTCCAGCCGTCGTAGAACGAGTAACGGAGTGAAATGACGTTACGCAGTTCCAGGATAGAGTCGTCGGACTTATCTCCCATTCAGTCGATGAGATAAAGGTTCCATACGGAAAATATCAACTAAAAAACGGCACCTTCGGATGAAGATGCCGTTTTTTCATTGATGATATGATTGCTTTAGAACTCCACGGTGCGGATTGTGTTGTCGGCGAGTTTGACGGTTACCTTGCGGCCGTCCTTGGAGACCTTCAGGGACTTGACAGGCTGGAGTTCGGCATCTGTGAAACCCTTGCCATCCTCTCCTATCTTCTTCCAGAGCTGGAGCGTGGCGTAGATCTGCGTGCCTTCGTTGCTGGCGGCATATACCGGCACGATGCACTCCTTCGACTCCGGATGCAGACCCTTGGGAGTCATCACCTCGGCCTCACCGGTCCAGCCATACAGCGGCACCATGGCAAGTTCGTAGTTGCCGTTGCCCACAACGGTAGCCTTCACCTTATCCTTCCCGACCTCGCGCACGCCGTTGCTGAAACCCTTGCAGCACTTCTTCAGCGAATAGTGGCCCAGACGGATGTCCGTAGGATTCGGAGTCGTTACGCGGTCTATACGCAGGATGCCGTCAGGAAGCGTGATGTCGGCCAGCTGGTATCGGACGTTGGTGTCCGTCTCCAGCACGGCGTCACGGCGGTACACGCCGTTCTTGTAATCCTTGAAGTCATACAGACGCAACACCTCCCACTCACCCTTGCCGTTCTTCGTGGCGTAGTTCATGGATACCTCACCGTCCTTGCCATCGGCCATCCACGGGAAGGCGGTATTGTAGGCTAATTTGTTATAGTTCTCCGAACTACGGAACTTCTGCCAGTCCTTGGCGACGGTCTCATGGCACCACGAGCGCAGTTCGGACGAACCGCTGTTGGGATAGTTCGTGATCATCAGGCCGGTTGCCGGCTGCAGTTTGTCGTAGACCTTACCCTTGGCAAGTTCCTTCTCCCACGGGCCGTTGTTCTCCGTGGCGCTCCAGAACTGCGAGTCCTCGGGCAACAGAAGACCCAAGAAAGCCTTGCCGCACCAGTACACGCTGCCACGGCAGGAATAGATCTGTACGCACGGAGCGAAGGGACCGTAATAACCCATAGTCGGCACACCGTTCTCCAGGAACTCCGGATTCTGCAGGAACTGCAACAGCGTGGCCGAAGCTATGCGGCGCAGCCAGCCATAGTTCACGTTCTCATGGTTGCCGTACTCGATCAGCGGCAGCGGAGTCACGGCGGCGAAGCGGTAAGGAATGCTGCGGCCATACATGTTCATGCGGCCGTCCTCGGCAAACATATAGGGATAATTGTCGATCAGGTCGCCCTGGTTCTTTATGTATTGAGCCGCGATCTCAGGATATTGCTTCTTGCCGAACAGCTCGGCCCACAGCGGACCATAACTCTGGTAAGCCCACATGCTGTAATAGTCGTAAGCCGGAGCGTCGTTATACCAGCCTTCGCCACGATAGCGGTCCAGCAGGTTCGTCAGCCACTTCTCCAGTTTAGCCTCGTCCACCTGGTACCCCTTGTCCTTCAGGAAACTCAGGATGAACACGTTGAAGAACTGCCAGTTCGATCCGATTGTCGGACCCTCGCCGTAATTCTTCAGCAAAGTGGCCAGATTGTCCTTCTCCTCCTGCGTCATCGGGTCCCATAACGCCTCGGGAGCCGCACCCATCGAGATGCAGAGTGAGCCAAGTTCCAGCAACGTCTGGCTCGGGCCGCCCGGTTTCGGATTGATGTAATGCTTGCTGTCCGGATCAGTCATGCTCTTCATCTGATGGCGGTAATAATCCGCCACCTTTACGCCGTTCATCGTCAGGTTCGGATCCTCCTTCAGCAACGGAGCGGCCACGAACATGGTGCGTGCCAGACCCTCCAGCTGGGCAACCTTAACCCCGCCCTCATCGCGCGGATAGGTCTTGTCCACCTGCTTGGGGAAATACATCGGGTCATCGATGGAATGAATATAACTGAAAGCTCCGTTCAGCAGGTACTTGGCCGCGTCCACCCAATGCTGACGGGTCATGCCGCTGTACGGGCTCTTGACATAGTCGGGATTCTCCACGCGGAAGACGTTGTCGCTCACCATGGCCCGGTGGCACATCTTCGGTTCCGCGCTGACCGTCGCCGTGATCGCCACCGACAGGCACGCCGCCACCGCGAAAGTCCGCAGTAATGTTTTCTGAATTTTCATGATGCAAAGGTTTCGTTATGTTAGGTTATAGGTTATAAGTCATAAGACATAAGTAGTATCCGGACACAGCAATGGCCGGACTCTGCCCCTACCGTAACAACGGACAGCCCCGGCCAAAAATTATAAAAGACATTGACATGCAAGGCAGACTCTGTAACATTTTCTTTCATACAATAGCGCGAAAGGATCCTTAACAAACCCGAGTCTCTAGGATAGGTTGACAACATTCTCTTTGCATATTACAGTTTCCGCCATATAACAGTCGGATTGCGGCTTATCACCTCTCATCCGACCGAAATTTCGGTCGGATGAGACAAAACGGTCGGATTATGGCTGTTCTTGGTCGGATGGACTGGAAGCAACGATTTTTAATACAGTCTATTTATGACCTTCTATATTAAGCAGGCAAATTACAGGCAAGTTAAACCAAATACCATTTGACACTCATAACCAATAACTTAACTTCACATAAACAATAACCAAAGTTGAAATGGCAAGTTAAAGGCAAGTTAGTTCAACCCCATGTGGGAACGTATCTCATATAGCGAGGTGCTGTCTTTGGGTCGAGCGGTTTTAACAATCCCTTTGACACCACATCCTTGCTCAGCCGAGAAATCTGCCCTGAAGATGTAATTTTTAATCCGAACCTTTCTCTCAGAGAAGTGTTTGTCAAGGCATCCCCCTCAATGTACTTTAGGCAAGCGTGTAGATAGGTTGACCACACCTTGTCTTCAGCAGATATATTGGCAAAAGCCAATGAAGAAAATAAAACAACCTTAGTCGATTCCTGATATATATGAATTCTTGGAGCCGGAAGAAGTTGAACCTCACAACTAAGAACCATTCGGTCCCACCCTCTACCGAGTTCTTCGCAGATTTTCATTCTTCTCATCAGAGATGCAAGTTTCTCATTCCTTGATTTTGGTGGATTATCCACAATTCGCATGATATCAATAAGCGGAGTACCAGGATTTGTCACTTCTACACGATTGCTGAATATCTCAACGACGGGTCCCGTTCCTGTTATATATAGGTCTTGATGTATCATGCTATTCGCTATGGCCTCCCTTATAGCTGGTAAAGGAAATGTGCTCTTCAGAACCGAACGGGCATTATCTATATCTTCCTTTGAAGGAAGGATTGTATTCACTAACATTACAAGATTCTCGAAACACAACGCATAACCTTCGTTTAAAGTTTCTTCTTTTTGTATCGTAAGACGACTTGTTCCGTCATAAGAGACAATCCTCATGGCTTTCCGACCGAGTCGGGAAAAATCACTAAGTTTACGGGCAAATAATAAGGCTCCGAGGTTTGTAACCGCATATAATCCATTATCCTGCTTTGTCACTATACTGTCTTCGCTCAGATAATGAATATAACCCTCTAAAGATGATGGCAAATTAATATTTGCCATTGCAAAATATTTTTCACAGTCCAGCAGTCCAAGTACCTCCTGAAATAAAAGGTCTGTTTTGGCATACAAATCCTCAAAATGACCTTGACGCAGTTTATCCCATAAACGTGTTTCAAGAGCCGGAAATTCAGAAAGTTTCTTTGTATAAGTCCCAGACTTGATATAATCTATTTTCATAAATTTCACAGGACGACCTACAGCTTTGGCAATTCTTAATATTTCCACATGCTTTCCATCAATTTCAGCTGCAAGAAATTCAAAATCTGAATTATCGGAGAGAAGATACCTAAGCCAATTCTCAATTTCCTGGTTTCCTTTCTTTTCCAATTTTAACCGGACTGATGTTCCTATAATCTAGTGAGTCTTATCATCAACGCCCCATATCATATAGGCGTCATCACGATCTGCCAACACCGCGCTGTTAGCCAGCGCGCTGATATCTTCGCCAATCATGTTTGGCCCACAATTATTATGCTTAAATTCGAGCCATTGGGTCTCCTAAGACAATTTACAGAGTTCTTTCACAAGAATATCGAGATTCTCCATAATGCATTCTTTCAAAGTGTCATTGCAAAATTTCCGATAGTGATTATATCAGAATATGCAAAATTACTAAGACCCCATCCCACAAAAAATGTTAACGCAGGGGCGGTGTGTTTTCGAGGAAATT
>ENA-OYXX01000517-OYXX01000517.1-human-gut-metagenome-genome-assembly--contig:-NODE-517-length-17857-cov-5.181834_pt1 | contig 17857 bp, 15 predicted proteins | sample MGYA00243976_ERZ653434 | MGnify/ENA primary metagenome ERZ653434 (study PRJEB26926, sample SAMN06165112) | human gut metagenome | biome: ENVO:00009003; feature: ENVO:2100002; material: ENVO:00002003...
AACGGAGAGATGTCTGTGGCGCTGGCTACAGTCGTTAACTTCAAAGTCGTGGAGCTGAGCGGCATCGACGATGTCGCCGTGGCTTCGCCGACCGTCAGATGGGTCTCTCCCACAGAAATCTCCGTCACTGGAGCCGCCGAGGTCCGCGTCTTCACGCTTGGCGGCGTGGAGGTCCTGGCCGCCAAAGGCGACACAACCATTAACCTCACGGACTATCCGGAATCTTATCTAATCATCAAAGCCGATAACAAAACATTTAAAATCACAGGAAAATGAAAAAAATCGTCATAGCTGTCATAGGGATGTTCTTGGCCGTCAGCGGCTATTCACAGAAGTCCATCACCCTGGAGCGTGCCGACGGCACGAAGATTCACACGTCGCTTGAAAACTTCATCGAGGCCACATTTACCGACGAGCCTGAAACCGTCATCTCAACGACTCCCGAGGCTCCGACTTTCGAGGGTCTTCAGCTCGAGGCACAGGATGTCAACGGATGCGAGTATATAGCTCTCGAGCAGATTGCGCCGCATGTCTGGGTGGCCTCGCGCCGGCTGACCGGCAGCGGCAACTGGTGGGACTGCAGCGTCAAAATCGTGTCATCAGACCACACGACATACTGGGGACAACCCTTCACTCAGGACTGCACCGAAAGCGGCAAAATCACCCTTGTCGAGGGCGAGGGAGGCACACGATATCTCCCCGCGGGCACATACGGATTCATCTATATCGACACCGACAACAGCCTGCGCTTCACACGCCTTTATGACAAGGCAGATGTCACTGAAGTCACCGTCGAAAAGGAGGTATATCCCAAGTCAGACTACACCGTGAGCTACAGTGTGGGCAGTGAGGTTGTCAGCGCCCAATATCTCGGCGAAGGCCTATGGAGAGCCACCGTCACCGTCGAGCCGGGCATGAAATTCAGTCTGACGCACACCGACAAAGAGGGGCAGGCCGTCAAGTGGGGCGCAGCCGCAGCCGACACCCCGACCGGCCTCACCGGCTCCATAGCCGAGGGTCAGGCCGAAACGTTCGCGCTGACAGGCGTAAAAACCGGACGCTATACGCTGATTTTCGACGAAACCTATGGCAGCTTCGCCTTCATGGTTCAGGTACTGAATGCCGAATCAAAAACGCGCACACTCTCGTTTGAGGACGCGGACTACAAGGGCGAGGGCAACGTCTTCGCCACCGAAAAGCCCTGGAGCGGACTGATTGACACCCCGCAGGCCGGCGGCCCGATGCTTTATGGCAGCCAGGCCGGGGAATATCAGTGGTATGACCAGAACAACACCGAACTCAGATGGGACGGATTCTCAGACAGCGGATATGGCAAAGCCTTCTATTCGGGCGGATATGCCGTGTCCAACTACGTCGGCGAGCCGAAATCAGACTACACGCAACAACTCGCCATCCCCTTCGGCGACGGCACCAATAACTTCTGCATGGCCTTCAACCGCGAGGACAAATTCTCGTCAAAGACCGTTGAGCCCATCTATTTCGCCGACGGCGTGGCCCGCGTTATCAGGAGCATCGACGTGACCAACAGCAGCTATGCCGCCGGTTCGCTGATGTATGGCGACGGATTCGCCCCCGCAGCCAAGGAGGGCACAGAGTTCATCGTCAACATACGCGGCACGCGCGAGGACGGCAGCGAAATGACCGTGCAGCACCATCTGTGCAAAGACACCGACATACTGAAAGACCACTGGGAAACCGTGGACTGCTCGTCGATGGGCAAAGTGATGATGATCGAGATATTTGTCACCGGGTCTTCAGACCTCGGCGGCGACTACGGCCTGAACACACCCGGCTATGTTGCGTTTGACAACATCGTCGTGGAATTTGACGACTGACGTTCTTGTCTTTTTTAATCTGCGCGCCCTGGGAGTCTCGCCTGACCTCCGGGGCGCCCCATATCCGGGCCGAGGCAAGCTGTCAGGAACGGAGACGGATGAGGGAGAGGCCGTCGCGCAGGGGGAGGATGACGGTTTCGAGGCGCGGGTCGGCGGCCACGCGGTCGTTGAAGGCGGCGACGCCGCGAGCCTGGGAGTCGTGAGCAAGCGCGTCGGGGTCAGCCACCTTGCCACTCCAGAGGGTGTTGTCGGCGATGATGTAGCCGCCGGGGCTGAGGCGGGGGACTATCAGGTCGAGATAGTCGCAGTAGCGCCGCTTGTTGGCGTCAATATAGACGAGGTCCCAGGGAGCGTCAAGGCGCGGCACGATGTCGAGGGCGTCGCCGATGTGGAGCGTGATGCGGCTCCCCAGGGGCGACCGGTCAAACCACTCGCGTATGAAGGGCTCGGCCTCGTCGTCGATTTCGACGGTGTGGAGCTCGGCGTCGCCAGTCAGTCCCTCGGCGAGACATAGGGCCGAATAGCCCGAGAAAGTGCCGAGCTCGAGGACACGCCGCGGGCGTATCATCGTGACGAGCATCTTCAATATGCGCCCCTGGACGTGGCCCGAGCACATGCGCGGATAGAGTCGGCGCAGCCACGTGTCGCGATAGAGGTCGGCCAGCAGCGGCGGCTCGGCGGCGGTGTGGGCCTCGATGTAGTCGTCAAGACGTTCGTCGGCGGTCATAGGGCGAGCAGGGCCTCCACGCCCAGACGGTAGGAGTCGGCGCCGAAGCCGGCGATGGAACCGAGACAGACGGGCGCTATGAGCGACCGGCGGCGTATCTCCTCGCGGGCGGCGGTGTTTGAGATGTGTACCTCGACCACGGGTGTGCTGACGGCGGCGATGGCGTCGGCCAGCGCGAGCGACGTGTGGGTGTAGGCTCCGGCGTTGAGCACTATGCCATCACCGTCGAAGTCCTGAATGGCGTCAATCAGGTCGCCCTCGTGGTTCGACTGGTAGTCGGTGAGCAGGGCGCGGCCGTCGAAGCGGCGGCGCAGGCCGCCGAGGATGTCGGCGAGTGTCGCCAGTCCGTAGACCGACGGTTCACGGGTGCCCAGCATATTCAGGTTCGGGCCATTGAGAATCAGAATTTTCTTCATAATGTGTTAGGGGCTAAGAGGATGGGGGTCAGCGCCGGGCAATGTGCGAGGCCACGAGCGCCACCAGTGCGCCGATGACGGCGACGATGGCCATGACAGCAGCGAGGTCGGCAACCTGGAGGTCGACGGGATATGTTGTTATGGTCATGCGGGTATGGTCGCCCCCGAGCTTGATGAAGCCGCCCCACTGCTGGGCGAGCGTCAGGGCGCTGCCAAGGATGACTCCGGCGAGTCCGCCGATGAGACTTATGAGGAGCCCCTGCCACATGAAGATGCGGCTGACCATCGAGCGTGTGGCGCCCAGGGCGAGCATAATCGACGAGGAGCTGCGTTTCTCGATGATGAGCATCGAGAGGGTTGAAATCACGTTGAACGACGCTATCAGCAGGATGAAGCCGAGCATGACGAACGAAATCCACTTTTCAATCTCAATCATGCGGTGTGAGGCGCGGTTCTGGGCAGCGCGGCTGACGGCGCGCATCTCCGGGCCGAGGAGGCGCGTCAGCTCAGGGGCGGCGGCGCCGGGGGTGAGGGCGACATAGACGGCGCTGGCCTGGGCCGAGTCATAATCGAGCATGAGACGCAGGCGGTCAAGGGGCATGTAGACGCGGTCGGCGTCAAACTCGTTCTCGTTTGACTGATAGACCTCGGCAATGGAGAGGGAGTCGGACCGGAATGCCGACATCGGGTTGGAGGGGTTTATGCGTCCGAGGCGCCGCGGCGTGTAGACACCTAAGCGCGGATAAAAGTCGGGACGCGCGCCGAGTCTGACGGCGGCTCCCACAGAAATCGTCGCGCCGATGTCGCGCATGGCTTCTGCACCGTCAATCACCACGGAGTCGACGGCCACCGTCGAGCGCCAACCGGGAGCCACGCCCACGAGCGTGACGGCCATCTGGCGGTCGCCATAGGTGGCGAGTCCGCGGCTCTCGATAACCGGCAGGGCCGCAGCGACGCCGGGGACGCGGGCGAGTGCGGCGGCCAGAGAGTCGGCGCCGGCGAAATCGCGGCGGTCTGTGCGCTCAATCCTGATGTCGGGATTGAGCATCGACGACCGTTGGTCGGCCAGACGGGCAAAGCCGTTGAAGACCGACAGCACACAGACCATTGCTGCCGTGGCCACGGCCACACCGGCCAGCGACACCATCGAGATGATGTTGACGGCGTTGTGGCTTTTGCGCGCAAAGAGATAGCGCAGGGCGATTTTCAGCGGCAGCATTGTGTTTTTTCAGGAGTATGGCGGAGGGAGAGCGGGCGCTCTCTTATTTAGCGAGCAGACGGTCGATGTTCTCGATATAGTCGAGCGAGTCGTCGAGGTGGAATGTCAGCTCGGGAGTCTTGCGGAGCTGAAAGCGCACTTTCTGCGCAAGCTCATAGCGTATTGTCTTGGCCTGGCGGTTGATGTTCTCGAGCATCTCGGCGCCTTTGTCGGGCGGGAAGACGCTCAGGTAGGCGCGGGCTATGCTGAGGTCGGGAGAAACGCGCACCTGACTGACGCTGACGAGTATGCCGTGGGTTTTGGCGGTCTGCTGACGGAAGATTTCGCTCAGCTCCTTCTGTATGAGCCTTGAGATTTTGGCTTGGCGGGTTGATTCCATGAGATAAAAAAATTAGAGTGTTCGCTTTAAGAACAAGCGAAGAGCCTTAATTGGTCGCAAAGGTAGTGAAAAAAGCCGACACGGCGACGCGGGCGGGGCTCCGAAAGATTTACAAATGCAAAATCACCTAACTGTTTAGCCTACAAATGTTAACGGGGCGTGTTGATAAATATCGGAGAAAAACTCTGTTTTCAGTTGTAAATTTGTGGCCAAAAATGTCTAACTTTACACCGGATTAGCGGGTGCTCTGTCGTGCCCTCATCCCGCGCCCGAGGCGCGCTCTCCCCCTTCTTAGACTACCGAATCACCGTGGAACAGACTTATCATACACCGGCCCTGCTGGCCGAAACGCTGTCGGCGCTTGACATTCAGTGCGACGGCATCTATGTCGACGTCACCTATGGCGGCGGCGGCCACTCGCGCGCCATCCTCGACCGGCTTGGCCGGGGAGGGCGTCTGCTGGCATTTGACCAGGACTCCGATGCCGTGGAGCGCGCGCTGGCTTCTGAAACAGGCCGCGACCCGCGGTTCACGATGATTCACAGCAATTTCAGATATCTGCGCAACTTCCTGCGCTACTATGGCGTCGAGGGACGCGTCGACGGCCTGCTGGCCGACCTGGGCGTGTCGTTTCACCACTTCGACGACCCCGAGCGCGGATTTTCGTTCAGGTTTGACGCCCCGTTGGACATGCGCATGAACCGCGGCGCCCGCATGTCGGCCGCCACCCTGCTCGACACCGTCGACGAAGAGCGGCTGTCGACCATGTTCAGCCTCTATGGCGAATTCAAGGCCGCACGCCCTCTGGCGAGGGCCATCGTCGCCGCACGGACACAGGCGCCGGTCGACACCGTCGGACGCCTGCTCGAGATAGCGCGCCCCTTTGTCAACCCGCGTCAGGAGAAAAAAGACCTGGCATGTATCTTTCAGGCCCTGCGCATCGAGGTCAACGATGAACTCGGAGCGCTCCGCGCCATGCTGACCCAGGCCGTCGGCGCGCTCAGGCCGGGCGGACGTCTGGCCGTCATCACCTATCACTCGCTCGAAGATCGTCTGGTAAAGAACTTCATGAAGACCGGCAACTTCGAGGGACGCCTCACACAGGACTTCTTCGGACGCACCACAGCGCCGCTGAAGCCGCTTTCGTCCAAACCCGTCACGCCCTCAGAGGCCGAGGTCGAAGCCAACCCGCGCTCGCGCAGCGCCAAACTGCGCGTCGCCGTCAAACAGCCACTCACCGACAATGAAGAAAGATAAGGAACATACGACGCCACACAGCGACGACCCCGCAGCCGCCGAAGGCGGCGGATTTCTGCGCCGCCTGATTCACGGCCAGTTCATGTCGAGCGACTTCTTCGCGCGCCACTGGTTGCCCGTGCTCGTCACCGTCGTGCTCATCATGACCTATATCACCTCTAAATATATCTGTCAGACGCGCATGGAGCAGATTAACAAGCTGACCAAAGAGCTTGAGATTGTCAAGGCCGAGCGCGTCAGAGTGCGCTCGCTCTACATGGGCCGCACCTCCGAGAGCGCCATGCAGCATCTTGTCGACAGTGTCATTCCGGGCCTGGCCGTGCAGGAGCGTCCCCCCTACAAAATCACCGAATAATCTCCCCCTCATCATCACATCATCTCCTCAAACCCGACAGCAATGAGAAAAGACAACCGCGCGAACATCCTCTTCCGCTATGGCCTGATAGCTATGGTGATTCTTGCGTTTTCGTTCCGCATCGTCGCCAAGCTGGTCGACACCACGCTCATCTCGGCCGACGAATGGAACGAGAAGGCCATGAAAGAACTGTCACGCACACGTCCCATACCGCCCGAGCGCGGCAACATTCTCGCCGCCGACGGCTCTATTCTCGCCACGAACCTCCAGTACTACACCGTCCGCATCGACTTCCGCTCGGAGCGTTTCCTGACCGAGCGATACATCAAGGCCGTCGACTCCATTGCCGACTCGATGGCCCGATACTTCCCACAGCGCAACCGCGACCAGTGGGCGCGACATCTGCTGAAGCCTCTGAGTGTGCCCAAGAAGGAGCGCTCGCGCACCTTCACGGTCATCACCAACATAAACTACGCCCAATACCAGAAACTGCGCACTTTTCCTTTCTTCAACATCAAGAACCCCAACAAAAACGGACTCGTGCCCGACACCTACATGAGGCGCGTGCGTCCATACGGCAACATGGCGCGCCGCTCGATAGGCGGCGTCGGCGTCACCAAGGGACGCGAGGTCCACGGCATCTCGGGCCTGGAATGCGCGCTCGACACCCTGCTCTACGGCATTCCGGGCGTGTCGAAGAAGGTGCCGATGACGCGCGACATGGTCAACTGGACCGACATCCCCGCCATACCGGGCTATGACATACAGACCACCATCGACATCAAGCTCCAGGACATCGTCGAGAATGAGCTCAACCGTCAGCTCGAATGGTGCGACGCCGACTGGGGCGTGGCAGTGCTGATGGACGTCAAGACCGGCGACATCCGCGCCATCTCCAATCTTGAGAAGGCTGTCAGCACTCCCGGATATATCGAGGGTATGAACCGCGCCGTGCTCGGCTTCGAGCCGGGGTCGGTCATGAAGACCCTGTCGATGATGATAGCCCTCGAGGACGGCATCGTGCGCCCCGGCGACTATATCCCGACCGGCTCGGGCTACGCATATGCCGGCGGACGTCCCATCACCGACTCCCACGGCGTCGACGGCATGACCGCCGCCGAGGTCATCGAGCGCTCGTCAAACATCGGCATGACAAAAATCATAGCACGCAAATATGACGCCAACCCCGGCGGATTCTATCACCGTCTGCGCCAGATAGGATTTATGGAGCCCATGCACACCGGTATCACCGGCGAGCGTCCGCCGCGCATCGACTCGGTGCCTGACGACCGCGGAGGCCGCATAGCCCTGTCGCGCCAATGCTACGGATACGCCACCGAGATTCCGCCGCTCTACACCCTGTCTATCTACAACGCCATCGCCAACGGCGGCCGCTATGTCAGGCCACGTCTTGTCAGCCGACTCATCGGCGGCGAGACCGACTCCGTCTTGCCCGTCACCTATATCCGCGACCGCATCTGCTCGGAGCAGAACGCGCGCCGTCTGCGCGAGATGCTCACGTCGGTGGTGTGGGGCGACCACGGCACGGGACGCCGTCTGCGCAACGACCTCGTCAAGATTGCCGGCAAGACCGGCACGTGCTACATGATTGACGGCGGCTCATACAACACCTCGAAAAAGCGTCTGGCCTTCTGCGGATTCTTCCCAGCCGACAATCCCGTCTACTCGTGCATCGTCCTGATAGCCAATCCGAAAGCCAACGCTTTCGGCGCGGCATCCACGAGCGGTGAAGTTCTGAAAAATGTCGCCGTCAAGCTCTATTCGCGCGGCCTGCTGGGCAATTCGAGCGATTACACCAAAGAGGACAGACGCGGGGGCCAGAACGCGCCGACCTACATAGCGTCGGTGAACGACCCGTCGATGGCCGGCGACCTCCAGTCGGCGCTCGGCGTAGGCGGAGGCCACAAGAGCCTGCGCGCACCGCGGTCCTCAGGCGAGAACGCGCGTCGCCGCACGGTTCCCGACGTCACCGGTCTGAGTCTGCGCGAGGCCGTCAACCGGCTCGAGAACGCGGGCTATAACGTCCGTGTCAGCGGCGCCGGATGGGTCAGACGGCAGCAGCCGTCGGCGGGCACCGTCGCCGCGCGCGGCACACGCGTCACCCTGACCACATCAAACTAAACGAAATCATTATCCGACCACCTATACATAAATAGTAGAGAATGAAAAATCTGTCACAGCTCCTGAGCGCCATCAGGGCCGAGGAAATCATCGGTAGCAAAGACAAAGAAATAACCCAGCTGACGGCCGATTCGCGCCACGTCAGCGCCGGCGCGCTGTTTGTGGCCGTGCGCGGCACAAATGTCGACGGCCACAGCTTCATCCCCGTCGTGTCGACCACGGGCGTAGCCGCCATCGTATGCGAACACCTGCCGCAAAACCTCGAAAGCGGCATCACCTATATACGCGTGGCCAACTCGGCCATCGCTCTGGGCTATCTCGCCTCTGAGTGGCATGACAATCCCTCGCGTAAACTGAAACTTGTGGGCGTCACCGGCACAAACGGCAAGACCACCACCGCCACTCTCATCTATGAGATGGCGCGTCTGATGGGCTACAAGGCCGGACTGCTGTCGACCGTGCGCAACTATGTCGACGGCGAGCCTCATCCCACCAACGTCACCACCCCCGACGCACTGACGCTCAACGCCCTGCTGGCCGAAATGGTCGAGAAGGGATGCAGCTACTGCGCCATGGAAGTAAGCTCTCACGCCGCCGACCAGCACCGTATCGCCGGACTGGAATTCACGGGCGCCATCTTCTCGAACCTGACACGTGACCACCTCGACTATCACAAGACCGTCGACGCCTATCTCAAGGCCAAAAAATCATTCTTCGACGGACTGCCCTCCACCGCTTTCGCGCTGACGAACATAGACGACAAAGCTGGTCTGGTCATGACCCAGAACACTGCCGCCACCGTCAAGACCTATTCGCTCAGGTCTGACGCCGACTTCCGTGGCCGCATCATCGAGAGCCGCCTCGACGGCACACTTCTGAGCCTCAACGGCCATGAAGTGGAGACCATGTTCACCGGACGCTTCAACGCCTACAACCTGACGGCCGTCTTCGGCGCGTCGGTGCTGTTGGGCTGGTCGCTCGACGACGTGCTCCGCAACATGAGCCTGCTGGTGCCCGTGGCAGGCCGCTTCCAGACGCTCAGGTCGCCGGGCCGAGGCTACGTGGCTGTCGTGGACTATGCCCACACACCCGACGCCATCGTCAACGTGCTGACCGCCATACGCGAGGTCACCGGCGACAAATCTCAGATAATCACTGTCGTCGGCGCCGGTGGCAACCGCGACCACGGCAAACGCCCCATCATGGCCGCCGAAGCCGCCCGTCTGAGCGACCGCCTCATACTGACCAGCGATAACCCCCGCAACGAAGACCCCAACGCCATACTCCGCGACATGGAAGCCGGACTCGACGCCTCGCAGCGTCCGCGCACACTGACAATCTGCGACCGCCGCGAAGCCATACGCACCGCCACGGCGCTGGCACAGGCCGGAGATGTCGTTCTCATTGCCGGAAAAGGCCACGAGAACTATCAGGAAATAAACGGAGTGAGACACCACTTCGACGACCGCGAGACCGTACTTGAGATTTTAGAAGAAGAAAAGAACCTCTGACCGCCGTGCTCTACTATATCTTTGATCTGCTCAAAGGCATCGACGTGCCCGGCGCCAGGCTGATGACCTATATCACCTTCCGCTCGGGTGCCGCGCTGATTTTGTCGCTGTTCATCGCCATCGTCTTCGGACGCCGCATAATCGACCGTCTCCAGCTCATGCAGGTGGGTGAAATCGTGCGCAATCTCGGTCTGGAGGGACAGATGGCCAAGACCGGCACACCCACCATGGGCGGCGTGATAATCATCATGTCGATACTTATACCGTGTCTGCTGGTGGGTAATCTGGCCAACGTCTACATGCTGCTGATGATTTTCGCCACCATGTGGCTCGGCACACTCGGCTTCCTCGACGACTTCCTGAAAATTAAGCGCCACAACAAAGACGGCATGAAGGGCAAGTATAAAATCGTCGGCCAGGTGGGCCTGGGCCTGATTGTCGGACTGACGATGTATCTCAGTCCCGACATCGTCATGCGCGAGAACATCGAGACCCAACAGCCGTCACCCGATGGCACCGAGACCGTCGTCACCTACAACCACGAGAATATCAAGACGGCCCAGACAACCATACCGTTTGTCAAGTCAAACAACTTCAACTATGCGTGGTTGACCGGCTGGATGGGCGACTACGCCGAGACTGCCGGATGGATTGTCTTCATCCTGGTAGCCATCTTTGTCATCACGGCCATCTCCAACGGCGCCAATCTGACCGACGGACTCGACGGGCTCTGTACGGGAACGTCGGCCATTATCGTGGCGGCGCTCGCCGTCATGGCCTATCTCGGAGGGTCGATAGTCTACTCGTCATATCTCAACATCATGTATATACCCGGCTCCGAGGAGCTGGTGGTGTTCGCCTCTGCATTCCTCGGGGCGCTGATAGGCTTCCTGTGGTATAACGCCTTTCCGGCCCAGGTATTCATGGGCGACACCGGCTCGCTCACTATCGGTGGCATCGTGGCCGTCTTTGCCCTGCTGATACGCAAGGAGCTGCTGCTGCCGATACTCTGCGGCATCTATATCGTCGAGGACCTCTCGGTCACGATGCAGGTCGTATGGTTCAAAATCACCAAGCGCCGCTTTGGCGAAGGCCGGCGTATCTTCAAGATGACGCCGCTCCACCATCACTTCCAGAAACAGGGAGGAACCATTCCGGCCATATTCCAGCATCCCTATAACGCCATACCCGAAAGCAAAATCGTCGTCAGATTCTGGATTATAGGCATCTTCCTGGCCGTCATAACATTTGTCACACTGAAAATCAGATAACCGCGATGGAAAACAAGAATAAGAAGAAACTCGTCATACTGGGCGGAGGTGAGAGCGGCGTCGGAGCCGCCATCCTCGCCAAAGACCTCGGCATGGAGGTCTTTCTGAGCGACTACGGACACGTGGCTCCCCGCTATCAGGCCGTGCTCGATGCCGAAGGCATCGAGTGGGAAGAAGGACGCCACACCATGGAGCGCATCCTCGTCGCCGACGAGGTTGTCAAAAGCCCCGGCATCGCGCCGACCACACCCGTCGTGCGCGCCGTGACCGAAAAGGGCATCCCCGTCATTTCGGAGATTGAATTCGGCGGCCGCTACACCGACTCGCGCATGATCTGCATCACCGGCTCGAACGGCAAGACCACGACGACGCTTCTGACATACCACATACTCCGCGCCGCGGGCATCGACGCCGGACTGGCCGGCAACGTCGGCAAGTCGCTGGCGCTTCAGGTGGCCCGCGAGCCCCATGCCGTCTATGTCATCGAGCTTTCGAGCTTCCAGCTCGAAAACATGTATGATTTCAGAGCCGACATAGCCATCATGCTAAACATCACACCAGACCATCTCGACCGCTATGACTACAAGATGGAAAACTATGTCGACGCCAAATTCCGCATACTCCGGAACATGACGCCCGAAGGCGCCTTCATCTACTGGCAGGACGACCCCGTGGTGACCTCTAAGCTCGCAGGCATCTCCACCGAGGCACGCCTCTACCCCTTCGGCATGACACGCCGCGAGGGCACACGCGCATGGGTCGAGCCCGCGAGCGGCGAGCTTGTCTTCGACACCGCCGAGGAGACCGTGGCCATGAAGCGCGACGACCTGAGCTTGCGGGGACTCCATAATCTCTACAACTCGATGGCTGCAGGTCTGGCCTCATGCCTGATGAAAGTGGCTCCCGACGTGCTGCGTCGCTCGCTCTCCGACTTCGGCGGCGTTGAACACCGTCTGGAATTCGTGGCCGAGAAAGACGGCGTGCGCTGGATAAACGACTCCAAAGCCACCAACGTCAACTCGACATGGTATGCGCTCGAGAGCATGCCTGACAGCCGCAGCGTCGTCCTCATCCTGGGCGGCAAGGACAAAGGCAACGACTACTCTGAGATTGAGGAGCTCGTGGGCCGCAAGGTGAAAGCCATCGTATGCATGGGCCTCCACAACGATAAACTGCTCGACTTCTTCACCCCGAAGGTGCCCGCGATAGCCGACACCCACTCGCTGGCCGACGCCGTGACCGAGTGTCGCCGTCTGTCGTCGCCGGGCGACACCGTGCTGCTGTCACCCTGCTGCGCCTCGTTCGACCTGTTCACCTCATATGAAAACCGCGGCGAGCTGTTCAAGGAAGCCGTCCGCGCCCTCTAAGATTACATTTCTCATCCTCACCCTTTAATAAACCGAAACATTGGCAGACTTCACCGTCACATCACGCCGCGAAAGTCCGGCGGGCACGATGACCATCCTCGGACCGCCCGACAAGTATATCTGGGCGATTTATGTCTTTATCTGCATAATCTCGATAATCGAGCTTTACAGCGCTTCGTCGCGCGAGGTGGGCATCGCCTCTTCGTTCGGCGTGCTCAATCCCGTCGTGCGCCACTGCGCGCTGCTCATCGGCGGCCTCGTCATCATGCTTTTCCTTCAGTCGCGCCCCTACAGCGACTTCAGGCTATGGACCGTCTTCTTCGTGGTCATATCCGTCGGGATGATGGTCTACGTCATGTTTTTCGGCGAGATTGTCAACGGCGCGCGCCGCTCGCTCTCGCTGGGCGGCATCCAGATACAGCCGGCCGAGTTCATCAAGCTGTCGGCCGTCCTGGTCGTGTCGATGATTATCGCCAAGAACCAGCAGTCGAAGACCATCGGCGTGACCGACAAGGGTGTCTGGTATTCGGCCGCCTTCATCCTCTTTTTCTGCGCTCTGCTGGCCAAGCAGGGTCTGACCAACACGCTCCTGCTGATGTGCATCTCACTCTCGATAATGCTTATCGGCGGCGTGAAGTTCCGTCAGGTGCTCATCGTGCTGGCCATCTATGCCTGCTGCGGCGGCGTGTTCGTGGCCTATCTGGCGCTCAAGCCTGAGGAGAAAGCCGCCACGACGACCGAACTTATCGTCAACGAGGACGGAAACATTGAGGAGACGCTCGTAGCGGCCGACGCACGCAAGGACGACAACCGCCTCTCGACATGGCAGGCGCGCATCGAGCGCTACTTCGGAGGCGACAGCATCCCCAAATACCGTCAGCCCATCAACGCCGAAAACCGTCAGGAGATGTATGCTTACATGGCGCAGGCCAACTCGCGCGGCATCGGCGTCGGCCCGGGCAACTCGCGTGAGAGCGCCCGGTTGCCGCTGGCCTTCAGCGACTTCATCTATTCGATAATCATCGAGGACCTCGGCCTGTTCGGAGGCCTGTTCGTGCTCTTCCTCTACCTCTGTCTGCTGGGACGCGCCAGCGGCATCGCCTCGCGGTGTTCGCGCGCCTACCCCGCCATGCTTGTCATCGGTATGGCTGTCATGATTGTCATGCAGGCACTGGTCCACATGGCCATCAACGTCGGCGCCGCGCCCGTCTCGGGCCAGCCGCTGCCGCTCATCTCAAAGGGCGGCTCCTCGATAATAATAACCTCGATAGCGCTGGGCATCATGCTCAGTGTCAGCCGCTACGCCGCCTCCACGCGCTCCAAGCGACAGGAAATCAAGCAGGAAATCGACGCCCTGCCCGAGGAGATACGCGCCGAAAACCCCACACAGCTATGACAAAAAAGACACCCAAACGCATCCTTATCAGCGGCGGCGGCACGGGAGGACACATCTTCCCCGCCGTCTCCATAGCCAACGCCGCGCGTCGCCGCTGGCCCGACGTCGAAATCAAATTTGTGGGCGCCCTCGGGCGCATGGAGATGGAGCGCGTCCCCGCCGCGGGCTACGACATCGTCGGACTCCCCGTGGCCGGGTTTGACCGCCGCCGTCTGTGGCGCAACTTCGGGGTGCTCCTCAAACTGCGCCGCTCGCTGAAAATTGCCCGCCGTGTGCTCCGCGACTTCAACCCCGACATCGCCGTCGGTGTCGGAGGCTATGCCTCGGGTCCGACGCTCAAGGAGGCCCAGAAACGCGGTATCCCCACGCTGCTCCAGGAGCAGAACTCGTTTGCCGGCGTCACCAACCGTCTGCTGGCCAAGAAGGCCGACGCCATCTGCGTGGCCTATGAGGGGCTCGAACGTTTCTTCCCCGCCGACCGCATCGTAATGACCGGCAACCCCGTGCGCCAGACCGTGCTCGACACGCCGATGACACCCGAAGAGGCGCGCCGCGCGCTGGGCTTCGCGCCCGAACGTCCCTTGGTGTTCGTCACCGGCGGCAGCCTCGGAGCCCGCACCATCAACGAGAGCACCGCAGCCGCCCTCGACCTCTGGATTGAGCGCGGCGCCAACATACTGTGGCAGACCGGCAAGCTATATGCCGAAGAGTGCGCCGCCATCGCCTCGCGCTATCCCGCCGACCGCGTGCGCGCCACAGCCTTCGTCTCGGATATGGGCGAGGCCTACCGCGCCGCCGACATCGTCGTGGCACGCGCCGGAGCCGGCACAATCTCCGAGCTGCAGCTCCTGGGCAAGACCGCCGTGCTCGTGCCGTCGCCCAACGTCGCCGAAGACCATCAGCGCCACAACGCCGAGTCGCTCTCGACACGCGGCGCCGCCGTCATGGTGCTCGACGCCGACGCCCGCCGCGACCTCGGCGCCGAAGTCGCCGACCTGCTCGACAATCCCGCCAAGCGCCGCGCCATAGGCGAGGCAGCCAGCAACATGGCCCTGCGCGACAGCGACGAAAAGATAATTGACAAAATTCAGGAGATAATCAACCGATGAATAACCAGTCGTTTGAAAACGTATATTTTGTTGGCGCCGGGGGCATAGGCATGGCCGCCCTAGAACGCTATTTTCTCTCACGCGGACTCCGTGTGGGCGGCTATGACCACACGCCCTCACATCTGACCGCAGCCCTTGAGGCCGAGGGGGTCGAGATGACCTTTGACGACGCGGCCGAGGCCATCGCCGAGCCGTTCCGAGACCCCGCCAAGACGCTCGTGGTCTACACCCCCGCCGTCCCCGCCTCACATCCCGGCCTGACATGGTTCCGCGACAACGGATTTCGCGTCATCAAGCGCTCGAAGGCGCTCGGAATCATCACCGATGCATACAAATCGCTCTGTTTCGCCGGCACGCACGGCAAGACCACCACATCGTGTATGGCGGCCCATCTGCTCGAGGTGTCGGGCCGCGGCTCAAACGCCTTCTTAGGCGGAATACTGCGCAACTACGGGTCAAACCTGCTGCTGTCGGCCACATCGCCCTGGGCAGTGGCCGAGGCCGACGAGTTTGACCGCTCGTTCCACCAGCTGAAACCGTGGGTGGCCGTCATCACCTCTACCGACCCCGACCATCTCGACATCTACCACACCGAGGAGGCCTATCTCGAGAGCTTCACCAAATTCTCGTCGCTGATACGCCCCGGAGGCACCCTGCTGATGCACACCGGGCTGAAGTTCAAGCCCGCCCCGGGCGAGGATGTCAGCGTCATGACATATTCGCGCGACGCCGGCGACTATCACGCCGCCAACATACGCCGCAGCGAGGGCGCCATCACGTTTGACCTCGTCGGCCCCGCCGGGACGGTCATCGTTTCAGACATCGCTCTGGGCGTCCCCGTCGAGGTCAACATCGAGAACGCCATAGCCGCCCTGGGCGCCATCGACATCGCCGGCGAGCTCGACGCCGACAGCGCCCGCCGTGCCATGGCCTCGTTCATGGGCGCCGAGCGCCGCTTCGAGTTTCGCCTCAACCGCCCCGGACGCGTCATCATCGACGACTATGCCCACCATCCCCGCGAGCTGCGCGCCTCAATCGAGAGCGTGCGCGCCCTCTATCCGTCGCGCCGCCTGAGCGTGGCCTTCCAGCCCCACCTCTACACACGCACACGCGATTTCGCGCCAGACTTCGCACGCGCGCTGTCGCTGGCTGACGATGTCGTCATCCTCGACATCTATCCCGCCCGCGAGCAACCAATCGAGGGCGTCACTTCCGACCTCATCTTCAACGACGTCACCGCCCCGCGCAAACTGAAAGCCACACGCGAGAATTTGGCCGACGTCGTGAAAAACCTTAACTTTGAGGTCCTGCTCGTGCTTGGCGCCGGAAACATAACAGACTGCATACCCTCAATTATCTCAAAACTCGACGTTGAAAATCAATAAAAAGAAGCTGAAAAACGCCGCGTGCGTGGCCGCCACGCTCGTCATGGTCGCCTATCTCGCCGGCGCGCTCGTCGTCACTGACCGCGCGCAGGCCTCGGCGCGCTGTGAGGGCATGCGCATCGAGGTGCGCGACACGGGCAACCCCACGTTTGTCACGGCCCGCGAGATCGCCCGCGAGCTGGGCGGTCTGGCCGAGCGCTCGTCGGGTATGCTTCTGCGCGACATCAACACCGAGGAGATTGCGCGTCGGCTCGGCGAAATCGACAAAATCGAGTCGGCCACCGTCACCCTGCTCTCTGACCGCCGCATCAATGTGACAGTCACACCGCTCGTGCCCGTGGCCCGCATCTTTGACGGCGACAAATCATATTATATCAACCGCCAGGGCAAACGCATAGGCGCCAACGCCCGCTATCACGTCGACGTCCCCGTCATCACGGGCCACTTCGACCCGGCCGACACCGTCTTTACGCCCGAGTCGCTCCTGCCGCTGCTCGACTGGCTCGACTCCCACGCCAAGACCTGGGGTCGCTTCGTCACCATGATTAAGGTCGACTCGCCACGCGACATAATCGTCATACCGCCCATCACGGGCCATGTCGTCAACCTGGGCGCGCCCAAAGACTTCGACAACAAGTTCGAGCGCCTGCGCACGATGTATTCCAAGGTGATTCCTGTCCGAGGCTGGGATTTCTATGACACGCTGAGCGTCAAGTGGAGCGGTCAGGTCGTGGCCACACGCCGCGAAAAGCCTGCCCCCGAAGACCTCGGACCCGTCGACGAGGAAGACGAGACCACCGACGTCTCGACGATGCTTGCGGCCGAAGGCGTCGCCCCGGGGCGCACACGTCCCGGTCAGAAGGCCCACTCCGAGAAGCCCATCCCCGCCGCCGTACGCGATACACCTAAAAAGTCGTCTGACGAGGCGAAAACCGACGGGAAGAAGACAACGGAGAAAGATTCAGACAAAAAGACCGATAAGAAAACAGAAAAGAAATCGGACAAGAAATCTGAGAAAAAGTCTGACAGGAACTCAGACAGGAAAACCGGCAATAAGAAGACCAATTAAACACAACAGATATCCACAGACCGATGGAACAGAAATATATCATTGCCCTCGAAGTGGGCAGCTCAAAAATACGCGGAGCCCTCGGCGTCACCGACGGCTCAGGAATACTGACGGTCAAGGCCGTCGAGGAGGAGCGGCTCGTCGACTCCGTGCGCCACGGCATCTTCACCATGGCCGAGAAACTCTACGGCGTGAAATTCACCGAGATACCCGACGCGCCCAAGTACGACCCGTCGGTTACGGTCTACGACGTGACCGACGCCTCGACGGGCAAGCATGTGGCAGTGTTCATGACCGACTATTTCTCGCGCCCCAGCAAGCGCCAGGGCGCGTGGATGAGCGAGTTCAAGGGCTCGTGGCAGAAGGCCGACGGCACCTCGTCGCGTCCTATAATATAT
>ENA-OYXX01000518-OYXX01000518.1-human-gut-metagenome-genome-assembly--contig:-NODE-518-length-17846-cov-8.535608_pt1 | contig 17846 bp, 15 predicted proteins | sample MGYA00243976_ERZ653434 | MGnify/ENA primary metagenome ERZ653434 (study PRJEB26926, sample SAMN06165112) | human gut metagenome | biome: ENVO:00009003; feature: ENVO:2100002; material: ENVO:00002003...
ACAATTCGTAATCGCGCAGCGACAACTTGTAATTCGTAATTTATAATTCAAAATTCACAAATGTTCGGTTTAGTAGTAAGAAACACAGGCAGCTGGTATACCGTCAAGACAGATGACGGACAGCAGATAGATTGCAAGATAAAAGGTAATTTCCGCCTCAAGGGCATACGCAGCACCAATCCGGTGGCTGTGGGCGACAGGGTGGAGATAGTGCCCAATCAGGAGGGCACTGCATTTATCACCGCCATAGAAGAGCGCCGCAACTATATCATACGCAAGTCGCCCAATCTGTCCAAGCAGAGCCATATCATAGCCGCCAATGTCGATCAGGCCATGCTCGTGGTCACGGTCAACCGGCCGCAGACCAGCACCACGTTCATCGACCGTTTCCTGGCTTCGGCCGAAGCCTATCGCGTGCCTGTTGTGCTTGTGTTCAACAAGACGGACATCCTCGATGATGACGAGCGTCGTTATCAGGACATGATGGTTGCGCTTTATGAAAATATCGGCTATGAGTGCCGTGCCGTGTCGGCAGCCACCGGCAGCGGCATTGACGGACTGCGTGAGTTGCTCGCCGGCAAGATTACCGTGCTCAGCGGCAACAGCGGGGTGGGGAAGTCGACGCTTATCAACAGCATCCTGCCGGGTGCCAATCTGCGCACATCGGAAATCAGCGACGCACACAACACGGGCATGCACACCACCACCTTCAGCGAGATGCTGCCCCTGCCTGCCGCCGACGGCGATACGGCATCCGGCGGCGGATATATCATTGACACTCCGGGTATAAAGGGTTTCGGAACGTTCGACATGGAGCCGGAGGAGCTGACGGGCTATTTCCGCGACATATTCCATTTCTCCAAGGACTGCCGTTTCAACAACTGCACCCACCGTCACGAGCCCGGTTGCGCCGTGCTCCGTGCACTGGAGGAACACTATATCGCCGCGAGCCGTTACCAGTCGTATCTCAGCATGCTTGACGACAAGGACGAGAACAAATACCGTGAGGCGTTCTGAGGCTTCGCAGTATTTATAAATCATATGGAAAAGAAAAGAGAAATACGAAATAGTACTGCTGAGTTCCTAACCTTTGTAGCCGAAGGGAAGGAGAATGGCATACAGGTACTGTATAAAGACGAGACTATTTGAGCTACCCAAAAAGCAATGGCAATCTTGTTTGATGTTGGCATTCCTGCCATCAACAAGCATCTTACGAATATCTTTGCAGAGGGTGAACTAAAGAAAGAGGCAACTGTTTCCAAAATGGAAATAGTTCAAACGGAAGGTAACAGAGATGTCAAGCGTATGATGGAACTCTATAATCTTGATGCCATTATCAGCGTGGGATATCGGGTAAACTCCATCCGTGCGACCCAATTCAGGCAATGGTGCACCTACGTCATCCGCCAGTTCTCACTCCGAGGTTATATTATTGATAAGATATGCAAAGGAATATGCAGAGTGTGAATTTGAGAAATATCGAATCATACAAGACCGCTTGTTTGAGTCGGATTTTGATAAGTTCGATGATGGCGATAATCTTTTGCCATTGGACTTCAAGGATTGATGTCACTAAATGTGAAATAGCAAACTTGTGTTTTGGCTTATCTCTAATTCACCCCATTCTTCTTATCCTTGCCGTATACCATGCCACGATGATGAGTATGACAACGACAGCGCCGATGGTGAGTCTGCGGGCGACGGCACTGCCGGCAAACGTATCTCCGGCCATTCCCCACACTATGAAGATATCCATCACCGATATTGCAACACCGAGAATTCTTGCCATCCGCACCACGGCAATATATTGTGCCTGATTTTTAAGTTCGTAAGGCATATTGATGTAGCGTGCGGGGCGGTATGCGCAAAAACACATCAGTGCCGACACGAACGAACCGACAAGAGCGGTTATCGGCACCACCCATTTGGTTCCTGAAGCGTCGGCAGTGCCGGTGGCGTCAAAATGGGTGACAACCTGTTCCGGCAGGTGCTTCCATATACAGGCCACCACGATCCACATCGCGATATTGATTATGGCTATGGCAATCTCGAAGGCGGTGCCCTCGGCGGTGCGCGCAACCCTTACGTCCGCGTCCGAATTGTTGTTTTGTCCAAACGTTATCATCTATTCTGTTTTTATTCTGTTTAATATGGATTTTGTGTGTGCGGTGTGATTGCGCAATAATTACGCGTTGTCACGCAACCATCACCGTAATAATCACACGCTACTCGTTTTCCCCGTCCGTTGTTTTTGTCTTTCGTTTCTTGGGCAACCTTCCGGCCTTGCGCAGTGCTTCAGCTATGATCCATTGCAGCTGGCCGTTGGTCGACCGGAATTCGTCGGCCGCCCACGCCTCGATGGCATCCATCGTGTCGCTGTCTATGCGCAGGATGAAGCTCTTTGTCTTGGTCTTCTCACTTTTTGCTGCCATGTTTTAGTGATTGAGTGTACCGGTGTTTACTACCGGCTGTGCCGACTCGTCGCCGCAGAGCACCACAAGCAGATTGCTCACCATGGCCGCTTTCTTGTCATCGTCCAGTTCAACGATGTCTTCATCGGCCAGCTTGTTCAAGGCCATCTTCACCATCGACACGGCTCCCTCCACAATCTTTTCGCGGGCCATGATTATGGCTGAGGCCTGCTGGCGGCGCAGCATGACGGCGGCTATCTCGGGGGCGTAGGCCAGATAGTTGATGCGTGCCTCGACAATCTCTATGCCCGCCATGGCCAGGCGCTCGCTGAGTTTTTCTTCCAGTTGGGTGTTTATCTCCTCGCCGCCGCTGCGCAGTGTGAGCTCGTCGCTGTCGTTGCCGGTGTCATCGTAGGCATAGAGTGAGGCCACCTGACGCAGTGCTGCATCACTTTGTGTGCGCACGAAGTTTTCGAGGGCGTTCATTATTCCTGTCAGTGATGACGAGCCGATGGTGGTCTGGTTGCTTTGGCCGTTGCCAGATTTGGCCATGGTCTGTGAGTCGATTTCAAACATTGCCTTGTATGTGTCCTTTAACTTCCACACCAGTATCAGACCTATCATGATGGGGTTTCCGGTCTTGTCGTTCACCTTTATAGGCTCCACATCTATGTTGCGTGAGCGGAATGACACTTTCTTCACGGTAAGGAATGGGTTAAGCCAGAAATAGCCTGTCTTGGTGAACGTGCCTCTGTATTCTCCGAAGAGCACCATTACGCGGCCTTCGCCCGGCTCCAGCATCACGAATCCGCACCATAATATAATGGTGGCTATGAGTGTCACAAATCCTCCGGCAACATAAAATCCGGTCATATTGTTGTCGAGGATGGCACCCCATACAATGGCGGCAGTGGCAGCAATGTTGAGAATGATGTTGACAAACAGCATCAGAAAGCCGTTGATTGTTGTTCCGTTGAATGTGAATTCTTTCTTTTCCATAATTCCATTGGTTTTTAGTTTGATATCATTTTGATATCGCAAAAGTATATCTTTCCGCTTGAATAACAATGTTTTCCATGTTTTATTTAAGATTATTTAAGAGCGATAAATGGTTGGGTGTGGATGGCCGATGACAGTTGCCGTCATTCAAATTCTTTATCCTGCCGATGCGGAATCTCGTGATTTTTATTTAATTTTGCACATCAGCGTTTCTATAAATGAATATGAATACAACAGAAAACCTTGCAGACAAGAAGATAGCCGTGCTGCTGTCCGGCGGTGTGGACAGTTCCGTGGTGGTTTACGAACTGGTGCGGAAAGGTCTGACACCCGACTGCTTCTATATAAAGATAGGTCCGGAGGAAGAGTCGGAATGGGACTGCACGAGTGAGGAAGACCTCGAGATGGCCACGGCGGTGGCGTCACGTTACGGTTGTCGGCTTGAGGTGGTTGACTGCCACCGCGAATACTGGGACGGTGTGACACGCTACACCATGGATAAGGTGCGGGCCGGCTTCACACCCAATCCCGACGTGATGTGCAACAGGCTTATCAAGTTCGGGGCTTTTCACGAGAAACGCGGTCACGACTATGACCTTATTGCCACAGGGCATTATGCCTGCACCGAAATTGACGGTGAAGGCCGCAAATGGCTTGTCACCAGTCCGGACCCCGTGAAGGACCAGACCGACTTTCTCGCCCAGATATACGACTGGCAGCTGCGCAAGGCGCTTTTCCCCATAGGTCATTATGTCAAGAACGAGGTGAGGGAGATTGCCGAGCGTGAGCATCTGATAAATGCCCGCCGCAAAGACTCGCAGGGCATCTGTTTTCTCGGCAAGATAAACTATAATGACTATCTGCGCCGTTATCTCGGTGAGAATCCCGGCGATGTGCTCGAACTGGAGACGGGAAAGCCGATAGGGCGTCACCGCGGTCTGTGGTTCCACACTATCGGCCAGCGTCACGGCTTGGGCTTCGGCGGCGGGCCGTGGTACGCCGTCAAGAAGGACGTGGCGGCCAATATCCTCTATGTCAGTCATGGTTTTGAACCGCGCACGGCCTACCGGCAGGATTTTCCCATCTGCGACTTCCATTTCCTTACCGTACCGGTGGAGATGCACCGGGTGACATTCAAGATACGTCATACGGCGGGTTACCATCCCGCCATTCTCGAACCGCAGGGCGACGGCCGCTATGTCGTGCATGCCGAACAGCCCATGCAGGGAGTGGCCCCGGGACAGTTCTGCGTGGTTTACGATGAGCATCACCACCGCTGTTACGGTTCGGGAGAGATAACGGTGTGACTTGTCTTGAAGTTTCCGCTGATTTTCAGCTTCTTTTTCTTGTCATTCCATGTGAATGTTGTCAGACTGTAGTCACCTTTTTCAAAGTCATATCCGTCGCCGGCATCCCTATAGAGTGTGAAAGACGCATCGGCTCCGGGGTAAACCAATACGGTAACCGGTTTGTCTGCCTGTGCCGCGGAATACTCCACAACCTCTGAGACAGGAATGATGCTTCCGGCCCTGACGTATAGTGGCAGACGGTCTATCTGGGTTTTCACTTCTATCCATTGTCCGCCGTCGTAAGCCTTGTTGGTCCAGTAGTCAATCCACCTGTTGCCTTTGGGCAGATAAACCTTGCGCATTGTGGTTTCCGATGCCGGACGTGTGACAGGGCATACAAGGAATGAACCGAACATGAACTCATCCTTCAGGTCGTATACCGTTTCGTCGTCAGGATAGTCGAAAGCGAGCATACGTGCCATTGAATAACTGTCCATGGTTTGTTGTGCCGCCATGCTGTATATATAAGGCAGGAGTGTGTATCTGAGATTTATCATCTTCAGTATGGCGTCATAATAGGGAGTGCCCGGCTCGCCAAACTGCCATATCTCGCGCGGAGTGTCACTGCCGTGGCTGCGCAACATGGGCAGGAACGTGCCCCATTGGAACATGCGCGTGTAGTATTCCTTGTAAGCGTCGTCATTCACTCCGCGCTGAAACTCTCCGGTATAGAACCACCGGCGCCCGTCGTTGCGCACGAAGAACGACCCTATATCCACCGTCCAATACGGATTGCCCGTGGCCATATAGTTCAGTCCGGCCGGAATCTGCTGCCTGAATGACTCCCACGAAGCATGTGTGTCGCCGTTCCATACCACGGTGGCATAACGCTGCTGGCCGGCATAACCGCTTCTGGTGAGGTTGAGAACCCGTTTGCCGGCATCGGTCAGACGTTGGTTTTCATACAATCCCCGGGAGTGGTAAAGCGAGTACAGACTGCTGCGCTCTGCGCCGAGTGCATCGCTCAGTATGTCTTTGTTGAGCTGCCACCGGCGCTCGTGGTCATCCCATCCGTACGGTTTGCCGCCGGCAGGTTCCGGTATCTTGTTCCAATCGCCGTCAAGCGGTTCGCTGCTGTCGCACCACCAGGCGTCAAAACCGTTGGAGAAAAACTCGTCGTTCGCATATTTCCAGTAATGTTTGCGTGCTTCCGGGTTGAAGGCATCATACACCGAGTGTTCGAGCATATATCCCCTTTCACGGAAATCTCGTTCCTGCGGACAGTATTGAGGGTTTGGCCATATGCTCACCATCAGTTTGGCATGCATGGCATGTATCGAATCGGCAAGAGCCTTCGGGTCGGGATAAAACTTGCGGTTCATCTTCATATATCCCCATCCTTCGGGCCAATAGTTCCAGTCCTGCACAATCATGTCCACCGGAACATGCCTGCGGCGATATTCGCGCAAGGTGTTGATAAGGTCATCCGACGAGGCATACCGTTCTTTCGACTGTATATAACCGAAAGCATACAGTGGCAGAAGCTGCACATTGCCGGTGAGATGGTGATATCCGGCCACCACATCTTCCATTCTTCCGCCATGGATAAAATAGTAGTCAAGTTGTTGTGCCGCCTCCATCTGCATTGTGAAGCGGCTGTTGTCTGAAGTGAATTTCATGGCACAACCGGCATCGAACAACAGTCCGTAGCCTTGTGGTGACAGCAGCACGGGGACGGTCACTTTCAGATTGTGCTGTGTGAGATAGAGGGTCTTGCCGAGAAGATTCATATAGTCTTCCATGTGGGCCCCCAATCCGTACAGTGCTTTTGTACCTTCGCATGAGAAACGGGAAATGTACCGGGTGCTTCTGCCCACGGTGTCGCGGCGGACAATGTCCTTTACGGTAACCTTTCCGTTGGCTGTCTCCTCCATACGGGCGGTACGGTCATCGTATACTATGTGTTCCCTGACCACAGGCTCGGCACGTCTGCCCGATTCTTTCAGCAGCAGCTTTCCTGTCTTGCGGTCTGTAAACGATATGGCTTCCGTAGCATTGTCAATCCTTACGACAAGATCGGAAGAGGAGAGAACGCGGCATCCTGCCACGTTCTTCTCTTTCACTTTTACCTTTTGTCGTGTATAGACACAGATTCCCGTGTTGTTGCCTTTCAGTTCTCCGCCATCGTTCCATTGCACCCTTACGATGGACGGAGTTATGAACTCCACTTCCACTGCCTGTACATTGAATATGATGGCCGACAGAAAAGCGACGGTAGCAAAGATACTCTTCATCATAACATTTTATTTTACTTCCCACCAGTCGAAATTGAAGAGGTTGCGCTTTTGCCTGTCGCTCCCCTTGAACACGAAATAAAGGTCGTGAACTCCCTTGCATTTGGTGAGGCCGGTAGTGAACTCCTTGTACTTGAACTTGGTGTTGGGAACATTTATTATGCCTGCAATCCATCCGTCGACGGCATCGAGACGGACTTCTATTTTTCCTCCATAAAGGTGGGCTGAGCATGAAGTAGTCAGAGTCGAGGCACCTTTGCCGAAGTCTACGCCACGCACAAGGATATACTCACCGTCATCGATGTCGGTGACAAAGAGGGTGGGGTTCCACGGCCCTGAAGGGTTCTCGCGTGTGGTCTTCAGACCGTATCCCCATGCCATGGTCTCGGCTTCCACGCGGCGGTAGGGGTTGAACGTGCCCACTTGCCTGAGTGTACAGTCTTGGAAATAAGGCAGCTCCTGTATCGTTCCGTCGGCGTTGTATGTCATTTCTGCCGCCGACACGGAGCGGCGTTCGGCATGACGGCTCGTCTCAAGGCGGAAGAGGTCGTAGTTGAGGCCGAAACAGTACGACCTGCCCTTGTAGTCGATGATGCCCGGATGGTTTCCGCGGGTGCGCGGGGTGTGGTCCATGATATGGCCTTTATACTCCCATGGGCCGGTGGGCGACTTGCTCATGGCATACCCGATGCCCTCGGGACAGCATGTGGAGGCAAAGGCAAGATAGTAGTTCTTCTCGCCGCGGGCGTTCTTTCTTGCCCAGAACCACGGCCCCTCCTGATAGTCCTTTATCTTGTCCATCTGCATGATTCCGCCGTCGGTGGAAATCATGTCCTCGTTCAGCTTTATGCAATAGGCATGCGGATTGCCCCAGTACATGTATGCCTGACCGTCATCGTCGATAAACACCGACGGGTCAATGTCGTACCAATGTTCCTTCTGCCACACCAGCGGTTTGCCGAGCGGGTCTTTGAACGGTCCGAAGGGTGAGTCGGCCACGAGCACACCGATGCCGTGTCCGTGGATGGGGCAGTACATGTACCACTTACCGTTGCGTTCCACCACACATTCGGCCCATGCTCCGTTGTTTCCCTTATACCACTCGAAGTCTTTCAGCGATGCCACCGCTCCATGGTCCTGCCAGTTAACCATGTCGGTAGACGTATACAGCAGCCAGTCTTTCATGACAAAGCCCTCGGCGTTGTCTTCGTCGTGTGTCGTGTACAGATATACAGTGTCGCCATGCACGTAAGGTGCCGGATCGGCTGTGTATTTTGTCTGTATGACAGGCATGTTGATTGTCTCCTGTGCCGGTACCGCCATTGCGGCGGCAATGGCAAATGCTGTTGTAATAATCCTTTTCATTGTCTGAATGTCTGTTTTTGTTTATTTTATAAGTTGTCTTTGTCTTATTGCCTTATTGTCATCACGAATCCTCCGCGCTCCCTGCATGTTATCTTGTTCGGGATGCGTCCCTTTCCGGTCTTTATGCTCCACGGCTTGCCGTCGGTAAAGAGGGTGTACTTGCCTTTCGGCAGGAAAGATGTGTCGAACGTTATGGTCTGCGGTTCGTCCTTGCCGTTGATACCGGCAATATACCATGTACTGCCGTTGCGGCGGGCCATCACCACCGACTCGCCGGGATATCCGGCCAACAGCCGCGTTTCGTCCCACACGGTGGGCAGGGCGCTCATAAAGTCTTTTACCTGTTGGGGTTGTGAGAGATAGCTTTCCGGCTTGTCGGCCCAATGAAGCAGGGGCGATTCGAAGAGCACCGGAAGTGCCAGCTCGTGTGTGTTTGACGTGATGTGCGGATGCTGCGAGTCGGAGAAAGTGCACGGGGTATAATCCATGGGGCCTATAACGTTGCGTGTGAAAGGCAGTGTGGCGTTGTGGGCCGCCGCCTTGCCGGTCAGTGTAGCATTGTTGTTGTACCACTCGGCTCCGTACACGGCTTCGACTGTCATCAGGTTGGGATAGGTGCGTTGCCATCCGCGCGGAATGGTGGCACCATGGAAGTTGACCATCAGATGGTGTTTTGCGGCACATTCCAGCAGGTCGATGCAATACTCCATCGTCTCCTGCTTGTCGCCGGCAAAGAAGTCTATCTTTACTCCGGCCACTCCCATCTTTTCGAGCCACGTAAACTCGCGCTCACGGTTTTCGGGAGCGTTGAGCCTGTTGTGGGGGCCGGGTGCTCCCCATTCCTTTATCCATGCCGTGGAGGAGTTGTACCATAACAATGGTTTGACGCCTTTGTCGAGGGCATAGCGGATGGCGTCCTCCACGTTGCCGCCGTTTTTCATTTCATCCCATTCGGCATCGATAAGTACATACGGCCATCCCATCTCCACTGCCAAGTCAACGTATTCTTTTACTATACGGTAGTCGTTGGAGCCGTGGTTGTATGCCCAGTATATCCACGCCACGCTGCCCGGTTTGAGCCATGACGTGTCGCCGATGCGGTTTGGCTCGCTGACATCCGTGACCAGTGTTGAGGCCACTACGTCCTGCAGGCTGCCTACTATGACCACACGCCATGGCGAAGTCCACCGTCCGGTAACGGCCTGCATATTCTCATCGGGCACCACGCGGTATTCTTCTTTGTTTCTGTCGTTGAAGAGCGACGATGCGCTGTTGTATCTTCCGATGCCGGCTTCTGTAATCAGGGCATATATGTTGCCGGCAGACTGGAGCAACGCGGGATATCCCCATCTCTTGTTGTCCGATCCGCCTATTGCGGTGAGCGGAAAAAACTCTTCGTATGGTTCGGTCCATTTCTGCATCCAGCGTTTCGTTCCCTCGGGTATGGTATACGTTGTCAGTTCTTCTGTGGCTCGCGTGTGATGCAGACTGTCAAGAATGTATCTGAAGGCCACACCGTCGTTGTAAACCCTCACCTGCAGCTTCATCGTGCGCCCGATATCATCAACGAAGTTATATGTGACTTCGGTTGCCTTGTTGGAGCACCGGCGGCGTTTGCCGCCGGTCATTTCGTATGTGTCTTCATGCGTGCGGGGTGTTGTCATGCCCTCGAGTCTGATGTTTCTGCCTCCTCCGTCTTGGGTGAACACTCCTATTGACGGTATGGACAACACTTCAACCTTGTTGTCACCATTGCCGTATGCAATGGAAAAACCGTTATTGCACTTTTCCCATTGTATGTTGCCGCCGGGTGATTCAATGTCTTTCCATTCTTTTATGTTGGCTGTTGCCGTAAGTGTCATCAGCACAGACAATGCGATTGCTATTCTTTTTCTCATTATTGTTGATAATCAGTTATACAGAATGTGTTTATGTGTGCAAAATTATAACAAAAACACATCAGTGACTATTCAATATGTCTCAAATACTTTAGTATTTTGTATGTTTGGGTGAGAAAAAGCGGGAGTGATACACCCTCATCTTTAGTTCCAATTACTGGTTATATCCTGAAGACGCGGCTGACATTGACATTAGTCACCTCGGCAACGGTATCTTCACTTACGCCGTAGCACTCGGCCAGACGGTGCAACACGTGGCGTACGAAGGCACTCTCGTTGCGCTGTCCGCGCATGGGTACCGGAGCCATGTAGGGGCTGTCGGTCTCGAGCACTATGCGGTCGAGAGGTACACAGGCCGGCAACACTTCGGGCAGGTGTGACTTCTTGAACGTGAGCACACCACCGATGCCAAGCATAAAGCGGTCGAAGCGCAACAGTTCCGCCGCCTCGCGGTCGTTGCCGGTGAAACAGTGGAACACGCCGCCGGGCAGTTCGTTCTTGTAATTACGCAGCAGAGCCACCATCTCATTCTGTGCCTTGCGGCAGTGTATCATGAGCGGCTTGCGCGTCTCTACCGACCAGCGTACCTGTTCCTCGAAAGCCTCAAGCTGTTCGTGTTCAAACTCGCGGCTCCAATAGTAGTCAAGTCCCACCTCGCCAATGGCGATGAAACGGTCATCGACCATCGGGCGCATGGCTGACAGCACGTCGCGCCAGTCGGCTTTCACCTCCTCAGGGTGCAACCCTATCATGGGGTAGGCATAACCCGGATATCGGGCGCAGACGTTAAGAACGGTATTCACCGATTGCAAGTCGATTGCGGGCAGGAATATGCTGCTCACTCCTGCCTCACGGGCGCGGGCCACCACTTCGTCGCGGTCGGCATCAAATTCGGTGCCGTCAAGATGGGTGTGGGTATCAATGAAATTCATATCTTTATATATATATTAGGAGTTAAAGGGAGTTAAAGGAGTTATCGCTCCCTGCGGTCGCTAAGGAGTTAAAGCCAATACCGGCGTAAAGAATTCGATTGGACGTATTCTTGTCTACACCCAATTCTGATATAAACCAATTATTCATGACCAAATCATACTTTATGTTGGTATTGGCTTTAACTCCTTAGCGACCGTAGGGAGCGATAACTCCTTTAACTCCCTTTAACTCCTAAAAAACTACTTTTCCCTTTTAAGCAAAGCTGCCATGAACTCGCGAAGCTGCGCTTTGCGCTCGTCCGACACGGCTACACGGGCAAGACTCTTTTCACTCTCGGCAAAATAATGGTTTATGCGCGTTTCACAAAGCTCACGTATGCCGAGTTGGTTGTAGATGCCGGTGACAGCCGCAATCTTTTCGGCGCGGTCAAAGTCACGGGCAGAAATCCAACGTTCGAGTTCGGCGCGCTGACGGTTGTCGGCACGCTGCATGGCATTGATGAGCATATAAGTCTTCTTGTTCGATGTAATGTCGCCTCCGATGGCCTTTCCGAAAACTTTCGGGTCGCCATAGACGTCAAGCAGGTCATCCTGCAACTGGAACGCCAGACCGAGCTGCTCGCCGAACTTGTAAAGCAGGTCGGCATCTTCGGCGGGGGCGTCGGCCAGTATGGCACCTATCTTCATGGCGCAGGCCAGAAGCACACTTGTTTTGAGGCGTATCATCTCTATATACTCTTCTTCGGTTACATCGTTGCGGCACTCAAAGTCCATGTCGTACTGCTGGCCCTCGCCAATCTCGAGTGCCGTTTCCGTGAAAAGGTCGAGAACGGGCTTCAGCTTGTCGGCATCGCATTGTGCCATGCGCTGATATGCCACCACGAGCATTGAGTCGCCCGAGAGTATGGCCGTATTGGCGTTCCACTTGCGGTGTACGGTGGGCACTCCGCGGCGCACGTCGGCATTATCCATCAGGTCGTCGTGCAGCAGCGTGTAGTTGTGGTATGTTTCAAGGGCGCAGGCCGGCATAAGTATGTGTTCGGGGTCATCCTTGTACATATTGTATGCCAGCAGCATCAGCACAGGACGTATGCGTTTGCCTCCGATGGAGAGCACGTATCTGATGGGTTCGTATATGGACTCCGGTTTACGGTCGTATGTCAGACCATCGATAAACTCGTTCACCTTGTTCAGGATTTCCTTTGGTGTCAACATGTCTTTTAAGATTTATGAATAAATAAAATGTTATTATTGTCTACAACTTGAACACTACCGGTATGCGTACCATCGTGCGGCAGGGCTTGTCGTTCTGCATGCCGGCTTTCCATGCCGGCATCGTCCGCAATACGCGCAGCACCTCGCGGTCGCAATTCGGTTCGAGCGAGGTCACTATTTTCAAGTCGGAGATACTGCCGTCGGTGCCCACGACAAACTGTACCATCACCTTGCCCTGCACCCTGCGCCGTCGCGCCGACTCGGGATATTTGAGATTGCGCGTGAGCCACCGCATAAACTCCACGGGGCCGCCGGGAAACTCCGGCAGCTGTTCGACGATGCGGAAGTTGAGCGGATTGTCTTTAAGTTCGGGGTTGAGTATCGGCGGCATCTCTTTGGCATCGTCAGGACGCGGCGGCTCGAATTTCGTCATCTCCAACAGCTTGTCGGCATCACCGTCGGTGTCGCGCCCCCTCTCGTCGGGCATTGCCACTTCCATGTTGTCATTCTGAACTTTCAGGCGGTCGGCCACCGACTGCTCATGACGGGCCTCGGGCATTTTGACTGGTACGGGAAGTGCCAATGGTATCATGTCATCCTTGCGGTGCAGGTTGTCAAGCATGCTCAAATCGGTGTCTATCGTACCGCTGTCATCGGCAGAATATTCGAAAGCGACAAAAAGAGTTGTCAGCACCACAGTAAGCGACAGGAGAAACCTCGTGGTCCTCTTGTCTTCCAAATCGGCCTTTTTACTCTTTTTAATCTCCATTCACTTTATAATATTCACCGGTAATTTGCGTTATAATATTGTGAATATAACGATTTGCTGCTACAAAATTAGCGCAGATATTTGAAAAAAGGCGTATCTTTGCCGACAAAATAGTTTAAATAGATGAAAAAAGTTGTTTTGGCCATATTTTTCACTTTGTTTTCCGTCATGACACAAGCACAGGAGAGCCGTACCGATTACAATTTTCTGAGACTGCCTGTGAGTGCTCATGCCGCGGCATTGGGTGGTGACAACATCACGATAATAGAAGATGACCCTACGATGATATTTCACAACCCGTCGCTTATAACCTCTGTCAGTGACAAGTCGATCAACCTGAACTATATGACATATATGGAGGGCGTGAAGACGGCCAGTGCCTCGTTTGTGAAGACGGCCGGAGAGAAAGCGACCTGGGGTGTGATGGCGCAGTATATGGATTATGGGACGATGAAGGAGATGACGCCCGACAATATACAGACGGGTACGTTTTCGGCCAAGGATATTATGGTGGGAGGAACGTTCGCATACACTCTGAGTGAATATCTGGCCGGAGGCGTGACGGCAAAGTTCATCACGTCAAGCATCGGCGGATACAGTTCGGTGGCTGTAGGTGTCGACCTGGGACTGAATTATTATTCGCCAGAAAACGACCTGTCGGTGTCGGCCGTGGCACGCAACCTCGGCGGACAGATAAAGGCTTTTGACGATGACTTCGAAAAGATTCCGCTCGACTTGCAAATCGGCGTGAGCAAGAAACTCGGCAATGCGCCGTTGCGTTTCTCTGCTACGATGACGGGGCTGAACAACTGGGAGGGACGTCTTGCCGACCACTTTGTAGTGGGGGCCGACATTCTGATTTCAAGCAACATTTACATTGGCGGTGGATATAACTTCCGTCGTGTGAAGGAGATGAAAGTGCCGGAGGAAGAGGGGGAGGGCAGTCATGGCGCAGGACTGTCATTTGGTGCCGGCCTGCAACTTGAACGTTTCAAGTTGCAGGTGGCTTATGCCAAATATCATGTGTCATCAACGTCACTGCTGTTTAACGTAACGTATTCGTTGTAAATCTGTTTTCCATATAATCTACAAACGCCTTATTGGCCATGCGTATACCGCCCGGTGTGGGATAGTGTCCCGTAAAATACCAGTCGCCTGGATGGTTGGGGCAGGCTTTATGCAGTCCTTCGATGCTTTGGAATACCAGTTCGATGGGCACATTCATACCCTTCGGTCGCAGCATCTCCACTATTTTGCGGTTGATTTCCTCCACAGAAAACGGCTCATAAACGTACCGTACCATGTTTTCCGTGACATTTTCCTCCTTACATGTCCTGTACGTGTCGTCAAGCAGCTGCTCCATGCCCCGTTCCTCAATGAGGGCGACGGCGGCACGAAAGGCGCAGAGTTCGTCCAGACGTGACATGTCGATGCCGTAGTAGTCGGGATAGCGTATCTGCGGCGAGCTGCTTACCATGATTATCTTCTTCGGATGCAGACGGTCGAGTATTTTGAATATGCTTTCTTTCAGTGTTGTCCCCCGTACGATGGAATCGTCTATGATGACGAGATTGTCCTCATACGGGCGCAGCGAACCGTAGGATACATCATATACGTGTGCGGCAAGGTCGTTACGCTCCGTTCCTTCGGCGATGAATGTGCGCAGCTTGATGTCCTTCCATACCACCTTCTCCGTCCTGATATTGTTGTCAAGGCGGCGCATACCCTCCACCATACCGTAGAAAGCCACCTCCGCCGTGTTGGGGATATAGGATAACACAGTATGCGCCACATCACCGTCTATGGCTTTCATGATGGCCGGTGTCAGCTGTTCGCCCAAATTCTTGCGTTCCCGGTATATGTCGCAGTCGGAGCCGCGGCTGAAGTAGATGCGCTCGAACGAGCAGGCATGGTTGCCCTTGGGGGCTATGACCTGAGTCAGACTGAGCGTCCTGTCTTTGCTGACGGCAAGAGCTTCGCCAGCATGCAGTTCATGGATGTGTGATGCGGGGACATCGAAGGTGGTCTGTATGACCGGACGTTCTGATGCCACCACCAGCACCTCATCGTCATGATACCAAAAAGCGGGACGTATGCCCCAAGGGTCGCGCATGGCAAACATCTCGCCGCTGCCGGTTATTCCGCAGAGCACATAACCACCGTCAAACATGGGGGTGGATGTGCGCAGTACATTGACAATGTCGATGTTGTCTTCAATGAAGTCGGTGATGCCGGTACCCGTTAGTCCTTTCTCTGCCGCGATGTTGTAGAGACGCTCGTTTTCGCGATCCAGACGGTGCCCCATAAGCTCAAGCATTATGTAAGTGTCGCTGTAGATGCGCGGATGCTGTCCCGTTGCGGTGATGACATCAAACACCTCGTCTACATTTGTCATGTTGAAGTTGCCGCAGAGGCAGAGGTTCTTGGCCCTCCAGTTGTTGCGGCGTAAAAAAGGATGGACATACTGCAGACCGCTTCTGCCTGTCGTGGAATAACGCAGGTGTCCCATATAGAGATGTCCGGTAAAGGAGTCGGTCACACGTTTGAATATCTCGGTGATGGCATTATTGCCTTCGGCCCGTTCGCGGAACATATATTCGCTGCCGGCAGGTGCTTCAAGATTGACACATGCCATGCCGGCACCTTCCTGTCCGCGGTTGTGCTGCTTCTCCATCATCAGATACAGTTTCTCCAGTCCGTAACGGCCTGTGCCGTATTTCTTCTCGTAGTACGCCAGTGGCTTCAGCAGGCGGATCATTGCCACGCCGCACTCATGCTTCAGTTGCTCCATAGCTGATACTTGCTTTGATGAATGACATGAACAATGGATGCGGATGAAGCACCGTAGAGGAATATTCCGGATGGAACTGTGTGCCGATGTACCATCTTAGTGTTGGTATCTCCACTATTTCCACAAGGCCGGAATCAGGATTGACGCCTGCACATTTCATTCCATGCTCTTCATATTCGGCCCTGTACTTGCTGTTGAATTCATAGCGGTGGCGGTGGCGTTCGCAGATGAGGCTCTGTCTTCCGTAAGCGTCCCATGTGCGGCTGCCTTCTGCAACCGCACACTCGTAACTGCCGAGACGCATGGTACCACCCATCTGCGTTATGTCTTTCTGTTCCTCCATCATGTCTATGACATTGTGTGTGGTCGTTGCATCCATCTCGCTGCTGTCGGCGTCTTTCCAGCCAATGACATTCCGTGCAAACTCTATCACCATCATCTGCATGCCGAGACATATTCCAAGGGTGGGGATGTCGTTGGTGCGGCCATATCCGGCGGCGATGATTTTGCCGTCAATGCCACGGCTGCCGAAGCCCGGACAGATGACTATGCCTGACATCCCGCCGAGTTTCTCCGCTACATTGTCATGGGTAATGTCTTCGCTGTTGATGAATATCGGTTTTACCTTGCGGTCGTTGTACGTTCCGGCATGTGCAAGGCTTTCGAGTATGCTTTTGTAGGCGTCTTGCAAGTCATATTTGCCCACAAGTGCTATCCGTATCTCCTTGACGGCCTTTTTCCTGCGGTCGAGGAAGTCGCGCCATGGTCCCAGCTCGGGAGTCTCGCCTGGGGACACTCCCATTTTCTTGAGACAAATGGCGTCAAGGCCCTGTCGCTGCATGTTCACTGGCACTTCGTATATACTTGGCAGGTCTTGGCTCTGAATGACCGCAGGTATATCAACGTTGCAGAAATGAGCGACCTTTGCCCTCAAATCGTCACTTAACGGATGCTCGGTACGCAACACCAGCACTTCCGGCTGAATACCGAAACCTTGCAGTTGTTTCACACTGGTCTGCGTGGGCTTTGTCTTCAGTTCACCGGCTGCCGCCAGATAAGGAATATAGGTAAGGTGTACATTAAGTGCACTCTGTGGCCCCAGTTCCCAGCGCAACTGTCTTATGGCCTCCAGAAACGGCTGGCTCTCGATGTCACCGATAGTGCCGCCTATCTCGGTAATTACGAAATCAAGCGGCCGTTTGGTGGCGTTGAGCAGAATCCTGCGCTTTATCTCATCCGTGATGTGCGGGACAACCTGAATGGTCTTGCCGAGATAGTCTCCGCGACGCTCGCGCTCTATCACGCTTTGGTATATACGTCCGGTGGTCACACTGTTGTCACGGGTGGTCTCTATGCCAGTAAACCGCTCATAGTGTCCCAAGTCGAGGTCGGTTTCCATGCCGTCTGCCGTTACATAACATTCGCCGTGTTCATAAGGGTTGAGTGTTCCCGGATCGATATTGATATAAGGATCAAACTTTTGGATTGTAATACTGTAGCCACGTGCTTGCAACAGTTTTCCCAGCGATGCCGAGATGATGCCTTTGCCGAGTGACGAGGTTACGCCTCCTGTAATGAAGATATATTTTGTTTCCATACGTTGTGTTGATGAATCTGTATCATTTGTCTTGCAATAAACCTGGCTGCAAAGGTATTCTTTTCGTTTCGTTTGCGCAATATCCTGTATGGAAAATCTTGGTGCCGACAAACGGAAAGTAAGAGATGTGCATGTTTTGATATAAAAACATTATAATATGTTTGTCTTTTCGGGTAAAACGCATGAAAGTGTAAGAATGTCGTGATTTTATAGATGCAGAATGGTATGGAAATGAAATATGGCTGTCTCTTATACACATCTGACGCTGCCGACGACTCCTTACGTG
>ENA-OYXX01000523-OYXX01000523.1-human-gut-metagenome-genome-assembly--contig:-NODE-523-length-17653-cov-8.068303_pt1 | contig 17653 bp, 9 predicted proteins | sample MGYA00243976_ERZ653434 | MGnify/ENA primary metagenome ERZ653434 (study PRJEB26926, sample SAMN06165112) | human gut metagenome | biome: ENVO:00009003; feature: ENVO:2100002; material: ENVO:00002003...
CACGGAGACACAGAGGGGCATAATAACTCTGTGTCTCCGTGTCTCTGTGTTCAAATAAATTCCAAAAGAAATCTTTGCGTCTCCGCGACCTTCGCGTTTAAAGAACCCGCAAATCGGACAAAAGTCGCGATATTCGTACAATATTCCCATATTTCCCCAATATATTTACCGTATCTTTGCAACAGACAAGCTGCATTATCTTTGCAGAAGTCAAGTTCGTTATCATTGCAACATATACTAAAACAAAATAACCGAGAAAAATATGGGAATAAACATTAAACATCTGATGCTCGCGGCCGCCCTCGCCATGACGACAGGCGCAAACGCCCGCGACACCTACAACTTCAACTCCGACTGGAGAATAGACAAACAGAAGCGCACCGTAACCCTGCCGCACGCATGGAACGAGGACGAGGCCTTCAAAGTGGGAATAAAAGAACTGAGCGACTCGGTGATATGGTACCGCAAGACGTTCACCCTGCCGAAAGATGCAGAGGGCAAACGGGTGTTCATTGAGTTCGAGGGGGCACGCCAGGCTGCCGAGATAATTGTAAACGGCCACAACGTGGGACTGCACGAGAACGGAGTGACGGCTTTCGGCTTCGACCTCACACCTTATATAAAGAAAGGCAAGAACCTCATCGAGGTGCGCACGGACAACAGCTGGAACTATCACGAGCGGGCCACCAACTCAACATACCAGTGGAACAACAACAACTTCAACGCCAACTACGGCGGTCTGCCCAAAAACGTGTGGCTGCACATCACCGACAACGTATACCAGACGCTGCCTCTGTACAGCAACCTGAAGACAACGGGTGTGTATGTATATGCCAAAGACTTCGACATAAAGGGACACGCCGCAACCATCTGCGTGGAAAGTGAAGTGAGGAACGAGACCGACAGCCCCGTGACGCGACGGCTGCATGTTTCGGTGGACGAGACTGACGGCAAGGGCAACATCTGCCAGTTCACAAGCGATGAAGTGACCATAGCCCCCCACTCCACAGCCGTGCTCAAAGCCCAAAAACAGGCTTACGGCCTGCACTTCTGGAGCTGGGGCTACGGATATATGTATGACGTAACGACTTCTTTAAATAAGAGTGAAGACCCTGTCGTCACCCGCACCGGCTTCAGAAAGACGGAGTTCAAGAACGGAATGATTTATCTGAACGACCGCGTGATGATGGTTCACGGATATGCACAGCGCACGAGCAACGAATGGCCGGGCGTGGGCATGTCGGTACCGGCGTGGCTGAGCGACTACTCCAACGACCTGCAGGTGAAGAGCGGCGGCAACGTGGTACGATGGATGCACGTGGCACCGTGGAAACAGGATGTGGAATCGTGCGACCGCGTGGGATTGATACAGGCCATGCCTGCCGGCGACGCCGAAAAGGACGTGGAGGGACGCCGCTGGGAGCACCGCGAGGAGGCCATGCGCGACGCCATCATCTACTACCGCAACAACCCGAGCATAATATTCTATGAGTGTGGCAACCAGCGCATCTCGGCAGAGCACATGGTTGCGATGAAAGCCATACGCGACCAGTATGACCCCAACGGCGGACGCGCCATTGGAAGCCGCGAGATGCTCGACCGCCCCGAAGCCGAATATGGCGGCGAGATGCTCTACGTGAACAAGAGCGACACCAAGCCGATGTGGATGATGGAGTACTGCCGCGACGAGGCCCTGCGCTGGTACTGGAACTCGTGGAGCTACCCGTATCACAAGGAAGGTGACGGCCCGCTCTACCGCAACGCACCCGCCGATGCATACAACCACAACAACGACGAATTTGTGGCCGAGCTGGTGGAGCGCTGGTACGACTATTGGCTGGAACGCCCGGGAAGCGGCACAAAGGTGAACTCAGGAGGTGTGAAGATTGTGTTCAGCGACACACAGACGCACGGCCGGTCGGCCGACAACTACCGTGTGAGCGGCGTTGTAGACCCCATGCGCGTGCCGAAAGACGCATTCTTCGCCCATCAGGTGATGTGGGACGGCTGGGTGGATGACCTCAAGCCCCGCACATATATAGTAGGTCACTGGAACTATGACAACGATTTCACCGTGCCCACGGTATATGTGGTGTCTACAAGCGACAGCGTGGTGCTCGAGCAGAACGGCCGACGCATTGCCGCCGACGAAAAGAAATACAGATTCCTGCATATTTTCAAGAACGTGAAACACACGGGCAACACGCTGACGGCACACGGTCTTGACAAGAACGGACGCGAAGAGTCGGCATACACTCTCGAGACAACGGGTGAGGCGGCAAGCATAAAGCTCACGGCCATACAGAATCCGACGGGATGGAAGGCCGACGGCAACGATGTGGCTCTGGTTCAGGTGGAAGTGGTGGACAAGCAGGGACGCCGCTGCCCGCTGGACAACCGTCTGGTGAAGTTCTCGCTGAATGGTCCGGCAGAATGGCGCGGTGGTGTGGCCAAAGGCAAGGACAACCATGTGCTCTGCGACACACTGCCCGTGGAATGTGGCATCAACCGCGTGATGCTCCGCTCGCTGACAAAGGCCGGCACTGTTACGCTGACGGCTCGTGCCGAGGGCATGCCTGACGCGCGTATCACCCTGGAGACAAACCCGATAACGGTGGAAGGCGGACTGACAACGTATAAGCCGTCGGACGGTCTGAAGAGTGTGCTCGACCGCGGTGAGACCCCGCAGGAGCCTTCGTTCAAGCAGTGGCGCCGCGGCGTTCAGATAGAATCGGCCGTGGCCGGCAGCGGCAACGACCCGCGTCTGAGCTACGACACGTTCGAGAACACATCATGGGAGAGCCGCAACGACCGCGATTCGGCATGGATAACTTACACTCTGGCCGAAGAGACCGAAATCGACGATATCTGCATCAAGACGAAGGGCTTCCGCATGACCACCTACCCCATCGCCGTATATGCCGGCGACGTGAAGGTGTGGGAGGGATGGACCCCGAAGTCGCTGAGCTATATCCACATCCCGCTGAAAAACGCTCCGAAAGCCCGCACATACACCATCCGCAGTATCGGTTCGAGCACGACAAAGGACGCTTTCGGCGCCGTGCAGGAACTGGACAGCAAAAACAATGACAAGAAGGTGAAGGGCAACTATTCGCTGAAAATCATTGAGATTGAATTTTTGAAGGAACTTTGATTTTGCTCTCCCGAGCAAAATCAAAGAGGAGTTAAAGGAGTTATCGCTCCCTGCGGTCGCTTAGGAGTTAAAGCCAATACCGGCATAAAGGCCATAACAGGTAGGGACATATTCTTGTATTTGTCCGTCAATATTGATTGGTAATCAACAATATGATGCGGACAAATACAAGAATATGTCCCTACCTGTTATATGGTGAAAGGGTATACGAAAGAAGAAAACGAATCCTTTATGCCGGTATTGGCTTTAACTCCTCAGCGGCGCAGCCGCGATAACTCCTTTAACTCCCTTTAACTCCTTAAAAAAGCTCCCAGCGGGAGCTTTTTTAATAAACAAACTTCCCATCCGCCGTTATTCCCGCCACAGACACCTTTACACGTGTTTCCTTACCATTGTTGAAGAAAGTGGCAGTGAAACGGCCGTCGGCATCGGTACGCGCGTTGGGATTCCAATAGAGCGTGCGGCGATAGTCGGCCGGCGCGTCAGGCTGGCGCTGACTGTAGTCGGGATTGTAAAACGCCGCAGGCTCGTTGACGCCATAGAGCACGATATGGCGGTCGCGGAAAGTGGGCTGCACACCGCCATCGGCAAAAGGCACCATCTCCACCGTCACATCGGCAGCGGCACTTTCCTGCTCCATCGGCGCATCCTCATTGCGCGGCTCGTAGTCGGTAAACAGACGAATCTTATGCAGGCTCTTCAACTTCAATTTGTTGTAATAAGCCCGCACGTTGCGGTTGGTCCACACATTGGTAAGGCCGCTAACCGTCGAGTTGATGTTTCTGTCGGGGTTGAACGTGCGGTAATACGTGAAGCGGTCGATACGCCCGGCAATGTTGTAACGGTTGTAACGCCCCATGTTGCCACAGAGGAAACGCGCCACCTGCACCGGAAACATCCTCATATCGTACATTCCGAAACTCAATCCGTAGTCAGTAAGGTCGTTGTATATACTGTAAACATCGGCTACGTAAGCCGGCTTCTTATAGTCGATGGCTCGCTTGCCGCGCTTTTTTCCCTTCACCTTGAGATTATCAAGCCTGTGGTCTTCGTCGGTCAGCGATGAAAGGATAGAGTCACCTATGGCATCGCCGTGAACCGATTGTTCGGGCGTATGCGTCTGATAATAACTGTACTTCGACGTGAATACGGGATATATCATGTCGCGTTTCACGAAAAAATCCGGATAGGCGTCTTCCTTGTATACCGTTTTATCAAGACGCGACTCCATGCTCTTCTTCACCGAGTCCTTCTCTTCGTAAGCCTTCATGTTGAGCATGGCGGTGCCATAAAACGGCGGAATCTCAAACAGATAGCGGCCGCCATCGTGCGTGAGCTGCACACCGCCCACCACGCCGTCGGAGAACGACACCTCGGCCTCTACCAAAACCTCATGATTCAATCCACCGTGATTAACACCGTTGGCCGCATAAGTCTCGTCGATACGCACATACTCTATATTTGACACCGGCACATCTGGCTCTGCCGCAATGTCCATATCGGCGGTGCTTGACAGGCCACCGTTGTCAGAACCCACAACATCACCCGCATCGGCCGGCGATGACGTGTCGGCATTTTCCTCCACCTTTACGCCCGCCATTCCGAGTCCGTATGCCCACGACGGTATTTCGTCAGGCGTCACCTCGTTGAGTGGCAACGTCTTGTAGACAGTGCCCTCAAGCGTAAGTGACTTTTCTGGGGCATAACGCCGGCGGGCACAGGTTGTGTCTGCCAGTTCTGTCCAGTTGTACCTGCGCCATCCCTGCACCATCATCAGAAGGTCGAGGGCTTCGGCACGTGCCGGATCATCGGAAGAAAAGTAGTAAGTCGGATTGGCGATAAAGCCCTTCAATTCGCTGCCGAGAAGCATGTCGGTCATGATGTTGCCGTCATCGTATGTAGGATCATCGGTGGCAGCATCACGCACGGCCACAGAAAACAGTGCCGGTTCAAGCAAACCGTCGCACTTCATGCCGATGTCCACCTTCTCATAAGGTGCATACGCCCGTGTTCCGGCACCCTCAACGGTCATACGGCCGCTGTCATAATCGTGGTTGTTAACAAAGAACAGACGGTCGGCAATGATACGTCCGCGGCTGTCGAAAAGCGTGATATCGTTGACACCCGTGGGCAGGTTGGCGGGCAGGGTAACCGAAGCACGGCCGTCGGCACCGAATGTAACCTCACTGAAATTACACAACACACCACGGCACAATATCGACACGCCGTAACGGCTATCGGCGGGCAGATTGCGCGAATGTATATTGAGGACACCGTCGGAAAGCATGACGGTGGCTCCTGAGGGTTCGGCCTTGGGCAAATCGAAAGCATAGTCCTTGCCGCCATGCGTAAACCGTGCCTTCAGGCGACCGGCACCCGGCGTAACCGTAAACACTCCGCGGCCCATATATCCGGCAACGGCATCGGCCACGGTGACATCGCCGTCGGTAACACGCCCCTTCAGCGACACGGCAGCACCCTCACGGTCGGTAAGTTCGAAAGCCACACGGCAGGGCACTCCCTCTATCAGATGGCCGCCCTCAGGATAAAACCGGGCTTCAAGTCCGGCCTTGGGTGCTTTCATGACGCGCTGTTTGGGGCGAGAAACCATCTGCTTGTAAGTATAGTCGCCAGGCTTGTCGGGCTTGGCAAACACGGGCAACACGCGCGAGTACAGCCCGTCCCATGTGCGGAAATAGTCGGCCGCCATATTGTGACTGTAGAACATATCGGCATCGTTACGGCTGTAACGCTTGTGTGACACGTTGAAGTTGAGCATCCACCGTGTGTATGCCCGCAGTTCGTAATAGCCGGAATAGAGCGAGTCGGTGAGACAGAACTGGCCATGGCCGTAACCGGCGGAACTGACGATGATGTGCTGACGCTCTACAAGCAGACCGTCGGGCGTGAGCAGTTCGACAAACACCATACGGCTTATGTCACTATAACCGAGGTTGTCGGCACGCGTCACATAAGCCTTATACCATATCGTATCACCCACAAAATAACAAGTGTTGTCGGTATGTATGTAAACCTTTTCCTGCACTTGAGTGTCGGACGAACTTTCAAGCGCGCTGTGTATGTCATCGAGCGAACTTATCTGTGCTGCACCAAACAGGGGCACAAGTGCCATGATTAATGGCATGACGTATCTTTTCATTATAATGTTGTTTACGTGATTGTGTAATTTCTTTCAGTTCACAAAGATACTACTTTTCACGATAACGGCGGCATCAATAAACATTTTTCTCACTCCGCAGTGCTTATTTTAGATATCTGACGGATGTTTTTGCCGGAATACTTGTCTTAATGATAAAAAAATCATATATTTGCATCAACTAACAAAACAATTTACCTTACAATACAAAAGATTACTTATGAGAAAAGGACTGAAAAGATGGACCATGACCGCAATGCTGGCCTTGACAACAATCGGCGGTGCCGCACAGAACCTGCAAAAAGGTGACTACGGCTACCTGTACTGCCACATGAGCGATCGCGGGGAATGGACGGCGTACGCCCTGAGCCGCGACGGACTGCACTTCCACGACCTTATCAACGGCGACTCTATCTTCCCGCCATCGGAGCATGCACGCATAGAGGGCGGCACGCGCGATGCCTACATCTGCCGCAAATATGACGGCTCGGGATATCTGATGGTCACCACCGACATGTGCGTGAGAAAGAGCCATATATGGGACAACTACGGCATGGACCTCTATACGAGTGACGATTTGATAAACTGGAAGTCGGTGACATTCGACTTCCGCAAGGGTCCGTCGATATTCTGCGACCCCGAGTCACCCGACGTATACAAAGACTGGTCTACCATCAACCGCGTATGGGCGCCGCAGACATTCTGGGACCCTACATTCGAGTGGGCCGACGGCACCAAGGGCGGTTACTTCATATACTACTCGATGCTCAACCGTCCTGAAGAGCCTTACGACCGCATGTATTACTCGTATGCCGACAAGTCGTTCACGAAGATGACCAAGCCACGCCTGCTCTTCGACTGGGGCTACGCCACCATCGACGCCGACATCAATTATCTGGAGGCCGACGGCCTGTACCACATGATGATAAAGAAAGAAGGCGGCAAGCCGGGCCTCTTCACATCGCACGCCAAGAGCCTGACGGGACCGTGGAGCGAGCCCGTGGATGACGACTACGTGAGTTTTGAGGGCAACAAGAAGTGCGAGGGTGTGTCGGCCTTCCAGCTCATAGGCGACGACACGTGGCGCATAGGCTACATAGAATACTCGTCAAACCCGAAGCACTACCGCATCTGCAAGGCCGACAAGTACATGCGCAACTTCTCCGACCCCGTGGACATAGAGGGAGTGAACGGACCGCAGCACGGCTCGTTCATGCGGCTGACCAAAGAGGAGTACGACCGTTTGCAGGCATGGAGCGACGCACGCGAGGCACAACATATAAAACCCAACGCCAACAACCCGGTGATAAAGGGTCTCTTCGCCGACCCGGAGATTCTGTACAGCGAGAAGACGGGCAAGTATTATCTGTACCCTACAACCGACGGAAAGGTGGGATGGCAGAACCACGACGCACGTGTGTACTCGTCTGACGACCTGAAGACATGGACCGACGAGGGCGTGATGTTCGACCTCGAGAAAGACTGCAAATGGGCCGACAAGTGCCTGTGGGCTCCGTGCATCATCGAGAAGAAGACGGGAAAGAACAAATATAAGTATTACTACTACTTCACCGGAGCACAAAAAATCGGTGTGGCCGTGGCCGACTCGCCCACAGGACCGTTTAAGGACGCTCTCGGCAAACCGCTGCTTGACAAGAAGCCGGAAGGCGTGAAGGGCGGACAGGTGATCGACCCCGACGTGTTCCAGGACCCGAAGACGGGAAAATATTACCTGTACTGGGGTAACGGTTTTCTCGCCGCCTCGGAACTTGGCAAGGACATGAAGTCGATTGTAAACACGAAGGTGCTCATCGACCGCAAGGACAAGGGCCGCTACAACTACAACGAAGGTACATACGTGTTCGAGCGCAACGGCCTCTACTACTTCATGTGGTCGGAGAACGACACCCGCAGTGCCAACTACCGCGTGCGCTACCTCATCAGCGAGTCGCCCACAGAACTGATACGCAACGGCAAGCCGGCAATGCCGGAACGCACCGTGGTGCTGAAGCAAGATCCGTCAAAAGGCATCTTCGGCACAGGGCACCACTCCATCCTGCGCAAGCCAAACACTGACGAATGGTACATCGTATACCACCGTTTCGCCCGCCCCAACGCCATCAAGATGGGATGGGACGCCGGCTACAACCGTGAGGTGTGCATCGACCGCATGGAGTTCAACGAGGATGGAACGATAAAGACCATAAACACGACGCTTTAGAGCTATACCAATGAAGAAAGCGACTCCTGACGGGGCCGCTTTCTTTCCTATTTACAATATTAAAATACCATGAAAAAAATCATTTCTTCAACTTGAACGAGTTCTCTATGCTTCCAAGTTCCTCTACGAAGGCCTTGTCCACCTTCAGACGCTTCTCCACCGCCGAACAACTGTGTATCACGGTGGAATGGTCGCGGTTGCCGATGAGTTGTCCGATGCGCGAAGCCGGCATCTTGGTATACTTCTGGGCAAAATACATCGACACCTGGCGCACTATCACGTAATCACGCTTGCGGCTGCGGCTGAAAACATTCTGCTGTGTCACATTATAGTGGTTGCAAACCTTGTCAAGTATGTCATCCACGGTCAGGGGATGATTGTCTATCTTTACGGCACGCTTGATGACACGTTCGGCCAGACGCATGTCGATGTTACAGTTGTAAACAACGGAATAAGCCATAAGCGAGTTGATGACACCTTCAAGGTCACGCACGCTTCCGTTGGCCGTCTCAGCGATAAAGCGGATGACATCCTCGGGGATTTTCAGGCCGTCGCGACGGCACTTCGTGGTCAGGATGTCCATACAAAGCTGCGTGTTGGGCTTCTCCAACTCTGCCGTAAGACCGCATTTGAAGCGCGTAAGCAGACGGTCTTTCATGCCCTGCAACTCCACCGGCGGGCGGTCGCTGGCCAGAATTATCTGCTTGCCCGTGCGGAAAAGATGGTCGAAGATATGGAAGAACGTGTCGAGTGTGCGCGTTGCTGTGGCCCACTCCTGTATATCGTCGACTATCAGCACGTCGATGGTCTGATAAAAGTTGATGAAGTCGTTGGTGGTGTTGTGCCGCACAGAGTCTGTGAACTGCACCTGAAAGAGGCGGGCACTGACATAAAGCACCCTCTTGGCAGGATACATCTCCTTGCACTTCACACCTATGGCGTTGACAAGATGAGTCTTTCCGCATCCGGAGGGACCGTAAACATAAAACGGATTGAACGCCGAACGGCCGGGATGCTCCGCTATCGACAGCCCGACGGTGCGCGGCAGCTTGTTGCTGTTTCCCTCTATGTAATTGTTGAAAGTATGCCGCAGATTAAGCTGCGGATTAAGTGGGGGCATAGCCGGCGTCCTGCCGGGAGCGGCCGGTTGCGGCCTGCTGTTGTTTGCAGGCCTTACGGTCTGTGCAACCGGCTGCTCTATCGCTGCCGGTTCGTCAGCCTCCACGTCCTGCGAGAGATTGTGCGCCTTGTCTGTAACGATACGGTAAGTAAGCCGCACGTTCGTGCCGAAACAACGTGTAAGCACCTTGCTCAATAGTCCCACGTAGTACTGTTCCAAGTACTCGTAGACATACGGACTCGGAACCTGAACCAACAGTGTCCTATTCTCAACGGAATACGACTCGAAACCTATCGGTGCAAACCACGTTTTAAACTGCTGCTCTGTGACGTTCTCCTTTATCATACCGAGACATCTGTCCCACAGCATCTTATGACTATCAACCATTTCGGGCGTTAATTTTCTATCGTTTCTTTATGCAGTAATATAATGCTATAAGATTTTTGGAAGTGCAAAGTTCGCCTTTTTTCCCGAGATAAACAAATGTCACGATTTCAATCTGCCCATGAAAGAAAACCCGTAACAGGCTTATTATTGGGGCTTTAAGTGTGTTTTGCACCCTTCTTATGGCTTTTACCATTTTGTCAATTCCAACCTTTTGTCTATCAGCTTATTACACAATATTCTGCCACATACCGACTTTTCTGTCGATATGTGGCAGAATATCACAATCTGTTATAAATAAGGGCTTTCGCCACTTTCCGGGCTTTTGCCGGCGGAACGTCTCTATTTAGACTAAATAAAAATATTCCGCTTACTTGTCCTTCTTACCGAATACCGAGAAATGTACATAGCGCTTGGGGTGCTGGCGCAAGTCGATGAGCAGCGAATCGGCACTGCGCATGGTCGACGAGAGGTCGTAATAGAGCTGCGGGTCGCGCATCAGCAATCCCAGTGTACCTTCCTTGCTGTCGAGGGCTGCCGTCAGGCGGTTTACGTTGTTAAGCGTGGCATCAACCTTTGTCATTGTTGCGGCAAAGTCGATGTCACTGAGCTTTCCCGTCAGCTGTTCGGTATTGCAAAGCACATTGTCGGCCTTGTCCAGCATGCCCGGCACCTTACGGTTGAGACTTGCCGTGAGCGTGTTGAGCTGCGATGTCGTCGCGGCAAGATTGTCCGTTATGCGGTTCACGTTTTGCAGGGAGTTGGCCAATGCCTGATCTGCCAGAAGTGTGTTGAGACTTGTCAGGATGGAGTCAATCTTGGGCAGCATCTTCTCTACCGTCGGCAACATGTTGGCCGCCTTGCCCAGCATGCCCGCATCCTTGCCGCCCTGTATGGTATCGCCCGCAGCGACACTCTCCAGAGGATTGCCGGCAAGCACCAGATTCATCTTCACGTTGCCGAGCATGTCGCTCTCTATCTCGGCAGTGGAGCCTTTGGGCAGACGCATCTCCTTCGACAGTCCTACTGCTGCCACAATCTTGCCGTCGCCACTGTAATTGTAGACAATGTCTTTCACCACGCCTACCTTGTAGCCGTTGGCGTATACTGGACTTGAAGCCGACAAGCCACTGATGTCATCGAACGTCACATAGTAGGTATTGTCATTTGAGAGCAGGCTCAGCCCCTTCAGAAACTGCAAGCCGAAGAACAACACCACAACGCCTAATATAGCCACACATGCTATTTGGACCTCTTTTGTAAAAAACTTCATATCGTCTATCTTTTGTTTCTGTTACTTTTAAATTCACGTATCGCCTCCGCCACATTCATCTTGCGACCATCCTTGAAAGCCACCACAAACGCCTCGGGAAACTTGTCGAGTATGCTCTTCCTCAGGGCGGATATCTCATTATAGTCAACCGACGAACCGTAAGTGAACTTATAAAGCCCGCCCTCTTCATAAGAACCGACGTTGTCCAGTCCCTTAAACACCGCGGCATTGCCGTCAAGATGGCGGCTGCTCGCCATTATCTGCACCTTGAACACGGGCACAGCCCCGCCTGCCGCCGGTACCGGAACATCCGTTTTCCTTGAAGGCGCATTGTCCGCCGCAGGCTTCACTGCCGCAGAATCCGGCTTGCCCACAGCGGCCGGCTTCTTCTCCGCCACCGGAACCGGTTCCGTTTTTCTGCCATCCTGTTGTGGTTCTCCACCAACCCGTCCGGTCGAGGCATCGCTGGCAGAAGTGTCTTTCACCCTGCCGTTGCGGGCATCTGCCAGTTCGGCAATGATGCTCCTGCTGTCTGCAACCGCAACAGGGGCGGCAGCCTCGCCGTTGCCGGCGGCGCTTCTTGTCTGCGGTGCCCGGCTGTCATCGGGTTTGCCGTTCACGTTACCCTTACGCTTGTCACGCTTGTTCACCGCCTTTTGCTCCGGAACTTCCTGCGGCACCACGCTCGGAATGTTTATCTTCCGGCTCGTTTCCGCCTTGTAAGGCACCGTAACCTTCTTGTCGAACTTGCTACGGTAGTCTGTAAAAGCCTGATAAATGCCTTTGCCCAAAGCGTCTATTCCCGCCGACGAATTGAGATATGTCTCCTCGTCGGGTGTGGTGATGAACCCCAGTTCTATCAGACAGCTCGGCATCGACGTTTCGCGCAGCACCAGAAAACCGGCCTGCTTCACCCCCTTGTTCTGGCGGCCGGCCGACGCACAGGTACGCCTCTGCACCACCTTTGCCAGTTCCACGCTCTGCGCCATATTCTTGTCCTGCATGAACTCAAACATGATGTAGCTCTCCGAGGAGCGCGGGTCGAATCCCTCATAACGCTGCTTATAGTCTTTTTCTATCAGAATCACCGAGTTCTCGCGCGCAGCGACATCAAAATTATCCGACGCGCGGTTCATACCCAATGTGTACGTCTCCAGTCCGCGTGCCACCCTGCCCTTCGGCAGCGCATTGGTATGTATGGACACGAACAGGTCGGCCTTGTTTTTGTTGGCAATGTTCGCCCGCTCGTGAAGCGGGATGAAGACATCCGTCTTGCGGGTGTATATCACCTTCACGTCCGGACAGTTGTTCTCGACATAACGTCCGAAAGCCAAAGCGACATTGAGATTGATGGTCTTCTCCTTCGAGAATTTTCCCAAGGCCCCGGCATCGTGCCCGCCATGTCCAGCGTCGATGACGAGAGTGAACTGCTTGTTGTCAGCCACGACAGTTGCCGCAAGACACAACATCAACCACAAAAGTATAACCGTTTTTCTGCCCATACCGATGATAAATTACGCAAAAGTAGTTATTTTCCCAGTAAAACTGAAATATATCAAAAAGTTTTATCATTTATTAAATGAATTTCAACCCCTGCCCCGCCGCAGTCGGCCCCCATGGGCGGATTCACCTTGGTTACAGTAAGGTCGACCGACCGTATGGCCGGACTGTATTCCACCACTGCCGCGGCAATGCGCCCCGCCACATGTTCGAGCAGCTTCGACGGCACGCCCATCTCCCGTTTCACAATGTCATACAAGTCGGCGTAACTCAACGTGTCACCCACATCGTCCGTCGCCATTGCCCGGCTGAAGTCATACCCCACACGCAGGTTCACCACAAAGTCGCCACCCACCGCCGTCTCCTGCGGGTCGACACCGTGAAATGCCATCAAACGCACGTCACGCAGGAAAATAAAACTGTCCATATCACATAAAGAATATAAAAGTTGAACACATAATCAAACTGTTCTCAAAGACCACAGCCCGTCATGACAATGAAAAACGGAGATGCAGCCGATTCGTTCAATCTCCGCATCTCCGTGTTTTCATATTCAAAACAAAAAACTCATTCCTAAAGACTATCCACAGCGCGAAGCACCGCAGTTCTTGCACGTGAGGCATCCCTCCTGATATACCAGCGACTCATGACCGCACACCGGACACTTCTGGCCCTTGGCCTCCGTGCCGTCCACGATATACTTCTTGAGGGCACGCTCCACACCATTCTTCCAGGTGTTTATGCTCTCGCTCTTCAGCTGCAGCGAGCCTACGAGCTTGATGACATGGGCTATCGGCATGCGATAACGGAGCACACCGCTGATGAGCTTGGCATAATTCCAGTACTCGGGGTTGAACTTCTCGCTCAGTCCCTCCACCGTGGTCTTGTATCCGCGCTTGTTCTCAAACTGGAAGTCGTAGCGGTGGCGGCCGTCCTCACCTGTGTTCTTTATTATCTTGCCTTTGGTCACGGTCTTGGGCAGCACGATGCCTTCCTCGTCATCCTGCAAGCCTGTGAATATCTCGTAGGGATAGCCGTTGAGCAGACCTACAAAGGCCACCCACTTCTCCTTGTTGTTCTGGAAGCGCACCACGTCGCACTCCAACTCCTTCGGCCTAACCTCGGTCACCTCCGGGTGCTTGCACGGAACGGCGTTGTCGGCCGCTTCGTCCTTTTTCTTCTTGTCCTTCTTCGACACCGAAATCATCACGCCCGAACGACTGCCGTCACGATATATCGTGCAGCCCTTGCAGCCCGACCGCCATGCCTCCACATAAAGACGGTTCACCAAAGCCTCGTCCACATCACCTGGCAGGTTGACGGTAACGCTGATGGAGTGGTCCACCCACTTCTGTATGGCACCCTGCATCTTCACCTTCATCAGCCAGTCCACATCGTTTGCCGTAGCCTTATAATAAGGTGAGCGTTCCACAAGAGCGTCAATCTCTTCCTGCGTATAGCGCTTTCCGGTGTCTATGCCGTTGGCTTCCATCCATGTGAGGAACTTGTGATGGTAAACGATGTACTCCTCGAACGAGTCGCCCACCTCGTCAACGTAGTCCACATGCACTTCAGTGTCGTTGGGATTGACCTTGCGGCGGCGCTTGTACACCGGCATGAACACCGGCTCTATTCCGCTCGTGGTCTGTGTCATTAGGCTCGTGGTACCCGTCGGGGCAATGGTCAGACAGGCTATGTTGCGGCGGCCGTATTTCGCCATGTCCTCATAAAGCTGCGGGTCGGCATCCTTCAGGCGCATGATGAACGGGTTGTTAGCCTCGCGGGCAGCGTCGTACACAGCGAAGGCACCGCGCTCACGGGCCATCGTCACCGACGAGCCGTAGGCGGCAAGCGCCAGACTGCGGTGCACCTCAACTGAGAAGTCGGTGGCCTCCTGCGTGCCATAACGCAACCCCATGGCTGCTATCATGTCGCCCTCGGCCGTTATGCCCACACCCGTGCGGCGTCCCATACCGCTCTTGCGCTTTATCTTCTCCCACAGATGATACTCGGCCTGCTTCACCTCGTCGCTCTGCAGGTCTGTCTTTATCTTGGCCATGATGCAGTCTATCTTCTCCAGCTCGAGGTCGACAATGTCGTCCATCAGACGCTGCGCGGCAGCCACATGCTTGCGGAACAGGTCGTAGTCGAAATATGCTTCCGGCGTAAACGGATTGACCACATACGAATAGAGGTTTATCGACAGCAGGCGACACGAGTCATAGGGGCACAGCGGTATCTCGCCGCACGGATTGGTAGACACCGTGCGGAAGCCCAGGTCGGCGTAGCAGTCGGGGATGCTCTCGCGCAGGATGGTGTCCCAGAACAGCACTCCGGGTTCGGCGCTCTTCCATGCGTTGTGCACAATCTTCTCCCACAAAGCCGCGGCGTTCACCTCCTTGCTGAACTGGGGTGCGTCGCTGTCTATCGGAAATTTCTGTATATAAGGTCTGTTCTCCACGGCAGCCTGCATAAACTCGTCGTCGATTTTCACCGACACGTTGGCTCCCGTCACCTTTCCTTCCGTCATCTTGGCATCGATAAAGGCCTCGCTGTCGGGATGCTTGATGCTCACCGAAAGCATCAGCGCACCGCGGCGTCCGTCTTGCGCCACCTCACGTGTGGAGTTGCTGTACCGCTCCATGAAGGGAACAAGGCCCGTTGAGGTCAGGGCTGAGTTGTTCACAGGCGAACCTTTCGGACGTATGTGGCTCAGGTCGTGCCCCACCCCGCCGCGACGTTTCATCAGCTGCACCTGCTCCTCGTCGATGCGCATAATGGCACCATAGGAGTCGGCGTTGCCGTCAAGTCCTATCACGAAGCAGTTGCTCAGCGACGCCACCTGATAGTCGTTGCCGATGCCTGTCATGGGGCTGCCGGCGGGCACTATGTAACGGAAATGGTCAAGCAATCCGAATATTTCCTCCACACTCATCGGATTGGCATACTTCTGCTCTATGCGTGCAATTTCTCTGGCTATGCGCCAGTGCATGTCTTCGGGTGACTTCTCGTAAATATTGCCGAAACTGTCTTTCATGGCATATTTGTTCACCCATACACGGGCCGCGAGCTCGTCGCCTCCGAAATATTTCAATGAGGCCTCGAAAGCCTCATCGTAAGTAAATGTTTTATTGTTGTCCATGTCACTTTATGAAATAGGTGGGCAAAGTTATCAACTTTATTCCATACTACAAAATATTATCAGATGATTTTATCTCAAGGTCAAGAGCCGCACCCTGACATAAAGACATGTTTATTTTTGGACAGAAAGACAGATTCGTTTTAGACAAAAAGACATAATTTCTTTTTGGACAGAAAGACACAATTCGTTTTAGACATAAAGACATATTTCCTTTTGGACAGAAAGACATAATTGTTTTTTAGACAGTCGGCTGGGAAAACGAGCCGCTTTGGAAGTAAGGCAATGGCTCAAACAAAGTTTATTGCCATTTCCGCCACGCCTCTTCTCAATGCATATCAGTGCGGAACTTTTGCTTTTTATATTCTATCATCTGAATAGCTACGTAAAAAGTGCGTAGCTCACAAGTATAGGCTACGCAGAACTGTTTTTATATAACAACTAAAAGTAGGTTTTCACCGCAAACATGAACTGGTCGATAAATATCTGCTTGAACGCGGCGATATTGTTCTGTTCATAGAACATAAGCATGGCCTTCTTGTAATCTATAGAATCGACACTTCTGAATGATATGGGGCAGTAGCCATATGCTATCAGTATTCCGTTGCTTATGATACGTGCCGTGCGCTTGTTCCCATCGGTGAAAGCCTGTATGTATGAAATGAGCACAAGTGCCAGTAACGCTTTTTCAAATACTTCGCTCTTGCCGTTTATAAGCAGGCAGCTGTCTTCAAGGGCTTCCCTGATTTGGAACTCATTGTCAAGCGGCTGGTAGTTTGTACCGGTGATGCCGACCCTTCGGTGACGGATGTTGCGTTCCACCCCAAGCTCTTTGGTGAGCAGGGCGTGGATTTCCTCTATACGACCCAACGATATTTCTTTCAAGTAATCCGGCTCGTCAAGGATAAAGTCAAGGGCATCCTTGTGGTTGAGTAGCATGACGGCTTCCTCTTTGGTCTTTCCGCTGGCTGTCTGTTTTTCTTTTAACAGGCGTTCTGTCTCAAGCAACGAATAGGTGTTGCCTTCTATCTGCGATGACTTCCACGACAGATCGATGCCTAACCTCTCCATTTCCTTGCGGTATTCCAAGTCTGTCATTTCCGACAGATGCTGACGGAATTTTGACTGAGCACCATACAATATCGCCAGTTCGTCATCTGTGAACAGTCGTACAGCAGGCAATATCCCGCGTATAAGGTTAAAGTTGAAACTTTCCTGGACTGTGCGCTCGTCTATGTCCTTATTAAAATAGGTGTCAAGATTGAGCGGCATTGTCAAATGAGCCTGCGGAGTGAGCCTGTATCTGGTGGCAGGTCCCTTGCCAACAACCTCGACATATCCTTTCTCCACGCAATCGGCAATTATACGCTTCAAGGTACGCTCACCGACTTCTGATGTCAGTTCGCTGCCAATATCCGCCCGTTTGGAGAGCGGATGATAATGCAGATATTGCAATATTTCTATCTCTGTTGTCATATCGAAAATCCTTAATCGGGACAAAGATACTGCTTTTTTGCCAAAAATCGGGTCAAGTTGTCCCGATTTTTAAGTTTATTTGACCGTTTTTGTCCCGATTATGAAATTTAGGGCAAAACGTGGGTAGTCTAAGAAAGAAAAAAAGCAAGTTCATCCGAAATTTGGAGGGACACAATACTATCTGTCTCTTATACACATCTCCGAGCCCACGAGACCGTACTAGATCTCG